>WNGE01002224.1_pt1 | contig 23949 bp, 26 predicted proteins | sample 5400651 | NCBI WGS metagenome assembly WNGE01 (sample SAMN13153370, study PRJNA577476) | soil metagenome | isolation source: 60 cm soil or saprolite under grassland replicate 2 | place: USA:California | collected 2016-06-15
GCCTCATCGAGGATGAGGATCCGAGGGTCTTTCAGAACGACCCGAGCGATGGCCAGGCGCTGCTTCTCTCCGCCGGACATCCGATACCCCCGCTCGCCCACAACCGTGTCGTAGCCGTCCGGCATCTCCATGATCCGCTCGTGGATGAATGCCGCCCTGGCGGCGGCTTCAAGCTCTTCCTGGGTGGCACCCGGCTTTCCATACAGCAGGTTCGTCCGGACCGATGTGTGGAAGAGGTAGGTCTCCTGGGTGACCATCCCGATGATGTCGCCTAGCGACGCCAGCTTGATCTCGCGCACGTCGGTACCGTCGATCTCCATGGATCCTTCGTCGACGTCGTACATGCGAGGGACCAGGTAGGTGATCGTGGTCTTGCCCGCGCCGCTCGGTCCCACCAGCGCGGCGAGCTGCCCCGGCAGGATCTCGAAGTCCACGTCTTCGAGCGTCCACTCCCTGCCGGGCTGTCCGTTGCCTGCGGCGAGCGGCACGCCGGCCGTTCCGTCCGAAGGGCTTACCGGGACGGACCCCGCAATCTCCGAGACCGCCTCGGAGACGCCGTGCAGTGGGCCATCGGCCTGATCCGTGGGCTGGGCCTCCCGGCGAGCTTCGTACCGGAAGAAGACGTGGCGGAACCGGATGTGTCCCTGGACCGACTCCTTCGGCAGATCGCGAGCGTTGGGCGAGTCCACGATCTCGTGGGCCATGTCGAGATACTCGAAGATGCGATCGAACAGGGCCATCGAGGAGTGCACCTCGACCGAAATCTGCAACATGGAGCCGATGGGGAAGAACAGCCGGCTCTGCAAGGTGGTGAACGCCACGATGGTGCCAGCCTGGATCGTCGCCGCCGACAAGGGCTGGTGGGCGATGACCAGGCCGGCCACCAGGTAGACGAGCGCGGGGGTGATCGAGAAGAAGATCTGCACGACTGCAAAGAAAGAACGGCCGATCATCTGCTGCCGGATCTCCAGATCGGCCAGCCGCTCGTTCTCCGACCGGAACCGCTCGATCTCATGCCGCTGCCGCCCGAATGCCTTGGACAGGAGGATCCCGGACACGGACAGCGTCTCTTCCGTGATCGCCGACAGGTCGGCCAGCGACTTCTGCGTGGACCTTGCGACCTGCTGGCGGGCCTTCCCCACCTTGTACGTCAGCCAGACGAACAGCGGGGTGAGAAAGATGGATAGCACGGTCAGCTGCCACGAGAGAACCAGCATGGCCACCAGGGTGCTGATCAGGATCACCACGTTCGACAGGATGCTGGAGGCAGTGTCGGTGACGACTGACTGGACGCCGCCGACGTCGTTCGCCAGCCGCGACTGGATCTCGCCGGTGCGGGTGGCGGTGAAGAACCTGAGCGGCATGTTCTGCAGGTGCGCGTACAGCGAGTTGCGGAAGTCCTGCATGACCCGCTGGCCGACCACGTTCGCCAGGTAGGTCTGGACGATGCCGAGGAGGCCGGACAACACGGGAATGGCCACCATGACGCCCACCAGCCAGTACAGGCGATGAAGGTGTGGCGGCAGGATCCGCTGGCCGCGGTGAGGGAACAGGGCCGTGTCGAAGATGACCTTGATCATGAGGGGGTTGATCACGCCGAGGGCAGAGGTCAGGACGATGAGGCCACCGACAACGATGACCTTGTTCCGGTAGGGCCTGAAGCTGGCCACAACCCGGCGGACCGTGCCCTTGTTGACGGGCCCCGCGTTCGGGTCCGGGATCCTCACCTGCCAGTGGTAGGCGCGCCGCCCCATGCGGCCCAGCATACGGCGGTTCTCTCGCTTGTCATCGCCGTACCGCCTGACCGGGTCGGAGCGGCAGGTGGGCGCGACCTCAATCTGCCAGTCCGATGGCCCTTCGCAAGATGCCCTCGAGCATCGACGGCGTGAGCCTGCCGGTGAAGGTGTTCTGCTGGCTGGGATGGAACGAACCGATCAGCGTGTACGGCCCGACCCGCGCCTCGCTGCCGTGACGGAATCGCGGCTTGGGCCGAGCGGTGGATCGCCCCAGCATGTGCAGGGCGCGAAGCGCCCCGTCCCACGCGAACGAGCCCAGCGCCACGAGTACCTTCAGCCGGTCGAGCAGATCGATCTCCCGGGCCAGGTAGGGAAGGCAGTTGTCCCGTTCCTGGGTCGTGGGCCGATTCCCCGGCGGGCAGCATCGGTTGACCGCCGCCACGTACAGATCGTTCAGCTCCAGTCCGTCCTCCGCACTGACAGAGGTGGCCTGGTTCGAGAGGCCGCATCTGTAGACGGCGTCGAACAAGAAGTCACCCGAACGATCGCCGGTGAAGATCCGTCCGGTCCGGTTCCCTCCGTGGGCAGCCGGAGCCAGGCCCACGATCAGGATGCGAGCCCCGGTGTCACCGAAGCCAGGGACGGGGCGACCCCAGTATTCCCACGTGGCGAACGACGCGCGTTTCTCCCGAGCCGTCCGCTCCCGCCACTCGACCAGGCGAGGGCAGCGCCGGCACACGATGATCTCGTTCCTCAGTTCGGCCAGCGAGGCAGCGATCGGCACGCCCGCGATTCTATTGGCGGCGGAACTCATTCCATTTAGGTACTGGTCCACGGCGGTCGAACCATTACCCTGAGGGACCAACATGGGCGATTCCGTGCGCGTAATGGTCGTAGACGACTCCTCGAGCACCAGGACGATGCTCCGGGAGGCGCTTGCGCTGGGCGGAGACATCGAGGTGGTCGGGGAGGCGGGGAGCGGTCGGGAGGCCATCAGAGTGGCCTCGGAGTGCAGACCGGACGTCGTCCTGATGGACGTCCGCATGCCGGACATGGATGGTGTCGCCGCTGCCCGGTCTCTTCTGAATGAGTACCCCGAGGTGAAGGTGGTCGCCCTGACCTGGTCGGATGATCCCAGCACTGTGAGGGACATGCTCACCGCAGGTGCGATCGGCTACGTCGTGAAGGGGGGGACGATCGACGAGCTGTCCGCCGCCATCAAGCGGGCCGCCACAGGTGAAGCCGAGCTTGACCAGCGGGTGCTGCCGGCCGCCGTCGAGGACCTCCGGCGCCTTCTGGAGGAGGAGCGCGAACGCCGGACTCAGATCGAACGACTGGCCCGGGCCAGGGCCGAATTCGTCCAGGTCCTGTCCCACGAGCTGCGAACCCCTCTCACCATCATCTCCGGCGCCCTGCGGATGCTCGAGCAGAGCGGCGTCTCGGTCGAGGAACGTCCCATAGTGGAGAGCGCTCTGCGCCGAGTGGGCGAGCTCGAGTTCCTCGTGGAGGGTCTGGAGCTGGTCGCCGCCCGCCCCTCCTCCGAGGGGATGACCTACGTCGAGCAGGCCATCGCCACGGCCGCGCAGCGGCTCAACGCGCCGCCTGACAGAGCCACCGTCAAGGACGGGTTGTGGGAAGGCGTCCCCCACAAGTGCGTGGAGCGAGTCGCGTTCGAGCTCTTGTCCAATGCGATCCGCCACGGGACTCGCCCAATCGAGGTGACCGCGTGGACGGACGACGGCTACGGGGTCCTCTCGGTTGCGGATGCCGGAGGCTGGATGCCGAAGAGCCAGGATTTCGCCGCGTTCTTCCAGGAGGACATGTCGGCCACGCGCACGCGAAGCGGGTTCGGTCTCGGGCTGTTCGTGGCGTCACGACTGTGCCAGTCGTGCGAGGGCGACCTTTCGATCAGAGCGTCGGGGGGACGGACCCTGGCCCAGGCCACGTTCCGGTTGCGCCAGGTCACAGCGGGAGTCGGCGCCGCCTAGCCCAGCAAGGGGAACCGTTCCGCCAGCGGCCCGAGGATGTCCCGCTCATCCTCGGTCAATGGTCGCCGGCCGGCCCCTGCTTCGATGAAGTCGACGACGTCCCACTCCAGGTCGAGCAGCTCCTTGACGTTCCAGGCCGAGCACCGAATGGGGCGAGAGAAGTCCTCCTCCGAGAGGCCGAGGGCGACCTTCGAGACCTGCTCGCACTCCTCCCGGAGCGCGTCGAGCGGGTCCACCGGCGACCGACCGCTGCCAACAACGTCGGGGCGGGGAAAAGCGTCCGGGGTCTCATCGCCCCTCGTCCACTCCCCCGAGCTCTTTCGATGCCCTCACCACGGCGTCGGCGAGGACGTCGAGCCCCTCGTCGAGCTCCTCGTCGGTGATGACGAGAGGCATCAGATGGCGCACCACATTGTGGTAGGGGCCGCACGACACGGCGACGACACCGCTCTTCATGGCCTGGCCGATCAATGCATTCACCAACCCCTCGTGCGGCTCCTTGGTCTGGCGGTCCTTGACGAATTCGACTCCCACCATGGCCCCCAATCCCCGAACGTCGCCGATCTGTGGTACATCCTGGGCCACCTCGTCCCAGCGAGCCCGGAGGACCTTGCCGACCTGCTCGGCCCGTTGAAAGAGACCCTCCTCCTCGATGACCTCCAGGACGGCGTTGGCCGCTGCGCATGCGACCGGGTTCCCCACGTACGTTCCGCCGATCGCCGACGGCCCGGGCGCGTCCATGATCTCCTTGCCGGCGATCACGGCCGACAGGGGGTATCCGTCGGCGAGCGCCTTGGCCAGGACCACGATGTCGGGCTCGAAGCCGAAGTGTTCGGAGGCGAGGAACCGGCCGGTGCGTCCGCAGCCCGACTGGACTTCGTCCGCGATGACGAGGATGCCGTGGCGGCGGCACAGTTCGGCGAGGCCCCGGAGGAAATCGGGACTTGGGACGACGAAGCCACCTTCTCCCTGGACCGGTTCGACAATGGCTGCGGCCACCGAGGTGGGGTCGACCATCGTCTGCAACGCCCGGCCGATCGATTGAAGCGCGAGCTGCCCGGCCTCTTCCGGATGGGCGCTCCGGTAGGGATATGGATAGGGCAACCGATACACCTCAGGGGCGAACGGGCCGAATCCGGACTTGTACGGCTTGTACCGGCTGGTCAGGGTCATCGTGAGAAGCGTCCGCCCGTGGAAGGCGCCCTCGAAGCACAGGATGGCCGGGCGGCCCGTGGCGGCCCGGGCGAACTTGACCGCGTTCTCCACGGCCTCCGCCCCGCCGTTGAACAGGGCCACTTTGGCTTCGGGCATGCCCGTGAGTACAACCAGCCGTTCCGCCAGCTCGACGTAGACCTCGTAAGGAATGACCGAGAAGTCCGTGTGGGAGAAGCGAGCGGCCTGACGCTGGACAGCTTCGACCACCCGTGGATGCGAGTAGCCGACCAGGTGGCATCCCAGCCCGCCCGAGAAGTCCAGCATCGTGTTGCCGTCGAGGTCGGTGATCCGAGCGCCTTCCCCGCGGTCGATGACCGCCGGTACGTGGATATCGAGCGGGTCACATACCACGTTGGTCTTCCGCTCGAGCACGGCTCTGGATCTCGGCCCGGGGATCTCTGTGAGCATGTGGATGGCCTTGTCCATTCGGATCGACCTCCTGAGCGGAGTGGACCGGTCGGCGGCGCGGCGAGCGTACACGACCGACTGATTTGGTGACATCGAACCTCTGGCTGGCACGCACTCCGTATCTCCGGGTTTGACAAATGAGTGAGCGCTCACTCAAAATGAGCGAGTGCTCACTGACATTTTGGGTGAGCCAATCGAACATTCGCCCGAGAGTGCCGGAACGACGGGGAAGGAAGAGCCGATGGAACGAACGATCGAAAGCGCGATTTCCGACGGCCAGGCAACTCCCGAGGACAGCCGCAAGTGGTGGGTGCTGGTGGCCATGGTTTTCGGGCTGTTCATGCCCATGCTGGACAACCTGGTGGTCAACGTGGCCCTCCCGACCATCCAGACCAAGCTCGGAGCGGGCGTGTCCGGACTGCAGTGGATCATCGACGCGTACACGCTCACGTTCGCCTCGTTCATGCTCACCGGGGGTGCCCTGGGTGACCTGTACGGGCGCAAGCGCTTCTTCATGGCCGGACTGGTGGTCTTCACCAGTGGCTCGCTGCTGTGCGGGCTGGCCGGATCGACGTCGGAACTCGTGGCCTTCCGCGCCGTCCAGGGGCTGGGCGCCGCCCTGCTCCTGCCCGGCTCGCTGTCGATCATTACGGCCACCTTCAGGGGCCGTGAGCGGGGTGCGGCGATCGGCATCTGGGCGGCGATGTCCGGCCTGGCCATCGCCATCGGACCTGTGGTCGGCGGGTTTCTCGTCGAGCACGTCTCTTGGCAGAGCATCTTCTACGTGAACGTTCCGGTCGGGATCATCGGCCTCGCCATGACCTACTTCGTGGTCAGGGAGACGCGCGACCGGAGCAGGTCGCGCCGGGTCGACCCGCCGGGTCTCGTGACTGGCACCGCCGGCCTGTTCTTCCTCGTCTACGCTCTGATCGAGGGTAACGCCAGAGGCTGGACGGATGGTCTGATCCTCGCTGCCTTCGGGCTGTCGGCCATCCTCCTGGCGGTCTTCTTCTACGTCGAGTCGCACCGCGAATCCCCGATGCTGCCGCTATCCTTCTTCCGCATCCCCACGTTTGCCGCAGCAAACGTGGTCGCCTCCGCGGTGTTCTTCGCCATGTTCGGCACGGTGTTCTTCTTGACGCTGTACCTCCAGAACGTACGGGGATACTCGCCGGTGGGCGCGGGGATCCGGTTGTTTGCGTTCTCCGTGGTGATCCTGCTCGTCGCCCCGGCTGCGGGCCGTCTCTCCGACCGTTTCGGCTCGCGGTGGTTCATGACGTTCGGGCCGCTGGCGGCAGCAGCAGGAATGGGGATGCTGCTGCGGACTCAGCCAGATTCCTCGTATCTGACCGTGATCCTTCCCGCGTTCATCGTCCTGGCGGCGGGGATGGCCTCCACCATGACTCCCATGACCGCCGCGGTCATGGGATCGGTGGACACCCGGCACGCCGGTGTGGCCTCGGCCGCCACCAACACCAGCCGGGAGCTCGGTGGGGTGTTCGGCATCGCCCTGCTCGGAGCGATCGTCACGGCAGCCTTCAACCGTGGCTTCCTGGCCCGGCTGGTGGAGGCCGGCATCCCCAGAGCTCAGGCCGCACGCGTCGTAGCGAGGGCGGGCGCCAGCGCGGCGGCGGGCAACACCGCTGGGGAAGGGACGAGCTCGGTCATCGGCCAGGCCGTCCCGCACGCCTTCGTCCACGCCATCCACGTCGGGATGCTCGTTGCGATCGCCTTCCTCCTTCTCGCCTCAGTGGTCTCGGTCCTGTTCGTGAGGAGCCACGTCGAACCCGAACCTGTCTCCCTCGACACGGAGGTCGCCGAAGGTGCCGCCGTTGGCCACTGAGGAGATCCCCGGGATACGCAAACACATCCTCGCGGCGGCCGAGGAGATCATCCACGATCGCGGCCTCCGGGCCGCCACCACTCGGGCCATCGCCCAACGGGCCGGCTGCGCGGAGGGAAGCATCTACCGATACTTCGTGGACAAGCATGCGCTGTTCATGGAGATCGTTCGGACCCGCTTTCCCCAATTCCTCGAGCTCATCAGCATCCTGCCGGACCGCGCCGGGACGGCCACGGTCCGCAAGAACCTGGAGGAAGTCGCCCGCACGGCGCTGGGGTTCTACCGGGCCATCGTCCCGATGGTGATCGGTGCCCTGGCCGAGCGTGATCTCCTGGAGGAACAGCGCCGCCACTTCCAGGAGACCAAGGGCGGCCCCATGAAAGCGATCGGCGCGGTCTCGACCTACCTTCGAAAAGAGCAACGCCTCGGCCGCATCTCGGAGAAGGTCTCGCCCGAGCACGCCACCAGGACACTCCTGGGGGCTTGCTTCAGCGAGGCGCTGCTCGAGGAACTGGTCGGGGGCGAGGCCGTGCTGGGGAACGACGAACAGTACGCCCGAGAGATCGTGCGAACCCTTATGGAAGGACTGAATCCGCGGCGGGAGGCTGCAAAGGAAGCAAGCCCATGAACGGACTTCGCCAGCTCATCGAAGTGGAGAACCTGGTCAAGGTCTACCCGGACGGGACCCGCGCGGTGGACGACGTGTCGTTCGAGGTGCGGGCGGGGGAGATCTTCGGCTTTCTCGGTCCCAACGGCGCGGGCAAGACCACGACCATCCGGATCCTGGTGACACTGTTGCCGAGGACCTCCGGGAGCGCCAGGGTCGGCGGGCACGATGTGGGGCGAGACGCGGAGGCCATCCGCAAGATGGTCGGCTACGCCGGCCAGTTCATCGGCATCGACGTCGACCTCACCGGCCGGGAGAACCTCATCCTGCAAGGCCGGCTCCACGGAATGAGCGCCGCCGAGGCCGCTCGAAGGGCCGACGAACTTCTGGAGATCTTCGGACTCACCGACGCCCGCGACCGTCGAGCCGCAGCCTACTCCGGAGGTATGCGCCGCCGCCTGGACCTGGCTCAGGCTCTGGTCCACAAGCCACCGCTCCTCTTCCTGGACGAACCCACGACGGGCTTGGATCCGCAGACCCGGATTGCTCTGTGGCGTCAATTGGCGGAGCTGAGGGACGCCGGATCGACGATCTTCCTGACCACGCAGTACATGGAAGAGGCCGACCGCCTGTGCACCGGTCTCGCGATCATCGACCACGGCAAGATCGTCGTGTCGGGGTCGCCCGCAGAGCTCAAGTCGACCGTCGGCGGAGACGTCGTCACGGTGGCGCTTCCCGAGGACGCGGAGGCCGGTCTGGTCGAGCGAGCAAAGCGGGCCCTGGCCGGATTCCCGGGAGCCGGTGACCCGACCTCGTTCGACCACTCGGTGGCGGTTCCGGTCAGGGATGCCGGGCAGTCGCTGTCGGCGCTGGTGCGCAGGCTGGACGAAGAGAGCGTCCCGATCGCCAAGCTCACTTTCAGCTCGCCCACGCTGGACGAGGTGTTCCTGAAGTACACGGGCGAGCGAATGCGGGTGGAGGCGGCGGCGGCGGCGCACAGCTCGATGTTCGCAACAATGCGCGGCGCGAGGAGAGGATAGTCATGGCGAAGTCGATCGCAACCCGGCCAGAGCTCATTCTCTGTTCGGAGCCATCTGGCAACCCCGCCGCGCGGCTGATCAACGAGTCCCTGACGATCTTCGGACGAAACCTGAAGAAGCTCGTCCGGATCCCGATGATGCTGTTCTTCTCATTGTTCCAGCCGATGCTGTGGCTCCTGCTGTTCACCCAAATCTTCAAGAAGCTCGGCGAGTTCCCCCAGTTTCAACAACAGGGGTTCTCGAGCTACCTGATGTTCTTCGCCCCGAGCGTCCTGACGATGACGGTGCTGACGTCGGCGTTCCAGTCCGGCATGGGGATGGTGACCGACCTCGAGCAGGGCATGCTGGACAAGTTCTTGATCAGTCCGATCCACCGATCGAGCGTGCTGATCGGCAAGGTCCTCGCCGACGCCACCCGGATGGTCCTGCAGGGCACGCTGGTGCTGGTGGTGGCGATGCTCATGGGGGCCAGGATCAAGACCGGAGTGATCGGGGTGCTCGTCATGCTCTTCACCGCGGCGTGCTTCGGGATCGTGTGGGCGGGGCTCTCCAACATCGTGGCACTTCGGACGAAGAACTCCGAGATGACCATGATGATCGGGATCCTGTTGACGTTCCCGCTGCTCTTCCTGTCCACGGCAATGATGCCCTCCGCGCTTCTTCCACACTGGCTGGGGACGGTGGGGAAGTTCAACCCGGTGACCTACGTCATCAACACGGCTCGGGACTTCATGAACTTCGGATACAGCTGGATGCAGTTCGGGAAGACCCTCGGGGTCATCGCCCTTGTCGGGCTGGTCACGCTCACCGGAGCGACCAGGGCGTTCAAGAAGGTCACCTCGTAGCGTCGACAAGGCCTTTCGTGCCTTGACTGCGTCGCGTACGAGCGGTGCGGACAGTGCGACCGTCGTCTTCACCATCGGCCACGGGGCCCGGCCCATCGGCGAGCTCATCGCCCTGCTCCGATCGGCCGGGGTGAGGCAGCTGGTGGACGTCCGCACTGCCCCGGGGTCTCGCAAACATCCTCAGTTCGCCAAGGCCGCCCTGGAGACGAGCCTGAAAGCCGCCGGCATCGGGTACGTCTGGCGCCAGGATCTGGGCGGGTGGCGGAAAGCGACGCCGGCCTCGCCTCACTCCGCGCTGCGCTCGCCCGCCTTCCGTGGCTACGCGGACCATATGGATTCCGAAGAATTCGGCCACGCCCTCGACTGGCTCATCGAGACGTCAGCTGCAGCGCCGACGGCCATCATGTGCGCGGAGTCGCTCTGGTGGCGCTGTCACAGGCGGATGCTTGCCGACGCCTTGACGGCTCGCGGCCGCGAAGTAGTTCACGTGATGAGCGGGGGGACGCTGGAGCCGCACCGGGTCCATCCATCGGCTCGCGTCGTTGGGAACCGAGTGGTGTATGACGTGGATCGGCCGGAGCAGCAGGAACTGCCGGGCTGAGCTCTACGCGCCCAATCGACGGAATCGATTCAGAGCGACGGCGAATGCCTCGAGTGGCTCCATCAGGTCTGCGAGCACCGTATACAGCTGCTCGTAACCCGATGGAGCCTCGCCCAGCCTGAGCGCCTCGGCCCGGCGTGAGGCCTCCTCTGCGCCCGCCGCACAACGCAGCCAGGCCTCCTCCACCTCACCCGCTCTCCAGGCGGGCAGGACCTGACGGGCTTCACCCAGTGCCGCCTCGAAGCCGGCGAGGGCCTCCGCGAGCGGCACTCCGTGGACTCGGCCCCCCGGGGCAGCCGCGGCCAATGACGCCTTGGCCTGCTCCACCATCCCCAGGCACCGACGGAACTGAGCGAAGGACTCTTGGACCCGCTGGGAAGCTCGGGGCCGCTGTGTGACCAGGAGACGAGATCGAAGCCGTCCGAACACAGTCCCCAAAGTCTAGGGATAGGCAGCCTTTGAGTGCTCGGTGGGTAGAATCGGCGCATTGTCCGACCAGGTGACTATCCGCATCCCCGCGACCACGCGGCACGTGGCGTTGGTGCGAGCCACCGCGACCACCCTGGCCGCCCTGCTCGACTTCACCTATGACCGGCTGACAGACCTGCACATAGCCATCGACGAGGTCTGTTCTCGGATCCTCGCCACGTCCTCGCCGCACGCCTCCAGGCTCGAAGTCATCTTCACCCTGGGCGAGGGTGGCATGAAGATCGAGGCGTCCGGCGACTCACCACTCAAGTCGGGGGAGGAGTTCCTGACCACGTGGTCGAAGGCGATCCTCGATTCGGTGGCCGAGCAGATGCAGGTCGCGGTCAGGGATGGGATCGCCGTCGCCAGCTTCCGGCTACCGAGGGGATGACCAGCACGGTTCCATCGCACGAGCGCCACCCACAGCTGCCCAAACCCGAAGTCAAGCGACTCTTCAAGGAGCTTCGCAGGACGGAGAACCCCGATGTCCGGGTCAAGCTCATCGAATCGCATCTCGGGCTGGTCGAGTACCTGGCCCGGCGCTTCGCCGGTCGGGGAGAGCCTCTCGACGACCTGATCCAGGTCGCCACGATCGGCCTGGTCAAGGCCGTCGACCGATTTGATCCGCAGCGCGAGGTGGAGTTCTCAACCTATGCCACCCCCACCATCGTGGGCGAGCTGAAGCGACACTTCAGGGACAAGGGGTGGGCGGTGCGGGTCCCCCGCCGGCTCCAGGAGCTGAACCTGCGCCTGGGGGGCGTCATCAGCCAGCTCTCCCAGGACCTGCAGCGCTCCCCCACCGTGGCCGAGATCGCGGCTGCCTCCGAAGCTTCTCAGGAAGAGGTCCTGGAGGCCCTCGACTCGGCGCACGCCTACAGCTTGATCTCACTCGACGCGGCCGCCACGGAGGAAGGACTCTCCTACCACGAGCAGATCGGGTCGGAGGACGAGGCCCTGGAGGCACTCGAGGACCGGGTCAGCGTGGGCCCCCTGCTCCGCCAGCTTCCCCCCAGGGAACGTCACATGCTGCACCTACGATTCTTCAAGGGGATGACCCAGAGTGAGATCGCCCAGGAGCTCGGAATCTCCCAGATGCATGTCTCCAGACTCCTGGCCAAGACTCTGGCCACCTTGCGGGGCGGCCTTCGAGGCGAGGAGCAGAAAGAACGCTAGTGCGGCGTCTCCTGCTCATCGTAAACGAGAACGCTTACCGGGTGACCCGTGAGCGTCGGAGCGCCATCGCGAGCGCCCTGTCGGGCGCGTTCAAGCTGGAGGAGGCGCCAACCGAGCGACCGGGCCATGCCATCGACCTCACGGCGGAAGCCGTGCTCGACGGGGTGGAGATGGTGGCCGCCCTGGGGGGCGACGGGACTGTCAACGAGGTTGCGAACGGCCTGGCAGGAACGGATGTGCCCATGGCCATCCTGCCCGGTGGCATGGCCAACGTGTTCGCCCGTTCACTGGGCATCCCGAACGACTCCGTGGCCGCAACTCGCATGCTCCTGGAGAACGCGAAGGATCCACCCCGACAGGTGACGCTCGGCGTCGTCGGGGGTCGCCACTTCACGAGCAATTGCGGCGTTGGGTTGGACGCGGCCATCGTCCGCAGGGTCGAGGAGCACCAGCGGGCGAAGAAGCGCGGCGGCGACTGGTTCTTCGTGTGGACGGGTCTGCGGGTGTTCTTCACCGGCTTCGATCGGCGGACTCCGCGAGTCCGGGTCGCCTGGGGCGAAGACCTCGAACAGCAACGCGATGGCCTGTTCCTCGCGATCGTCCAGAACACCGCCCCCTATACGTACCTGGGCAAGCGCCCGATGCAACTGTGCCCCGCCGCCGAGCTGGACGCAGGCCTGGACTTCATCGCGCTGGACAGCATGCGCACGCGGGTAGCCCTGCCGGTCGTCATTTCGTCGTTCAGGAGAGCGGAGCACGTGAATAAATCCCACGTGCTGCACGTCAGGGACCAGAAAACGATCGAGATCGACTGCGACCGGCCGATGCCGGTCCAGGTGGACGGCGAGCTCATCGGCGAACGGACCCACGTCGTGGTCGAAGCCGTCCCCAACGCCCTCTCCGTCATCTACTGACGCAAACGGCAGGGGCGGCTGCGTAGCAGCCGGGGGCCCCCGTGAGCGGAGGAGTCACCGCCGCCGTTATAACTGGCGTGTTTGGCGATTGCGAAAACGGTCGCGGATGGGGACCGCCATGGCGGGGTCGTTGGTGGCGACGGCGTCGACGCCCATCTCGAACAGACGCTCGATCGCCTCGGGATCGTCGACTGTCCACGTCCCAACAAAGACGCCGTCGGCATGGGCAGCCTTAACGAAATCCTCGCCGGCCACATGAATGGCAGGGACCTGCGGGAGGACGTAGGCATGGCCGTGAGCTTTCGCGTACGTCAGCGCCGCCCACGGGTCGACGCCGGCGGTGGTCAGGAACCCCGTCGGGATATCGGGGTCAAGCTCCTGGATCCGTTCGATGGAGAGCCAGTTGAACGAGGAAACCAGCACGGTCCCGTCGAATCCGGTCTCGCGAAGGAGGCGGACGACCTCCAGGGCGGCGGCCTCCCGCGGCGAATCGAACGAAGGTTCGCCCGGAAGGTTCTTGATCTCGATGTCGATCCCGGCCCTTCCCGACAAGAGTTCGAGCGCCTCACCGAGTGTTGGGACTTCCGTCCGCGGGCCCCGGCCACTCGAAGCGTCCAGCCGTTTCACCTCGTCCAGGGCCAGCGTATGGACGAACCCGACCCCGTCGGTCGTTAGGGAGACATCCAGGTCATGGAGGATGACCAGCACGTTGTCGGCGGTGAGCCTGACGTCCAGCTCGACCACGTCGGCTCCCGCCTGCACCGCCCCTCGAAATGACGGCAGGGTGTTCTCCGGATACGCGGCCGAAGCGCCACGATGAGCGACCACGATCGGGTGGATTTGTCGCTCGAAGTTCGCCAAAACCATTGTGTGGCCCGAAGGGCCGTCAGTATAATCCGCGCCTTGCTCGGGCCCCCTGTCCTGTGCGGGGAAAGGAGACGGGGCCAGTCCGCCGGGCGAGGCGAGCCCGCGGGCGTACATCGGCCGTTGTCCGGCTCGGGAGGGGGGTCGTCATGGACTGGGTTCATCGTGCCCGCTGCAAAGACGAAGATCCCGAGCTCTTCTTCCCTGTGGGCACTACCGGTCCCGCCGCTTCACAGATCACGGCGGCCAAAGCGATCTGCATGCAATGCGAGGTTCGAGCCCAGTGCCTGGAGTGGGCCATGGCCACCGCCCAGGACGCGGGCGTGTGGGGAGGCCTCTCCGAGGAGGAACGCCGGGCGCTCCGCCGAGCCAGGCGCCGCGCCGAAGCCGCCCGCCTCCCGGTCCCTGCGGGCAGGGTCTAGACCCTGCTCGACGGGCACAGGTCGTTCACGGGGCACACCTCGCATCTCGGAGTAGGTGCCTTGCAGACCTGCCGGCCGTGCTCGATCAGGACATAGGTGAACGAGAACCAGTCCTTCCTCGGAATGACCTTCTTCAGGTCCCGTTCGATCTTGTCGGGATCAGTGTTCGAGGTGAACCCGAGCCGCTGGCTCACCCGCCTCACGTGTGTGTCGACGGCGATGCCGGCATCGGGATCCTTTCGATGCTGCTCCGGGTAGGCGTTTCCCTGCACGATGTTGGCGGTCTTCCGGGCCACTCCGGGCAACGAGTCGAGCTCCCGCATGGTCCCGGGGACCTCGCCCCCGTACTCCTCGATGATCTTTCGGCACGCGGCCCGGATGGACTTCGTCTTCTGGTTGAAGAACCCCGTGGGCTTGATGTCCGCGGCCAGTTCAGATTCCGGCACCTTCAGGTAGTCCTCAGGGCTCCGGTACTTCTCGAACAGTGTCTTCGTGACCTGATTGACCCGCTCGTCCGTACATTGCGCCGAGAGAATCGTCGCCACCAACATCTCCAGGGCGTTGCTGAAGTGGAGGGCGACCTTCGCGTCCGGGTAGGCCTTCTTCAGCCGCTTGATCACTTCGGGCGCTCGCACTTCGAGGGAACTGTTACGGGTGAGCGCCTTCGACTTCCTACTCGTGCTCTTCTTGGCCACAACCGTCACGTTCCCTTGAAACTGGGCTTCCGCCGTTCACCAAAGGCCCGGATCCCCTCGCGGAGATCCTCGCTCGACAGCACTCTCCCGACATCATCTCCAAATCCACTACTCGGTGGCTCTGGGTGAACCGGTCCGGCTGTGGTTCTCCAAGACGGCTGCAGGACGGAGTCGGTGGGGGTGCCCTGCCATGAGCCGAAGCCTACTTGCCGGGCAGGCTGGCGTGCCAAGATCGAGCACGCCCGAAAAAAAGGGAGAGATGGCCTCGTCGGCCATCTCTTCCCAGATGAAGCTGCGACCTCAGATGCGAGTTACTTCTTGTTGCCTTTGGCCGAGATCGCCTTGCGCTCGGACCCCACTGCGATGGGGATCTTCTTGGCGCCCGTGAGTTCCCCTGCCTTCGGGATAACAACCTCGAGGATGCCCTTCTCGTAGGTTGCCTGGACATCGTCGGCCTTGACTCCATCCGGCAGCGGGATGCTTCGCTGGAAGGAGCCATAGGAGCTCTCGAAACGGTAGAAGTTGTCGCGCTCGGTCTTCTCCTCGAACCGGCGCTGCCCCCGGATGGTCAGGGCTCCGTCGTGGAGGGAGATGTCGATGTCCTTCTCCGGATCCACACCGGGGAGCTCAGCCCGGACCACCAGGTCGCCCTCTCGGGTGAAGACGTCAACCGCCGGGGTCCACATACCGCCGTTGCTGCCCCGGGTCGAGGGCGCGAGCGATCCGGTGCCGAAGAACCGCCTGGTGAGATCCGACATCTCCCGCTCCAGGTCGGACAGCTCCTGCCACGGATTCCATCTGGCCAGCATGGTCTTTCACCTCCCCAATGGCTCTTACCCCTTCTGACCTGTCGAAAATGTAGAACAGACACCCCAGTCATGTCAACTCGACGAGAAGGAAACTTGATAACGCTCTTATCAGGGGTGCCTCAGGCCTTCCCTTCGACCAAGCGCTTGCCGCGGTAGTTGGGGAAGCGGAGATCGGCGTGCTGCCAGCACATGGCGCCGAGGTTGTAGATGGAAAGCCGGGTCTGGCATCCGGGGGCGGCGCAGGTGCGACGCCCGCTCCTCGTGGGCGAGGGCGGCGGAATCTTTCCGGGGCGGCTACCCTTCATCGATCCGCTCAGAACGCAACGCCTCCTCCGATCCTCTTATTCGCACGAGGCAGCCTGGGGGTTTCCGGACCGGCCTAAGAAGTTTGTGACGAATCCCTGAGAATGCGGGCGGGTGGGGGCCCAACGACGTTCCTCAGGGCTCCTCGACCCTTCGCTCCAGGTGGATGGCTTCCCGCACCCGCCAGACCAGGTGCTCCGGAGCCTGGGAACGACACTTGTACTTGACGATCTCCTTCAACTTCCGCTGGAATTCGGCCCGGTCGAAGCACGGGCTACACGTGTTGAGGTGGCTCTCGAGACGGGCGGCCCGGCCCGGATCGAGCTCCCCGTGCAGGAAGTGCTCGATCTCTGCCAGAACCTCTTCACAACTAATCTCGGACAAGGCCACGCTCCCGTACCACGTCCCATAACCGTTTCTCCAGCGCCCTTCTTCCCCGGTGGAGCCGCGACATCACGGTCCCGATCGGCACACCCGTGATCTCGGCGATCTCCTTGTAGCTGAAGCCCTCGACGTCGGCCAGGAGGACGGCGATCCGGAACTGCTCGGGAAGAGACGAAAGCGCCTCCTGCACGTCCTCGTCGGGAAGGGCCTCGATCACCGAGGCCTCGGCGGAAGGCTCGGCACCTCGCTCCGCCATCCTGGAGTACAGGTACCAGTCCTCCACTTCGTCGTCCGGGATGGTCTGGGGCTCACGCTGTTTCTTGCGATAGCTGTTGATGAAGGTGTTCATCAGGATCCGATACAGCCATGCCTTGAGGTTGGTGCCCTCCTTGAACTGGTGGAAGCCCCGATAGGCCCGGAGGAAGGTCTCCTGGATGAGGTCCTCGGCATCGGCGGCGTTTCGGGTCAGCCGGAAGGCAGCCGAGTACATCCCGTTCAGCAGCGGAAGGGCCTCCGCCTCGAAACGGGCCTCGAGATCGTTGCTTCGCGTTTCAGCCTGACTCATATCGCACCGTGATCGCATCGTACCCGCTGGCACCGTCTGGATGAGGTGAGGCGAATCTCTTCGTCTGGACGATCCCCGTGCCGTCGTACGCGCGAACCAGGATCCCCGCTTGGCCACGTCCGCGCGCCTCCCAACGGTACAACCACAACCGCCAGGCGACGTCGGAAAGGGGCTGCTTGAGCTGGGCCTGCTTCCAGGAGCGCCCGCCGTCGGTCGAAACCTCCACGCGGGAGACCCCCCGGCTGCCGGCGAAGGCGATACCGGCCACGGCAACCATGCCCGCGACAGGAGCTCCTCCCATCGGGGTGTCGATGCGGGATCCCGTCTTCACGATGGCCCGTTTGGACCAGCCTCGCTGCTCCCAATACCCGTGGTATGACCGATCGATCACCTCGATCCCTGTCAGCCACTTGGGATTCTTCATCCCGTACGTCCCGACGGACAGAACGCGGGCGGGGAACCCGTGGGCCCTGGGGAGCACGTGGTCGTTCATGCCGATAGCGATCAGAGTGCTGGGGTCCATGGCCTGCTCGATGGGCAGACTGTCCGAGTAGCCGCCCGAGGCCCGGAACACCACCTCGAGGGCATCCCTGCCCACACCGACCCGGTCGAGGATCTCCGGCAACGGCACCCCGACCCACTTCGTCGTCGAGATGAGGCTTCCTCCCACCTGGTTGCTGATGCACTCGAGGGTCTGGTAGCGCTCGATCGCGGGGAGTCTCCGGAGCTCCTCGTAGGTCAGGATGAGAGGGCGCCTGACCACCCCGCCGACGTTCATTCGCCACACTGCCGGGTCGATGTCCGGATCGATGATCTCCTCGTCCACGACATAGAAGTCCTCATTGGAGGTCACTTCTGGCGTCAGACCGGCCACTCGCGAGAAGGCCTCATCGGCGGACGACAGTGGCGGCCGAGTGGCCGGTCGCACGTTGGCCAGGCGCAGAAGCTCACGACCGGGGTCGGGCCTCCGGTGGATGAGTCGGCCCAGGTCCGCCACCCCGAGGAGCACGCTCGCCGCTCCCCACCACAGGGCCCGCAGGACGAAGCGGCGACTGAGGTCCGGCTCTTGACGCAGCGGAGCCTGGCGAAGTCGATCCTGCGCCCACGCTGCAGCCAGGCCTCCCATGCCGTAGATGGGCAGGCTGACAAGAGCGAACGGCTGCCGGTGGAGCGTCTCTCCACTCGGCGAGGGATAGAAGGCCACGGACACGACCCACAGCGGAAGGAAGCTGAGAACGCCCGCGGCGGCAGCACTTCGCACCAAGCCGATCAACCTCGGGATGAGGAGGCCCAGCGCCACACCGGCCGCGACGAAGGCCAAGACCGTTCCCGTGACCGCGAGGCGCAGGGCCCAATGTCCCAGACGATCGATGAAGAACGTGGCGAACCCTCCAGGAGCCGCCCGGACCAGTGCCTGGGCCAGGGCGAGAGGCAGGAAGGGCACGGCCCTCACGAACGTGTGCACGACGGCGGTTGAGCCGATCACGACCACAGCGCCGACCAGTCCTCCCACCGCCGGGCGCACTCCGTGTGATCGGGCCGCCCGGGCCTGCGCCGGCCCCTCCCCTGTGCTGCCGCCACCCACCAGGCCAGGATACGGCCGGTCACCGGACAGCACCGACCCTGGCAGCGTTCTCCGGGGAAGCCTCAGGCACGAAATCCGATGAAGGGGTGGTTCAGGAGAGCTGGTGGGAAGATGTACGGTAGGAATTGGTTGGAACCCACTCGAGGGAAGATCGAAGAGGAAAAGAATCATGCCGAACCCCAACGACAACGAACGGCGAGGCAAGGGTCGCTGGCAGGGCTTCGACCTCGGTGGAGGCTCGGGCCAGAGCGGGCGGAACCCCTGGCGTTTCTCGCTGGTGTACATCCTCGGAGCGATCGTCTTGCTCTTCCTGGTTCAGAGCCTGTTCGGCCAGAGCACCACCAAGGCCCGGCTCGACCAGTTCTACCGGCAACTCGATCGCCACACGGTCCAGTCCGTCACGATCACGGGCGCGTCGATCGCGTGGACGGACACGAACGGGACCCGGTTCGTCGCCGAACTGCCTCCCAACTTCGACACCTCCACGCTGGTGACACAGCTCTCGAGGGAGGGCGTTCAGTTCAAGGGCCAGCAGCCCAGCGCGCTCACCTCGTTCCTGCTTCAGTGGATCCTTCCGTTCCTTCTGCTCGGCCTGCTCTGGGTGTTCCTGTTTCGGCGCATGGCCGGAGGGGGCGCGGCGACGGCGCTCAACCTGGGGAAGAACCGCGTCAAGATCTACGACCGCAAGGAGATGAAGACCACCTTCGCCGATGTGGCGGGGGTGGACGAGGCCGTCGAAGAGCTCAAGGAGATCGTCGAGTTCCTTCGAACCCCCAAGAAGTACCAACGCTTGGGCGGGCGGATCCCCAAGGGCGTCCTGCTTCTCGGTCCCCCTGGCTGCGGCAAGACCCTCCTGGCCAGAGCGGTTGCCGGCGAGGCAGCCGTACCCTTCTTCTACATGTCCGGCTCGGAGTTCGTGGAAATGTTCGTGGGCCTGGGAGCGGCGCGGGTCCGGGAGCTGTTCCAGCAGGCCAAAGAGAAGGCACCGTGCCTGGTGTTCCTGGACGAACTCGACACCATCGGAAAGTCGCGAGCCGGCGCCCTGGGCGGCTCACTCGGCTCGCACGACGAGCGTGAGCAGACCCTGAATCAGCTCCTGGTGGAGATGGACGGCTTCGACACCTCCAAGGGTGTGATCATCATGGCCGCCACCAACAGGGCTGACGTGCTGGATCCGGCGCTGCTCCGTCCAGGCCGGTTCGACCGCCAGGTCGTGGTGGACCGCCCGGACCTGCGCGGCCGGGAGGCCATCCTTCGCGTGCACAGCCGGGGTGTGGCCATCGACCCGGAGGTCGACCTGAGGACTCTGGCAGCAAGAACACCCGGCTTCACCGGAGCCGACCTGGCCAACGTGGTGAACGAGGGCGCACTCCTGGCCGCGCGCAGGGAGAAGAACTGGGTGGGAATGGAAGAGCTGGAGGAAGCCATCGACCGCGTCGTGGCGGGTCTGGAGAGGAAGAGCCGGGTCATGTCCGAGCGGGACAAGGTACGGGTGGCCGTCCATGAGATGGGCCATGCCCTGGTGGCCCTTCGGTCACACAACATCGATCCCGTCCACCGCGTCACCATCGTCCCGCGCGGGGTCGCCGCGCTCGGCATCACGATGGTCCGCCCACTGGAGGATCGCTACCTGATGACCGAGCCCGAGCTGCGCGACCGGCTGGTCTTCGCCATGGGAGGACGAGCCGCCGAGGAGATCACCTTCGGCGAGATCTCGACAGGGGCGCAGAACGACCTCCAGAACGCAACCGACATCGCCCGAGCCATGGTGGTGGAGTACGGCATGAGCCCGAAGCTCGGCCCGCTTTCCTTCGGAAGCGACGGGTTCCGTTCGGCGGGGGGGCGTCCGCTCTTCCCGGGCGAGCGGCCCGAGTTCTCCGAACAGACTGCGCGGGTGATCGACGAGGAAGTGGCTCGGCTGCTTCGAGAGGCCCAGGATCGGGCCAAGGAGATCCTCGAGAACGACAGGGAGAACCTGCGCAAGCTCTCCGACGTCCTCATCGAGCGAGAGGTGATCGAGGGCAGCGAGCTCCGCAAGTATCTGGACGGCGACAAGCCCATCCCCACGAAGGAAGAACTGAAGCAGGAGACGCAGAAGAAGCAGGCCGAGGAGGCCAAGGACCGGGCGGACAAGGTTCCGGCGGGCCCCGAGATCATCCTGTCACGGGCCGGGGATCGGGCTGCACCGACCCAGGAGATCCCGGTCCGCCCCGACGCGTAGCGGCGGGTCGCCGGCGGCTACGGGCCCGGCTTGTCTTTGCTCGACGCCAACAGGTCGGTGCGGCCGCGCCACTTGTCGAGAAACCGGTAGAAGTTCCGCTTCGATAAGCGCGCGCGTTCGTCATCCGAAGTGTTCGTCCACATCCTGTGTTCGTGCCTCCTCACCGCAACCGGGGTGACGGTGGCGCGAAGTCCCATCGCCTTGACCTGAAACGACAGTTCGATGTCCGCCGTCCGGTAGAACTTGAACTTCTCGTCGAACCGCAGCCCTCGCTCGACGAGCTCCCGTCGGAAAGCCATCAGGTACCCCTCGATGGCGTCGACGTCAGGCCCTGGCGACCCATGGAACTCGCGGAGGTCATCGCTCACGATGCCGTACGGTCCGGTGATCCCAACCGCCGGATCGGCGAGCGTCTCCGCGAGCGACCCGAGCACGTCTCCCTCCGCCTCCACCGACCCATCGACGATCACGATGATCCGCCCGGCTGTTCGTCGTAGGCCTGCGTTGCGCCCCGCCGCCCATCCGAGCTCGGGATCGATCCGGACCACCTCGGTCCGCTCAGGCCAGGCGCCCCGGTCGGTGAGGTCCACCACCACGTGTTGGGCCGACCGGTGACCCGAGTAGCGGCGGAACGACTCGATGCCCCGCACGATGTCCTCCGGCCACCCCTGAGCAAGCCACTGGATCGTCGCCTCGAACGTCGGCTGATCGGATAGGACCGAGGGCACCTCCTCGGAGCTCGCGTATCTGGTGGGCTCGGTCTTCCCGCTCTGCTCTTCGCGAGGAACCACCCGCGTACCAGCAGGTGAGTCGATGAGGTCGAACCCAGCTCCGGCGATCCGCTCCCTCAGTTCGTCGGCCCTGGCGAAGTCCTTCGCGGCACGCGCAGCCTCCCGCTGCTTCACCAGCTCGAGGATCTCTCGTGGGATTTCGCTCATCGGTGCCCATCCACCGTTCGTAGGAAGTCCAGGACGACCCGGTCCGCAGCCTCGGGCTGCTCGGAGTGGTACAAGTGGCCGGTGCCCTCCAACAAGAACAAGGTTGCTCCGGGAATGCGTTCGGCGAGCATCTGTGCGTTCCTCGGTGAGATCAGCCGGTCCTCGGTCCCCTGGAGCACGAGGGTCGGGCAGCGGATGTCGCCTAGGCGGTCCCACGCGTCCCATGCCTGGATGGCCTGCCACTGCCTCCTCCCGGCGTGCGCCGGCTGTGGATTCTGGCTCGCCACCAGGATGTCCTCGGCGACATGGTCCGGATGCTCCCGGGCGAACTCCTGCGAGTACAGAGCCAGGTACGGCTTGTCCTTCGGCACTTTGGCCGGCGGATCGATCCGCGCGGCGAGCCTGGGCCCGGCATGGGTGCAGGCCAACACTAGCGAGGCGACCCGTTCCGGATGCGACAGGGCCATCTCCTGGGCGACCATCCCACCGAACGACTGTCCGTAGGCGTGGGTGGATGAGATGGTGAGGTCATCGAGCAGGGCCATCGTGTCCTCCACGAATGTACGCATGGTCACCGGCCGGTCCGGTTTGTCCGATTGGCCATTTCCGCGAAAGTCATAGGCGATGACCCTGTGCTCGGTGGCGAGATGCGGGATGTTCCTCCGCCAGCCTGGGATGTCCCCGCCCAGGCCCTCGAGAAGGATCAGGCGGGAACCGGCGTCTGGCCCGTGCAGCTCGTGATAGAGACGACAGCCATCGGGTCGGACGAGATGTGGCATATCGCCCTGCGGCCTCGATTCAGGATCGGCCCGGAGCGAACGTTTCCACGATGGCGCGGTGGTTGTCCAACAGGCGCTCCTCGGATGGCCCGATCCATGCGCCTCCCAGGATCAACCGGTCCACCAGGCCTTCGAAGCCGGCGAGCCGCTCGCGGCACTCCTCTGCGCTCCCGGCCACAGCCAGCGAGTCGACCATGGGCATGGCGATTTCTGTCATGGCAGCGAGGTCCTTCCTCACGAAGCCCCGCCGGAGAGGCTCGAGGCGATCCTGGAACCCGTGCAGCTCGAGGACCGGCCGGTACGTCCGGGTGGTGGCGTAGAAGGCTATCTGCAGCGCGGCCTCTCGCCTGGCCTCCTCGCGGTCGCCGGACACGGCAAGGATGACACTGGTCGTCACGTTCACCTCAGCCGGGTCCCTGCCCACCTGTTTCGCCCCCCGCTCTACGGCGGGACGAAGCACATCCCGGATCCACGCGGGGCTGGTCATCGGATGCCCGAGAACCCCGTCGGCGCAACTCCCGGCCGTTTCGGCCATGACTCGGTTCACGGCGGCCAGGTAGATGGGAACGCCTCCGGGCGCCGGCGCAGCTCCCGGGAACGGCGGCATGGTGATGGCGTAGAACCGGCCGCGGTGATCGATCGGCTTGCCCTCGAACGTTCCAAGGACCTCGCGGATCACCTCGATGGCCTCGGCGATCTTCGGCGCCGGGTGCTCGAACGCGACCCCGAACCGTTGCTCGTTGATCCGTTTGACCTGGGTGCCCAGTCCAAGCAGGAACCGGCCGCCAGACAGCTCGGCCAGGTCTCTGGCCGCCATCGCGGTGATGGTGGGGCTTCGAGGGAACGCCAGAGCTATGTCGGTCCCCACACTCACCGTCGTGGTCGCCCCGCAGACCACGGTTGCCTGAACGAAGGCTGATCGCGCCGTCTCCGCACACCACACGCTCTCGAACCCCGCTGCCTCGGCTTCTCGTGCCAGCTCGCCGAGCCGCCCGAGGTCTCCGCCCACGACGACGCCCATGTCCACGACGGCCGAAGGCTACACGGCTCGTCGTGCCATCGCCTGAGGAGGAACGAACTAGTAGTGAGGCTGCTGCGTGGATGAGGAGCGCAGTCGTTGCGCCATCACCTTCAACATCTTCGAGGCGATGGCGGGATTCTGCTCGATCAGCCGCTTGAAGGTCCAGGGCGTGATGCCGAGCGTGGTCACCTCGCTCTGGGCGGTGCAGGTCGCTGTGCGCGGCCCGCCGTCGAGTAGCGAGATCTCTCCGAAAAAGTCACCCGGCCCCATCTTCCTAAGGGACCTTCCACCCACGGCGACGCTGACCTCCCCGTCCAGGATCAGGAAGAAGCCCACGCCCGAGTCCCCCTCCCGAGCCAACACGGCGCCCTTGCGGTGCGTGACTTCTTTGGACGCCGTCGCGATCGACTTGAGCTCCTTGGTGGAGAGCTCCTCGAAGATCGGGACGCCCGCAAGCATCTTGACCGGGTCTTGCCTCGTCACGACGCACTCCTTCGGAAGATCCCCTCTCGGCCGAACCTGGCC
>WNGE01002225.1_pt1 | contig 23941 bp, 21 predicted proteins | sample 5400651 | NCBI WGS metagenome assembly WNGE01 (sample SAMN13153370, study PRJNA577476) | soil metagenome | isolation source: 60 cm soil or saprolite under grassland replicate 2 | place: USA:California | collected 2016-06-15
ATACGGCTGATCTTTCCCCACGATCTCAACAAGGATCTGGGGCCGTATCTCCATTTGACGGAGTGGACGCTCCTCGAGGACGTGGCGCGCTGGCAGGACGTGGACGATCCCGAGCGCCGGGCCCTCGGCCAGGAGTGGCGGCACATCCTCGACCGTCGCCTCAAGTGGCGCATGTCCCATGAGGTCGTCCTCGATCTCTTCGAGCCGCGTCGGGGCTTCGGCTTCATGAAGGCCGAGGAAGTCGAGCAGCGCGTGCGCGAGCTCCTGCCCGCGGCCATGCACGATTTTCCGTTCAAGATCGACATGGCGCAGCAGGACCCGCGGCCCCTCAACCCCATCGGCATGCAGGACCGCCAGATCTACGTCTATGACTCGGCCACCCGCACCGTCTCCGCGGAGCCGCTCAAGGAGCTGCTCAAGTACCTGCCCGGCAAGGTTGCGCAGTGCCGCATCTTCGCCAAGACGCACGAGCACGATCAGCTGCTGGCCAAGGCGCTCAACCAGGCGCTCGGCGAAGAGCGCCCTGCCCACCCGACCAACCTTTAGTAGAAGGGGCTCACCGATGGACACCTATCGCGGCGTCGACTACTACGGCATCGAGTCACTGTTGACCGAGGAGCAGCGGATGGTGCAGGACGCCGTCCGTGATTGGGTGGAGAAGGAGTTCGTGCCGATCGTGAGCCAGCACCACCGCGACGGCACCTTCCCGCTCGACGTCGCCAAGCCGCTGGGGGAGATGGGCGTCTTCGGCGCCACCCTCACGGGCTATGGCTGCGCCGGCCTCGACCATGTCGCCTACGGGCTCATCATGCAGGAACTGGAGAGGGGAGACTCGGGGCTGCGCTCCTTCGCCTCCGTGCAGAGCGGGCTCGTCATGTATCCCATCTACGCGTACGGCTCGGAAGCGCAGAAGGAGAGATGGCTGCCCCGGCTCCAGTCGGGCGAGGTGCTCGGCTGCTTCGGGCTCACCGAGCCGGATCACGGGTCCGACCCAGGCGCCATGGCCACGCGCGCGGTGAAGAAGGGCAACGAGTACGTGCTGAACGGCACCAAGCTCTGGATCACCAACGGCTCGGTGGCGGAAGTCGCGGTGGTGTGGGCCAAGGGCGACGACGGCGAGATCGGCGGCTATCTCGTCGAGCGGGGGACGCCCGGCTTCTCCACGCTCGACATCCACGGCAAGTTCTCCATGCGCGCCTCGATCACCTCGGAGCTCGCCTTCGCCGACTGCAAGATCCCCCTCGAGAACAAGCTGCCGAACGTGAAGGGCCTCCGGGGCCCCCTCGGCTGTCTCTCGCAGGCGCGCTACGGGATCGCGTGGGGGGCGATCGGGGCAGCCATGAGCTGTTACGACTGGGCGCTCAAGTATTCCCAACAGCGCATCCAGTTCGGCAAGCCCATCGGCTCCTTCCAGCTCGTCCAGCAGAAGCTCGTGTGGATGATCACGGAGATCACCAAGGCCCAGCTTCTCTGCCTGCGCCTGGGCCAGCTCAAGGACGAAGGCAAGGCGAGACCACAGCAGATCTCCATGGCCAAGCGGAACAATGTGCAGATGGCCCTCGACACCGCGCGCATGGCCCGCGATATCCTGGGGGCGGCCGGGATCGTGGACGAGCACCCGATCATCCGGCACATGATGAACCTGGAGACCGTCAACACCTACGAAGGCACCCACGACATCCACACCCTCATCGTGGGCCGGGACATCACGGGCCTCGACGCCTTCGGCATGTGAGCCCGTCAGTGCCGAGCGCCCCCGAGCGGTCCCTCGCGGTTTTCCCCGGAGGATCACTCGGGGAATACAACTTGCCTGCGGATCTCGCGGTGGTGCTGACCCGGGGCGAGGGCGCCACCGTGTGGGACAGCGAGGGCCGCCCCTTCACCGACTTCACCATGGGCTGGGGCTCCGTCCTGCTCGGCCACGCGCACCCGGCCATCGTCGACGCGGTTCGGCGCCAGGCCGGGCTCGGCGCCAACTTCGCACATGTGACCGCGCCTGCCCTCGAGCTCGCCGAAGAGATCGTCCGGGCCGTCGCCTGCGCGGAGCGCGTGCGCTTCTGCGCCTCGGGCACGGAGGCCACGTCCTATGCCGTCCGCCTCGCGCGCGCCTGGACGGGGCGCCCGAAGATTCTGAAGTTCGAGGGCGCCTATCACGGCGCCAACGATGTCGGCACGGTGAGCCTCTTCCCCCGGCGGCTCCTCGATTTCCCGCGAGGCGAGCCGACCTCGGCCGGCTTGGGACCGGGCGCCGCCGCCGATGTGCTGGTCGCTCCGTACAATGATCTCCGGACCACCATGGCCATTCTCGAGACGCACCGGCACGAGCTGGCGGGCATCATCGTCGAGCCGCTCCATCGCTGTACGTCGCCGCAGCCCGGCTTTCTCCAGGGACTGCGTGAGGCTACCGCCGAGATGGGCCTGCTCCTGATCTTCGACGAGACGGTGACGGGCTTCCGCCTCGCTTATGGTGGGGCACAGGAGTACTACGGCGTCCATCCTGATCTGGCAACTCTCGGCAAGGCGCTCGGTGGCGGCTATCCGATCGGCGTGGTAGCCGGCCGCGGAGACATCATGGACCTCGTGCGCGAAGACCGGATGGGCGACCCTCGCTATGTCTGGTTCGCCTCCAGCATCGGCGGCAACCCCGTCTCGGCGGCGGCGGCCTGCGCCGCGCTCGCTGAGCTCCGCAGACCGGGCGCGTATGCGCGCCTCTTCGCCCTCGGCGAAAATCTCCGCTCAGGGCTGCGGGCTATCCTGACGAAAGCGGGAGTGGCGGCGCAGGTGCAAGGCGACGGCCCGTTGGCCGCGGTGGTCTTCACCGATCATGACGTTGTGGACTATCGGACGGCCCATGCGTCGAATCGCGAGCTGGCCCGGGCCTTTCTTCTTGGCCTCTTTCGCCGCGGTATCTTCCTGAATCCGATGTCCACCAAGCTCTATCTTTCACTCGCCCACACCGATGCCGACGTCGAGCGCTTCCTCGACGCCTCGCGGGCAACCATCGACGAAGACTGCCGCACCCTGCGCGCTCCGGCGTGAACCGCGGGCAGGCGTCAGCCGCCGAAGGCGGCGTAGAGCTCCACGGTATGCCCGTCGGGATCCCGAACACAGAAGCTGGGAGTGGCGCCGTCCATCTCGCCGAAGGGCGAGAGTCCCGCCCGCACCGCCTCGGCGCGTGCGGCGTCGAGGACTTCGCGCGTGGCTCCGATACAGAAGGCGACGTGATAGAGACCCGGCGCGCCCGCGAGGAGGTCCGGCGCGGGCGTGCGCGCGAGCTCCAGCGACACGTCGTGATGGTGGACGCCCGCGGAGAGGAAGACGATGCGTCCGTCCTTCCCTCGTCCCGTCTCGCGCAGGCCCAGAAGATCGCGATAGAAGCGCACGGAAGATTCGAGGTCGCGCACGTAGAATGAGACGTGTCCCAACTCGACGACCCGCATGGCGGCGGTAGTGTAGCATAGGGGCCTATGACTCCCGATCCGAGCGCTCCCGCTGTTGCCCTGCCGAACGCAAGCGCGGCGCCCGCCGAGGTCGATCGATCCAGGCCGAACTACCGTCTGCTCAGCCTGCTCGCGCTCGGGCATCTCGTCATCGACACCAATCAGGGCTCGCTGCCCGCGCTGCTGCCCTATCTCAAGACGGCGCTCGGGCTGACGTACACCGCGACGGGCGTCATCGTGCTCATGTCGACGATCACCTCGTCGCTGATCCAGCCGCTTTTCGGCTTTCTCGCCGACAAGACGGCGCGGCGATGGCTCTTGCCGCTGTCCGTGATCCTCTCCGCGTTCGGCATCGCGCTGAGCGGGGTGGCGCCGTCCTACGCCGCCGTTCTGGCTCTGGTGATGGTGAGCGGCTTCGGCGTGGCCGCCTATCACCCCGAGGGCTATCGCACGGCCACCCAGGTGGCGGGAGACAGGAAGGCCACCGGGGTGTCGATCTTCTCGACGGGCGGCAATATCGGCATCGCGGTGGGACCGCCGCTCATCACGGCCCTCATCACGATGTTCGGCATGGCGGGCAGCCTGGGCATGCTCCTGCCCGGACTCGTGGTGGCGATCCTTCTCATGGTAGTGCTGCCGGGACTCTCGCGCCCCCTTCCCGCGCGTACCGCCGGCCGGGCGTCTGCCCCCCAGACCATGGTGGGCGCCATGACCTTGCTCGTCCTCGTCGTTTCCATCCGCTCCTGGACGCAGCTCGGCTTCACCACCTACATGCCTTTCTATTACCTCGAAGTGCTCCAAGGTGATCCGCGCATGGTGGGTACCCTCCTCGCCGTCTTCCTCGGCTCCGGCGCCGTGGGCACCCTCATCGCCGGGCCGATCGCGGATCGCGTCGGCCACCGCCGCTTCATGGTGAGCGTGTTTTTCCTCGCCGCCCCGCTCGCCGTCGCTTTCCTGCTCGTGAGCGGCGTGTGGACGTTCGTGCTCCTGGCCGCCCTCGGCCTCGTGCTCGTATCCACCTTCACCACCGCCGTAGTGCTGGGGCAGGCGTACATGCCCCGCAATCTCGGTATGGCCTCCGGCCTCATCGTGGGCTTCGCCATCGGCGCGGGCGGCGTGGGCGCGACCGCCCTCGGCTGGGTCGCCGACCGGTGGGGCCTCAGCTCGGCGCTCTGGATCTCGGCGCTCATGCCCATCCTCGGCTGCGCCGTGTCCCTGACCTTGCCCGAGCCGCGCTCACGGTGAGGACGGCCCGAGCGTGAGCGCCCTCGACCGTTTCCAGGACGGAGAGCAGGTCCTGCTCATCGACCAGCGCGGCAAGCGCCATCTCATCTTCTTGCGAAAGGGGGAAACCTTTCACTCGGATCGCGGCTGGATTCAGCACGACGCGATCATCGGGCAGCCGGACGGCTCCTGGACGCGCACGTCCAAGAACACGCGTTGCCTCGCCCTGCGCCCCACGCTCGCCGAGTACGTGCTCGACATGCCTCGCGGCGCGCAGGTCATCTATCCGAAAGACCTCGCCATGCTCGTCTTCTGGGCGGATATCTTCCCGGGCGCCCGTGTGCTCGAAGCGGGCATGGGCTCCGGCGCGCTGACCCTGGCCCTCTTGCGCGCGGTGGGGCCGGAGGGGAAGGTCATCACCTACGAGCAGCGCGAAGACTTTGCCCGGCGCGCCCTCGCCAATATCCAGATGCGGATGGGCGAGGTATCGAACCTCGCCGTGAGGCTGCGTCCCGTGGAAGAGGGGCTCGCCGAGGAGGAGATGGTGGATCGCGCGGTCTTCGATCTTCCCGAGCCCTGGCATCTCGTCGAGCCCGTCACCCGCGTGCTGCGGTCCGGCGGCGTCTTCCTGTCCTACGTCCCCACCATCATCCAGTCTCACCAGCTCTCGGAAGCGCTCCGCAACCATCCCGGCTATTCGCTCGTGGAGACCTTCGAGACGCTGATGCGGCCGTGGAACATCGAGGGCTTGTCGGTGCGTCCCTTCCACCGCATGGTCGCGCATACGGGATTTCTCACCGTGGCGCGGCGTGTCGTGCCGGAGGAGGGTCGAACGCAACCGCAGGTCGAGTATCCCGGAGGCCACTGAGGCGTGCTGGAGCGCTGCTTCGGCCTCGCGCGCGCGGGCGCGAGCGTGGGCAGCGAGGTGCGTGGCGGACTGACCACCTTCATGGTCATGGCCTACATCATTTTCGTGAACCCGGCCATCCTGGGCTTTGCGGGCATTCCCGCCCTCCAGGGGCAGGGCCCACCCTTCGCGGCCACCCAGGCGGCGACCTGCCTCGTCGCGGGCGTGATGACCATCACCATGGGGCTCGTGGCGAACTATCCTCTGGCCCTCGCTTCGGGCATGGGACTCAACGCTGCCGTCGCCTATCAGCTCGTGGCGGGCATGAAGCTGCCGTGGCACGCCGCCATGGGCGTGGTCCTGCTCGAGGGCGCGGTTATCACCGTGCTGGTGATGAGCGGACTTCGCGAGGCGATCATGCAGGCCATTCCCACTTCGCTGAAGCGGGCCATCGGCGTGGGCATAGGACTCTTCATCCTCTTCATCGGGCTCAATGCCGCGGGCATCGTCAAGCCCGGCCCGCCCGGGGTTCCCCTGACGTTGGGCGTGCTGACATCCGCGCCCGTGGCCGTGGCGCTCTTCGGTCTGCTCCTGATGCTCTGGTTCCAGTCCCGGGGCATGACGGGCGGGCTCTTGCTCGGCATCTTGGCCACCACCGTCCTCGCCATGATCGTGAACGCGTGGACGGCTGGGCGGGCCTTCCCGCTGCCGGGTCAGGCGGTGATCCCCGCGTCCTTCGTGGCGTGGCCCGACTTTTCGAGCCTCGGCGCCGGATTCGACTTCTCGGTGTTCGCCCGGGTCGGCGCCATCACCGCCGTGGTGACCATCTTCTCGATCATGCTCTCCGATTTCTTCGACACCATGGGCACGGTGATCGGGGTGGGCGCAGAGGGTGGATGGCTGACGCGGGAGGGCACGCTCCCGCGTTTGAATCGCGTGCTCCTCGTGGATTCCGTGGCCGCCATGGCGGGCGGAGCGGCCGGCGCCTCGTCCGCGACCACGTTTGTCGAGTCGGCGGCGGGGGTGGCGGCGGGGGCCCGGACCGGGCTCGCCTCCGTGGTCACCGGCGTCTGCTTTCTCCTCGCCCTCTTCCTCGCCCCCCTCGCCGGCATCGTGCCCGCGCAAGCCACCGCTCCTGCCCTCATTCTCGTGGGATTCCTGATGACGGCGCTGGTGCGCGACATTCCCTTCGGCGATCTGGAGGAGGGGTTCCCCGCCCTCCTCACCGTCACCCTGATGCCGTTCACCTATTCCATCACGGACGGCATCGGCGCGGGCTTCCTCTCTTACTGCCTCATCAAGCTTCTGCGCGGCAAGGGCGGGGAAGTCCACGGCATGATGTACGGCGCGGCCGTGGCCTTCGTGATCTACTTTGCCATGCCAGCCATTCGCGCCGTCCTCGGCGCCGAGCCGCCGCATGGCCTGTGGTAGGCTAGTGATCTTCCGGGACGACGGATGATTTCTCCAAGGAGGCCTGGGTGCTGATCGGAGCCATGCGCGAGTACTTCAGGGGGCTGAAGCTCATCCTCCTGTTCGTCATCGTCGCCTTCATCGCCACGTCATTCCTCTACTTCGGCTCGGATAGCCTGCGCATGGGGAATGCGCGCTCCAACGCCATCGCCTCCGTCAACGGCGAGGAGATTCCTCCCGCCCGCTTCCAGCGCGTACAGCGGAACTACATCGAGTACTATCGCCGCGCCTACCAGCAGGACATCACGCCCGAGATGGCCGAGCGGCTGGGTCTCACCCAGCAGGTCATCAACGACCTGATCCAGGAGGCGCTGGTTCTCCAGCAGGCCAAGCGCGAGGGCATCACGGTCAGTGACGAGGAGCTGCGCCTCCGCATCCAATCGATTCCCGCCTTCCAGGACGACGGCCGTTTTTCGCGCGAGCGGTATCTTGCCCAGCTCAAGCAGGTGCGCATCGAGCCGTCCGAGTTCGAGGCCGAGGTTCGCCGCGAGATGCTGCGCCAGAAGATGGAGTCCATCGTCAAAGACGGCATCAAGGTGTCCGACGCCGAAGTCGAGCAGGTTTACACCGCACGCTTCGAGCGGGTGCGGGCGGACTGGGCCTTGATCGAGGCCGCGCCGCTCATGGCGCAGGTCACGGTCAGCGATGCCGATGCCGAAGCGTACCTCAAGGCCCACGAGGCACAGTTCAGCCGGCCCGAGCGCCGCCGCATCCAGTACGTGCAGGTCACGCCCAAGGCCTTCGCCCTCGCGGTGACCGATGCCGACGCGGAAGCGTACTACAAAGAGCACCGGAGCGAGTTCGAGCGGCCACAGCGGCTCAAGGCATCGCACATCCTCGTGCGGGTGCCTCCCACCGGCGGCAGCGAGGCGGAGAACAAGTCCAAGGCCAAAGTCGAGGAGGCGATTCGCCGCGCCAAGGGAGGCGAGGACTTCGGCAAGATCGCCAGGGAGCTGTCCGAGGACACGGCCACCGCGCCCCAGGGCGGAGACCTCGGCTTCGTGGGCAAGGGCGAGATGGTGCCGCAGTTCGAGGAAGCGGTGTTCGCGCTCAAGAAGGGCGAGGTCTCGCCCCAACCGGTGCGCACGCCGTTCGGCTATCACGCCATCAAGATCTTCGACGTGCAGGAGGGCGGGGTGCAGCCCTTCCGCGAGATCGCCGCGCGGATCAAGGACAAGCTCGTGGCGGAGCGCAGCGAGCGCGCCGCGGTGGCCAAGGCCGACGAGGCGAGGGTCGCCCTCGTGGCGGCCAAGGATTTCCCCGGGGAAGCGAAGAAGCTCGGTCTCGACGCGAAAGAGGTGACGGCCGCCGCCCGCGGTGACGGGCTCGAGGGCATCGGCCGTGACCAGCAGCTCGAGGACGCCATGTTCGGCCTGGCCGTAGGCGGCGTGTCCACGGTTATACGGACACCCGCCGGACTCGTCATCGCCCGCGTCGCGGAACAGTTCCCGGCCGGCGTGCCGCCGTTCGCGGAGATCAAGGACAAGGTGGTCGAGGTAGTCAAGCGCGAGCGCGCGCAGGTGACGGCGGAGGAGAAGGCGAAGGCCTTCGCGGCCAGTGTGGGCACGGGAGATTTTCTCGCCCTGGCTCGGCGGGACAAGCTCCAGGCGGGCGAGACCCCGCTGTTCTCGAGGGCCGAGCCGCCGAAGGACAAGGATGTGTTGCCGGGTCCGGTGCTCCTCACCGCCCTCCGCACCACCGCGGGGGCGATCGCGGAGCCGGTGCGGGCGGGGGGGGGCGTCTACGTCGTCAAGACGATGGAAAGACGCCCCGCGGATCCCCAGGGCTTCGAGAAGGTCCGCGACCAGATGCGCACCCAGCTCCTCGAGTCGAAGCGCAACGAAGCGTGGGCGCGCTGGATCAAGACCCTCTACACCGGCGCCCACGTCAAGATCCAGGGCGAGACGGTTCCCGTCGACAGATAACCAGCATGTCCATCCCGCGCACGCCCATGACTCGCGAAGGGCACAATCGCCTCAAGGAAGAGCTGGATCGGCTGAAGCGCATCGAGCGGCCCGCCATCACGCGCGCCATCGCCGAGGCGCGGGCCCATGGCGACCTGTCGGAGAATGCCGAGTACCATGCGGCTCGCGAGAAGCAAAGCTTCGTCGAGGCGCGCATCAACGATCTGGAGGGCAAGGTCGGCTCGGCCGAGGTCATCGAGCCGCCGACCTCGGGCGATCGCGTCACCTTCGGCTCCACGGTGCGCCTCGAGGACCAGGGGGGCAAGGAGTCCCGCTATCAGATCGTGGGCTCCGAGGAATCCGATCCGGCGAGCGGCCGCCTCTCCATCATGGCCCCGCTCGCGCGGGCGCTCATCGGTAAGAAGGTGGGCGATACGGTGACGGCTCAGCTACCGGGAGGCACGAAGACCTTCGAGATTCTGGAAGCCAACTTCCCCTGGACTCCCTAACCCTCTCCCCTCCGGGGAGAGGGTAGGGTGAGGGGACTATCTCAGCGCGTCCCGCAGCTCCCGAGTAAGCGCTTCCACCGTTCCTCGGGTCCCGCCCTGCAGCTTGCTCTTCCACTCGCCTTCGGTCTCGAACCGGCGATCCTTCAGACGGTCTCCCCACGGAGCCACCGCCGCGCGAATCGCGTTGTGGTCGTAGGCGTCCCGCTTGAGCTCGCGGGCCCGCGCCATGACATCGGGGGCCACCCGGATGAAGGCCCGCAGGGCCGACCCCGTCTTGATCGAATACTTGCGCCCCGCCCACGCGGTCGGGAAGACTCCCGCCACCGCCTTCATGTAGTTCAGGAAGAAGCGCTTGGCATTTTGGCGAAGCTCGTTGGTCCGCGCGCCGCCGCCGATCTTCTCCACGGTCTCGAAGAACTCCACGATCTCTTCGGCGAGCGGCGCCTGCGAGACTCGCCCGCGCCCCGTGCCGAGCATCTTGATGTCGCCGGCCAGCGGTGACGTGTCGTCCTCGTTCAGCGAGCGGATCACGTCGTGGGCCAGGGCCTGGTTCGGATCAGGGTAGAGCTTGCGTCCCGCGAGGCTCACGATGTGCGAGGGATTGAGGCGTGTGTGTTTGGCGTTGATGGTGACGAAGAGCTCGACGGTCTGCCGTGCGTCGAGCCGGTCGAACAGCACGGCGGGGACCTCGATGCCGAGGTTTTCGCCCGCCTGGGTCAGGGCGTGAAGGGCGAGAAGCCGGTGCTGTCCGTCCAGCACGCGAAGCACTCCGTGCTCCTCGGGAATCTGGAGCAGGCCCAAGTCGTGCTGGCTCGCCATGGGCGTGAAGGTGAAGCGCTTCTCCGAGGTGATGATCACCGCGCCCGGGATGGCGGGCAGCGTGCCCGCATCCTTGCAGTCCTTGTAGTACCCGACGAGCTCGTCGATCTTGCGGCGAATGACCGGCCGCTGATACGCGGCCTCGCTCTCGCCGATACGCTTCTCGAGGGCCTCCCAGTTCACGCGCGAGCGGTTGCTCCGCTTGGCTTTGGCTGGTGGGGCTGCCGCGCCCGCATAGCCCAAGACCTCGAACTTGACCAGACGGTCGATGTCCTTGGCCGAGAAGGAAGCCTGGAAGAATTCCACACCGAACTGCTTCACGCGGTGCGCGGGGACGGTGATCATGACCCTCCTCCACCCTTTCCGGGAGCAGCGTGTCGGGATCTTGGCTGAAGTCTGGGATACTGTAATAGATGGATAAACCCTTGTCAACATTTGCGTTTTTCGAGACTGCCCAATCTCGAATACACCCTATATGGTGTAGCTGGGCTCGACCTTATCCACAAGATGTGGGCAACCTGTGGACGATTCTGATAACCTATTGGAAATATTGCGAATTCTCCTAGGATAGCGGTGGATTAGAGAAAACTGGCGAATTCTGAAGCAAAAACGCAAATGACGAGGTGTCTTAGGCGTGGTGGATGAACAGCCACTCAGCGTTCTGATAGATCGCGCGGCGGTCAGCGATGTCGTGCTCGGGTTCGCCCGGTCTCTCGACGGCAAAGACTGGGCCACCTGCCGCCGCTGCCTTCTGGATGAGATCGAGACCGACTATTCCGATCTGCGCGGCGAGCCGCCGTCACGGGTTCAGGCCGACGACTTTGTGGCCAAGCGGCGAGTGGCGCTGGAGCGGCTCAAGACCCTACACCTGAGCACGAATCATCAGGTCACCGTGGACGGTGACCGCGCGACCTGTGTATCGGCAGGAGTCATACACCGCCTCCGGCCCGAAGACGGCGAGCGCTTCGACACCTACTGCACCTACACCCACTCCCTCGCGCGCACCCCCGCGGGCTGGAAGATCGCCAAGGTCAAGCAAGCCGTCCACTGGAACACCGGTAACCCCGACGTCCACCCAGGCGCCAAGCGCTAGCCCATCTCCCTTCGCCTTGCGGAGGGCTGATCGTCAGATCGGGCGGGTGGCGTCGGGGTGGTGGCGGCGCGGCCGGCGGAGTGGGCCCTTCCCGAGTGCGCGCAGCCCGAAGGGCTGCGATTCACGACGGGTAGGGTGTCGTAGCCGGTCGCGCCGCCACCACCCCGACGACAGGACCCGCCCGCCCCGCGCAAAGAGTTCGCGTTCCGCTCACCCTCGAGAGCGGAGGAAGTCGAAGTCGCAGCCGAGGTCGGCCTGGAGCACATGGTCCATGTAGAGCTTGCGGTAGCCGCGCGCCGGAACGTCGATCGGCTTCCACGTGGCACGGCGACGGGCGAGCTCGGCCTCACCCACGAGCAGATCGAGCTTCCGCTCCTTCACGCTCAGCTTGATGCGATCTCCGGTGGCCACGAGGGCGAGCGGTCCACCCATGGCGGCCTCGGGCGTGACGTGGAGGACGATCGTGCCGAAGGCCGTTCCGCTCATCCGCGCGTCGGAGATTCGCACCATGTCCTTGACGCCCGCCCGAGCGAGCTTTTGCGGAATGGGCAGGTAGCCGGCCTCGGGCATGCCCGGCCCGCCCTTCGGCCCCGCATTCTTGAGCACGAGAATGCTCTCGGGTGTGACAGGAAGATCGGGATCATCCACGCGGGCCGAGAGATCCTCGAGCGAGTCGAAGACGACGGCGGCCGCCTCCGTCTCGAAGAGACGCGCGTCCGCGGCGGAGCGCTTGAGGATGGCGCCGCCCGGGGCCAGGGTGCCGAAGAGCGCGACGAGGCCGCCCACGGGCAGGATGGGCTCGCTCCGTGAACGTATCACTCCGCGATCGACGTAGCGAGGCGCGGCGTCGAGACGGGCACCTAGCGTCTCGCCGGTCACGGTCAGGCAGCTCTCATGAAGCTGTGGACGCAGCTCGGCCAGTACCGCGCCCAACCCGCCCGCATTGAAGAGGTCCTCCATGTAAAAATCGCCCGAGGGCTTGAGGTCCACCAGCACCGGTGTCTCGTCGGAGATAGCGTTGAGCCGGTGGAGGGAGATCGTCACGCCCGCGCGTCCCGCGATGGCCGTGAGATGAATGATCGCGTTGGTGGAGCCGCCGATGGCGAGAAGCACGCGGAGGGCGTTCTCGAAGGCGGGGGCGGTAAGAATGCGATCGGGCGTGAGCCGCGAGGCGCTCAGCCTCACCGCCGCTTCACCGGTCGCTTCCGCCGCGCGAAGCCGATCCGCGTGCACGGCCGGAATGGTGGCCGTGCCCGGCAGGGTCATGCCGAGCGTCTCCGCGATGCAGGCCATAGTACTGGCCGTGCCCATCACCGCGCAGGTGCCCGCCGTGGTGGCGAGGCGGCTCTCGATGCCTTCGATCTCGTCCTTCGAGATCTGTCCCGCCCGGTAGCGTCCCCAGAAGCGACGGCAGTCCGTGCACGCGCCGAGCCGCTCACCCTCCCACCGCCCGGTCATCATGGGTCCGGCCACGAGCTGTATCGCGGGCACGCCCGCGGAGGCCGCGCCCATGAGCTGGGCGGGCACCGTCTTGTCGCAGCCGCCCACGAGGACCACGGCGTCCATGGGCTGGGCGCGCACCATCTCCTCGACGTCCATGGACATGAGGTTGCGATAGAGCATGCTCGTCGGCTCGAGAAAGACTTCGCCGAGCGAGATCGTGGGAAAGCCGATGGGCAGCCCGCCCGCCGCCGAGACGCCGCGCTTGACCGCTTCGATCAGCTCGGGGAAATGACGGTGGCAGTTGTTGAAGCCGCTGCGGGAATCCGCGATGCCCACCACCGGCTTGGCGAGGCTGGCCGTCGAGTAGCCCATGGACCTCGCGAAAGATCGTCTGAGATAGAGGGCGAAGTCCCGATCGCCGTAGTTGGTCAAGCCGCGCGACAAGCCGTGGTCCATGCTCATCTCCGTCAGATAAGGCCCGCGGCACCGAGAAGCGCGCCGAGACCAAAGAGAAAGAAGAGGCCGGCGGCGACGCGCCGCACCCAGCCCATCGGCACCAAGCGGTCCAGCTTGATGGCGGCCAAGACGGCGAGGCCGTCCGCGGCCAGCATACCCAGCGTCGTGCCCGCCGTCACGAGCATCGTCGAGGCGTAGCGGGCGCCCAAGGCCACCGTGGCCAGCTGGGTCTTGTCGCCCATCTCGGCGAGGAAGAAGATGACGATGGTCGAGGCGAGCGGTCCCCACCCGGGACGCTGACCGGGCTCACCCGCCGTGTCGGGCACGAGAGTCCACACGCCGAAGGCGATGAAGGTCAGCCCGAGGAGCACCGCGAGAATCCTCGACGGAAGCAGGCGCGCCAGTCCGACGCCCACGGTGGCGGCGAGGGCGTGGTTGAGGAGCGTGGCAAGGAGTATCCCCAGCATGACCGTCCACGGACGGCGATAGCGCGTGGCGAGCGAGAAAGCGATGAGCTGCGTCTTGTCGCCCATCTCGGCGAGCGCCACCACGGCGAACGAGCTCCAGAGCGCGGTCATCCTGACGATGATACCGCGCAGGGCGAGGGAGCGGTCAGGCTTGGGGCGGTGCGAGGAGCGCGGTGAGGACCCGCACGTCCTTGAGCGTGTCCACCGTTTCCACCGCTTCGATGACTTCGCGGGCCCCGCCATCGCCCAGAGGGCCCGAGGCGAGGGAGAGGAACTTCGCCACCACCTCCTCGGAGGACACGGGATTGGCCGCGTCCCCGCGGACTACTCCCGTGGTCTGGGAGAGCGTGCGGCCATCCCGGAGCCCGATCCGCACATGGGCGGTGGGATAGTCGGCACGCCTGAGGGCCATCTCGTCATCCGCGGACACGTCGATGCGCTTGGCCATGGCGCGGATGCGCGCGTCGTCGAGCACGCGTTCCTCGAAGGCCGCGGTGTCCGTGCGGCCGAGAACGAGGGCCGCCGCCACCGCGTAGGGAATGGAGAACTTGGCCCCGAGCATGCTGTGGGGTTCGGTTTCGAGCATGCGCAGCCCGAACGGGATGGACGTGATGTGAACGGTCGCCACCTCATCGCCGGTGAACCGGTGCTGCGCTCTGAGCGACATGACGGCATCGAGGGCCGGGTGATTCATGCGGCAGCAGGCGTGGAACTTGAAGTAGTTCTGCTCGATGCGATAGCTCTCGCCGAGGCCGGCCACGGCGGCTTCGGGCTCGAAGCTCTCGGCGAGGAGCGTGCCGTAGACGTCCGAGGGCGCGTCCTCGAGGGCGGTGAATCCCGCGCGATGAAGATCCAGGGCGAGGATGCCTTCGAGCCCCGAGCGCCCGGGATAGGCATTGCGGATGGTGGCGCCTTCGAGGGCGGGCGTCCAGGAATTGGCCGGGGTCATGGACGCCGAGAGGTTGATGACGTGGCGTATCTCGTCGGCGGGCAGATCGTTGAGCCGCGCCACCGCGGCTGCGGTGCTGATGGTGCCCCACGTGCCGTGCGAGTGGACATTGGGACGGGCGAAGGTCGCGCCGCCCAGGCGCGAGCCGACCTCGTAGCCCGCGATCACCGCCTCGAGGAGGCGGCGGCCGTCCGCGCCCATTTCCTCGGCCACGGCGAGCGCGCCGGGGATGACGTGAATGGCCGGATGGCCGCCGCCCAGACGATTGCCTTCGTCCATTTCGAGGGCGACGCCCGCCGTCGCGTTGGTGAACGTGGCGAGCAGCGAGTCGGACTTGAGCCCATGCCCGGCCAGGGTGCACAGGCCATGGGGCGACCGCTTCGCCGCCATGCGGGCCAGGCGGACGTTCTCGGGCAGGGCGCTGCCCGCCACCATGGCGCCGATGGTGTCGAGGAGGACGAGCTTCGACGCCGTCACCGTGGAAGCGGGCACGCCGTTGAGCTTCGTATCGTGAATCCAGGCCGCGAGCTGTTCCAGATAATCCTTCATCGTACCGAGCCTCCGAGCGGCGCCATGGGGTTCGTCCGCGCGAGGAATCGGCCATGGCCCGGCTTCTGCTCGAGCGTGCCCCCATTCAGGAGTACTTGGCCGCGGAGCAGGGTCATCCACGGCCGGCCCCGCGCCGCCCATCCTTCGTAGGGGGTGAAGCCCGCGATGCCAAGATGGTGCTTCTGCTCGATCGTCCAGGACGGCGCCGGGTCCCAGATGGTCAGATCGGCGTCGGAGCCCACGCGCACCGCCCCCTTTCGCGGGTAAAGGCCGAAGATGCGCGCGGGATTCTCCGCCATCACCCGCGCCATCCATGTGACGGGGAGCCCGCGATTGACCACGCCCTCGCTCCACATGAGGGGCACGAGGGTCTCCAGCGACGGCGCGCCGAAGGGGATCGGCTTGCCTTCCTTGTCCACGAAGATATTCGTCCGGCCCGCTTCCTTGGCCGCGGGCACTCGCGGTGAATGATCGCTCGCCACCGTGGATACGAAGCCCTGTTCGGTGCCCGCCCACAGCGCGGCCTGATTGACGCCGTCGGATGAGCGAAGGGGGGGCCCGATCTTGGCGAAGGGACCGAGGCGCGCCATCTCCTTGTCGTTGAGGAGCAGGTACTGCGGGCAGGTCTCCGCCCACACGCGCTGCCCTTCCGCCTGCGCGCGCTTGATGCGCTCGAGGCCGAGCCGCGTGGAGAGATGGACGACGTAGACCGGACAGTCCGTGAGCTTTCCGATGAGGATGGCGCGATTGATCGCCTCTTCCTCCGTCCAGTCGGGACAGGTGGCCGGGAAGTCCGTGGGCGCCGTGCGCCCTTCCGCGATGGCCTTGTCCTCGAGGTAGCAGAGGATGTCGCCGTTCTCGCAGTGAAGCTGGCAGATGCCGCCCAGCCGACCCAGAATGTCCATGGTCTTGGCGATGAACTCGTCCGAGACCATACGCTTGGGTCGCTTCTTATACGTCATGAAGAGCTTGAAGGAGGTCACGCCCATCTTGAAGGCCTCCGGGAGGCCTTCGAGGATCTTCGGCTCATGATTCAGGATGAAGTGGAAGCCGAAGTCCAGCACGGAGAGCGACTCCGCCTCGTCGCGGAGGCGAGCCACGGCTTTGGGCAGGGTCTCGCCCTCATCATAGGTGACGAAGGGAAGAAGGGTGGTGAGCCCGGTGTGCGCCGCCGCGAGCGGCGCCGTTTTCCAGTCGTCGTACTCGGCCCCGATATGGAGATGGCAGTCGATGAGCCCGGGGAGGACGAATCGGCCGCCCGCGTCGATCACCTTGTCGGCAGAGGGCAGGAGGTCTTCCGGGCCCATGGCGGCGATCTTGTCGCCCTTGATGGCCACCGCGGTCTCGACGATATCCGAGGCGGTCACGACCTTGCCGCCGCGGACGAGGGTGTCGACTCGGGGACCCGTCATCGTAGTAACTCCCCCTTCGGACCCGGCCCCCTCATCGGTGCGACTCCTTCTCCGTCACGGGTTGCAGCAGGGTGGCATAGTGCTGGGGCTGGCGCCGCCCGAGAAAGTTCCAGCGCTTGCGGATCGGGGTCATCTGGTCGAGATCGATCCGGGAAACGATCAGCTCGTCGCCGTTGGTGGCGGCCTTGGCGAGCACCTGGCCCTGGGGGCTGATGATGCAGGAGCCGCCGATCAGCTCCACGCCGTCCTCGATGCCCGCCTTGGCGATGCCAATCACGAAGCAGGCGTTGGCATAGGCGCCCGCGCGCATGCAGAGCTCGTTGAGGTCGAGGGCCAGCGCGGAGATGGGCGTGTTGTACCCGATCAGGATGAGCTCGGCGCCCTGGAGGGCGAGCGCGCGGTAGCTCTCAGGATAGCGGCGGTCCTGGCAGATGGCGATGCCGACCTTGGCGCCACAGGCATCGAAGACCTTGTAGCCCGTGTCGCCGTGGGCGAAGTAGTAGGGCTCGTAGACCTGGGCGAAGCCGTCCGGCTCTCGGGTCCCCGGCAGGTGGATCTTCCTGAACGTCCCGCAGAACTTGCCCGCGGCATCCGTGAGGAGGGCCGTGTTGAAGTACTGTCCGCCGGCCTTCTCGCAGAAGCCCGCGTGCACGGCGATGCGCGCGTCCTTGGCGCGACGGAGGAGCGGCTCGAGGGCTTTGGGCGGCATCTCCGTCTCGAAGAACTGATCGAAGTCCTTGCGGATCTTTTTGGGGAAATAAGTGGTGAGGGCCATCTCCGGATACGCGATGAGCTCGACCCCCTGCCCCTTCGCCTGCTCGAGGAGGGCGAGCATCCGCTCGACGATCTCCTCGCGACTCGCGCCTTCGTTGTTGGGGCCCATCTGGGCAGCGGCCACGGTGACGTTGCGGGCCATGAATGGATCTCCTCTAGGTGACACCCAGTTTGGCGACTTCTTCGCGGACGAGGCGCTTGATCTCGCGCTCGAGGGCCACGAAGGCGGCGCTCGAGCGATCGCGCGGGTGCGGTATGGTCACGTCCACGATCTCCTTGATGGTGCCGGGGTGTGTGGCCATGACCACGATGCGATCGGCGAGGAAAATGGACTCGGAAATGCTGTGGGTGACGAAGACCACGGTTTTCTTGTCCTGCTCCCAGATCCGCAGCAGCTCCTCTTGCATCACTTCGCGGGTCTGGGCGTCGAGGGCTCCAAAGGGCTCGTCCATGAGGAGAACGGACGGATGATTGGCGAGCACGCGGGCAATGGCCACGCGCTGCTTCATCCCGCCCGAGAGCTCGCGCGGATACTTGTCCTCGTGTTCGGCGAGGCCGACCAAGGCGAGATACCGGCGGGCCACCGCCCGCCGCTCGGGGCGGGGCAGACCCTGGATCATGGGGCCGAACTCGACGTTCTCGATGGCGGTGCGCCAGGGGAAGAGCGCGTACTCCTGGAACACCACCCCGCGATCGGCGCCGGCCTGCCTCACCTCGTGGCCGTCCACGAGGATACGGCCGGTGGTGGGCTCGATGAAGCCGGCGATCATGTTCAGGAGCGTGGACTTGCCGCAGCCCGAGGGACCGAGGAGGCAGGTGAAGCTGTTCTCGGGCAGCTCGAGGCTGACCTCGTCGAGAGCAAGCACGCCCTCGGTATAGCTCTTCGACACCCCTTCGATCTGGATGGACTTCACGGTCTTTTGGGAATCACGCTTGGCTCCGCGATTCCTTGCGCCAGCGCAGCAGGCGGCCTTCGATCCTGCGCAGGAGGACATTGGCGAGGACGCCGATGATGCCGATCACCGCTGCCCCCAGGAGCATGTTGGAGACGAGAAAGAAGGTCCGCGCGTCGTTGATGAGAAAGCCCAGCCCCGAGTCGGCGGCGATGAACTCGGCAGCCACGATGACGAAGAAGGACAGCCCGAAGGCCAGTCGCATGCCCGTGATGATGTTCGGGGTGGCCGCAGGCAAGACCACGTGCCAGAAAATCTGCCGCTCGCTCGCCCCCAGGCTGGAAGCGGCGCGGATCAGGACGGGGTCGACGTACTTGATGCCCTCGATGGTGGTGGTGAAGATGGGAAAGAAGGCGGCATAGGTGATGAAGGCGACCTTGGAGGCCTCGCCGATGCCGAACCAGAGCACCATCATGGGCAGGAAGGCGAGGGGCGGGATGGGGCGCAGCATCTCGAGCATCGGCTCGACCAGATGCTCGAGCAAGCGCGAGCGGCCGAGGGCCGTCCCCACCACGATGCCCAGCGCGGCGGCGATGCTGAAGCCCCAGACCACGCGAGACAGACTGGCCGTGATGTGCCTGAGCAGCTCGCCGGAGGCCGCCATCTTGATGCCCGCGCGCATGACCTCGTCCGGCGCGGGGAGCAGGATGGGGTTGAAGACCTTGAGCACGTGCGCGTTGAGGAGGCTCACACCCCACCAGAGGGCGAAGAAGAGCAGGAGCGACACCGCGCGCAGCACGAGCACGGCCGGTCGACCGAGCCCCCGGCTGGCCCGCCGGCCGGTGGCCGGGGCGGCCGGGGGAGCGGCGGCCACGTCGACCGTGGCGGGCGCTTGCCTTACCGCTTCGGCTTCCATGTCACGAGCTTGGGGTCGACCTCGGCCATGAGCCCCGTGGAGAAGACGTCGTCCGGGGAGACGGCGGAGGGGATGCGCTTGATCTCGAGCGCCCACTCGCTCTGCGACCGGATGGCGAGGGCCGCGTCCTCGTCGAAGGCCATGGTGTAGTGGTTGGCCTCGGTCATGACTTTGAGCGCGTCGCGATCGTCGATACGAAGCCCCTTCTCGAGGGCATCGAGGGCCTTGTTGCGGTCGTTGACCATCAGATCGTTGCCGCGCTTGAGCGCGCGAATGAGGGCCTTGAGGGTCTTGGGCTTTTCCTTGATCCACGTGTCCGAGGCGAGGAGAAAGGCGTAGACGTGCAGGAGCTGCTTGTCGCCCGTGAGCTGCTCCGGCTTCCCCGTGATGTACGAGACGGTGGCCGTGGTGTAGAGCGTGCCGCCGAGCTTGACGAGACGGAAGAGGTTGGGCTGCCAGCCGAGCAGACCGTCGACATCGCCCTTGGAGGCGGCCACCACGCCTTCGGAGGGCTGCATGTTCACGAGGGTGACCTTGGCGGGATCGAAGCCGTATTGCTTGCCGAGCTTGGCGAGGATCAACACCTGCGAGTTGCCTTGTGTGTGCGCGAGCTTCTTGCCCTCGAGGTCCTTGGGGCTCGCGAGCTTGGTCTTCGGCGAGAGCACGAAGCCCTGGGTGCCCGCGATATTGGCAAGCGGTGCGATGGTTCGCACCGGCAGCTTCTGTCCGCCGAGCACGATCTGCGCGAAGCTGCCCCCGCCCGCCACGCCCTGCTGGCCGCTGGCCATGAGCGTGATGATGTCACCGCCGGACTGCTGCCACTTGACGGTCACGGTCAGCCCTTCGTCCTTGAAATATCCGAGCTGGTCGGCGATGGCGATCTGCGCGCCCAGCTGCGGGTCGCGAACTGCCGGCAGGTCAAAGGCGGCTTGCTCGACCTGGGCGTGCGCCTGGCCCAGGCCGAGAACGAGAAACAGGAGAAGCAGGGGAAGGGCCCGTCTGACTATGGTCACGATTTCCTCCTGAGTTGACGGTGTGAAACGCGGATCACTTGGGGAGCAACGCCCGTGCCATTGCCTCGTGTGCCGGCCCCTCGCCAAAACCCCCTTGCGATGCTCGTTTACCCAGATACTCCAATCGCCGCCTCTCAGCAAGCTGCCGAAGACATGGGCAGCCCCTCACGACTGCCCACAGCGCTTGCAACGCCCCTCTCGCTACGCCCCCTCACCCTGCCCTCTCCCGCGATGGGGGCGAGGGAAGCGGTTCCCTCTCCCTCAGGAGGGAGAGGGCAGGGTGAGGGTGGATGTCCATTCGCGCATGCACCAGATCACGAGGCAGCCGGCGCGACCGAGGGCCGGGCGACGTAGCGACCAAGGGCCGGGCCCAGCACCTTCCCGTGCTCGTACACCAGCGCGCCACGCAAGAAGGTCGCCGTCACCTTGCCTGTCAGCTCCTGCCCCTCGAATGGCGTATAGCCCTGTCCCGACGGTGAGTCGGCCGCGCGCACCGTGAAGCTCTGATTTGGATCGAGGAGGGCGAGGTCCGCGTCATAGCCCGGCGCCACGTCGCCCTTGCTGAGCAACCCATAGCGCCGCGCCGGGTTCCGCGAGCAGAGCTCGGCCATGCGGTGAAGGGGCAGCCCGCGCTTGCTGCCCTCGCTGAACACGCCGGAGAGCAGGTACTCGGTACCGCCGAAGCCGGCCTTGGCGAACCAGATGTCATCCGGATGTTCGGAGGAGACCTTCATCTCCGTCGAGCAGCAGGCGTGGTCGCTCACGATCCAGCTCACTTCGCCCTCGAGCACCGCGCGCCAGAGATGCTCCACGTCTTCTCGAGGCCGGATGGGCGGATTGACCTTGGCGAGCGCCCCCGTGGGCGCGCTCGTGTCGAGGAGCAGGTGGCCCACCGTCACTTCACGACGGAAGTCGATGTGGGGAAACACGCGCTGCATGACCATGGCCGCCTCCATGGCCTTGCGCGATGAAAGATGCAGCAGGTTGACGTTGGGACAGGCCGCCTCGTTCGCGAGATAGGCGGCGATCCACACCGCGAGACCTTCAGCATGCGGCGGGCGCGCCGCGCTGTACGCGGCCAGTCCCCTCAGACTTGGATTGCTTTGCACGATGCGCGTATAAGCGTTCAGGATGTCGGCGAGCTCGCAGTGGAGGCTCACGCTGACGAAATCGCGCAGCGGCGGCCGCTGCTCGATGAGGCGGGCGGCCCCGCGCATGACGAATTCGAAGTGGGCGAGGTCATAGCTCTCGCCCTCGGGCAGCATGAGGAACTTCCGCTGGGTCGCGGGGTCGGCGCTCCCATGGAGCCCGTAGCCGCCGTAGAACATGAAGATCTTGAACGAGGGGACGCCATGCTCCACCGCGAGCATCTCCATCTCGTCGATGTGGGCCCGCTCGATGGGCGCCACGTGATAGGCGTAGTCGCACCAGTACCTGCCCGCGGACTGTCGCAGCACTTCGGGGAAGAAGTCGCGATAGGCGCCCCCGAGATTGAGATAGTACTGGCCCGTGCGGACATAGGTCAGCATGGCCGTGACCCCGCCCGCGGCCGCCGCCTTGCTCTCCGTCACGGCATCCTCGGCGAGCGGCGAGTAAATACCCGCGTGCGTATGGGCGTCGACGAGGCCGGGGAAGCCGAGGAGGCCCCTGGCGTCGAAGATCTCCCGGCCATCCTTGGCGGGAATCTCGCGCTGGACCGTGACGAAGCGGCCGTTCTTCACCCCGAGATCCATCGGCTCGATCGAGGGCTGCCCCGGCCGCACGAGCCGCACGTTCTTGATGACGAGGTCGAGGGGATCTGCCGTCATGTCTCCACGATCTCGATGGGGAAGAGCTCGAGGGGGTCGTCGACGACGACCAGGTGGTGGATATTGAACTCGTAGACCTCGCCCGCCTTGATGTCGGAGGGCGAGAAGGGGAAGGCGAGATTGCCCGCGATGGCCTTGCGCCCCGGATAGGTGACGTGGAGCCCGGCGGAGCGCGCGAGGGCGAGGACGGCCGCCGACGTATCGGGATCGTCGGCCACCACCTCGATGACGAGACCGATCTCGTGCGAGCGTATCTCCTTCACCTGCTCGAGCCGGCCCATGACGCCGTCGCGCCCGTAGACGTGGAAGATGAGGCGATAGCCGTCGGGGTAGGTCTCGGCCACGCGCTGGCGGATATTCTCGAGATAGGCGTCGATCTGCGAGATGAGAATCGGATCGCGTACGCCCGCGATGGCCAGGGTGCGGTAGCCCACGCGCCGCACCCCCTCGAGCTTGAGGGTGTACGCGGGGGCCTTCACGTAGCGCGTGCCCCTCACCCGCACCTGGCGCGGATTGATCTGCTCGAAGGCCGTGCTCGAGAGGTCGATTGCCCCACCCGGCAAGTGCAGCAGATACGGATCCGCCTTCTCATAGAGCGTGTGGGCGGCCACCGACGCCACCGTGCACACCTTGTCGGGATTGGGCGGCTCCACGATGAAGGCGTCCTCTTCCACGAAGCCGAGCAGGCTGTCGGAGCCGTGGCGGGGATAGGCCGCGGCCCCGCCGCACTCGAGGATCTTTCCCATGTGGATGACGAGACCGGGGTCGAAGCCCGCGCGCATGGGCAAGGCACCGATGGGCGCGGGATCATAGGCGCGGCCGGCGATGATCACCTCCGCGTCCATGTCGAGGGCGCGCATGAAGGGCTCGTAGCCCATCTGCGCGACGATACGCACGCTCCGGTCCACCTCCTCCGCGGTGAGTGCCGTGTCGAGATCGAGGGGCGAGGTTCGCCCGCGCGCGATCTGCCGCTTGAGCCAGCCCTTGTCCACCTCGGCGTCAATCACCGCGGTGCGGAAGGAGTAGCCGCGCTCGCGACAGATCTCGCGATAGACGTCGAGGGTCCACTCGAGATGCGGCGTGCCGCCGCCCCCACCCGCCGAGCCGATGAGGACGGGGATGCGCCGCTCCTTCGCCGCGGCCAGGATCATCGCCAAGTCGCGTTTGAACGCGCGCCGATTGGTGAAGGGCACGCCGGCGCCCAGATAGTACGGCCCCGGATCCGTCGAGCCCGCGTCCACGGCGATCGCGTCGGGGTTTCGCCGCATGCCCTCGGCCATGGAGCGGACGGGAATGCCGTAGCCCAGCATGCCTTCGGGAGCGAGGATGGTCATCCGGGGGGCGGCGGTGCCGGTGGCGCTCATGTGTCCTCCCAGGCCACGGCGTGCTCCATCAGCGGCACGTGCTGCTGGGCGCCGTAGACGTCGCCCTCACCGAGGGCTCCGGAGCCGATCGGCCTCCGCATGGTGATCTTCACCGCATACGCCGGATCGAACTCGATGATCTTCAGCACATCTTCGGCCATGACGCCGTAGAGGCCCGCGATGGTGACGCGGTCGAGGGCTCTCAAAGCTTTGAACCGCTCGTACGTGACCTGATCGGGAAACACGATGTCGAGGGTGAGAAGAAAGGGCCCCGCGTTCTTGCTCGTGACGAAGGTCGCGATCTCGCCGATGGTGCGCCGCATGGGGGCCCCATGGCACCACCAAGCTCGGGTGCTGTCAAGACCGTCCACACCAACTCTTGACCCCCGTCGCCACCGAAGACTAGGATCTCGCTAGCATGGCCGCCCTCTACGACGACGTCGTTGTCGGCGCCGGCTCGTCCGGCGCGGTGCTGGCGGCACGACTGTCGGAGGATCCGGCCCGTCGCGTCCTGCTGCTCGAGGCCGGCCCGGACTACGCCACCGTCGAGGCGACGCCCCACGATCTCCGCGACAGCACCTGGATCTCGGT
>WNGE01004604.1_pt1 | contig 23938 bp, 30 predicted proteins | sample 5400651 | NCBI WGS metagenome assembly WNGE01 (sample SAMN13153370, study PRJNA577476) | soil metagenome | isolation source: 60 cm soil or saprolite under grassland replicate 2 | place: USA:California | collected 2016-06-15
CTCGCGTGGGCGAGCGACATCCAGCCCGCGGTGGGCGACGAGGTCGACATCGCGGTGCTGCCGGGAAACGAGGTCGTCGCGCTCACCCAGCCGCACGACGACGCGAAGCTCGCCGCGCTCGCGAAGAAGTACGACTGCAGGACGCGCAAGGTCGGCGACTGGACCGCGATCGCGCAGAGCGACGCCGTGCTGAAGGAACTCGGCCCGTCGGCGCTGTCGCTCGCGGAGAACAAGCTCTTCCGCGCCGCAATGGACAGGATCCCGAGCGACGCCCTCGTCCGCGCCTACGTAAGCGGTGCGAAGGCGGGCGAGCTCATCGAGTCGCTGCCTGGGCAGATGGAGCCGTCGATTGCACCGATGGGAATGAACTACCGCCGCGGCCGGCCCGGCGTCAAGCGCCCGACTTCGGCGACGATCGCCTCGGTCGAGTTCCGCTGGGCCGCTGCCGCGCTCACCGACGAGAAGCGCGGCCTCAAGCTCGAGGCGATAGCTCGCACCGGCGAGCTGACCTCTCCCGGATCCCCGCTCTACATCGTCCAGCCGAGCGCCCCGTACGTGCCGGCGGTCACCGACGAAATTCCGGCGGACGCGCTTGCCGTCCTCGACCTCACGGTTCCGACCAGCGCGTTCGAGCTCGTGCTGAAGGTCCCGCCGGCGCTTCTCAAGCTGCTTGGCAAGGACGCATTCAGCCTGCCGAACCAGCTCGACACGCTTCTGAGCGGCGAGACGGCGCTGTACGTGCGCGCCGCGCTGCCGACGCCTGAGGTGACGCTTGTTACGCAGCCGTCCGACACGGCCGCCGCGTCGTCCACGCTCGACGACCTGCTCCGTGCGCTCCCGGAGTCGAGCATGCTGAAGCGCTTGACGCTCCACCGCGCGATCATCGGCGGCCAGTTCGTCGTCTCGACGACCGACCGCGGGATCTCCGACTTCCGCGGCGGCGGGCCGAAGCTCTCGGCCGACCCGTCGTTCCTCGAGGCGCGGAAGTTGTCCGGTATGCCGGACGCGACGACCGGGTTCGCCTACGTGAACGCGAAGGCGGCGCTGCCGCTGCTCGCGCTGGCGGGAGTGAAGCTTCCGGCCGATCTGCCCGACCTCAGGACGCTGTTCGCGTACGGTGCGCAGGGGGCGAACGAGCGGACTTACACCGCCTTCCTCCAAGTCGAGAGCCGGTAGCCTGCCCCGCATGCCAGCCCGTTCCTTCACCTTCACGTCCGAGTCGGTCACCGAGGGGCACCCGGACAAGATCGCCGACCAGATCTCGGACTCCGTCCTCGACGCCGTCCTCGCCGAGGATCCACAGGGCCGCGTCGCCTGCGAGACCTTGATTACGACCGGCCTCGTCGTCGTCGCCGGCGAGATCACGACCGACATCTACGTCGACATCCCGCGCCTCGTGCGCGACCGCATCCGACAGATCGGTTACACGCGTGCGAAGTACGGCTTCGACGCCGAGACGTGCGGTGTGATGGTCGCGATCGACGAGCAGTCGCCGGACATCGCACAGGGCATCGACCACTCCTTCGAAGAGCAGCACGGCGACGCCGACCCGCTCGACCAGGTCGGCGCGGGCGACCAGGGAATGATGTTCGGCTACGCGTCGAACGAGACGGACGAGCTGATGCCGCTGCCGATCATGCTCGCGCACACGCTCGCGCGGAGGCTCGCCGCGGTGCGCAAGACGGAGCTGCTGCCGTACCTGCGCCCCGACGGGAAGACGCAAGTGACGGTCCGCTACGAGGAGGACGAGCACGGCCGCCGCCGTCCCGTCGAGATCGAGCGCGTGCTCATCTCGACGCAGCACCGCGACGGGCTCGACATCGACACGCTGCTCAAGCCCGATCTCGTCCAGCACGTGCTCGAGCCGATCCTGCCGAAGCACCTCTACGACGAGCGGCGCCTCGAGCACGACAAGGACTTCTTCTACTGCAACCCGACCGGTAAGTTCGTGATCGGGGGGCCGATGGGGGACTCCGGCCTCACCGGACGCAAGATCATCGTCGACACCTACGGCGGCGCTGCGCCGCACGGCGGCGGCGCGTTCTCGGGCAAGGATCCGACGAAGGTCGACCGTTCGGCCGCGTATGCCGCGCGCTACGTCGCGAAGAACGTCGTCGCGGCAGGGCTCGCGGAGCGCTGCCAGATCCAGGTTGCGTACGCGATCGGCGTCGCGCATCCGATGTCGATCCTCGTCGAGACGTTCGGCACTGAAACGATCCCGGTGCCGAGGCTCGAGGAGCTCGTCCGCGAGCACTTCGACCTGCGCCCCGCGGCGATCCTGCGCGATCTCGACCTGCGCCGGCCGATCTATGCGAAGACCGCGGCGTACGGCCATTTCGGCCGCGACGACAAGGACTTCACGTGGGAGCGCACGGACAAGGCAGACGCCTTGCGCGCGGCGGCCGGGCTCGGGCAGCCGGTCGAAGCCCACGCCTGAGCTCTTGTTCTAGGCGGGGCGTACGAAGAGGCCGGCAGCGGCCTTCTCGGAGATCGCGCGCTCGCCGCCGTTCAGCTTCACGGTGAACTGGTCGGCGGCCGGCTCCGCGGTCTGCATCACGATCTCCTGGCCCGGTGTGAGCCCCTGGTCGTAGAACCAGTGGAGCAGGTCGCCGTCGTGCTCGGCCATCCGTACGATCGTCGCGCGCGTGCCCGGTTTCAGCGTGGCGAGCGCCGCCAGGCTCGCGTTCTCCTCCTGCTCGAAGTCCGGATCGATCGGCCAGCCGTGCGGGCAACGCTCCGGATGACCCAGCTTGTCGTCGATGCGCTCGATCATCTCCTCGGTGAATGTGTCGCCGAGCTGGTCGGCGCGCTCGTGCGCCTCGGCGCCGGTGTAGCCCATGAAGTCGGTCAGGAGCCGCTCGATGATCCGGTGCTTGCGGACGACCCGCTCGGCGCGCTCGCGGCCGGTCTCGGTGAGCAGCGCCTCCTTCTTCTCGCCGCGCTCGATCAGCCCGTCGCTCTCGAGCCGCTTCAGCATCTCGCCGGCGGAGGCGCGTGAGACGCCGAGCATCTCGGCGACCCGCGAGGCGAGGGGAGGCGATCCGGAGCCGCGCGGGGTGTACTCGCCGATCGGAAAGGCGAGGAAGTAGATCGTCTCGAGGTACTCGTCTACCGAATGTCCCTGCGCCATCCGTATGTATAGTGCCGCGAACCGGCCTTGTAAGGTCACCCTTACACCATGAGTACGGCACACATACTCCTTCTCGGCGCGATCGCCGGCGGCACGATCTTCCTCGGGCTGCCGATGGGGCGGCTCCAGAATCTCGCGCCGCAGGCGCGCGCCGGGCTGAGCGCGCTCGCGACCGGCATCCTCATCTTCCTGCTCTGGGACGTGCTGAAGGGTGCCGAGGAGCCGATCGGCTCCGCCCTCGAAGAGCGGCACTGGGGGACGTTCTGGTGGCTTGCGCTGGTGGGCCTCGCCGGTTTCACGGCCGGCCTGATGAGCCTCGTCTACTACTCCGAGTGGATGCGGAAGAAGGCGCAGCGCCGCTCGTCGACGCTTGTCGGGCCGGGCGCCGCCGCGGTCGACGAGTTCGAGAGCCGCAGCTTCATCGAGGGCCTGACGCCCGGCAAGCAGCTCGCGCTGCTGATCGCCGTCGGCATCGGCGTGCACAACTTCGGCGAGGGCCTGGCGATCGGGCAGGCGGCCGCGGCGGATCAGATCAGCCTCGCGGTGACGCTGATCGTCGGCTTCTCGCTGCACAACGCGACCGAGGGCTTCGGCATCTGCGGCCCGATGAGCGGTGAAGGATCGCGACCGAGCTGGGGATTCCTCGCGGTGCTGGGTGCGATCGGCGGCGCGCCGACGTTCTTCGGAACGCTGCTCGGGCAGGCGTGGTCGAGCGAGGCGGCGACGGTGATCTTCTTCGCAGTTGCGGCGGGCTCGATCCTCTACGTCGTGCAGGAGCTCTTCGCGGTGAACCGCAAGTACGGGCACACCGTGCTCGTGACGTGGCTCGTGCTGGCCGGGCTCGTGCTCGGCTTCGCCACGGACTTCGTCATCGAAGCTGCAGGCGTCTGAGCTCCCGAGCGTTCCCGGCCAAGTGACAAGTTGTCACTTGGAGCTGCGGCGGCGCGCGACGAAGACGGCGAGGTCCGCACGGACGTAGGTCGCCCCGGCGTCGAAGCCGGCTTCACGTAGCCAGCCGAGCTGCTCGGCGACGCTGCTCGGCAGGTCGTACTCCCAGTCGATCTCGATCACGGCGTCTTCGGGCCGCTCGGCGACGACGAGGTCTCCGAGCACGAAGGCGTTCGCGACCTGTGCGATCCGCGCAAAGAGGTCGCGCTTGGTGGGGCCGTCGAGGTGGTGGACGGCGAGGACGGAGACGGCGAGGTCGAACGGGCCGCTTGGCAGCGGAGCCTCGAGGCGGGCGAGCCGCAGGTCTGCGTGTGGGAGCCGCTCGCGCGCGCGGGCCAGCATGGCTTCGCTCGCGTCGATGCCCGTCCAGTGCGCGTTTGGGTGGTCTGCGAGCACGCGCAGCGCGGTCTCGCCGGTGCCGGTGCCGAGCTCGAGAATGCTGCGCGCCTCGAAAGCGGCAGTCGCCGCGGCCACCGCTGCCTCGAGCTCCTCGTAGCCCGGGACCTCGGCGTGCATCTCTGCGAGGTACGTGTCTGGATTCCACTCGAAGTCGGCCACTAGTCGCCTCTCAGCGGCGGGTCACGGCGGGGAATAGGTGACGCGTTGATGAGCGACGTCGTCGTCTCGCCGTAGATCAAGAAGCGGTCGAGCAGGGCGCCGAGCTCGTCGATCGAGCGCAGGTGGACTTTCAGGAAGAAGCAGTCCTCGCCGGTGATGCGATGGCACTCGCCGACCTCGCTGATCTCGGCGGCCAGTTCCGGAATCCGCGATAGCTGGCCCGGCGCCGGCTTGATGCGGACGATCGCCGTCAGGTGGTACCCGAGACGGCGCGGATCGATCTCGGCGCGGTAGCCCGTGATGACGCCGGCGCGCTCGAGGCGCTGGACGCGCTCGGCGACCGCCGGGGCCGAGAGACTGACGCGGCGGCCGAGCTCGGCGAACGAGACGCGGCCGTCGGTCGTGAGCTCGCCGATGATTCGACGGTCGCTTTCGTCGAGCCTCGGTAGATCACGGCCTGTCTTTCCAGAAAATCCATTGTTCATAACGTCGATTGAGCGTAGCGCCTTCGATTCACCATGTCCATCCGGCGTGGGATCGGCGAAGATCTTCGTATCGCCGTCGACGTCACCAGCACCTTCCCGCGCCGCGTTTCGGCCGTTCCACCGCAGGCCTACTTCGTCGGCAGCGCCGTCTTCCACTACCTCGGCCCGTCGTTCGCCGTCTTGCTCTTTGCCCGGGTCGACGTCCTCGGAGTCGCGTGGCTGCGGATCGCCTCGGCCGCGATGATCTTCGCCGCCTGGCGGCGGCCGTGGCGGACGTTCCTCGCGGCCGACCGCGCCGGCCGGTGGCTGATCGTCGGGCTCGGCGCCGTCTTTGCCGGCATGAACGCGTGCTTCTACGTCTCGATCGACCGGCTGCCGCTCGCCACGGTCGCGGCGATCGAGTTCATCGGCCCGATCGCACTCGCGCTGATCGGCGCCCGTGTTGGCCGCAACGTCACCGCGGTAACGGCGGCTGCTGCCGGCGTGTACCTCCTGACGCGCGTTGAGTTCGCCGGCGAGCCGGTCGGGATCGCCTTCGCGTTTGCCAATGCGGCGCTCTTCACCGCCTACATCGTCCTCGCCCATCGCGTCTCGCGCCGAACGGCGATGGGCGGGGTCGACGGGCTCGCGGCCGCGATGCTCTTCGCCTTCGTCTTCGTCTCGCCGATTGGGTTCTCCGGCGCCGCGCACGCGCTCGGAGACCCGATCGCGATCGCCGCCGGTATCGGTGTCGGCGTCTCGTCGTCGGTCATCCCGTACGTGTTCGACCAGCTGGCGATGGCGCGCTTGCCGCGGGCGACGTACGCGCTGTTCGTCGCGCTCCTTCCTGCGACCGCGACGGTGATCGGCGTCGTCGTCCTCAGCCAGTTGCCCTCGTTCGTCGACCTTGCAGGGATCGCTCTCGTGATGGTCGGCGTGGCCCTGCATCGTTCCGAGGCTGCCCCGTGACCGACCTGCTGGCAGGTGCTGCCGACATCGTTCTCCAACAGCTGGGCGTCGACAGCGACGACCGTTTCCTCGTCGTGTCCAACCCGGAGCTGGACGGCGTGGCCGCTGCACTTGCGACGGCGGCGCGCGCTCACGACCGCGACGTCTGCCTCTGTGAGTTCGCCGCGACGAGCCGCGACGCCGAAGAGCCGCCGGCCTACGTCGCAGCGGCGATGTGTGAGGCGACTGCGATCGCCATTGTCACGCGGTTCTCGCTCAGCCACACTCGAGCGCGGAGCCAGGCGACGCTCACCGGCGCACGGATCGCGTCCCTGCCGGGCATCACCGAGGAGATCTTCGTGCGCGCGATCGCCGCCGACTACGACGAGCTGCAACGCGTCGGGCGTGCGGTCGCAGCCAAGCTAAGCCAGGCCGACGTCTGCCGCGTGACGGCGCCCGGCGGCACCGATGTAAAGCTTTCCTTGAGCGGCCGGCAAGCGATCTGTGACGACGGCGATCTTCGCCAGCCGGCCGCGTGGGGGAACCTTCCAGCCGGCGAAGCCTTCATTGCTCCAGTCGAAGCCGAAGTCTGCGGGACGATCGTCTTCGACGGTTCCCTGGCCGGCTGGGGACTGCTCGACGAGCCGCTCATCGTTGAGCTCGTGCGCGGGCGCTTGGCCGCGGCCGAAGGCGGAGCCGCCGCCGATTGGCTGTTGGAGACGCTCGAGGCCGGCGGCGCCAACGGACGCACGATCGCCGAGCTCGGCATCGGCACCAACGGCGCTGCGATCGTCTCCGGCGTCATTCTCGAAGACGAAAAGGTCGAGGGAACGGCCCACTTTGCCTTTGGGGCCAACACGAGTTTTGGCGGCAGCAACGAAGCCTCCGTTCACATCGACGGGCTGGTCCGCGGAGCGGCAGTCGAGCTCGATGGACTGCCGATCCTCCGCGACGGCCGTCTCGTGTAGCCGTGGCACGGCGCGCTCCTGGCTGCGGACCGGACCCGCGGATACCCTCGACCGGTGGCTCGGTACGCGTCCGTCTATCCGCTCGTGACCGCGCGCGCCGTAGCGCGCGCCTTCACGTACGAGATACCCGAGGAGGCCGAGAAGGGTGCGATCGTCGAGGTGAAGTTCGGCAACTCGCGCCGCCGCGGCGTCGTCACCGAGGTGGACGTCGAGCTGCCCGAGGGCGTCGAGGCGTCTTTCGTCGAGCGCGTCGCCGAGACGCTGCCGCTGGCGCTCGTCGATCTCGCGCTCTGGCTCGCCGACTACTACGGCTCGACACCGGCGCGCGCGTTGTCGCTCGTCGCCCCGTACAACGCGAAGCGGCGCGGCGAGCGGAGCGATCCGGCCGCGATCGGCTCGCTCGCCGCCGAGGCGCCGCCGGAGCGGCTGTCGGATACGCAGGAGCGCGCCCTCGCCCGCATCGACGAGCTCCTGGACGGCGACGGCGGCAATGTGCTGCTCTACGGCGCGACCGGCAGCGGCAAGACGGAGGTTTACATCCGCGCCTGCGAGGCCGCGCTCGCCCGCGGACGCGGCGCGATCGTGCTCGTGCCGGAGATCGCGCTGACGCCGCAGACCCTCGGCCGGTTCCGCGTGCGTTTCGCCGACCGTGTCGCAGTGCTGCACTCGGCGCTGACCGAAGCGGAACGGCGAGACGAGCGCGAGCGGATCGCGTCGGGCGAGGCGCCGGTCGTGATCGGCGCGCGCTCGGCTGTGTTTGCGCCGGTGCCGTCGCTAGGCGTGATCTGCATCGACGAGGAACACGACCCGTCGTACAAGCAGGAGTCGGATCCGCGCTACGACGCACGCACCGTCGCGGCGAAGCGCGCGTCGCTCGAGGGCGCAGTCGCGGTGTTCGGCTCCGCGACGCCGCGGCCGGAGTCGTGGGAGCGGCTGGAGCGGCTCGCGCTCGGCGGCCGTATCGCGGCGCCGCTCCCGTCGGTGAAGGTTGTCGATCTCCGCCGCGAGGCCGGCTATCCGCTGTCGGGGCCGCTGCTGGCCGACCTCGGCGGGCTCGCCGAGCGGGGCGGCAAGGCGATCCTGCTCCTGAACCGCCGCGGCGTCGCTCCCGCCGTGCACTGCCGCGCGTGCGGGGTGACGCGGCGCTGTCCGAACTGCGACGTCGCGCTGACGCTGCACGGCGACGCAACGCTCCGGTGTCATCACTGCGGCCGGCTCGAGCCGCTGGGGGAGACCTGCCCCGCGTGCGGCTCCGCGGAGCTCGCGCGCATCGGCGCGGGCACGCAGAAGCTCGAGCGCGAGCTCGTGAAGAAGGTGCCGGAGCTGGAGGTGATCCGCCTCGACACGGACGCGATCGAGAAGCCCGAGCAGCTGCGCGAGGTGCTGGAACGCTTCGCGCGCGCGGAGCGCGCCGTCCTCGTCGGGACGCAGATGGTCGCGAAGGGCCACCACTTTCCGGGGGTCGAGCTCGCCGTTGTCGTCGACGCCGACTCCGGGCTCGGGCTGCCGGACTTTCGCGCCGAGGAACGAACCTTTCAGCTGCTGACGCAGCTCGCGGGGCGCAGCGGCCGCGACGCACCGGGACGCGTCATCGTGCAGACGTTCCAGCCCGACGCGCGCGCAATCACGTATGCGGCGCGGCACGACGTTGCGGGCTTCCTCGCGGGCGAGCTGGAGCGCAGGCGCAGCCTCGGCTACCCGCCGTTCCGCCACCTCGTGCGCATCGTGGTCACAGGCCCGGAGCTCGCCGACGCGACACGCGCGCTGGAGGAGCTGAAGGCCGGTCTCGGCGAGGCCGAGCTGCTCGGCCCGGCGCCGCTGCTGCGGCTGCGCGGGAAGCACCGAGCGCAGCTCGTCGGCAAGACCGACCGCCCGCGGGCGCTCGCAACCCGCGCCGCGGCCCTGCTCTCGGCCGCCGCCGTCCCGATGCGCCGCGCCGGCCTATCGGCCGTCGTGGACGTGGATCCGCAGAGCATGTAGTTCGCAACGTGGCTTGAGTCAGGTGCCGTCGTGCCGAAACGACTGCGGCGTCGTCAGGCAGCGCGCCGCGCGGCCGCGAGATCGGCCGGGAACCGCTCGAGGATCCAGTCGACGTCGAGCGGGTCGCGCTGGTACGGCTTGCCGTTGATCCGCACGAAATCGCGGGTGCGGGGATCCATCGGCAGGCGGGCCTCGGCCGGGAAGTTCGCGTTGTGCCGGTCGATCAGATGGTTGACCTCGGCGAAGCTCCAGCGGTGCGCCGTCTCGAGCCAGAGGCGCTCGAACTCGGCGGGGTCCCGCGTCCCGGCCGCGGCTTCGCGCCACGCCTCGCCGAGCTGCGCCTCGTGCCGGTCGACCTCGTCCTCGATCGCCCGCAGGCGGCGCATCCAGAGCGCCGGCCCGCCGAGCGCGCGGATCGCGGCGTCGGCGTCGGGGCGGAAGTTGCGCAACCGCTGCTCGAGCGGCTTGCCCTTCTCCGGCATTGTCCGAAGCTCCTCCTCGAGCACGCGCCGCTCCTCGCGGTCGCGCGAGGTCTCGGGCCGAATTGCGCCCTGGCTCATGATCGCCTTGGCCTCTCGCGGGTCCATCGCCTGGGTAGTGTGCCGACTGCATGACGGCCGACGAAGAGCACATCGAAGGGCAGGTGATAGACGAGGAGCTCGACCCGGAGCGCGAGGCGCGCCGGCGGATCGCGCTCGCCCAGATCCGCCAGTACCCGGACGCGGCGCTGAAGATGAAGGCGCGCCCGGTCGAGGAGTTCGACGACGAGCTCAAAAGCCTCGTCGAGCGGATGAAGCTGCTGATGGTGGACGCTGCCGGCATCGGCCTCGCGGCGACGCAGGTCGGCGTGCTCCGGCGTGTCTTCGTCTTTCAGAACGAGGACGACGAGCTCCTCGCGATCGTGAACCCGGACATCGTCGAGCGCAGCGAGGGGACCGAGGTCGCGGACGAGGGCTGCCTCTCGATCCAGCGCATCACCGTCCCCGTCGAGCGCTCCCTCGAGGTGAAGATCGTCGGCAAGGACGAAAACGGCGAAGACGTCCAGTACGAGCTCGACGGCTACGTCGCGCGCTGTGTCCAGCATGAGACCGATCACCTGGACGGCGTGCTGATGATCGACCGCACCACGCCCGAGGCGCGGCGCGAGGCGCTCGCACTGCTGCGCCCGCGCATCGTTCTTTCCTAGTGGCCCGGATCGCCGTCGCGGCAACCGCGCCCTTCGGCGCCGACGTGCTCGAGCGGCTTGCACGAGAGCACGACGTCGCGCTGCTGCTCACGCGCCCGGACAAGCCGCGCGGCCGCGGACGCAAGCTCGCGCCGACGCCGGCGAAGGAGGTCGCCGAACGGATCGGCATCCTGGTCGCTCAGCCCGCCCGGCTCGACGAGGACGTCGAGATCCCGACCGACACCGTCGTCGTCGCAGCCTACGGCCTGCTGATCCCCGAGCCGCTGCTCTCGCGCGCGCTCTGGCTGAACGTGCACCCGTCGCTGCTCCCGCGCTGGCGCGGCGCCGCCCCCGTCGAGCGCGCTCTGATGGCGGGCGACGCCCGCACCGGCGTGACGATCCACCGCGCGACGGCGGACCTCGACGCGGGCCCGATCGCGGCGCAGGAAGCGTTCGACCTCTCGCCCGACGACGACGCAGGCTCGGTCTTCGCGCGTTCCGCTGAGATCGCGGCGCGGCTGCTCAACGGCGTCATCGACGAGCCGAAGTTCGCAGAACAGCCCGTCGACGGCATCACATACGCGGAGAAGATCACGCCCGAGGACCGCGAGCTCGACCTCAGCCGGCCCGCGGGCGAGGTCGTCAACCGCGTCCGTGCGCTATCGCCACACATCGGCGCGCACGCCGTCGTCGGCGGCCGCCCGCTGATCGTCTGGAAGGCTCGCGCAACCGAGGACGGCGACCTCGAGCTGCTCGAAGTGCAGCCGGAGGGTGGGAAGCGGATGCCGTACGACGCGTACCTGCGCGGCCGGCGTTAGTGACCGTCTCGCCTGCGCGCCGCGTCGCGTACGAGGTGCTGCTCCGCGTCTTCGAGCAGGACGCGTACGCCGACCGCGTGTTCCGCAGCGCCGCGCGGGACCTCAACGAGCGCGAGCGCGCATTCGCGCAGCGGCTCGCCTACGGCTCGGTGCAACGGATGCGGACGCTCGACCACGCGATCGAGACACTCGGGAAGCGCCCGGTCCGCAAGCTCGACCCGCCGGTCCGCGCGTCGCTGCGGCTCGGGGCGTACCAGCTCGGCTACACCGACACCGCCCCGCACGCCGCCGCGAACGAGTCGGTGGAGCTCGTGCGCCGCGCCCGGCTCGAGCGCGCTGTGCCGTTCACGAACGCCGTGATGCGCCGGCTCACCGCGGGCATCCGGCCGCTCCTCGACTCGCTGCCGGACGGGCCGCTGAAGGAGTCGTACCCCGACTGGATCTACGAGACGTTCGAGCACGAGCTGGGACGCGACGACGCGCTCGCGTTGATGCGGGCGATGAACGAGCCGCTCGAGACGGCCGTGCGGCTCATCCGCGGCGAGCCGCCGCGCGGAGCCGAGCCGACCGACATTCCCGGCGCGTACAACGTCGATCGCGTCGACGAGCTCGCCGTCGCGGAGGGCCGAATCTGGCCGCAGAGCCGCGGCTCGCAGCTGGCCGGCCTTGTCGTCGGCTCGCAGGAGGGCGACCGGGTGCTCGACCTCTGCGCCGCGCCGGGCGGCAAGACGACCCAGCTTCGCGGCGACGTGACCGCTGTCGAGATCGACCCGAACCGCGCGAGCGAGCTCCGAGAGAACCTCGCGACGATGAAGGCGGAGAACGTAACCGTCGTCGAGGCGGACGGCCTGAACCTCCCGCCGGAGCTCACCGGCTTCGACCGGGCCCTGGTCGACGCCCCGTGCTCCGGCCTCGGCGTGCTCGGCCGGCGGCCCGATCTCCGCTGGCGCGCCGAGCCGCTGCCCGAGCTCCAGCTCGCCCTGCTTCGCGCCGCGGCCGAGTGCATGAAGCCGGGCGGGACGGTCGTCTACTCCGTTTGCACGATCAACGCCGACGAGAACGAGGCGATCGTCGAGGCGAGCCGCCTCGAAGTCCTGCCGCTGGGCGAGGAGTGGCCGCGCTACGCCCATCCGCGCCGACCCGAGTTCCTGCTCACGCTCCCGCACGTCCACGGAACGAGCGGCTTCTTCATCAGCCGCCTCCGCGTTTAGTGATGTAACCGGCGACGTTCGCCGGGCAACGTCACCGGCCACATCACTAGTCTCCGGGTGCTGCAGTGGCCTGGCGGGACTGGATCCGGACGGTCGAGATCGAACCGTCGCTCTACGCGGCGAACTTCGCGCGGCTCGGCGAGCAGGTCGAGACCCTGCTTCGTGCCGGTGCCCGCGTCTTCCATTTCGACGTGGGCGACGGCCACTTCGTCGAGCCGATCACGATCGGGCCGATCGTGCTCAAGGACGTCGCACCGCTCGTGCACGCCGTCGACGGCGGCGCGGTCGACTGCCATCTGATGGTCGACACTCCGACACGCCACTTCCCGCAGATCGCGCACGCGGGCGGGGACAGCGTCACCTTCCACTACGAAGCGGTCGGAGACGTTCCGGGAACGATCGCGGCCGCGCGCGAGCACGGGCTCGAGGTCGGCGTCGCGTTCACCCCGCAAACCGAGCCCGAGGACGTTGCGAAAGTCGCAGGCGGCGCAGACCTCGTGCTCTGCATGAGCATCAACCCCGGCTACTCGGGTCAGAAGTTCATGCCGGAAGCCGTCGGGCGAATCGCCCGCCTTCGCGCAGCCCTCCCCGAGACCGTTCGGATCCAGGTCGACGGCGGCATCGACAGCGATAACGTCCGTTCGGTCTATGACGCGGGCGCGACGCTGATCGTCGCCGGGAGCGCGATCTTCGCGCGTGAGGACCCCTCGCGCGCCTACCGCCAGCTCGTCCAGGGACTCGCGTAGTGCCCCTTCAGGTGATGTTGCCTGGAGGACATTGCCTGAAGGGGCACGAGCTCGTGGAGGATAAGCTCGAGCCGTGAGCACGCGCGAATCGTGGCCCGGCGAGAAGCCGGACGTCTCGGACGTCGAGGAAGACGAAGAGGTCGAGGGGGCCGCCGAGGAAGAGGCCGCCGAAGTCGACCAGGAAGACGACGAAAACGGCGACGAAGGAATCAGCGACGACGAAGAGCCGGACGAGGACGAGGACACCGGCGACGACGAGCTCGAGCTGGAGGACGCGGCGCCGCAGCTCCGCGTTGCCGGCGACACCCAGGAACTGGATGTCCCCGACGACATCGACCTGCTAGAGGGCGCGCCGCGCGGCTCCCGCCGCGGTGTCGGCATCGTCACCGCGCGCGCGAACCTCGAGGTCACGAACCGGCTGCTCGAGGCGGCGTTCGCCGAGCTCGAGCGCGCCGGCGTCGCGCGCGAGACGATCACGGTCATGGCCGTCCCCGGAGCGTTCGAGCTGCCGCTCGGCGCGATGGCGCTCGCGAAGACCCGCCGCTACGCCTGCATCGTCGCGCTCGGCTGCATCGTTCGCAGCGAGACGGCCAGCTTCGACCTCGTTGCGGCGGAGGCTGCGTCCGGACTGCAGCTCGCGGCCCTCGAGACGGGCGTTCCCGTCGCCTTCGGCGTGCTTGCCGTCGACGACCTCGAGCAGGCCCGGAACGGCGCCGACAAGGGTGCCGAGGCAGTCCGCACCGCCCTCGAGATGGCCGACCTCTTCCAGCAGCTCCGGGCGACCGCGCAGGCCTCAAAGTAGCTTCCGCTACACTTGCGCGCCGATGTCGAAGGTCTGCGCAGTCTGTGGAAAGAAGCCCGGTTTCGGTAACCACCGGAGCCATTCGATGGTCGCCACGAAGCGGCGCTTCGACCCGAACCTCCAGCGCGTCCGCGTCTTCCTGAAGGGCAAGGCGCAGCGGGCCTACGTCTGCACGCGCTGCCTCAAGGCCGGCAAGGTCCAGAAGGCGATCTAACGGTTGCGCGGACGTGGCCCTCAGGGTCACGCTAACCGCATGCCGCTCCTGCACTCGATCCGAGAGTGGCGGATCGACCGGATGACCGACCGCGTCGCGCGGCGGCCTCACGGAAAGAAGGCCCGCGAGACCTACGGCGCCGACGACGCCCACTCGTTCGCCTGGGAGCCCGTGCTCGCCGCCCTGAAGCTCGCCCCGGATGACCAGCTCCTCGACGTCGGCTGCGGCGGAGGCGTCTTCCTCCGCCACGCCGTCGAGGAGACCGGCTGCTCGGCGACCGGGCTCGACCACAGCCGCGAGATGGTGCGGCTCGCGCGCAGGACGAGCGGCGTGGACGTCGTGCACGGCGAGGTGCACCAGCTGCCGTTCGCGGACGGCGCGTTCACCGCCGTTTCCTCCCTCGTTGCGTTCTTCTTCTTCCCCGACCCGGTCGGGGCGCTCCGCGAGATGCGACGCGTCCTGGACCCGACGCGCGGACGGCTCGCGGTCTTCACGACGGCGCCCGAGGCGAAGGGAACCGAAGCGGCGCCGTACCCGCTTGCGACGCGCGGCCACTTCTACTCCGACGAGGAGCTCGCGCGTCTGGGGCGCGTCGCGGGCTTCGCCGCGGTCGAGGTCGTGCGCACGGACGAGTGGGCTCAGCTCCTCGTGGCGCAACCCTGACCGGTTCGCGCACGTCCAAGCTCTTGTGGAGGCCCAGCACGCGCTCTCGTCGCCGCTTGGTCGCATCACGATCTCGAGCGACGCGATCGCTCACATCGTCGGCGAAACGGCACGTGAGTGCTACGGCGTCGTTGCCATGGCAGGCCGGAAATGGATGCCGGAGCGGCCGACCCGCGGGATCGAGATCGGCCGAAACGGGGACGGTGTGACGATCGACCTCCACGTCGTGGTCGAGTACGGCCTCAACCTCGCCGAGGTGGCATCGACGATCCGGAACCGTGTCACCTATGAGGTCGAGCGGCTCACGGGGCTTCCCGTCAGGGCCGTCGAGGTTCACATTGAGGACGTGCGGAGGACCGGATGAGCCTGAACGGCGATCGTGACGTAGTCGAGAAGGTCGTCGACGCGGCGCTGGCGTCTCTCGAGGCGAACCGCGCGCGCATCGACGACCTGAACGTCTATCCGGTCCCTGACGGCGACACGGGAACGAACCTGACGATGACGATGCGTGCCGTAGCCGACGCCGTGGACCACACGTCGGCGGCGAGCCGTCAGTCGCTCGCCCGCGACGTCGCCCGCGGTGCGCTGATGGGCGCGCGCGGAAACTCCGGCGTGATCTTCTCGCAGATCGTGCGGGGAGCCGCCGATGTGCTCGGCGAGACGGATGAGCCGGCGATCGACGCCGACGCGGCCGCGCGAGCGCTGCGCGGCGCCACCGACGCCGCCTACCGGGCTGTGCGGCGGCCGGTCGAGGGGACGATGCTCTCCGTCATCCGCGAGCTCGCCGAGGAGGCCGAGGAGCGCGCACCGGACGGGCCGTCGCTCGAGGAGCTGCTGTTCGACCTCGTCCGTCGCGGCGAGGACGCGCTCGCCCGCACGCCGGAGCAGCTCCAGGTGCTCAAGGACGCGGGCGTCGTCGACGCCGGCGGCGCCGGGCTCGTCGAGCTCGTGCGCGGCGTCGCGGCGGCGGTCAGCGGCGAGCCGATTCCCGAGCCGCAGCCCGCCGAGGAGCACCTGGGCGTCGACGCGATCCACCAGGAGCTCTCCCGCTACAAGTACTGCACGGTCGTCCTGATCGAGGGGAGGGAGCTCGACCGTGAGGCGCTCGAAGCGGAGCTGGAGGAGCTCGGCGATTCGCTGCTCGTCGTCGGCGACGAGAACGCGATCAAGGTGCACGTGCACACCGACGATCCGGGCGCGGTGCTCTCGGTAGGAACCCACGTCGGCACGATTCGAGAGTCTCGCGGAGAACGTCGGCCCGCTCACGATCGTCGAGGGCGGACAGACGATGAACCCGTCGACCGCCGACCTGCTGCGAGCAGTGCAGTCGCTCGACGCAGAGGAGGCGATCATCCTCCCGAACAACTCGAACGTCCTGCTCGCCGCCGAGCATGCGGCCGCTAACGCGGACCGGACGGTCGAGGTCGTGCCCGCCGACTCGATGCCCGCGGGCCTCGCGGCGATGGTCGAGTTCGACGGTTCGCGGACCGCGGCCGAGAACGCGAAGGCGATGCGCAAAGCCGTCGACTCGGTGACGACGGGCGAGGTGACGATCGCCTCGCGCGACGTCGACATGAACGGACTTGCGATCCGCAAGGGCGACTGGCTCGGCCTCGCCGCCGGCGATCCGGTCGCGGGCGGCGGCGACTTCGACGCCGTGGCGTACGCCGTCGTCGAGCGGCTGCTCAGCGAGCCACGCGACCTGCTGACGCTGCTCGTCGGAAAGGACGGCGCCGAGCTGGAGGGCCTCCTCGAGCGCCTTGCCGCGGAGCATCCGGGCGTCGAAGTCGACGTCCAGCAGGGCGGGCAGCCCCACTACGCTCTGCTTCTGTCGGCCGAGTAGCATCCGCACCGGCATGGGGCGGCCGATCCGGATCCTCCTCGTCGAGGACAACCAGGTCTTCCGCGAGGCCCTCGAGCTCCTGCTCGGAATGCGTGCAGACATCGAGGTCGTCGCCTCGGTCGGCGACGGCAGCGAGGCCGTGGCGGCATCCGCGAAGTACCGGCCGCAGGTCGTGCTGATGGACTATCGGCTGCCGGTGATGGACGGCGTCCAGGCGACCGCGGCCGTGCGGGAGGCGCATCCGGAGATCGCCGTCGTATGCCTCACGGCGTCCGCGAACGCGCGCGAGATCGAGGCCCTCTACGAGGCGGGCGCGGCGGAGTGCCTGACGAAGGACCAGGAGCTCGATGAGATCGTCGCCGCCATCAAGCGGGCGGCGGCATGAACCTCACCGCCGAGAACACGGCGATCGTCGTGGACTCGACGGCCGACTTCCCCGACGCGCAGGAGCGCTTCCCGAACTGGCGTGTCGTGCCGCTCTACGTGAACTTCGGCACGGAGAGCTACAAGGACGGCGTCGATCTGACAGCGCACGAGTTCTACGAGCGCCTGCGCACCTCGAGCGAGCTGCCCACGACCTCGCAGCCGACACCGGGGGACTTCCTCGCCGTTTACGAGGAGCTCGCGGAGCGCTACGACCGGATCATCTCGGTGCATCTCGCGTCGAACCTCTCCGGCACATTGCAGAGCGCAAACACTGCGGCGGAGCAGCTCGGCGGCGATCGTGTGCGCACGATCGATTCAGAGAGCGCTTCGGTCGCAGCGTCGATGCTCGGCCTCGCGATCCAGCGGCGACTCGAGCGCGGCGCAACCGACGAGGAGATCGACGAGCTCGTGCAGCGCTATCTGCGGGAGCACGGGCTGCTCTTCACCGTCGACACGCTCGAGTTCCTCGCGCGCGGCGGACGGATCGGTCGAGCGAAGGCGTTCGCAGGCCAGCTGATGAACGTGAAGCCGATCCTCTCGATCCGCGGCGGCGAGGTGGTCCCGGTGAAGCGCGTGCGTGGCAACAAGAAGGCGTTCCAGGAGTTCGTCCACGCGCTCGACACGCAGGCGCTCGACGAGCCGGGGCTGCGGGTCGGCATCGCACATGCCGACGCACCGGAGCGCATGGCCGAGCTCGAGAAGATGGTGCGCGACCGCCGCCCTCAGGCGACGATCGACATGGAGACGTCGCTCGGCGCCGTCATCGGCGCGCACGCCGGGCCCGGGACCGTCGGCTTCTTCTGGTTCACGGACGACGCGTAGCTCAGGCCCACGGCAATCCGTTCCAGTCGTCCGGCGGTCCGAGCTGCCACTTCGGGAAGGGGGCGTACGCCTCCGCGGGCACGCTCGTCTCGACCTCGACGCCTGCGCCATGGCGGAGCGCCAGCTCCGAGCGCGGGTAGACGATGCCCTTCTCCGGCCATCCCTTTCGCGCGCCCGTCATGAAGATGACGCACGGGCCGTCCCCCGCGCCGACGAAGCCGTGCTCGGTGTTCGGCGGGCAATGCACGAAGTCCCACGCCTTGAGCAGTCGCTCCTCGCCCTCGATCAGGAGCACGCACTCGCCGGCGAGGACGAGGAAGTCCTCCTGGTTCGCCTCGCGGTGGTACCTGCCTCCTGCCTGCCCCGGCTGGAGCACGGCGAGGGTGAAGCCGACGTCCGGGAAGGGCGCGTCGTCGCCCTCGAAGATGCAGGCGGCGCCGAGCGCCTCGTTCGTCACCCATGCCGCCTCCGGGACGCTGACGACGAACCAGCCGTCGCTCACGGGTGTGAGACCGGCGGCCAGTTGTTCAAGGCGTGCTTTCTCGACCATGACGCAGGAATTTCGCAGCAAAACCTCTGGCAGTGCCGCGCTACAGTCGCGCTGGACGAATGAGGCACTTGGCTCTTCCGGTCTCCGATCAGGAGCGCTCCCGCCGCTTCTACGAGTCATACTTCGGCTTCGACGCGGAGCCCGCAAAGCGTTACGACGGCGGTGTTCTGATGCTCTACAACGCCGACGGGTTCTCCCTCGCCCTCGGGCCGACCGACGAGCCGATCCGGGTGCCCACGTTCCTCCACTTCGGGATCCATCTTTCGAGTCCTGAGGCCGTTCGAGGGTTCCGAGACCGCCTTGCGGGCGACGGCGTCACGATCTTCGAGGAGTGGGACGAGCCGGAGTACGTCAGCGTGAAGTGCCTCGACCCGGACGGCTACGTCGTCGAAGCTGCGTGGGAGCCACACCTGCGATAGCGACCACGTTCGGCGGCACGTAACGTCCGGTCCTCGATCTAACGTCGAGAACGCTCTGGCGCCGAGCACGATGACAGCACTCCGTCGACAGACGGTCTTCGCAAGCCTGGACCCGCCCCCGGCCTGGCCGGCGACGCGCGGCCGGCCGAGGCCCGCGAGGCTCGACACCGAGCTCGACGCGCTTCCGGGCGTCGGGGCGACGCTGAAGCGCAAGCTCGCGAAGCTCGGTCTCGAGACGCTCCGCGACCTGCTCGAGCACCGGCCGCGCCGCTATGAGTCGGCCGTGGACGAGGTCGCGATCGCCGCGCTCGGCGGGAGCGAGGAGGTCGCGATCGCGGGCGAGGTCTTGAACGTCAGCTCGCGGCGTCGCGGGCGGCTGAAGATCGTCACGGCGCGGATCTCCGACGGCACAGCGTCGGTTGCAGCCACGTGGTTCAACCAGCCGTGGCTCGAGGAGCAGCTGCAACCGGGCGTCCATGTGCGGCTCCGCGGCAAGCCGGGCCGCTACGGCTTCGACGTCAAGTCGTACGACGTCGGCGACGGCGAGGCGACCGCAGACTTCGCGCCCGTCTATCCCGCGAGCGAGGAGATCCCGCCCAAGCGCCTGCGGACCCTCGTCGGGCATGCCCTCGGGCACGTCGCCGACTACTTCGACCCGATCCCCGCAGAGCTTCGCGAGCGCCGGGCGATGCCGCTGAAACGGGACGCGCTCTTCGTGATCCACCGTCCCGAGTCCGAGGACGAGGCCGAGACGGGCCGCCGCCGGCTCGCGTTCGAGGAGCTGCTCGTGCTCCAGCTCGGCATCGCGCGTCGCGCCGCGGAACGGGAGAACACGCTCGCGGCGTCGCTCGGCGAGCCGGGCGAGCTGATCGTGCGATACCGCGAGGCCCTGCCGTTCTCGCTGACGCCGTACCAGGAGCAGGCAGTGCGCGAGATCGACGCCGACCTCGCGCGCACGATCCCGATGCAGCGGCTGTTGCAGGGCGACGTCGGCTCGGGGAAGACGGTCGTCGCGCTCTATGCACTCCTGCGCGCGGTCGAACACCGGCGCCAGGGCGCGCTGATGGCACCGACCGAGACGCTCGCCGAACAGCATTTCCTGACGATCGAGGGCATCTGCGCCGAGCTCGGGGTGACGTGCGCGCTGCTGACGAGCGCGTCGCCGAAGAAGGTGCGCACGGCCGCGCTCTCCGCGGACGTCGTCGTCGGCACCCATGCGCTGATCCAGGAGGGCGTGGAGCTGCGCGACCTTGCTGTTGCCGTCGTCGACGAGCAGCATCGCTTCGGCGTCGAGCAGCGCAAGGCACTCGCGCAGGGACGTGCGCCGCACGTGCTGCACATGACGGCGACGCCGATCCCGCGCACGCTCGCCCTGACGGTGTACGGCGACCTCGCCGTCTCCGAGATCGCGAAGCCGCCGGCGTCGCGCAGGCCGATCGTCACGCGCTGGATTCCCGAAGAGCGCGCCTCGGAGGCGTACACGCGGCTGGCGCGCCTGCTGCGCGAGGGCCGGCAGGCCTATGTCGTCTGTCCGCTCGTGGAGGCGTCGGAGACGACGCTCGCGCGTGCGGCCGAGGAAGAAGCCGAGCGCCTGCGCCGCGCGGAGCTTCGCGAGTTCAAGGTCGGATGCATGCACGGTCGGCTGAAGCCGGACGAGCGCCGCGACGTGATGGCGCGCTTCAAGGCGAGAGAGCTCGACGTGCTCGTCGCGACGACGGTGATCGAGGTCGGGGTCGACGTCCCGAACGCGACCGTGATGATCGTCCAGGAGGCCGACCGGTTCGGGCTTGCGCAGCTCCACCAGCTGCGCGGCCGAGTTGGGCGTGGGGCGGAGCAATCGTACTGCCTGCTCGTCTCGCGACCGAAGGAGGAGCTGACCGAGGCGGCCGTGCGGCGCCTGGACGCGCTCGTCGAGACGACCGACGGCTTCGAGCTCGCCGAGGTCGACCTCGAGCTGCGTGGCGAGGGCCAGCTGCTCGGCACCCGCCAGTCCGGCCTCTCGGATCTGCGCTTCACCAAGCTCCGTGTGGATCGCCCGCTGCTCGAGCGGGCCCGGAAGGCGGCCCAGGAGCTCGTAGATGTGCCCGGTCCGCTTGACGACGAGCTGGCAGCCTTGTTCCCGGAGGCGGGCGTTGCCGCGTAGTCGGTTACGGACCTGGCAGGGGTCAAACTCCTGCCAGGTCCTGTTCGGCCAGACTACGCGTGAGTCGCGGCGGGCGCCGCCGCGAGTGGCAGCATGATCGGCATCGGGGCGCCGATGACGAACACTTGCGCCCCGTCGGGCTCGAGTGGCTCCTCGAAGGTGGAGACGACGGTCGAGCTCGCGAACGTGCCGAGAACGCGCAAGGGCCCCGTGCCGACGTTGGTCATGTCGTGGCGCACCATCGCCGGGACGACGGCGATCTGACCCGCCTCAACGCGAGCGACCTCCTCGCCGAGGAGGCCCTCACCGCTCCCCTCCAGCACGATCAGGAGCTCCTCCGCGCTGTCGGTGTGGACGCCGACGTGCGCGCCGGGCTCGAGCTCGAAGTAAACACTCGCGCTCGCCGCCGTACCGGACGTGCTCGAGATCGGGAAGGCGACACGCACGCGCCTGGCTGGGTCGAGCGCGGACTGGATTTCCATGGTCTCGACGTTCTGCAGATCGACGGTCTGCATGGCTGACGCTCCTTTCAAGGGTCACTGCACACCTGTGTGCTGCGAATTCATAGCATATGACGACACAGGCGTGTGCAACAATTATTCGATGGCACGCAAGTACGAGCAGAAGCGTCGAGCAGAGAAGCAGGCACAGACGCGCCGGCGGATCGTGGAGGCGGCAATCGAGCTGCACGGGACGAAAGGGCCCGCGAGGACGACCCTCAGCGACGTCGCCCGTCTTGCAGGCGTCGAGCGCCACACGCTGTACCGCCACTTCCCGAACGAGCGCGAGCTGTTCGTGGCCTGAACGCGCCTGCGGCAGGGACTGAACGAGCTCTACGACTTCTACGACCGGACGGAGGAGATGCGCGCGGCCGTCCTTCGCGACGCCGAATGGGATCCGCTGACACAGGAGATCGTCCAGCACCGAAGCGGCCCCGTGATGGCAGCGATCCGAGACGCCTTGGCCGAGCCGCTCCGAGGGCGGCGCCGATTGGCCACGCTCGACGTGGCGCTGGACTTCTATGCCTGGCGGCGGCTGGCCCGAAGCGGCCTCACACGCAAGGAGGCGGTCGAGACGATGGTCGCGGCGGTCTTCGCGCAGTGAGGATCATCGCAGGCTCGCGCAAAGGCGCCCGGATCTTCGCCCCGAAGGGATTGGAGACGCGGCCCACGGGCGACCGGGTGCGCGAGGCGGCGTTCAACCTGATCGGGCCGGTCGACGGCGCGTCCGTCCTCGATCTCTTCGCGGGCTCGGGCGCGATGGGGATCGAGGCGCTCTCGCGCGGGGCGGCGACCGCCCTCTTCGTCGAGTCGGACCGGGAGGCGTGCCGTGCGATCGAGCGGAACCTCGACAAGCTCGGCCTCACCGGCGCCGCAGTGCTCTGCCGGGACGCCGTTCAGATGCTCACAGTCGAGAGCCGCGCGTATGACCTCGTCCTCTGCGATCCCCCGTACGGCTTCGAGAGGCACGCCGGGCTCGGCCCGTACCTGAACCGCGTCCTCGCCCCTGACGGCCTGCTCGTCTACGAGACCGACCGGCGAATGGCGCCGGAGATCGAAGGCCTCGCCGTCCGCACCTCGCGCACGTACGGCTCCGCACGCCTTACCCTGTTCGAGCATTGATCACGGCCATCTATCCCGGCACCTACGACCCGGTCACGCTCGGCCATGTCGACGTGATCGGCCGCGCGGCCGCGATCTTCGACCGGGTCGTGATCGGCGTCGTCCGCGAGCCGCACCACAAGGCGCCGATGTTCACGGTCGAAGACCGCGTCGATTTCCTGCGCGAGGCGCTCGCCGAAATCCCGAACGTCGAGGTCGACGTCTTCGCCGAGCTCGTGGTCGACTTCGCGCGCCGGTGGGAGGCCAAGGCGATCGTCAAGGGCCTGCGCGTGATCTCGGACTTCGAGTGGGAGTTCCAGATGAACCAGCTCAACCGCCACCTCGCGCCGGAGATCGAGACCGTGTACGTGATGGCGAGCCCGCTCTACTCCTTCATCTCCTCGAGCGGCGTGAAGGAGATCGCCGAGTTCGGAGGAAACGTGGACGAGCTCGTCCCGCCTGCGGTCGCCCGGCGGTTCCGCGAGATGTTCCCGGAAGGGCGTGGTGGTGCCCCTACGAGCCCGCAAGAGTAGACTGGGAGACATATGGACGTTCTCGTTTTGATCGACAAGCTCGACGACCTCGTGCACAACGCGAAGGCTGTGCCGCTGACCGACCAGGTCCGCATCGACCGCGAGGAGATCTACGACATCCTCGACCAGATGCGGGCGACGATCCCCGAGGAGATCAAGCAGGCCCGCTGGATCGTCAAGGAGCGTCAGGAGATGCTGGCCGAGGCGAAGCGCGAATGCGACCGGATCCTCGGCGAGGCTCGCGAGCAGGCGGCACGGGAGGCGTCGCAGACCGAGATCGTCAAGCTGGCAGAGCGCCAGGCGCAGGAGATCATCGACGAGGCCCGGCGTTCCGCACGCGAGACGCGCCTCGAGATGGAGGACTGGGCCGACGGCATCCTTTCGACGCTCGAGGTCAACCTCGACAAGTTCCTGAGTGCTGTCAAGCGCGGCCGCGAACGGCTGCACGAGCGGTCGCAGAACACGGTGGTCGCCGGCGTCTCCGGCGACGGCGACGAGCCCTACTAGACGGCGAGACCGACGCGCCCTCGCACGCGCTCGTTCTACGCGGCGACCGCGGCGAGATCGAAGCCTGCCGTGACCTCGTGCGCAAGCTCGACGAACGCCTGCGCAGCCCGCGTCTGTCTGCGGTCGCGATGCCAGGCGATGCCGAGCAGCCGTGGCGGGACGCGGTCGCCGAGCTGGACGACCTCGATCGCCTCGTCCGTCGCGTCCACCGTCAGACGCGGGACGATCGCGATCCCGACGCCCGCGGCGACGAGACCCTGCAGGGTGCCGTTGTCGTCGGAGCGGAAGATGATGTGCGGGTCGCGTCCTGCCTGGCGCAGGCGCTCCTCGACGCGCTGGGTCGTTCGGCAGGTCCGGTAGCTGATCAGCGGATGCTCGACCAGCTCGCGCAGGCTCGGTGCGCGCTCGCGTGAGGCGAGCGGCGAGCCCGCCGGCACGACGAGCACGTACGGGTCGCGCATCAGCTCGACGGTCTCGTA
>WNGE01009439.1_pt1 | contig 23916 bp, 18 predicted proteins | sample 5400651 | NCBI WGS metagenome assembly WNGE01 (sample SAMN13153370, study PRJNA577476) | soil metagenome | isolation source: 60 cm soil or saprolite under grassland replicate 2 | place: USA:California | collected 2016-06-15
GCGAGCCGCTCGAAGAAGAGACGCCACGCGGCGAACAGGTCTTGCCGCTCGTGCGACTCGTGCTCGCCGAGCCCGAGCAGGTGAGCGAGCCGCGGCTCGACGAACCGGCGCTCGTCCGGCTCGGGGACGTACTCCTCGAGCATCGACTGGAGCTTCGGCAGAGCTGAGCTCGGCTGCTCGTCCTCGGCGATGCGGCACCGCCAGCGCACCATGTCTGCGAGCGCCCAGTACGTGACTCCTTCGCCGTAAGCGAGACAGCGGCCCCGATGCCAGTTCACGAGCTGCGCGATCCCGTCGAAGTACTTGTAGAACTCCCAGGACAGGCGCGACTTGCCGATCCCGGCGATGCCGGTCACCGAGATGAGCTGCGCCCTCTTCTCCTCTGCGCAGGTGTGGAACAGGTCCTTGATCTGACGGAGCTCCCGATCCCTGCCGACGAACGGGGCTTCCAGGCCCTGCGACTTGAGCGTCCCGCGGACGCCCGAGACCACGCGCACCGCCTTCCATAGCGGGGTCAAGCCCTGCTTGCCCTTCAGCTCGAACGAGCCGGCGTCCTCGTAGAAGATCGCCTGCTCGGTCGACCGCCGAGTGGCGTCTCCGACGTAGACACGACCGGGCTCCGCGACCGACTGCACCCTCGAGGCGGTGTTGACCAGATCCCCGGCGACCATCCCCTCGGCCGTGGCGCCGATTGTCACGGCCGCCTCGCCGGTCAGCACCCCCGCACGCGCACGAAGGCCCTCGGCTCCCACCTCCTGCCCGAGCGCCGACACCGCCGCGACGAGCTCGAGCGCCGCCCGCACCGCGCGCTCCGCGTCGTCCTCCGTCGCCACCGGCGTGCCCCAAACGGCCATCACCGCGTCTCCGATGAACTTCTCCACGGTTCCCCCGTACAGCTCGATCAGACGTCTGCACGTGTCGAAGTAACGCGAGAGCAGGTCGCGAACCTCCTCCGCGTCGCGCGACTCCGACAGCGACGTGAACCCGACGAGGTCGGCGAACAGAACGGAGACGAGGCGACGCTCGGCCGCCGGAGCCTCGCGGGCAACCGCGGCCGGCGCGGCGCCGGCTTCGGTCCCGGTCACCGGCGCACCGCACTCGCCGCAGAACTTCTCGTCGCCTACGAGCGCGGCTCCGCACGCTCCGCACGTCACGGCGAGCGCCGTTCCGCATTCCTTGCAGAATTTCTTTCCCGCAAGGTTCTCGGTGCCGCAGCTTGGACAGATCATTGTGACAAAGAGCCTACTGTCCACTCTTTCGCGGTCAACAAGAATCAACGGGAAGCGTGAGCCTTGGGCGCTTCGCCGAGCTCGTCAATGCAGCGGGCTGCCGGCGTCGATCCGGCAGAAGCGTGCTCGGTCGAGTACTGCGTTGTCCCTTTCGCCAACGCCGAAGGTCAATAAAGGATCAACAATTCGGCGCCAGAAGACGCCATGGCGCTCGAGCTGATTTGGCTCAACAGTGTCCCCCAGCTTGCCGAGCTGGCACGACCGATCGCGCCCGCTGGTGTGCAGTGTGCCGTTTGAGCGTCTATGCAGGAGTTTTCCGCTCTTGCGGTGAGTTCGCTTCACGTGCGTTTGCAGCCTCTATCGAGCGTTGGTGGTAGCAGGTGTTAGCACCATGGCGCCTCGCCTCGGGCCCGGCGGCCTAGGTGATCGAGGGCTACGCGAATCCGGATCCGGCGGTGCCGATCCGCTGTTGACCTCGAAACCATTCGTACGCGTTGCGGATCGCCTCGGTGCGCCTGAGCTTCATGAACCCGATCGTGCCGAACGCGTCGCCGACTCACAAGTCGAGCGGCGGATAGAAGGTGTCGACACCGACGGCCTCGACCTCGCTCAACAGGTCTCGTGCGTAGACCTGGCCCCAAGCTGGGTCGACGAGGCTCAAAGCCTCGCGGTGGTAGCTCCAGTTCGTCGAGTCAAGCCGGTGGGCTTCCTGGAAGTGTGTGACCGCGTCCCGCGGGAAGCCGATCCGGTGCAGGTGCTGCGCAAGCTCGAAATGCGCGGCGGCAAGACCGAACTCCGGTGGACGCGGCCGCGACCGTTCGATGACCTCGCCCTCTGGGAGCACGTAGCGGCTCTCCTCGCCGTTGTCTGCCCAGTCACGCACCGCTGCCGCGTACCGGTTGGTGTCGGTCACGTTGGCCATCATCCCCTCGACGATCCTGCGCCGGCGTTCCGGCAGCTGCGCGATGCGCGATGACACGTCATCACCCTCGTCGCGTGGTCCGAACGCGACCTCGGCCGGTCGCACGATCATCCCGTCCTCGTCGATCCAGATTGCGAACGGCACGTTCGTCATACCGAAGAGCTCGCTCAGCACGTGGGCCGGGTCGACCAACGACGGGTGAGTGGGCTGCGCGGCCTCGTGGAACGGCCGCGCCGCCTCGACGTTAGTGTCGAGCGCGACCGTAACGATTTCGACGCCGGCCGGTGACAGCTCCTCGTGCAGCACCTGCCACCCGGGCAGGTCGAAGCGGCACCCTCACCACGACGCCCAGGCGATGAGGACGACTCTGCGACCGCGCAAGCTCGCCACGTCGAACCCGTCGCCGTCGAAGTCCCGGAGGACGAGATCAGGCATGCGCGCGCTGTCGAGGACGCGACGGTCGCCGGACCGCGGACCGAGCGCCCAGAGGCCGTGCGCCTCGTCGTGGGCGATCGGCATGCCGAGCCGCTCGGCGACAACGGTGACGTCGATGCGCCCCTCGGCGTCCGGTGCGAGCGACGGAAGGGGCACACACACCCCCGCGTTGCACGCACCTTCAGGCCTGATCTCCCAGCCTGTGATCCGCTCGAACTCCCCGGCCGTGAGGTCCAGCCGATCCAGCATCATGGCAAGACACTACCGCCACGGTGTGCTCCCCCCGCTTCTCGAACACGAGTCAATAGGGGCCGACAGCGCGGCTCACGGGCGACCGCAGGCCGCCGCCAGCCGTGCGTGCCGCTCCTCGAGAAGCGCGAAGGACTCGTCCGGGTGGGTGATCGCGTACAGCTCGCCGCGCTTGATCGCGTCGACGACGATGGCGCCCACCTCAGGAGGGCCGAGCACCCGCATGACGTACTCCGGGTCTTCCTCAGCCTCGTGGTCCTCGAGCCCTCCCGGCTCGAGCCCCGCCGGCCGATTCCGCGACGGGCGATTGGCATTCGTCCGAACGAGCCCCGGCACGAGCACGGTGACGCCGACCGACGAATCTCTCTGCGCGAGCTCGAGCGCAAGCGTCTCGGTCAGCGCCACGACGCCGAACTTCGTGACGCAGTACGCGCCGAGCCGCGGATAGGCCACCAGGCCGGCCAGCGACGCGGTGTTGACGATGTGGCCGCCGTCGGCGTTCCGCTCGAGGATCGGCAGGAACGTCGTGACTCCGTGGATCACTCCCCACAGGTTCACGTCGATCAGCCAGCGCCAGTCGTCGAGCGTCGTGTCCGCCATCCAGCCGACCGGCCCGACACCGGCGTTGTTGCAGACCACATGGACGGCCCCGAAGCGCTCCAGCGTCTCGTCCGCCAGCTCCTGCACGCTCGCCGCGTCGCTCACGTCGGTGCGAACGCCGACCGCGCCCAGCTCGGCGGCGGTCGCCTCGAGCGCCGGCTCCTCGATGTCCGCGATCACGACTTCCATGCCCTCGGCCAGGAACGCTCCTGCGATCCCCTTTCCGATCCCCGAGGCACCGCCCGTGACGACGGCGACCTTCCCGCGCAGCTCGGTGAGACCGGTCAACTCGCCGGCGTGTGCAGCAACGCGAGCATCACGGCAGGCCCAGTCCCCTGGTTCCGCCACGTATGGCGGGTGGCCTGCTGCAGGACGACGTCGCCCGCTTCGAGCCGCACCGAGTCGCGGTCGAGGAGCAGCGTCAGCTCGCCGGCGAGGAGGTAGATGAAGTCGATCGTCCGGGTGGTGTGGAACCCCTCCTCGTCGACCCCCGGATACTCGGGGCCGACGATCCGCTCGCCGCCGGGCGGGAACGTCGCCTGAACCCACCAGACGCCACCCGCAGGTGGCTCGAATGCGGTCGCGGCGGCTTCCTCGGGCACATCGGCGGTCCATTCGGCGATGTCGGACGGCTGGTAGCGCCAGAGCTCAACCGCATCGGCCTCGGGCAACTCGTCCGCCGAGACGACGTAGGAATCCCCCTCGCCGTCGACGCCTGTCACGACGCGCTTCACTGCGCAACAGCCCTGGTGGTCTCGGTGTCGGACACGCGCCCTCCTTCAGGATCGGACGGCCGTTCGTTTGTCACATCAGGGGAGGTGACGCGCCCAGTCCGGCAATCGACGACGTGGAACGGCGCCGCGAGCAAAGACTCCACGCCCGTGCGGGCCCAGCGCGCCTCGAGGGCGGGCGCAGCCGTTCGGCGGTCGCGACGGGATCGTCGTCGAGAAAGCAAGACGTGATCCAGGTGCCGGCTTCGGCCGTCGAGTAGAACGTCGTCCGATGGCGTGCCGGCGAGCTCCGTCATGGCGGCATCGTCACGCTCGACAGCACGGCTGGCAAGCAGTAGCGTCCCGACGTCGTGCTGGACGGCGAGAAGGTCCTGATCACCGGTGCCACGGGAAAGATCGCCTTCCCGATCGCACGAGCGCTGGCCGAGCGCAACGAGGTCTGGGGCGTCGCCCGCCTGCGGAGCCCCGGCGACTCGGAGAAGCTCGCCGGCGCCGGCGTCAAGCCCGTCCCGCTCGACGTGTCGACGGCGGACTTCTCGTCGCTTCCCGACGACTTCACCTACGTGTTCCACGCCGCCGTCGACCCCGGGAGAGACTGGCGCCCAGCCGTGCGGACGAACGCACACAGCTCCGGCAACCTCCTGTACCACTGCCGCAAGGCGAAGGGGTTCGTGTACTGCTCGACCGGCTCGATCTACGAGTACCAGGGCCGACGGCCCCTGACCGAGGCCGACGGCCCCGGCATCCACACGCACGCGAGCTACAGCTTCTCGAAGGTGGCGGGCGAGGCCGTGTGCACGTGGGTCGCCGAGCAGTTCGACATCGCGTTGACGATCATCCGGATCTGCTCGACCTACGGCCCCCTGGGAGGCGCTCCGGCGGACCGGCTCGAGCTGTTGTTGCAGGGGCAGCCGATCAAGGTCCACCCCGACCAGCCGAACAACTACAACCCGATCTACGAGAACGACTACGTCGAGCTCGGCATCCGGGCGCTGGAGGTCGCACCGAGACCACCGCTCGTCGTCAACTGGGCAGGCAGCGAGACCGTGAGCCTCGAGGACTACTGCACGTACATGGGGCAGCTCGTCGGCGTCGAGCCGATCTTCGAGGTCACGTCCGAGGCGATCACGCCCCTGTGGCCAGACGTCACCTACATGCACGAGGCGCTCGGTCGCACGAAGGTCCACTGGCGCGACGGGTTCCGGCGCATGGTCAAGGCGCGCCACCCCGAGCTCGCGCTCTCCGACGAGGAGCACGGGAGCGAAGCGCCGCCGTGATCCTGCGGGCATGAGCACCGCGGCGGCTGTCGGGCGGCGCCACCACAACCTCACGCTGGCGGCCCTCGTCCTGCTGACGCTGGTCATGTCGATGGTCACGACGGCCGTCGCGCCGGTGCTACCCGTGATCCAGCGCGAGCCTCACGCGTCGACCACCGGCGTTGGCTGGGTGCTGACAGTGACGGTGCTGGTCGCGGCGGTGTCGACGCCGATCACCGGCCGGCTCGGAGACATGTTCGGACGGAACAAGGCGCTCGTCTTCGTCGTCTCGATGGGGTGCCTCGGCTGCCTCGTCTCGGCTCTCTCGCACTCGGTCGGGCTGCTGGTCACAGGCCGTGCGCTGCAGGGGTTCGGCGGCTCCATCTTCGCGCTCTCGTTCGCGATTGCGCGTGACGAGATGCCGTCAGCGAGGCGGTCGCTCGGCTTCGGCCTGATCTCCGGCAGCTACGGCGTCGGCAGCGTCGCCGGCTATCTGATGTCCGGCGTGATCGTCGACCACCTGTCGTACGAGTGGATCTTCTGGCTCGGGCTGATCGCGATCGCCACCACGGGCCTGTGCGCGATCATCGTCGTCCCCGAATCCGAGGTGAAGACGCCCGCGCGCGTCGACTGGGTCGGAGCGGTGCTGTTCGTGGCCGGCCTGGGCGCGGCGCTGCTCGGCGTGAGCGAGGGGGTGCACTGGGGCTGGGGCGCGGCGAGGGTGCTCGCACTGATCGCGGCCGGGGTCGCCCTGCTCGCCGGCTGGGTGCAGTGGGAGCGGACGACGCCGGCGCCGCTCGTCGACCTCCGGCTCTTCCGACGGCGGGCCATCTGGACGATCAACGTCGTCGGGATCGCGACGTCGTTCGGGCTCTACTCGGTGCTCCTGCTCATTCCCAAGCTGGCCCAGACGCCGAAGAGCGTGGGGTACGGCTTCGGCGCGAGCGCCTCGACGGCGACCTACTACCTCCTCCCGATGGCGATCGTCCAGCTGATTTCCTCGCCCGCCATCGGCGCGAGCATGGCGCGCGCGAGCGCGAAGGCGATCACATTGCTCGGCACCGGTGTGGGCGCCGCTGCATTCGCGTGGCTCGCCCTGCTCCACGACAGCGTGTGGCAGATCGGGGTGGGCACGGCTGTCGTCGGCTTCGCGCTCGCGGCGATCCTGACGCCCGCCGTGTCATTGCTCTCGTTCTCGGTTCCTCAGAACCAGATCGGCGAAGCGACTGCGATCATGTCGACGATCCGGCTCGCCGGCGCGGCCGTCGGCGGCCAGGTCGCGGCGACGATCGTCTCGTCGTCGCTGATCGGCGATACCGGCTACCCGACCGACGGCGCCTATGCGGCGGCGTTCGCGGTCTGCGCGGCCGCCGGGGCTGTCGCGCTCGCGCTTGGACTGCTGATTCCCAGTGCGCGGAAACAGCACCAGCTCGTCCTCGACGCAGCGTGAGACGAATCATGTCCCCGTCCCCTCCTTCCGCGATTCCCGGCTCAGAGCAGCCATCAATGCCAGCGAGGGCTCGGCACGCTCAGGTCGACCGGACGTTGATAGGAAACGTCGTCCTTGCTCCAGAACTCAGGCTCCACCGGTCGTCCACGGAACGCTCCCAGGAAGGAGGCATCGCCCTCGACCGCGAGGTCGGTCATGGCTCGGCGCACCGCGATCTTCCATTCGCCGTCTCGCCGTTCCAGCTGATCGATGTAGCGGCCTCCGACGAGCGACGTCCTCTTCTGATCGGGCGAGAGGAAGGCGCCGAGGACGTAGCTCTCGCAGTAGGCGACGTCGCCGTCGATCTCGCATGTGTGCGTCGTGATGTTGTGGGCGTGCAGCGTGAAGCGATCCTTGTGCGCTTCCTTCGACCATTGCGAATGCTCGCGAGCGGGGACGATCGTTGCCCCGTAGGCCGCAACGCCGTCCCCGTGGTAGCAGCTGTCCATGAGGTCGGCGTCGTGCCGATCCACGCCGCGGGCGTGACGCATGATCACGTCCTGAATCTCCAGGCGATCCTTCAGGTACTGAACGTCCCGCTGCAGTTGCTCGAGCGTGCTCTCGGAGCTCATTTCTGTTCCTCCTCCCTCAGGCGCCATCGAGCGCCCGCAGACGGGCCGTCGCCTCGGGACCTTCGGCGAGCTCGGCGATCGGCTGCCACTCCCGCCACGTCGCCAGCCGCCGTTCGTACTCCTCGACGGCGAGGGCGAGCCAGTTGCTGCCGAAGAACACGCGCAGCGGAGGAGCATCACTGTCGACGATCCGCAGCAGCGCCTCGGCGGACGCCTGCGGGTCCCCGAGGACCGCGCTCCGCGCAGCGGCAGCCTCGCGCGCCATCTCCCATACGGGGCTATACGCCTCGAGATGCTCCGTGTGGCCCGCGCGGGAGTCTCTTCCCGTCGCGAAGCCGCCGGGCTCGATCACCGTCACGCGAATCCCGAACGGTGCGACTTCAGCAGCGAGCGCCTGGCTGAAGCCTTCGAGCGCCCACTTCGACATGTTGTACATAGCAACCCCGGGGTACGCGAAGATCCCGGCGACGGACGACACCTGCACGATGTGACCGCCTCCCTGTTCCCGCAGGATCGGCAATGCAGCTTGGGTGATCCACAGGGGGCCGAAGGCGTTCGTGTCCATCTCGTCGCGCACTTGCTGCTCGGTTAGCTCCTCGGCCATGCCGAGCTGGGCATAGCCCGCGTTGTTCACGACAACGTCGAGGCGTCCGAAGTGCTCGTGAGCACGGCGCACTGCTGCGAAATCCGCCTCGCGATCCTTGACATCGAGCTGCAACGGCAGCAACGCGTCGCCGTATTCGGCGACGAGATCATCGATCGCGGCGAGATCGCGCGCGGTGCCCGCCACGCGGTCACCACGCGCCAGTGCTGCGCGAGCCCATTCACGGCCGAAACCACTCGACGTGCCGGTGATGAACCAGGTCTTGCTCGCCATGTCAGGCGACGATGTTCTCGCGGACGGGGCCGTACATCACCGTGCGCGCACCCGCAGTGGCGAGCCAGTCGTACGGGAAGCCGTGCTCGATCGAGCTCACTGCGTCCAGTCTGTCGAGGTGCTCCGGCGTGAGGGTGACGTCGAGGGCGGCGAGGTTCTCGCTCAGCTGATCCGCGCTGGTCGCTCCCACGATCGGCATCACAGGCGTCGGGCGTGCCAGCAGCCACGCGAGGGCGACCTGCGACGGCGTCACCCCGAGCTCGTCGGCGACGGTGACTACTTCCCGCACGATCGATTCGGTGCGTGGATCCATCTGCGCGCTGCCGGTCGTCGTCGTGACGCGTCCCCTCGCGTCGGCGTTGAGGTATTTGCCGCTCAGGGTTCCCTTCGCAAGGGGAGACCAGGCGACGACCGACACACCGACGCGATTGGCCATACGAACGAGCTCGCGCTCCGACGTCCGCTCGAGCAGGTTGTACTGCGTCTGCAGCGCGACGAACGGCGACCAGCCGCGCAGGTCGGCCAGCATGTTGGCGCGCGCGATCTCGAATGCGGGCCAGTCGGAGGCTGCGACGTAGAGCACCTTCCCGAGACGCACCTGGTCGTCGAGCGCACGCATCGTCTCCTCGATGGGCGTCAGCTCGTCGAGAAAGTGCACCCAGAGCAGGTCGATGCGATCCGTACGGAGACGTCGGAGAGATGCGTCGAGTGCCTCGACGAGGCGCCGACGATGGTTGCCCCCGCCGTTCGGATCGTCGGGCCGGAGGTTGATCGAGTACTTCGTCGAGAGCACGACGCGCTCACGGCGATCCGCGATGATCCGGCCGAGCATCTCCTCGCTCGCTCCGTTGGTGTACCAGTCGGCGGTGTCGACGACGTTGCCGCCGCTGTCGAGGTACATGTCGAGCATCCGTTCGCACGTCGCCTCCGGCGCGCCCCAGCCCCACTCCTCGCCGAACGTCATCGCGCCGAGCCACAGCTCCGAGACGCGCAGCCCGCTTCTCCCAAGCAGCCTGTAACGCATCGTCTACGCCGAGAACGTGATCGGCAGGCTGATCGCGCCGCGAATGAACGGATTGCTGAAGGTCACCGGTGGCCCGGTGATCTCCCAGTCGCTGAACCGGGCCACGATGCGGCCCCAGATGCCCGTCGCGATCGTCGTCGCGAGGAGCCTGCCGGGGCAGCCGTGCTCGCCGTAGCCGAAGCCGATGTGGTCGTGGTCGAACGCCCGCGTGATGTCGTACTCGTCTGCGCCCTCGAAGACGTCCTCGTCGCGGCCAGCGCTCGCGTAGGCGACGATCAGCAGGTCGTCCTTCTCGATCGTCTGCCCCGCGATCTCGGTCCGCTGCGTCGCCGTGCGGCAGTGGCTCCAGTTGACCGGATACCAACGCATTGTCTCCTCGAACGCGTTCGGCACGAGCTCAGGACGCTCGACGAGCAGGCGCCGCTGGTCGGGGCGCTCCGCCAGACACATCGCCATGTGCGACAGGCTCGCCCGCGTCGTCTCGCCCGCGTTGATGAAGAAGCTGACGATCGGTACCGCGATCCCGTGAGGCACCGGCTTTCCGTCGACCTGCGTCGTCGCGATCACGCTGACTAGGTCGTCGCCGGCCCCGCCGCTCGCGCGACGCTCGTTGAGGAGATCTTCGATGTAGCCGCGGAATTTCTTCGTCAGCCGCTCGCCCCGCTCGATCTCCTCCTTCGGCTTGTTCGGACTGATCGCGACGGCCTGGAGGTGCTCCGACGCCATCTCGATGAACTCCTCGCGCAGGTCGCGCGGAACCCCGATCAACTCGGTCATCAGCGTCGTCGGGATACGCCCGAGTGTCTTGACGAAGTCCACCTCCACGCCCGGCTCGACCTGGTCGAGGAACTCGTCCGCGAGCTCGGCGATCCGCGGCTTGAGCTTCCGCACCAGGCTCGGCCTCATCGCACTCGTGAAAATGCTGCGCACCTGCCCGTGCCGCGGAGGATCGAGATAGCCGATGTTCTCGACCTCCGGATCACCCAGCGACAGCTTCGCCCGCGAGATCAGGCCGCGTACTTCCGCCGGGGCCAACCCCGGCTTCTCTAGCCCGTCCCGCGCCCACTCCGGAAGCTGGTCGATGATCGTCGACGGGTCGCTGGCGTCACCGATCAGAAACCCCCTTCCGTTGCAGAACAGCTCGGGGTGGCTGCTGACGTAGCGAATGTCCTCCCACCTGGACAGCACCCAAGCACCGGTCGTCATCACCGGCGATTCGTACCAGTAGATCCGAGCGGCCCGCCGCGCAGCACCCATCGACTCCTGAATGACCTCCGAGTCCTGCTGGAAGAACGCAGGATCCTCCCACCGCGGCCACTCGACGGCCGTCTCAGCTGCAGTCGTCATGTCTGACTACCTCCCGTCTGCGAGTAGATAGGCGCCCGCGTTGCATCAGGCGTGGATGTCGACATAGATCTCTTCCACCTTTGCCGTCACCTGGTTGCCGCCCGGAACGATTGCGTCCTCGCGGTCGGCGAGCGAAATGGAGCTCGACCGCGCGAGCAGCGTCTCGAACGCGATCCGGATCTCGGTGCGCGCCAGCGGCGCGCCGAGGCACGTGTGAATGCCCCGTCCGAATGTGAGATGGCGCTTGTCGGCGCGGTCGAGCCGAGGGCACAGCGAGTCGTTGAACTGCGCCGGGTCGCGATTCGCAGCGGCAAAGCGCAGGAGAAGGTGCTGGCCCTTCTCGATGGTTACGCCGCCAACCTCGGCGTCTGCCGTCGCCTTCCGAAACAACGCCTGGGCCGGCGTGGTCAGGCGCAGGCCTTCCTCAACCAGTGCCGGGATCATCGTCGGGTCTGCCCGCAGCTCCGCCTGGACCTCCGGCGCCCGAACGAAGTAGAGCATCGTCCCGGCAAGCGCGGCGGTCGTCGTCTCGTTCCCGGCGAGCAGGAGCGACGAGCACATCGTCAGCATCTCCTCGTTGGTCATCTGCTCGCCGGCCTCGTTGTGGCCCGCAAGCGTGCTGATGATGTCTCCGGCCGGCTCACGCCTCCGCTCCTCGATCAGCGGCGTGAGGTACTTCGTGAACTCGGACGATGCAACGAGGAACTCCTCGGTGACCTCGTCGGTCGGCTGGGGCGACCCGATCATGTGGTGGAACCCGTCGGACCACCGCTTGAAGTCGGCGAAGTCCTCCGGCCGCAGGCCGAGGGCGTGCGCGATCAGCTGCACCGGCAGCGGCACCGCGAACTCCTGCACGAAGGCCACCGAGCTGCGGCCGACCATCTTGTCCGCCAGCTCCTCGCACAACTCCTTCATCGTCGGCTCCAGCGCCCGAACCCTCTTCGGAGTGAACGCCTTCGCGACGAAATTGTGCTCGCGCCGGTGAAGCTCGCCGTCGCTCGTGATCGGCGGGAGCCGGAAGTAGGTCATCGCGGTCGCCGCACGCGGATCGTCGCTGCGGTCGGCCATCAGCGCGGCGAACGTCGCCGCCCGGTCGGGCCCGACGACCTCCTCCGAGGAGAACGTCTCCGGGTCGAGGAGGACGCGCTCGATGTCCGCGTAGGCGGAGACGACCCACACGCCCATCTGCTCCGCCCAGAACGGCGGCCGGCCGAGCCCGAAGCCCTCGCCGGGCCGCGGCCATGAGACCGGGCAATCGAGCGCCTTGTCCTCGCTTTCCACATCGATGCCCATCCGCTACTCCTCCGGATTTCGGTTCGTCCGACCGTGCAGCCGAATGATCGCGCATCGGTCGCACGACACCCGTCTTTCCGCGGCTAGTACCCGAAGACCCAGCCATCCTTCTTCGCGCCGGTGGGCACGACGTTCAGCTTGCCGTTCCGCAGCTGAGCGATCTGCGCGTACGGCTGCCTCTGCTGCGGGAACTTCTTCGGACCGGGGTTGAACAGTGTCCGCGAGAGCGGAATGTGGACGTTGTGCGCGGTATTCATGAAGTGGACGAGGCTTTGCGAGTTGAACTTGTCGAACCCAACCGACTTCGCCACGCGGTAGAACCAATAGACATACGCGTAGCCGTTCTCGACCTCGGCGTTGCGGGGGTCGACAGACGAGCGCTTGAAGGCCCTGAGGTACTTCGCGACCTCGGGGTTCTTCTTGTCGCTCCAGGGGACGAACTCACCCAACCAGTAAGCCCCGTCGATCGCGCTCCCCGCCGGCTTGATGACCGAATCGTAGACGAGGGCTGAGCTCGGGATGGTCACCCTCGACGCCGGGAAGCCGTTCTGCTGGAAGCCCTTGAAGAACAGGACGGGCTGCGCCCCGACGGCGAAGAAGGTGACGAGGCCCGGGTTCGCCTGCACGACCTTGCTGACGTACGGCGTCACGTCGGCTGCCGTCAGCGGGTAGAACACAGGCGGCAAGACCTGCTTGCCGCAGCCCTGCACGATCTGCGCTGCAAGCGCCTGATCGGCGTGGAATGCGGGCAGCTCCGGCCACAACCCCAGCCAGCTCGTGACGTCTTTCCTGGAGCAGGCAAACCTCGCCGAAGCGCGCGCTTCGCCGACGCCGGAAGGGTTGATACCGAAGTTGTACGGGTTGTTGAAGTCCGCAGCCGTGTTCATGCAGTTGAAGCTCGGCACCTTGGCGTCGGCGTAGATGGGGAGGCCGGCGTTGCCCCAGACGGTGTCGCAACCGAACTCCAGGATTGGATGATTGGAGAGCGTCGAGTGTGCGCAAGCCACCGCGGCGGCAGTCTGCGACGACGAGTTACAGGAATCGACGATCACCTTGCGACCGCCGAATCCTCCCGCCGCGTTGATCTGGGCCGCTGCCGCCTGCGCGCCGGCGTTCAGATCCGTGAGAAGCGGCACGCCCGGAAGGCTGATCGAGATCACCGCGAACCGCACGGGCGGTTTGCTCGCATCGAGCTTTGTCGTCTTGCCCGTGCTGGCGAGGGCCACGACGCCGGAAACGAAGAGAAGCCCCACGACGCCAGCGACGATTACAAGCTTGCGCATCCAAGCCTCCTTCCGCAGAAGCGGAACCTTGAAGTTCATTTGCGGCGCCGGCTCCGTGTAGCCGGGACACTTGGCTGGAACGCCTCGGGCTTGGGCGTCCAGGCAGGCGCGGAGTAGAGCGCCGCGACACAACCGATCAGATCTGCCATCACGACCTCATTCGCCTCGCGCCCGGCGTTCGCCGCCTCGAGATCAGCGAGAGCCGCGAAGACGAGATGCGTGGCGAATCGCCGTCGGTGCTCCACCAGCGCCGCCGGTAGGTGCCGGCGCGCTGCCTCGTCCTGGAGCTTCAGGATTCGCATCATCGACTTGAACGCATCGCTCGCCTGCAGCTCCGGGATCGCCTGCGGATGGCGGTCGAGCTGGGCGAGGAAGCGGAAGTAGTGGCCCGATTCCGGGATCTCCTCGACGGCCGGTTGGATGCCCGCCTCGCACACGGCGCGCAAGTCGTCGAGACGACCTTGCTGCTCGAGCTCCGCCAGCTGCCGCCTGACACCCTTGTCGATCTGGGCCTGCCGGTCGTCGATGATCGCCCGGATCAGACCTGCCTTATCGCCGAAGTGATAGGCGACGGCGCCGGTGTTGCGCATCTTCGCCGCGGCGGCGATCTGCCGGAGCGAGACGGCGTCGATGCCTTGCTGGGCGAAGAGACGCTCAGCGGTCCGCAGCAGGAGGCGCCGCGTCTCCCGACCACCTGCGTTACTCGAGCGAGGGACGACTGGCTGCACGGGCACCGGCCACTTTTAACACGCGTACGTTAATTAAGTCAACCGCTTTAATATCTGGAACGCTGGACACCGCTCAGAGCCAGGCCGTCCCGAAGGCGGTCGTGCAGCGCACGGGGATAGATGCCGACGGTCTGCGTCGCCTCGCTCGCCCACATCGCGACGGCCAAATGGTCCCCCTTTAGATCTTGCTGACGTACTCCATGAACTCGCTGTACACGTCCTCGGTTCCGGCACAGGAGATCTTGTCGTCGCCGCCTTCCAGCGCGGAGAAGCGGGTGATGTTCGGTTCGATCAGGCTTCGTCCCAGTGCATGGTGATGCGGTCGCCGGTGATGATCCCGCCCCAGTAGCTGACGGCGAGGAGATCGAACAGCGCGAGCCGTCCGGTCTGAACTCCCTGTCGTGGCAGGACGTTCCCGTCCGGGTCGAGGATCATCGGGATCGTGTAGGGGAAGAAGTGGTAGTAGCCGGCGCGGCAACGTGGCGGGAATCCCATCGACTCGGTCATCGCGTAGATGCTCGAGAAGTGCTCGATGCCGTAGAAGTCCTTCATCACCTCCTCCCAGTCGTCGGGAACGTCTCGGAGACCTTTCATCCCGCCACCGGCGAACAGCACCGAGCCGGGCGCGAACTCGCACTTGACTCCCCGCTCGCGTCCCTTTAGCGCAATCTGAATGAGGTCTGCGGTCACGCCCGTGACCCGGACCCGCTGTCCGCGGAACTCCTCCATCAGCTTGGTGAACCAGCGGTCGAGGTCATCGTCTCGGCGCCGCCCCGCCTCGATGAGCTTCGCCCGTTCCTCGAGCAGCTCCGGATCGAGGTCCAGCTTGTCGAGCTCGCCGCGCTCCTCCGCATCCCGCAGCCGCGCAGCCATCGACAACAGGTCGGACGAACGCGCGTACTCGTAGAGGCAGTATCTGCCCTCCTCGCCTTCCGCCGAGACCTCGGTGAACATTCGCTGCATCTTCGTTCCCGTCGTGTGCCCATGGCGGTACCCGGGATAGAAGGTGGGCAGCGCCTCCGTCCGCCGATCGACGCCAGATGCGGCCCGCGTCGCCTCGAAGAACGCACTCTGCCAGCCTGGCCACTCGTCACGGGACCTGGGGAAGAAGCTGAGCTTGCCCGTCGTGCCGGTCGAGTGGACGACGATCATTCCGTGCTCGTCGAGACGCTCGATCCAGGCGTCGACCGACCTGACGCCGTCGAGCGGGATCTCGGTCACATCGTGCCTCGTCAGCCGTCGCAGCCACGTCGTCAGTCGATCGAACTGCCGCTTCTCGATCAGGCTGAACGGGTAGCTCTTGTAGACGCGGTGATCGAAGAGCAACGGCGCCGCATCCTCGAAGCTCTCGATTCCGTCGATCCCTTCCTTGCCCGCGAGCGTGTCGAGCGCCGACACTTCGGGACGCAGCCGCTCGAACTGGCCGATCAACGCGTGCAGCTGTGCATCCTCGACCTCGGCCAGGGTCAGCGCGAACAGCGCCTCGAACGGCTGCGCCGCCCACCCCGCCACATCGTCGGGATCCAGCTTGACGGTCGACGCCGTCTGGCTCATCGCTCCTCCTTCGACTCGCGTTCAGGCCACCGGCACGGCAACTTTTAACACGCGTACGTTAATTCAGTCAACCGCTTTAATTACGCTGGTACGAGCCGGGCCGCTTCTGGGTGCTCCTGAAGTGGGAGCACATCCGCTTCGCCCTCAGCCATCCGGAGCTGTTCTGCAGCCGCTATGGGCATTTGATCACGGACGCGCGCGATCCGGCCATGGTCGTCGATCAACTGCCGCGGTTTGCTCAGGAGCAGCTCGCCCAGCCGGGCCTGACCCCGGCGGAGAAGCGAGGCATCATCGCGCGGGGGACGCTCTCGTTCGGGATCCGGGACTTCGAGCACTTCGCCACGCTCGATCCTCCCCGGCACGGCGAGGTCCGCAGCATCTTCATGAAGGCGCTCCGGCCGAGCCTGGTCCGGAAGCTCAAGCCGCTCATCGCCGAGATCGCGGACGAGGTGTTCGCGGAGATCGAGCCCGCGACCGAGGTCGATTTCGTGACGAGCGCGGGCCATATCCAGCCGAGCATCATGGCCGAGCTGGTCGGCGTGTCGCGGGAGATGCGCGACCGGTTCGGCGAGTGGGCTGCGGCGCACGTCAAGGCGGTCGCCATCGACCCGAACCGGGATCCGGAAGAGGTAGCGCGGCTCAACGCCCAGTCGGACAGCTTCCGCGCCTATATCGAGCAGCTGATCGACGACCGGCAGCAGAACGGCGCCAGCGGGGACGACCTGATCAGCATCGTCTTGAATGCCGAGCTCGACGGCGCCCCCGTCCGACGCGAGTACTACGTCCCCTTCTGCGCCTCGTTCATGACGGGTGGCGAGACGACTCGGATCCTCATCTCGACCCTTGCCTACGCGTTGGCCGTCCATCCCGACCAGCGGCAGCTCCTCATCGAGCGGCCCGAGCTGATTCCCAACGCGATCGAGGAGACCCTCCGCTACTACCCGATCAACTGGTCGCAGGGCCGCACGGCCACGCAGCGGGTGGAGATCGGCGGCCAGGTGATCGAGAAGGACGACTTCGTGGTGATGGTGCTCCCGAGCGGCAACCGCGACGAGAACGTCTGGGAGCGGCCGAACGAGTACGACATCACCCGGTCCTTCGACAACGACCACCTCCACCTCGGGTTCGGCTACGGCGAGCATTCCTGCCCGGGTCAGCTGCTCACGCGCGTGGATTCCAGCGTCGTCCTCGAGCGCCTGCTGGCCCGGTTCCCCGATTGGGAACTGACCGGGCCGCCCACGCCGATCGTCTCGCCGTTCGTGCAGGGCATCGCAAGGCTCCCACTGAAGTTCCACACGAAGTAGGGTCGCTGCGGGGCGAGCCAAAGTGCTGCACATGGACGGCGCACAGCCTGACCGCCATCCTTGACGCGGCCGACGATGTCCTCACCTAGGCTAGGCGACCCACGGGAGGATGCTGATCGACACGAGGGTCTGATCGGCCTCCTCAGCAGCGCCCCGGCCGCGGACCTCGTCGACGAGCGAGAAGAGCCGCTCGGCGAGCTCCGCGCATTGGTCGGGGGTCAGCGCGACGAACCAGTTCCCCGCGAAGGCGGCTCGATGCCACTCGTCGCTCACCGCACGCGTCAGGAACCGTCCACGCACCTCCGCGTCGCGCTCGAAGAACATCGCGAAGTAGCGCGCGGTGATCGCCCGCCCTTCCGGATCCGCATCCGTCGGGCCCAGCGAGCGCGGAAGCCGGCGCCACCAGCGCTCGCGCCGCGTGCCGCGAGCCTCGTCCTCCTCGATCACCCCGGCGGCTGCGAGCATCCGCAGGTGGTAGCTCGTCGTGCCGCTCGATTCGCCCAGCCGGCGCGCGAGCTGCGACGCCGTCGCCGGCCCCTCGCGCAGAAGCTCGAAGATGCGCAACCGCAACGGGCTGGCCACCGCCCACATCTCGGGGCGTGAAGGCTCCGGGATCGTCATTGCAGAAATCTTTTGCGTTTCCAGGTCTTGCGTGGCGGCCCGCACGAAGTGTATGGCTACGGCCCCCGGGGCCAGGAATTTCTCGCCAAACGCGGCGTGCCGTTTCCGGGGGCGCGCACACAAAGGGGGTACACGTGAAGATCCGATTCGCTCGAGGTCGCGGCGGCTCGCTCGTCGCAGGCGGAGCGTTGCTCGCGCTGACGCTCGCCGTCGGCGTCCAATCGGCGTCGCCGTCAGGGGAAGAGGGGGCCACGACCCGATTCGCGCCCGTGGACATCTCGATGTCCGGCGACCGGCCGTCGTCCTTCACGCCGGCGGCGCTCGCAGGGTCGTCGCGGACGCTGATGCTCCAGCTCGGGCCTGCGCCGCTCGCGGCGCACGACGCCGCCGCGGCGAGGCAGGGGCGCAAGCTCAGCCAGAACGAGCGCGCGGCGATTCGAGCAGAGATCAAGTCGAAGCAGGAGCCCCTCCTCGGGCGGATCCGGCAAGGGGGCGCCGATGTGGTCGGCCAGCTGCAGAGCGCCTACGACGGCATCATGGTTCGCGGCGGAGATCCCGCCCGGCTCGCGGCCCTCCCCGGGGTCGTCGCCGTCAGGCCGCTGGAGAAATTCCAGGCGTCGAATGAGCGTGGAGTCCCGTTCGTCGGCACTCCGCCCGTCTGGGCCTCGAGCCTCACGGGCGCCGGCGTCAAGGTCGCGATCATCGACAGCGGCATCGACTACACGCATGCCAACTTCGGCGGGCCGGGGACACGTGCGGCCTATCTCGACGCCTTCGCCCACGGAACCGAGGCGCCGCCCCCGGCGCTCGTCGGAGCCGGGGCACCGAAGGTGAAGGCGGGGTTCGACTTCGTCGGGGACGACTACAACGCGGACGACTCGAGCCCGAGCTTCCAGCCCGTCCCCCACGAGGATCCGAATCCGCTCGACTGCGACCACGGCGACGTCGGGGGACACGGCTCGCATGTCGCGGGGTCCCTCGCGGGCTTCGGCGTCACGAGCGACGGGGCGACGTACACGGGCCCGTACGGCGCGACGACGATCACGTCGCATAGCTGGAACATCGGGCCCGGCGTCGCTCCCGAGGCCGAGCTCTACTTCTACCGAGTCTTCGGGTGCAGCGGCTCCAGCCAGGTCGTCGTCCGCGGCCTCGACGCGGCCGTCGCCGCCGGCGTCGACGTCATCAGCATGTCGCTCGGCTCGCCCTTCGGGGGCGAGGAGAGCCCGACCGCCGTCGCGACGCGGAATGCGATCGAGGCAGGGATCACCGTCGTGGCCTCGGCGGGCAACGAGGGGCCGAGCGGCTACATGGTCGGCTCGCCGAGCACGGTCTCGGGCGCCCTCTCCGTCGCTGCGATCGACGGCGGCTTCGAGAACTTCCCCGGCGCGACCTTCGCGCTCTCCACGGGGAAGTCGTTCAAGGCCATCAACGCCAACAACGGCAGCTTCGCGAACGGCACCGTGCTCAACGTGAAGGTCATTCGGAACACCGACGGCAGCGTCTCCCTCGGCTGCGCGCAGGCGGACTTCGGCTCGCTCGCCGCCAACACCCTCGCCGTGGTGGCGCGCGGCGTCTGCGCCCGGGTGCACAAGGCGATCGTCGGTCAGAAGGCGGGCGCGGCTGCCGTCGCGATGATCAACAACGCGGCCGGGCTTCCCCCCTTCGAGGGCCCCGTCGCCCAGGATCCCGACACGGGTGAGTTCTTCACCGTCACGATCCCGTTCTTCGGAGTGAACGGCCCGACCACGGCGGGAGTGACCGACGCCGCGGATCTCGTCGCCGCGGACGGCGGGACCGTCACGCTCACCAACGAGGTCTTCGCGAACCCTGGCTACAAGCGCATCGTCAGCTTCTCGTCCGGAGGGCCCCGGAACGGCGATTCGGCGGCGAAGCCCGAGGTGAGCGCGCCGGGCGTCAGCGTCGTCTCGACGGGCGTCGGCTCCGGCAACCAGCCCGCAGTGAAGTCCGGCACGTCGATGTCGGCGCCGCTCACCGCGGGTGCCGCGGCGCTCGTGAAGCAGCTCCACCCCGATTGGGGACCGCGGCAGATCAAGGCGGCGATCATGAACACCGCCGACGCGGCCCTGAACCTCGGCTACAACGCGCGACTCGGCGGCGCAGGCGTCGTCCAGGTGCAGCGGGCGATCGCGACGGACGTCGTGGCGACGACCGCCGACGCGCTGGACAGCCTCTCGTTCGGTTACGTCCCGGGAACCGGGCTCCACAGCGCGACCCGCACGTTCACGCTGACGAACTACGGGTCGGGGCCCGAGACGTACGACCTCGCCGTCGCGGCGAACGGCGGCCAGCAGGGCGCCTCGGTAACCCTCTCCGACACGAGCGTCACCGTCCCGGCGGGCGGCAGCGTCGACGTCACGGCGACGCTGACGATCCCGGCGGCATCCTTCACCGCCCTGCCGACGGACTCGAGCTTCGGCCCGCTCGGGCCGGGCGGCGTCCTCACGATCCGGGGCGCGATCGTCGCCACGTCGACCGGAAGCGCCCCGTCGCTCCGTGTCCCCTACCTCGTGGCTCCCCGCGGGCTCTCGAACGTCGTCGCCGGGGCGCGGGCCGCATACGTGAAGCGGCAGACGGGCAACGTCTACGACTCGAGCGTGGCCCTGACCAACTCCGGCATCCACTCCGGTGACGTCGGCATCTACGCCTGGGGAATCCACGATCCGCAGGATGCGGGCCGAGGAGAGATGGACATTCGTGACGTGGGCGTCCAGGTCGCACCGGCGACGACCCTCGATCCGCACGCGTCGACGAGCGATCGAGCGCTCATCTTCGCCGTGACCGCCTACGGGAAGTGGTCGACGGCCGCCGCGAACGAGTTCGACATCGCGATCGACCTGGAGCACGACGGCAAGGCCGACTACCTCGTCGTGGGCGTCGATCTCGGCGCGGTGCTCCTCGACCAGTTCAACGGGCAGGTCGCCGCGTTCGTCATCGACGCGCAAGGCAACCTCGTCGCCGCCCGGCTCGCGGACGCGCCGATGAACAGCTCGACCATCCTGCTCCCGCTGCTCGCGAGTGACATCGGTCTCGCCAAGGGGAAGGGCGACTTCAACTACGCCGCGCTCGGCCACTCGATCGCGCCGGGCGACGTCGACGACGACCCGACCGGGGCGGCGACGTTCAGGATCGACAACCCCGGGGTCTCGAGCGGCCCCGTCGGCACGTTGGCTCCGGGGGCGTCGACATCGGCTCCGCTCTGGGTCGATTTCGACAAGTTCAAGAGCGCGCCCGCGCTCGGCTGGCTCGCGGTCACGCCGGATGACGACGCCGGCGCCGCCCAGGCCGACGAGATCCCGGTGGGCCAGGTGAAGTAGCCAGTAACCCGGGAAAACGCGAAGCGGCGAGGCCCCGTTCCCCCCGGGTGCCTCGCCGCGGAGCGGCCGGCGGGCAGCGTGGCACCATAAGCGCGGCATGGCACCGCGCGGGTCGCCGAAGATGGTCGCGCATGTGTCCACCGGAGAGAAGGAGCGGAAGGATGCAGATCGGCATCATCGGCGCCGGCCGGATCGGCGGAAATGCCGCACGCCTGCTCGCCAGGGCAGGCCACGAAATCGCGCTCAGCTTCGCGCGCGACCCGCAAGGCCTCGAGCAGCTCGCCCAGGAGATCGGTGCGAATGCCTCGGTCGGCACGCCGGCCGAGGCGGTCGCGTTCGGCGAGGTGGTCGTGTTCTCGGTTCCCTGGAGCGTGATCCCGCTCGCGTTGGAGCAGGCGGGCTCGCTGGCGGGCAAGGTCGTCGTCGATACGACGAACCAGTTCGGATCCGGTCCGATGCCCGGGCAGGGTCAGACGGCCGCGCAGCTCAACGCCGCCCGCATGCCGGGCGCTCGGTACACGAAGTCCTTCAACACGCTGACGGCCGGGTTCCAGGCCGAGACCGCCGGCCGCAAGGGTGACGAGCGCGTCGTCCAGTGGATCTGCGGCGACGACGCGGAAGCGAAGAAGATCGTCGCGGATCTCGTGGACGACGCGGGCTTCGTCCCCGTGGATCTCGGCGGCACGGCCGACTGCGAGGTGATGGAGGCGCCCCGCCGCCCCGGCTCCGTCTACGGCGAGGAGTACCGCCTTGCCGACGCGCGAGCAGTGGTCGAAGCGCTACGCACGGGACGGCCGATCCCGCCGACTCCCCAGTACGAGACGGCGCGCGCCTAGAAGGCGTGACGGCCACCGCACCCCGCCCGGCCGCTCGCGGTGCCGCGGTGCTGCTCGTACACTCGCCCGGTGGACGCAGACGCCCTCGCCGCCGTCGAATACCCCGCGATCCTCGAACGGCTCGCCGCCGCGACGAGCACGCCGTGTGGCGCGCAGCTCGCGCACGGGCTCGTGCCGTTGGACGATCTCGAAGAGGTGTCGCGACGGCAGGCCCTGACGGCGGAGGCGATCGCGCTGCTCGACATCGCGGCCGAGCCGGGGCTCGACGGCGTCGACGACGTACGCGCCTCGGCCGCGCTTGCATCGCGCGGCGGCGTTCTCGGGCCCGACGCGCTGAGCAAGGTCGCCGCCACGATCGCGGGCGGTCTCCGGGCGCGCGCGGCGATCCAGGCCGAAGCGGAGCTCGCTCCGCTGCTCAGCGAGATCGCAGCGGCGATCGATCCGGCGCTGGCGCCGCTCGCGAGCGACATCGGCCGCTGCGTCGAGGACGACGGCTCCGACCTGCGCGACGGCGCCTCGCCGCTGCTCCGGCGCTTGCGCAAGGAGTTGCGCGAGGGAAAGCATCGGGCGATCGAGCAGCTGCGCCGCCTCGCGCGGACGCCGGGAGTGCGCGAGCATCTCCAGGAGGACTTCGTCACCCAGCGCGGCGGGCGGCCCGTGCTCGCGCTGAAGGCGAGCGCGCGGCGCAGCGTGCCCGGCATCGTCCACGACACGTCGGGCTCGGGGCAGACCTTGTTCGTCGAGCCGTTCGACGTCGTCGAGCTGAACAACCGCCAGTCGGAGGCCGCAGGCGCGGAGCGCGACGAGGCAGAGCGCATCCTGCGCGAGCTGTCCGACGCCGTCGGCGCGCGGGCGCAGGCTCTCGAGGCTCTCGTGGCAGCCGCCGCGGCGATCGACCTGGCCGTCGCGTGCGGCAGCGTCTCGCGGCGCTGGCGCGGAGCGCCCGTGGAGATCTCCGACCAGGTGCGGCTGCTCGGCGCGCGGCACCCGCTCCTCGATCCCGCCGTCGCCGTTCCAATCGACCTCGACCTCGGCACGCTGCGGGCGCTCGTGATCAGCGGACCGAACACGGGCGGCAAGACCGTCGCCTTGAAGACGCTCGGCCTGGCGGCGGCGCTCCATCAGTCGGGACTGCGCCCGCCGGCCACGACGGCTGCCCTGCCGGTCTTCGACCGGCTGCTCGCCGACATCGGCGACCAGCAGTCGATCGAGATGAGCCTGTCCACGTTCTCCGCGCACATCAGCAATCTCGTCGCGATCCTGCGGACGGCGACCGACCGGTCGCTCGTCCTCGTCGACGAGCTCGCGGCGGGGACCGACCCGTCAGAAGGGGCGGCGCTCGCGCAGGCCGTGATGACGGAGCTCGCCCGCCGCGCGCGTTTGACGGTGGTGACGACGCACCACCCCGAGCTGAAGGAGTGGGCGAGCGCGACGGACGACGCCGCGAACGCGGCGACCGGCTTCGATCCCGTCACACACGCGCCGCTCTATCGCATCGTGCTGGGTCGGCCCGGCATGTCCAACGCCCTGCTGACGGCCGAGCGCCTGGGGCTCGACGCCTCTATCGTCGCCGATGCGCGTGGCCGCGTCGCGCCCGAGCGGCTCCGGATCGCGGAGCTGCTCGCCGAGGCAGAAGGCGCGGAGCGATCGGCGGCCGAAGAGCGGGAGGCAGCCGCGCGAGAGCGTGCCGAGGCTCGCCTGCTCGGCGACCGCGCGCGGGAGCAAACGGAAGCGCTCGAGGCGCAGATCGAGGAGGTGCGCGCGTCGGCGGCGGGTGCGCGAGAGCTCGCGCTCGCCGAGGCGGAGCGCGACCTGGCTGTCGCCCGCTCCGAGCTGCGCGCCCTGCGGGACGAGATCCGCATCGCCCGCCGGCGCGAGCAGGAGGTGAGACGGGCGGCGCCCGTCGCCTCGGCCCGTGCCGAGAGCGACCGTGATCGCCACCTCACCGCGGCGTCGACCCGCGCGACGCGCGTGGAGCACGCGTTGCGCGCGCTCGACGAGCCGCCGACGCTCCGGGGGCCGCTTGCCGTCGGCGATCCGGTCGAGGCGCCAGCGGTGGGCCTCCGCGGCACGATCGCGGCGATCGACGGGGACGAGGCCGAGGTCGCCGGCGCCGGCGGCCAGCGCGTTCGCATCTCGCTCGCGCGCCTGCGGGCCGACGTGCACGGCAGCGGCCCGAGCGAGGCGAGCCCGCCGGCTGTGCGCGTCGTCGCGAGCGCGCGCATCGACGT
>WNGE01002471.1_pt1 | contig 23909 bp, 8 predicted proteins | sample 5400651 | NCBI WGS metagenome assembly WNGE01 (sample SAMN13153370, study PRJNA577476) | soil metagenome | isolation source: 60 cm soil or saprolite under grassland replicate 2 | place: USA:California | collected 2016-06-15
TTTTTTTATGCGCGGCGCATTTGCATATGCCATTGTAAAGAGGAGCCTCCTGTTTTATAGTGCATAGAGAGAAAAAGGTAGAGCATAGGGAAGCCAGTATATAGATATATTACTCTTCAGTAATTTATATCGCTTGACCAGGCATAATTGTAACAGGGACAGGACAAATACATAAAACTACTTGCAAGAACTGTATAAATATATATAATAGTGATAGGATCAAGAAAAGGCTAGAAACAATTTCGTACGATTGTTTCTAGCCTGACTTTAAATGCTTTATCTATTGGTATTTCGACCAATATGCAATATCGACTAGCATATAGAAGTCTGCCTAACCATATTTCCCATCGTTCGGTAATATGCTACCAATTCCACTGTTTTCTGACGGACGTAATCAATCATCCAATCGTGTAAATGCTCCTTTGATCGACTCGTTTCAGATAAAGCGGATCGTTCGATAGGCAATTCCATACACGCAATAACCATCTTCATTAGCTTCCAAAGTATATACAAGTGTGCGATACCACGACTGCCCCTCAACCGAATCAATGAGAGCTATAGTATCACTGGATATTGACACATTGATTAGTCTTTGCACTCCCATCCTCCTATCTCTTAAAAAACAAAGAAATACCTCTTTTTTCAGGGTTCAGGATCTTTCTTCTCTGTCTGCATCATCCCTTTTTTATAGTATATCGTGGATACCAAATGACTTTTGTGGTGTAAAGTAGTACCAAGGTGACAATATTACAGATCCCGATTAGCAAAGACTTTGTGTTAATAAAGCAACATAATCTTCACTATGTTATAGTAAAAAGACAAAAGAATACTTGAGTGAAAGCTGAAGCTAAGATAACACTCAGGCGTATGTTTTTGATTAAACGGCAGGAATTATTCAAGCATATTAAAGTTTTGAATATGTCTCCACTGCCGATTCAGTGATCTTTTTCCAATTTTGTAACTGTGTATCTACCCATTGTTCAAGTTGTGGCATTCGGGTCATACGAAATCCACAGATTCTGGAAGGTGTCAGTTTCCTTCCATAGCTGAAGCGCCAACGCTCCAATCTAATAAGTGATGCTGCAATAAATAGACACGAAATGGGCAAAGCGCTCCCTTCTTTGGGCAAAAGTATGGTTGTGTATCCTTTGCTAAGGGTCGGATTATGTAGAGGGATATTTCAAGCTCAAATTGGTATCCCGAATATTCGACCCTTAGAGAAGGATACAGTATCAAAAGTATAAGGCAGTCGTCATTCACACCACAAGGTTCCATTTGAACAAATGCTTCTCCTATAGTTCCAGTTTGAGCAACTGTTACGAAAGGGGCCTGTATCAGGTTTTCAAAGGATAGCCAACCATAGCAACCATTATATTCCTCGGTGGGAGAAACAACTAGCGAATCACCTGATGGAATTCCATCACGACTATGAAGTTCCTTTTGTCCATAAAAAATATCAAAATGTTCACCAATACCAATAGTTCCCGATTCTCTTGGGAGAGTACTTGCATTCGTTAGCAGGTCTATATTCATCCTTAACGTAAGCCTCACGAAGAATTCTATTAATTAGATCTGCCTTGTTAGCCAATACCTCGGGTTTAGGAATGATAGGAGCAAGATCTAGAAGAGCAGGCAAAGAGAGTAGAGAACGCACATCATCGGGTACAGGAATCCAAGAGATAGGTTTTCCACTGTAGATCACTGAGGTCCATGTACCGCCGCAATATTTTGAAACACCAATGCGTATCTCTGTACGTTCCTGTCCAGCGATGCCGGCAGCAATTACCTGGTGGCCTGCAATTCTACAAGCGTCAGCGTAGTGTAAAGCCTCCTCCATCGCCTTATCAAGATCTCTTTCATCAGCTTTTGCCTCAATTACCATTAAAGGACGGCGAGAGTCTTTCGACACTAAGAGAAAATCTGGATAAGCATCACCAGATCCTGTCTTACTTTTACCCTTAAAAATGTCTTCCAATTCTAAAAAAACTTTGTATTCATTTTGACGAACTAGACAACCATTCGGAGGACGATTTACGTCCCAACCTTGAATAGTAAGCAAATCTAAAACTAAAGTTTCAGTTCTTGTCTCCGAAATATGTTTTGACATAGTAGGCTCTTTCTTCTAAATGGTACCCTTGTTAATCTCCATATCATTAGAAATAACCAGGTAAAGTGACGGCACAGAGTAATGAACTATATAATATCATCTAAGCTCAAGAAAGCATACATAAATAAGCAGAAAGTTCCCTCTTTGAAGGTAGGCTCAAATTTGATACCAGAGAGAACAATTTTGTATAAACACCGCAGCAAGCATAATCATCTAAACAACGAACGTATACAAAGCTCCAATAAAATGTGGACATAATGTAACTGGCTGCGACTTTTGGGAGAAGAGTAAAAAGTTGGCAGACGTGCTAACTGATATGAGTTTCAGCTAGCACATCCTTGATATGATATATATCATATGTATATGATGAACTAGTCAAGGGCTCTATTAAGCTAGTGCCTGCTCAAGGTCGGCGATGAGGTCTGTAACATCTTCTATGCCTACCGAGACGCGCAGGAGTGTATCATTCACACCGCGTGCCTCGCGGATCTCTTTCGGGATCGAGCCGTGCGTCATTGTGGCAGGATGGCAGACCAGCGACTCAACGCCACCCAGACTTTCGGCGAAGGAGAAGACTTTGAAGCGGCGTACCACACTGTCTACATCGTCCATGGTGCCTTTAAATTGGAAGGAGACCATGCCGCCAAAACCGCTCATCTGGCGTCTGGCCAACTCATGATCGGGATGTGAGGCGAGACCGGGATAGTAGACCTGCTCGACGCGTGAATGTTCGGTCAGATAGCGAGCAATGTCCCATGCATTCTCCTGGTGCTGGCGCATACGTACTGCCAGTGTCTTGATGCCGCGCATCGTCAGCCACACATCGAAGGGACCGGGTACTGCTCCCACGGCATTCTGCTGGAACTTAATCTGCTGGTAGATATCCTCATCGTTCATGATTACCGCCCCACCGATGACATCGCTATGACCATTAATGTACTTGGTTGTGCTATGGAGTACAATATCGGCCCCCAATGCCAGTGGCTGCTGGAAGTAAGGAGTGGCAAAAGTGTTATCCACGACCAGCAACGCATTCTGCTCGTGAGCGATCTCCGCCACTGCCTTGATATCGGCCAGGCGTAACAGCGGATTGGTAGGCGTCTCCAGCCAGACCATTTTTGTATTGCGGCGCATAGCCTTCTTATAAGCAGAAGTATCGCCAACCGTCACATAATCTGTATCTATATGATAACGGCCTATAACGCGCTCAAACAAACGGTAGCTGCCGCCATAGAGGTCATCGCAAGAAACGATATGATCGCCTGGATTGAGCAGGCTCAGCACCGCATGCTCTGCCGCCAGGCCGGAAGCAAATGCCAGCCCATATTGCCCATTTTCCAACGAAGCAAGACAGCTCTCCAGTGCTGTACGCGTAGGATTCCCTGTACGCGCGTACTCGTACCCTTTATGTTCACCAATACCTGTCTGGACATAGGTGGATGTTTGAAAAATCGGGGTCATGATCGCACCAGATGAAGGGTCTGGCTCCTGACCAGCGTGAATAGCCTTCGTTGAAAACTTCATTTTAGTTATATTCCTCCGAAACCACATAGAAGATTACGTTCTATATAGTTGATTATACCGAGCAACTATATCACCAATGCAACAAAAACACAATGATATGACGATGTAATGGGTAAGAAATCACAAAGGCAGGATGAAAAACGATCTTTTACCTGTTTTGTAAGTAACATCGCGCTCTCAAAGAGTGAATAAATAGCGCTAGATGGTACGACGGCGTGCCGCAATTCCCCATTACCTATTATAAGGGAAACTTACGTCGAATTATTCCTTTTGAAAGCCCCCGATCTTGCAACCGACATATTTACCAATCCGTTGTAATTACGGTATGATATGTTTATATTAAAAACCAGCTTTGCCTATGTGAAATAACTAAGGAACAATATTAATGAATACACCACGAAAACAGAGACAGCATTCCGGACATCTCTCTTCCTCACAGTCTCCTGTGGTTGGTGCCTTGCTTGTTCATGGTCTGAATGGCAGCAAACGAGATATGGTAGAGGTGGAGGAGATGTTATGCTTGCATGGTGTGGTGACCGAGAATATCTTGTTGCCCGGTCATGGAAGTGAAGTGCGTGATATGCTTTCTCTCGGCTGGCCTGAATGGGCTGCTGCTGTACAGCACGAATTGCACGTGCTTAAGCAACGTTGTGATGTGGTGTTTCTGATTGGGCATTCGCTGGGAGGTGCGCTCTGTTTGCACACTGCCGCTCATGAAGAGGTGGCTGGTGTGGTATCAATGTGTGCACCTTTGCATTTGCACCCCTGGTTAAGACCGGCTGTGCACGTGGCAAAACGTATTACCCCACTATTACCAACTTTGCGCGAAGATGTGCGCAATCCAGTTGCACGTCGTTTATATACACGTGATGTCTATCGCTGGACACCTATGGCTCCGGTGGCGAGCATGCTAAAATACCTGCCGCAACTGCGTACCGAGTTGCCACAGGTGACCGTGCCGGTACTGGTGATAGCAGCTCTGCACGATCACGTGGTGCCCGTACGCGATGGACGTGAGATTTACCGGCTCCTTGGTTCGAAGGAGAAGCATCTTGTCACATTGCATCGGTCGTATCATGTAATTATGAAGGATCATGATCAGGAAGAGGTTTTTGCCAAAACACTTGCATTTGTGCAGCGCCATACCACAACGTCGAATCGGCAGCAAGAGTTCTCTGAACAGGTTGGGCAAGATAAGTCACAAGATCAGACAGCATAAAAATGCGCTATAGAGTTTTCATGAAAGCTGTTTTTATACACTGGCATAGCCAGAGAAAGTAATATGGAGTAGTAGACGACCTTGACACAGCAAATAAGTAGTCCGCCAGAAGAGACACCAGAGCATCTCTCACAACCACTACCTGCGCAGGAGCCACATTTTTCCAGACCAGGCATTATCTCATTCCTTGTACTTGTCGGTCTGCTTCTGCTCCTGTTTACTGGCCTGGTGGTCCGTAACATACCGCAGGTAGCAAAATCGCCTGTGAAAAAAAGTATAATTCCTCAGAGCGTTGTATCACCGACAGCAGTTCCTGTTAACTCTATTCTTCAGTTGCCCGGGAAGAGCGAGCAAGCAACGCTCCAGATGCCTGCCGGGAGTTATGTGGTATATGAACAGCGAATGAATATCTATTTTATGTCTACCATTGATGGTATACCACATGTAATTAATACACCAGGATATATTTACAATCGTTCTACCTCGTCACTGCTGACACCGGGAGGGCAACTTCTCTATAGTGGAAATGGTCTCTGGCTTACTGATATTTTTAGTGGCCATCCTCATCAGATTGCTAAGCTTCCTGCCAGGCAGGTAATTACTTCGCTGGCGTTAAGCAGTGATGGCACGACCGTAGCGTGGAGCACGGAGCCAGTGGATGGCCATGGTGATGTCACTATCTATGCAGGTCCTCTGGAGCGTTCGCTTCCTGTTTACCGTCATACAGTCAACGATTGTCCATGTTTTCGTGTCTTTTCTTTTATGAATGGACAGGACAAACATAACAATACTACGCTGCTGCTGGCTGATGATCGTGGTGATCACCATGCCGTTCAGTATGGTCTGTGGGCTTTCGACCTGTCACAGAAGTCAGCGCAAGAGCCAGAACAGCTTCTGAGTGAAGCACAACCTGCGGGTCCTTTAGCTCTTGCTCCTTCTAGTAATATACTACTCTACTCCAATTATGAAGGCTTTGTGCCTGCTCCGACTGATGGGAGCGTGCCTGATGACGCGACTTCACTAACGTATGCAAATAGCCTTAGTATAACCACTGTTAGCAACAATCCAGCATCTTTAGGGAAGGAACGAGTAATCCTGCGGGAGCAACACGAATTGAGCAATAGTGCTGAATATCGCTGGGTGACCACACCGTTATTCTCTCCTGATAAGCGTACTTTGCTCTATATTGAGTTTTCCAGTGATGCAGAAGATCCCTATATTCGCCGGAGCGCTCTCTATACTGTCCAGTTGAGCGGATCGAATGGGCACCTTCAGGTAGGAACACCGCAGTTGCTGGCGACGACAACGGCTCACTTCATGGAACTGGGAGCCTGGGTGAATTCGCACATTGTAACCTTCTATGCCGATGGTAGCATATATGCTCTTGATACTAATACTGGTGCAGCGGCTGCGCTGGCAAATATTACCGCCCTGACAAAGAAGTCGACAACTAATAGTGCCTATGCCAGTATTGTTGCTGTCGTGAACTACCACTGAGCTGAAGACTCAGTGGCTTCGTGAGAAGTCTGAGTTCACCAGACTCGTTTCCAGAAATGGGAACAGCGTTCGAGAGTGTCATGACATCTGCGGTTGACGCATCAGACCGCTGCTCTGTCGCCTGGATTTAAGAAGGACTGAGGCAAGGTCCGGTGATCCAGGTGCAAAAAGCCTTTTGAACTCTGTCGAGATGAAGTCGGATTCTCTTCGTGGTCACAGCGAAGGGATACGCACCACCTGCCTTCGGGCAGAGCATTTTTCCGAAAGGAATTCTTAATAATGAATGTTGTGTATGTCCTTTCACCGGACGGGGTGTCTCTCATGCCCTGTTCCTGTGCGATTGCTCGTTTGTTACTCAAGCATGGAAAAGCAAAGGTGGTACGCCGTACCCCTTTTACCATCAAGCTCTACGCACAACCAGAGGACACCTACACCCAACCATTGACAGTGGGCATAGATACGGGCAGCGCTGTCATTGGCTCTGCCGTTTCTGATGAGAGGGGAAACATTCTGTATCTGTCAGAAGTGGAAGTGCGCAACGATATTGCCCAAACCATGAAGGAACGGGCCACATCCCGCCGAAATCGTCGTCAACGGAAAACAAGATATCGGCCTGCCCGCTGGTTAAACAGAAGGAATTCGATCAAGACGGGGCGATTTTCACCCACGATGACCAGCAAAATTGAAGCGCATCTGCGAGAAATCCGGTTTGTGCAGTCGCTGTTGCCAATTCAATCCATTGTGCTTGAAACAGGAACATTTGATCCTCATGCCCTGAAGAACCCCACAGTGTTAGAATACAAATGGCTGTATCAACACGGAGTGAACTACGGCTACGCCAATACCAAAGCGTATGTTCTCACGCGAGATGGCTACCTCTGTCAACAGTGTAAAGGGAAGTCGAAAGATCAGCGATTAGAAGTGCATCACATCGTCTTTCGAAGTCAACAGGGAAGCGATGAGGAAGCGAATCTGTTGACGCTGTGCAAAACGTGTCATGATGGCCTTCATGCGGGAAACATTTCCCTCAAGCAGAAGGGTGCAAAAAAAGGAACCCTGCTTCATGCTACACAGATGAACAGCATTCGCATGCAGTTGCTCAAGCGTGTTGAGGCTGAAGAAACCTGGGGCTTTGTGACCAAAGAACATCGACTTCTTGCAGGTTTGCCCAAAGAACATATCTTTGATGCAGCCATGATAGCCACGCGAGGGAACATCCCCGTTTTCCAGATAAAAGATGTGCTCCTGAAGAAATGCATCCCTGATGGAGATTACCAGCAAACCAAAGGGAAGCGAAGTGAACAACGCATCACGACTGGAAAGATCATGGGCTTCCGCAAATTTGACAAAGTGCGTTACCTGGGGGCTGAGTACTTCATCAAAGGCAGGATGTCTACGGGTTATGCGATCCTGACGGATATTGACGGAAACAAACTGGCTTTGAAACCCATTCCCAAGTTCGACAAAATGAAGAGAGTGAGCGCTCGTTCCTCATGGATTATGATGCAAAAAACCATGCCAAGTTTCTCATCCTCTCCCACCTGATTTTCGTGTGTAAGTACAGAAAAAAAGCTGCTATCCTCTACGGGAATGAGACGAAAAAGATATTCGAGGAAATTGCCGCAACACCGGATTTTTCTTTTGAGACAATGGAAGCGGACCAGGATCATATCCACTGTCTGGTAAAAAGCGAACCTCGGATATCACCTTTGGCCATTGTGCGCAGATTGAAGCCGCGAATCGACTATTCAGCATAGGCTTGTGCATGAATGTGAATTGAAAAGACATTTTTGGAAGGAACGAACATTTTGGAGTGATGGGTACTTTTGCTGTACCATCGGCAATGCGAGTCAGGAGACGATTCGCTACTCCATTGAAAGGCAAGGGTGAGAAGCGGCAAGAAAACCACGAAGCTGAAGACTTCGTGGTTTTCTTGCCGCCGCGATATAAAAATATAGGGAAGAACAATAATGGATAGATAACCCCTACTTGACAATATGACCAAAATTGGGTATATCTTTTATTGTAGCGAACTTCACAGCATAGCAGTTTCCACTTCTCCTTTTGATATACTTGATTGTTGCTCTATTGTCTGCTGGGGCACTTCTTTATAGATAGGTATTTGACTTTCTAGCTCGGAATCTTGACTTGTCCGAGGAAGGAGTCCCTTTTTTGCTTCCGCACGATCCTATATCCAGCCTTTGATTCATCGAATCCATTTGTTGTTTCCACCTTCTCACGAATATTTGAAGTGACGACCGCGTTTCGCGTAACGCATCTCCTTCATTGCGTGGATTGGGAGAAGGTATTCCCTTGCTTGAAATGGTTCTATTTGACGATACTCCCATAGCCACTTCCCGGACTATAACAGTAGTGAGCTTGCTGCAAAGCTTGTCTTGATGCATGCCTCGACTGCAACCCGGCAGCGGGGACCGTGCAACTTCATCAGGAGGCGAAGCGATGACCATTGATAACATGCTGATCGACCGTGCAGCATTGGAACGATTCCAGGAAGCCCATCCCGAGCTACAGTCCGCCACCGCGATCGCGAACATACCTGAGGCAGCGTTTGTGGAGAAGTATGCCGCGGAGATTGAGGGTGGCGAACGAGAGGCCAGGCGCGTGCATAAGACTGCCGTCAACGTGGCCGAACGAGCAACCTTGATCTGGGCTAACATCAAGGATGCCACCTCGCCTTTCTTCGAACAAACGCTCTTCAACAATATCCCCCGGGACTTCATCGACTACCACCAGTCCATCCCTGACTATGACAGACTCTTCCGCAACCTGGACTTCATCGAGTGCGACGATTGTCGCTCGATCTTTGGCCCGGCGGCCTACTTCGTAGACCTGATGCGATTTGTCGAAGAGAACATCACAGAGAACATCACAGAGAACAATATGGGTCTGGAAGATGCGCTCAAGCTTGACGCACGGCGGCCAGACCTGGCCCGCATCAAGTTAGACTGCGACAACGCCTTTACCCTTATCCCCTACATCGATCTCATCAACGAGGTGTTGGAGGCCATCGTTACGCGCGACGTATCAAGCCCAGATCCAGATGCCTATGCAGTATTGGAAGACACGGATTTTCCAGCCAACCTGCCCTTCAATCTGCCCCTGGCCCAGATCCGTAGCTACCTTCAGCAACTGAAAACAAGCCTGAACCAACTGTACCAGGCTTTCGAGGTGAGCTCAGGTGCTAACCTGGGCCCGATCACGCGCGAGTTCCTGGAGCTCTCGCCCAGGGAATTTAGTCTGCTGATTGCCGAGATCGCCCAGCCCGCCGACCTGTCGCGCTACTATGGTACCGACGTGACTACGGCAAACCAGGGTGGGCTGACCAGCGTGGTCAACTTTTTGCAGCAGATCGGCCTGAGTCGGCAAGAGCTGGACGAACTGGTCGCACAAGACCTGAACCAGGACGAGATCAATGCCGGGCTATCGCGTCTGTTCTTCGTTAACAATGTGGATGACGGACTGGGCCCACTGGCGATCGTAGATGTCGCCAATTCCACGCCGCCCGCCGAAAGCCTGATCAACCTGAGCGCGCAGAAGCTGGACCGCATCTACCGCTTCGTGAAGTTGGCTCGCAAGCTCGGCTGGTCCTTTACCGACCTGGATTGGGCTGTACGTTCCCTGAGCCAGCCCTACACGCCGGAGCCGGCGCTCAAGTTCGACGGCGTCGAAGATTATGTCGCTTGCAACAACGCCGACGGCACGCTGCACAACCTCGACCTGACGGCCTTCACCATCGAAGCCTGGATCAATCCGGCTCGACTAAAGAAGAACCCGATCGTGGCCAAAGGGGCGGCCAGCGGCAATAAAACGATCACTCACTTCCTCTTCTGGATCGATCGCGATGGCCGATTAGGGCTGTACCACGACGAGGTCGGCGTCGAGCAGGACAGCAACCCGACCTTCGACGAGGTTCGCAGTGTGGGCACGATCCCCGCCGGCGTCTTCTCGCACGTCGCCGTAGCAGTGGACGAGGCGAAGGCCAGGTTCTACATCAACGGGGAACTGGACCAGGAGGTGGTCCTGCCCAACAAGCTGACGCCGCTGGGTGCCGACCTGCACATCGGCCACAACCTTAACGACAGCTACTTCGAGGGCATCATCAAAGAGGTACGCATCTGGCGAGGTGTGCGCGATGCGGCCTGGATCGCATCCGATGGTTATCATCGCCTGACCGGGCGAGAAATCGATCTGGTGGGCTATTGGCCGCTGACTCTAAGCCAGTGGGATATTGTGGATGACCTGTCAGATAGCCACAATCATGGCATACCCGGTGGCCAGGACCTGACTACCCAACCTACCTGGGTCTTGCAAGACCTTGTGCTCGACCCGCTGCCGTCAACCGTTGACGGGAGTGGGCCGTCCTTCCACTTCAACGGCGTCGACGAGTACCTGACACATCGCAATACCAGAGGTGGGGCGACCGCGCAGTTAACTGTAGAGATCTGGATCAATCTGGATGAGCTACGAGACAATAACTCTATCTTATGGCTGGGCGACGAAGCGAGCGGTAGTGTGCAATTTGCGCTGTGGGTCAGTGCTGACGGCAAGCTCAACTGCCAGACGCGCCTGGTGGCAGGAACGTTGACATCTCAGGTCCAGGTCGTGCCTGGGCAGCCAACGCACCTATGTGTAAGCATAGTCAACGGTGTGCTGCTGATCTACGTCAACGGCACTCTGGACAAGGAATACACTATACAGGGAGGGGCCAGCTTCGATCTGCACAGCAAGACGTTGCTGGTGGGCCGTAGCCTGGACAAGAAGTATTACAAAGGCACACTGCAAGAATTGCGGCTGTGGGAGCGCGGTCGCAGCAGTGCGGAGATCGCCATGGCCATGTACCGGGCGGCGCTGCGTGGAGAACCCGGCCTGGTGGGCTACTGGCCCCTGACGGAGATCAACATGGCTGCCGGGGTCGCTGTCGACCTGTCATATAATGCCAACGACCTCTTCCTGGGCGGCATCCTGGAAGATTACGTCCCCATACGCACGGACACAAACCTGTTGTTGCCGGCACTGCCGATCAAGACTACTGCCCCGGTTCTGCATTTTGACGGCATCAACGACGTGATAACTGTCGGCAATCCACAGGGTGCTGGTCTGGGCAGCTACGAGCGGTTGACTTTGCAGTTGTGGTTCAGGGCCGATGATGTCACCTCCGATCGGCAGCAGGTGCTCTACAGCCAGGGTGATGGCGAAGCGGGACTCAGCGCCTACATTGCCGGGAGCAAGTTGTACGTGGTGGTCTGGGACGCTGCGTTCGACCTGACCAACTCCCGGGCGACGGTCTTCAGCACCACGGCGATCCACTCCGGGCAGTGGCATCATCTGGCCGTGACCAGCGACACCTCGCTGGCCCTGGATACAGTGGCATTGGTAGCCTACCTGGATGGGCAGCAGTTCGGCACCGCCACGCCCGTCTATACGCATGCTCCGCTCAGTCCCGTGGGTCCGGCCTATCTGGGCGGCATCGGCGAGAACGCCATAACGCGCTTCCAGGAGACCTATTCCGATGCGAGGACGCGCTATCTCCACTATTTCGCTGGCGATATCACGGATTTCCGTCTGTCGAGCACAGCAGAGATCGTTGCGACCATTGCGACCGAGCGCTTTGCCGCGCCAGCGCCGAACGCGGCGAATCTGGTCGCCTATCTGCCCCTGGACGAGGGTCAGGGCGAAAGCTTTGCTGATCAAACAGGGCATGGCAACACGGGAGTCCTGACGCCGCGCAATATGGGCCTGACCGCGCGGGACCAGCAGGACAATTGGGACTACGTCTACGCGCACTACAAGAACCCTGCCGGGCTCACCTGGTCCAATTACGCGTACACCGGGCGTATCAGCTTCCGGGATACCAACAGTGCGGGCGGCGTGACGTTCCTCAGCCGCCACCCCGAGCACCTGGACCAGTTCTACGCTTTATGGCGCTCGCCAGCCGACCCGACGTTCCACATCATCGCGCATCCGTTAGACCTGCGTCCGGTCAGCGGCTGGCAGCAATCCAGCATCAGCCCGACTCCTGGCATCTGGTATCGTTTCCGCGTCGAAGTGACGGACGATGCTATGCAAACCGCCATTAAGGCAAAAGTCTGGGCGGAGGACGAGACCGAACCGACAGATTTCCAGATGAACGCCAACGATGCCAGCCATCTGCGCGTCAAGGCTGGTACAGTGGGTATCGGTGCAGCCAGGGGCCGTGGTGTTGCAGTGGACGATCTGCAGGTACAGCCCCTTTCCTCATCTGCACAGGGCCTCGCTATGCCGTTGCTGGTCGAGCATTTTGAAGAATTCACGACTGGCGACGAGCCGGATAGCTGGTCCCAGACGGGCACAAAGCAGCAGATCGTGCCGGATGCAACCCTGTTCACCATCACGAACCTCCCTGGAGCAAATAGCCTTGCGTTTGGCAGTTCGGAAACCCACTCCGATTTGGAAGATGCCCATACCCACTTCTCGGGTGCCGGGGCAGTGGCCTGGAGCAATTACACGTACCAGGGGCGGCTATACGTGGGTGATGCGAATGCCGCGTTGGGCCTGACCTTCCTCAGCGGCTATCCCACGATCGACGCATATTACCGCATACGGCGCTACCAGGAGCAGCCCTCCTTCCAGCTGGATCGGCACCCGTTCGGCTGCCCAATGCTGAACGGTAAACTCGATTCAGGGGTGACTCCGGCGCCAGCCACCTGGTACCGCTTCCGCATCGACGTGCAGTCGACAGACACGCGCACCAATATCAAGGCTAAGCTGTGGCAGGACGGCACCGCCGAGCCGACCAATTTCCAGATCGATGCTTACGACGATACTGACAGGCGCCTGCGCTCCGGCACGGTGGGTGTCTGGACGGTGGGTAGTGGCACCAGGTTGGTAGATAGCCTGGCTGTGCTGCATGTCGATCTGACACCGCCCAGGGAAGAGGCGTCAGGGAACAACGATGATTGGGGCTACATCCAATTACGAATACATGGCAACGCCAGCCCCATCTGGTGGACGGGAGTACAACGCCGCGATGATGGATCGAACGACTGGCACGACATCTGGCACGGTCATCTCGACGAGAAAGACGTGGATTGCCTGCGGAAAACATGGGCTATCGATCCGAAGGACCTGTTCGCTCCCAACAAGCCAGCCACACACTGCTGGTTTCGCTGGGTCGTCTATGCAGCACAGGGTGGAGCCTGGCTGTTCAGCAGTAACGAGTTCCACGCACCTACCCAGACGCGGCATAAAGTAGTGACCGCAGCCACGGTCAACCTCTCGCTGGCCACCAACTTTGGAGCCTGCCAGGTGAATCAGGTGCCGGATAGCTGGACAGATACGGCCACGCGCAATCAACCACAAGACGCTACTCTGCTGTTCGAGGCGCGTGACTTCAAGGACAACCGGGCGCAATGGGAGGCGCAGGTCACGGACTATCCGCTCCTCAGGCACCCTTTGAACCGCAAAGCGCTACACTTTAACGGCAAGCAGGAGTACGCCGCGGCTGCGGGCTTGCATGGGCTGAGTGGCAACGCCCTCACGCTCGAGGCCTGGATCAATCCTGATGACGCGAGCCGAATATACCCGCTGGCTACACTGCGGCAGACCGACACTTTACAGCTTGCGCTGGGCATCGATGCCAGTGACAAGCTCACGATACAGACGGCAGGCGGTAGCACCACGTTCCTGCAAAGCGCGACCACGATTCACCCCGGGGTCTTTGCTCACATCGCGCTCAGCGTAGCCAACAATCAGGCCACCTTTTATGTCAATGGCACCCCCGACCCGGCAGTGACCCTGGCTGCTCCCTTGATTCTGGGGGACGACCTGAGTATTGAAATCGGACGCGGCACAGACGGCACCTGCTTCGCTGGTGAGGTCAAGGAAATCCGCGTGTGGAACAGTGCACGAACGCCCGCGCAGATTGCTGCAGGCCAGTTCGTGCAACCGCCGCTCCCCGCACCGGACCTGGTCGCCTACTGGCCATGTGGCGAGGAGGCGGGGCTGATCGTGCAGGATGCTTCAGGCCATGCCAATGACTTGCGGCTCGGCGGTCTTGCCGAAGCCCGCTGGCCCACGCTTGTGCCCCCGCAAGCGATTGCGCCCGATAGCCGTGAACTGCATCCCAGCCACGTGCTGGCCTTTGTCGGCTCGACCGATTATGTCGAACTGGGCGATGACGCTGGCGACCAGCCCAGGGAGCGCCGCACGGTGGAGGTGTGGTTCAAGGTCGACGACACAACTATCGCCCACCGCAAGCAAATCATCTACCGGGAAGGCGACGACCAGCGCGGACTGATCATTTATGTCCACGATGGTACGCTCTACTTTGGTGGCTATAACCTGCCGGTCAACGAAAGCAACTGGCCAGGCACCTGGTTACGAACGGATCGCATCACTGCCAACATCTGGCATCAGGCCGCACTCGTACTGGATGGACGAGCCGAAATCCGTCCAGAAGCGCTGCAGGCTTATCTGGATGGAAAGCTGGTGGACGTGGGAGACGGCTCACAGCTGTGGCAGATGGGCCAGATGCTTACGCTGGGCGGTACGGGTGAGGCTGTCCGTTTCCATGATGGTCCAACAGGCGACACCAGCGGTCACTTCCTGGTAGGCCAGATTATGGACCTGCGTCTGTGGGACACGGCGCGAACGCCAGCCGAGATCGAGCTGTACCGGCAAGTACCCCGGCAACCTCTAGATGCGCACCTCGTTCTCTGGCTGCAAGCGAAGGACTTGCCGCAGGACCTCAAGTTCTTCGACCGCGCGACAGGCGGTCAGGTGGGGACGCTGGCCCTCAAGCGCCCGGACCAATGGCAACCATTCGCCGCTCCGCCGATCTACAGCCTGCCGCAGACTGTACTGGATGAGCCAGCCCTGGTCGAGATCGTTACCATAAAACGCCTCAAGGATAACCTGGGCGTACCGCTGAATCAGCTCTCTGCACTCTGGTACACTATCAGGCATACTGGCATAGCCAGAGGGCCGACCCTCTGGGACCAGATCTTCAATCCCAAAGGCGTGGTGCTGGACTCGTGGCCCCCTTACCTGAATCAGCCGATTCGCTGGGAAGTGGTCGGCAACACCGACCGCGATCGTAAGATCCGCAGCCGCTTGATGGCCGCGCTGCACCTTGCGCTGCCCGATCTCATCATGCTCGTTATTCGTCTGAGCCCCGGCGAGACGATCGTCGAACTGGACAATGCGTACCTGACCAATCTCTACCGGCTGGCGCGCATCCCAGGCCTGCTCGGGTTGGGTGTGCGCGATTTCTTGCGTCTGCTGGACATGCTGGGCATTACACGCATTGATCGTCTGGACGACTTCCGACAAGTCAACGACCGCGCGGTCTGGCTGCAGCAGACCGGTCTGAGTGTGGCGCAGCTCGACTTTTTAGCCAACGATCGTCAGAGCAAGCTCGTCAGCGTGGCGTACAACGATGCGGCTCTCCGCGATCTGGCTACCAGCCTGACTACGCAGAGCAAGGACTTCCTGATTACCGCCAGCACCTTTGTCTCCAATCAGATCAGTCAGAGCCAGGCGCTAGCGCTCTTTACATGGTTGGGCATAGCCGGGCTGATTGATACCACGGGCGCGGTGACAGCTCGCTACACGAAGCCCGGTGACCTGGATGCCCTGGCTAATCAACCGAACTGGAACGCCACGCAGTTAAATCAGGTCAGAAGCGAGATCGATACGAGGCTGACGGCTGCACAGATCGGGCTGAATCAGGCGGTGCTGACGGGACTGTCCGGGCTACTGGGAGCCAACTCGGACCTGACACGTGTCGCTACCACGCACCTGGCACCCGAGATGGACATCGTGACGTTCTTTAACAAGATGTTGAGCATCCAGGACACGCTGCCCATCCCAGCCGATATCGCCGCTTATCTTTATCGACTGAACAAGGTACTCTACCTGGCGAACCAGTTTAACCTGAGCGCCGAAGCCGTCGGAGCGCTACTGGACTACCCGGTGAACTTCGGGGTCAAGCAGCCGGTGAGGCCCGACATCCAGGATCTGGAGCATCTATACACCTTCAAGGCGCTGAACGCGGCCTACCCGGACAACAGCGCGATCCTGATCAGTCTGTTAAGCCGGGCGAACGGGGACACCGCAGGCATCACCGCTGATGTACTGGCGCTGACTGGCTGGGAACCGGGCCAGCTCGCCTTGCTAACCGCGTATCTCGGCCCAGGCGGCACGGACAGGGTGACCTGGTTGAATCGGCTCAAGCAGTGCTTCGATCTGGCGGCGACGATGCTGGTAGACATTAATTTCCTGATCCAGCTAACCGCGACCGATCATACGGACTATGATTTTTACAAGACGGAGGCAGCCTCCCTACTACAGGTATTGCGGGCTGGCTATGATGACAATACCTGGACTGGAGTCTATCAGCCCATCCATGACGGTCTGGCTGTGCAACAGCGCGACGGGCTACTCAGCCTGGCGTTACAGCAATTGGGTAAAGATTACCAGGGGCGCAAGGATGCAGACATCCTCTATGAGTACCTGCTGCTCGATGTGCAGACAGGCAGCGAGGTGCAGACCTCGCGCATCGTACAGGCCATTGCTTCCGTGCAACTCTATGTGCAGCGTTGCCTGATGAACCTGGAGAAGGGGGTGCGTCCCGAGAGCATCCCGACGCAAGAGTGGGCGTGGATGCAGAATTACCGGGTCTGGGAAGCCAACCGCAAGGTTTTTCTCTACCCGGAAAACTATATCGAGCCGGAACTGCGCAACGACAAGACACCTCTCTTTGCTCAGTTGCAGCAAGACCTGACGCAGGGCGAAATGTCGCAGGTGACGGTGCAGAAAGCATACGTCAGCTATCTGGACCAGTTCAAGGAGATCGCCAGCCTCAAAATCACAGGCAGCTACCTGTACGATCCGCCCCAGGATCAGATCTCGGGTGCGGACCAGGACCTGGTGCTCTATCTGATGGGTCGAACGGATACTGAGCCGCGGACCTACTATTATCGGCAATTCAAACCCAAAACCGAGCAGTGGTTCCCCTGGCAAAAGATAGATGCACAGATCCCTGCCGATTTTGTCTCGCCCGTCTTCGCGTTCAACCGCCTGTTCCTGTTCTGGCCGGAGTTCATCAAGAGCGTCAAAACAGTAGACAAGGTGGCGACCCCGGCTGATCGGCAGGCCGGCAAGGAGATCGACAGTCAGAACTATCTGACCTCGCACGGCATCCGGCTGCAAGAAAACCAGGACACCTGGCAGGCCACTGTCAAGTACACCTACTTCAACTTTGACAAATCCTGGGTACAGCCGCAGACGTTCCCGTTCTTCGGCACGACTGGTCAGGAGCTGACTACCGAACAACACTTGCGCCCGGAATGGCAGCGGGTCTATGCGCAGCAGTTGTTCGAATTCAGTTCCCCCGCTTCGCAAGCCGGGACCTCTGTTGCGCCAGAGCCGGAAAACAACGCGAAGGTCCTGCAGTTCACAACCGATATGGATATTCAGGAGAACGTGCCGAATTACTCCATGCAAGGCCTGACCTGGTCTTTCTGGGTCAACTTCGTTAATAACATAGCTACGTCGCAATCGGTGGCGCTGTTCAGCTACGACGAAGCGCAGGTCAGGGCTACGGTGAGCAACATCTTAATGCTCACCGACGTGGTTGAGACGCTGCAAAAGGCCAAACAGGACGCGCAGGATGCCCAGGCAAACGCCACATCGGCCAGGCAGCATGCAGATGCCCTGCAGGCCGATGCTAGGCAGAAGGCTGATCAGGCAACGACACTCGCCACACAAGCCACGCTGGCCACATCTAATGTCAATCAAAAGAGCGCTGCTGCCCAGGTCGATCCCAACAATAAGGACCTTGCCAATGCCCTCACCGAGGCTCAGGCTCAGGCCAGGATCGCCGATGACGCGGCTCAGACTGCGCATACCCAGATGGTTGATGCGCAGACCGCAGCGGACGCCGCGGATCAGAATGCGAAGCAGCTCCAGACCGACGCCGACACAAAGCAGGCCAGAGTCAAGGACTTGCAGGCGCAGCCCCAGAGGAAATCCAATGAGCTGAAACTGCACATCGAGGTCGGCGACCAGGACAAGTCGATAGACATGACGCTCGACTATCGCTGGCAGCACGTAGCCATTACCATGAAGTATGAGAATAACGGCTATACCGTGTCGCTGTATAAGGATGGCAATCTGGTCGTCGGCCCGCTCTCCCTGGCCAGCAGTTTGATCCCCGCGCAAGAGATCCTGCGCATCGGCAGCAGGCCCGCCGACAACATGGCGTACACCGCGTACACGGTCGAGATGGCGGAATTCGAGCTATGGGACAGCGTACGCAGCGCGAGCGACATCAACGATCAACAAGACCTGCGCCCGGCCCCGCAGGCTGGTCTGTTCCGCATACCGCTGAATCGTGTTGAGCCAGGTGCGCAGATGTTGCTGGTCGATTCTAAAAAAACAGATGATCCTCAGGACAAAGGTCTCGTCTTCCGCGTGGCGTCGGTGTCTATCAACGTACCCCTGCCCCAGGAAAAGCGAGAGCGCCTGATACTGCTCTATGGCAACCAGTATCGCAGCCTGCGTGACAATCTGGAAGACCAGAACTTTGCATTGACGCTGCGTAAGTCGCAGAATGCCGGAGGCAAGCTCGACTACGACCTGGATCTGACGCTGAGCACTCTGGCCGTTACCCAGACCGACGGCTTGAGTATCAACGATTACGCCTTCGACGGCAAGACCACTTTGAGCCGGTACACGCCGCAGGCCTTGCGCCAGCTCAAGGACCTGGCCAGCTCACTGAGCAACCCTTTTGGCCAGATCTGGTTGCAGTACTGGGTCAATGTCTGGAGTGCCGTTGAGGATGCCTATGAGTCCGAGAACTACTTGCTCAAGAATTTGTCTCGGCACCAGGCATCCCTGATCGATGTCGGCAATCAGCCTGGCTGGTATATCCTGGATACTGGCGAAGAACAATTTCTGGTCCGGGCAGAGCTCGACGGCCTCAAGACGGCCAGAGAGCGCCTGCTATTCAAAGTCCAGCCGCAGACGACTCAGACAGTTGGTGATCCAGTACCGATCGACATGTACTTCGACGCTGATCCCGTATTGCAAAACTCGGAGGGGGCGAAACCACCGTTCCACTTCACCTTCAAGCGTCTGAGCACTCAGGGCATCTACGAGTTGGGCAAGCGCCTGTTCGCTGGCGGTATAGATGCTCTACTCAGTCTCGATTCTCAGCGTGCGCCAGAGTGGGACTTTGGCAGCTACAATGCGAACTCCAGCCTGGTCGATGGCTCTCCGATGGCCACTATCGACTTCAACGGCGCCTATGGTATATATTATAGCGAGATCTTCTTCCACGTGCCGTTCTTCATCGCTAATCAGCTTAACACAAACCAGCGCTTTGCCGAAGCGCAAAGCTGGTACCACTATATCTTCAATCCGATGGCGCAGGAAAGCAACGGCCAGGGCAACGCCCACTACTGGCGCTATCTGCCGTTCAGACAGACGGACATGCAAACCCTGGCGCAGATGCTGTCGGACCAGGCCGCGTTGCAAGCGTATCGCGACGATCCCTTCGACCCGCACGCCATTGCTCGGCTGCGCCTGGTTGCCTATCAGAAAACTATCGTCATGAAGTATATCGACAATCTGATCGACTGGGGCGATTACTTGTTCAGCCAGGATACTCGCGAGTCAATCAACGAGGCCATCCCATTGTACGTCCTGGCCTACACCCTCTTAGGACCAAAGCCGCAGCCCAGGGCAGCTAAGAAGTTCCAGGATCCCGGGGACTACCGCGACGTCAGGCAGCAGAACACCGGTCCGCTGCCCGATTTCCTGATCGGGTCCAGCAACGGCACTGGTGGAGAGAACGGCGGGGGCACCTCCACCCCGCACAGTAGCGCTATAACTACCAGTTTCTGCGTGCCGGAGAACGAGCTGTTTATAGGCTACTGGGATCGCGTCGGCGACCGGCTATTCAAGATCCGCCATAGCCAGAACATCGAGGGCGTCTTCCGGCAACTGACCCTGTTCCAGCCGCCAATCAATCCCATGGACCTGGTACGGGCTGTTGCTGGCGGTCGCGACATTGGTGGTGTGCTGGCGGGCCTGACTGTGCCGGTTCCGCCGTACCGCTACATGTTCCTGGTTGACAAAGTCAGGGACGTGGTCTCGACCGTCATCGACCTGGGCAATTCACTGCAGGCGGCGCTGGAGAGCCGGGACAGCGAGGCACTGGCCCTGCTGGAGAACAGCCAGGAGCAGCAGATCCTGAATCTCACCACCGATATCAAGATGCGCGAGGTCGACATCGCCCAGACGAGCCTCGAAGCGCTCAACCTGAGCAAGAACTCGCTGCAGGCCAACCAGCAGCGTTACCAGTCGCTGATCGATACCGGATGGATCTCCGAGGAAAATGCAGCTTTTGGCCTCAAGATTACCGCCGCATCCTTGCGAATTGTCCAGGGGGTCGCCAATGCGATCGGTGAAGGGTCCGACGGTGTGCCCCAGGAGGATGCAGGTCTCGCTGGCATTGGCGGCACCCCGTTAGCAACGATCGAGGTTGGTGGATTCAATCTTGGTGCCATTGCCAACGCCATAGGCGCAGCCTCCGAAGGTGCAGCCGACTCGTTGGATGCATTTTCCGATGTGGCGGCAATGAGTGGCGAGTTTGCTCGTCGGAAGCAAGATTGGGAGTACGAGAAGAGCCTGATCGAGCAGGAGCTACAGCAGGTCGAGAAGCAGATCGATAACGCGACCGCCGAACTGGCAAATGCCCGGCAGGAACTGGTGATCCATAAGAAGACCATCGCGCAGAACCTGGAGATTGCCGCTTTCCTGCACAGCAAGTTCTCCAGTCAGGACCTTTACACCTGGATGATTGCGCGGCTCTCCGGGCTCTATTTCCAGGCCTACCGGCTGGCCTACGACATGGCAAAATCGGCTGAGCGGGCGCTGCAGTACGAGTTGGGAACCGATGATAGCTTCATCAGCTTCGGCCACTGGGATAACCTGAAGAAGGGGCTAAGGGCAGGCGAGTCGCTGCTGCTGGAACTGAACCGCATGGATAAGGCTTTCCTTGACCGCGACCGTCGGCGGTTGCAGGTCGAGAAGAAGATCTCCTTGCAGCGAACCATGCCCGCGGCTCTGACCGATCTGAAGACCAAAGGAGCGTGCGAGTTCGAACTGAGTGAAGCGCTGTTCGACCGCGACTTCCCGGGGCACTACTTCCGAACCATCAAGACACTGGCTGTGACTATCGATTCTCAGGCCGTCGATGACATTGATGGGATCCATGCCACATTGATTGAACTAAGCGACAAGGTGCTACTGCAGCCAGATACCAATGCGGTACGCTTCCTCCTGCATCTGGACGGCGCGACAGAGCCAGATACGAGCAAGGTACGCACGAATTGGGCTGCCAACCAGCAGATCGCAGTTTCGCGAGTCGATGCCGACGGCGATAATGGCATGTTCGTGCTGGACTTCATCTTCGACAACCGCTACTTCCCGTTCGAAGGCACGGGAGTGGTCTCGACCTGGCACCTGGAGATGCCGAAAGATACAAACCGCTTCGATTTCAACACGATCAAGGATGTAGTGATACACCTGAAGTACACTGCGAAGGCTGATAACGGCAAGTTCAGGGACGATGTGCGGAAACTGATCGCTACGGTGAAGTAGGACCTTGACAAATCTGTGTATGCTGGCTATCCGGCGCAAAATCGCAGGCTGAAAGCCGTGATCCGTAGAGGCAGGCCTTGCGTCTGCCGAGTGTCCCAATAGCAGACTTCTCGCGGCCTTCGTCCGCTCGTCCGGCAGACGCAAGGCCTGCCTCTACGGGTAATACCGGCGGATCGAGTTAAGCAGGATCAGGCATTGCGGGGATGTTTAAACGCCTACGATATCCAGCTGGGCTTGTTGCAGGTGCTCTTCTATCAGGCGTATAGTCTTGCTCATCTCGTGCAGATTGCTTTCGGCGGGGATGTGCAGGTGCTTTTCGATGAAGAGCGTCGCGGTATCGTTGTTTGCTACCGGACCAGTTATGGCAGTGATCTTGATCCCGTACTGGCTCAGGAGTTTTTTTGCTCCCCATGCAGCTACGAAATCTCCAGTGGCGACAATGAAAGAACAGATGTGCTTCTGGATATCTGGGTGCTTGAGTAGATGCTCGACATTGTATTCACCCAGAATACCATCACCAAACTCGACAATAATCAGATCTGGCTGCTTAGTATTGACCTCGTGCAGAAGGCCCAGCGCAACCTCAACTACCGCTTCGGGATCACCGCAAGTGGAGGGAAGGCCACCGTCCATAAAGCTCAGGGCGGGATAGGCCCCCACGTCGCTGACGGTGTCGAGATCCTGTGTTGAGGCAACTCCGGTGAGCTTGAGGCTGGCAACTTTCAAACCTTGCTTGCGAAAATGCTTGATCAGTTTGCAGATGGCCGTTGTTTTGCCGATATTCATGCTCGTGCCGACGACCCCGATAATGGGGACGCTGCTCCCCAGTTGTTGCTTGCGCTCAATCGCTACATCTTTGATATTGAGTTGTTTGCCTTCTACGATGACGCTGCCCAGCACTCTCACCGCCATAGGAATGCCCCACGCTTCATTCAGGCCGAGAATTTCGCCTACGATCCCGCTCTCACACAACAGATATAAGACATCACCGACATCCACGTGTGCAGGGACATCGCCGCTATACTCGCGCAATGCCTGGCGTTTCCCCAGCACGACCGGAAGAATATCGCCTTCAACAAGCTTGCCGATCCTACCACTCGTAAACTCAAGCAAGTGATTTCTTCCCACGTCCGCCAGGGCTTCACCAACAATCACAGCACCCTCTTCGGGCACAATAGAAACGCTCACTTCAACATCGTACGGCAAACGTAATCGTCTGACAAGCGAGGGAAGTTTTGTAAGGTGCATCTTCATAGTGCTCCTCCTTTTTCGTCTTTGAACTGGGAGCGCCCCTTGCTCACCTTGAATTTCTCTGTCTCACTCTATACTGCAAACTCGGCTATTGTGGCGGCAACATGCTTGATGCCGAGCACATAATCTTCGATCTTGATATTTTCATTGGGCGCGTGACTACGAGAATTGTGGTTGCCAACGCCTGCACCACCCACGATTGGCACGCCATAGCGCAGACAGAGCTGCTCCATCGGACCTGTACCGGCGTTGCGTGGTAGCACCTGGGGTTCGATACCGTAGACGGTGTTCGCCGAACGGATAAGCGCTTCCATCAGCGGCGTATCCACAGGACTCTGCGCGGGCCATGACTCTTCCATCGCCCTGACCTCTACGTCACGGAAACCCTGGTCTCGCAGGTGCCGCAGCAGTAGTGCCAGGATCATAGGTGGTTCCTGGTCGGGCACAAGTCGGAAATCGATCTTGACACTTGCATTTGCCGGAACGATCGTCTTGGAACCAGGACCGTTATAGCCGCTCGACATGCCACAGATATTGCAGGTTGGTTCAAAGAGCAGGCGCTCCGTCATAGCAACAGGGTCATCGACCGGACCAAGAAGATGCTGCGTGTTCCAGTTCTGTTCTAGCGCTGCGATATCGAGA
>WNGE01012005.1_pt1 | contig 23903 bp, 17 predicted proteins | sample 5400651 | NCBI WGS metagenome assembly WNGE01 (sample SAMN13153370, study PRJNA577476) | soil metagenome | isolation source: 60 cm soil or saprolite under grassland replicate 2 | place: USA:California | collected 2016-06-15
TGGCGACGTGGCACGTCAGGATGCCGTTCGTGATCGAGCACGCGCCTGCAGGCGACTGGGACTCGATCGTCCAGCCGACACCTGTGCCCGTCGGCAACACGTCGTTGAGCTCGACGCCGGTTGCCGTACCCGTACCCGCCGCGCTGCTGTTGCTGCCGGTAAGCGTGAACCCGATGTCGCTACCCGCGCTCACGGTCGCGTCGTCGGCCACCTTGACGAAGCTCAGTGCCGGGCACTGCACGGTGGTGGTGGCCGAGTCGCCGGGGACGTTCGGCTCGTTGACCACCGTGACGCTGGCGGTGTTGTCGTACGCGCCGCAGCTGACCTCGGTCGTCTGACTGATCACGTGCACCGTCAGGTGCGCATCCGGAGCGAGATCGACCGGCCCGCAAGTGAGCACCTGCGCAGGAGGCGCACCGGTGATCGAGCAACCAGCCGTCGCCGGTGAGATCGACCAGCTGACGCCCGTGCCGCTCGGCAGCGGGTCGTTGATCAGGACGCCGACTGCCGTGCCGTCGCCGCTGTTCGACGCGGTGATGGTGAACCCGATCTGCTCGCCGGCATTCACGGTCGCGTCGTCCGCGTCCTTGACCAGCGACACGTCCGGGCAGAGCACGGTCGTCGACGCATTGGCCTGCAGGGTCGGTGCATTGGACGAGGTCAACGTCGCGACGTTCGGGTACACAGCGCAACTCGCGAACGAGGTCCCGCTGACGACGTGCACCGTGACGTGGTCACCCGGACCGAAGTCGCCGAGGTCGCACGTCAGCACGTTGGCCGTGATCGAGCAGCCGGCGGTCGCCGGAGAGATCGACCAGCTGACGCCGGAGCCGGTGGGCAGCGGATCGCTGATCGTCGCACTGTGCGCCGTGCCGGTGCCGGTGTTGCTGGCGATGATCGTGAAGCCGATCGGCGAGCCGGCGACAACGGTGGCCGCGTCCTCGGTCTTCGTCAGCGTCAGCGCGGCGCACTGCACGGCCGTCGTTGCTGAGTCGCCAGGCACGTTCGGCTCGTTCGTGACGGTGACGCTGGCCGTGTTGTCGTACGCCTTGCAGCTGGCCGACGTCGTCGCGCTCGTGACGTGCACGGTCAGGTCCGCGCCGGACGCAAGGGTCGTCGGCCCGCAGACCAGCACCTGAGCCGGCACCGCACCGGTGATCGAGCAGCCCGCCGTGGCCGGCGAGATCGACCAGCTGATGCCGGTACCACTCGGGAGCGGGTCGTTGATCGTCACGCCGGTTGCCGTACCCGGTCCGGCGTTGTGCGCCGTGACCGTGAAGCCGATGTCCGATCCGGCATCGACGCTGTCGGCGTCGGCCGTCTTGGTCAGGCTCACGTTCGGGCACAGCACGGTCGTCGACGCATCGGCGGTCAGGCCCGGCGCGTTGGTCGAGGTCAGCGACGCCGTGTTCGGGTACGTCGCGCAGCTGGCGAACGTCGTCGGGCTGACGACGTGCACGCTGAAGCTGCCGTTCGGGCCGCTGAGGTCACCGACCGTGCAGGTCAGCACGTTGGTCGTGATCGAGCAGCCTGGCGTCGCCGGTGAGATCGTCCAGCTGACGCCGGTACCGGTCGGCAGCGGGTCGCTGATCGTCACGCCATGAGCCGTCCCGCCACCGGTGTTGGTGGCGGTGATGGTGAACCCGATCTGCGAGCCGGCACTGACGCTCGCGTCGTCGGCCGTCTTGGTCAGATGCAGGGTCGCGCAGCGGACCGTGACTGATGCGAGGTCGCTGTCGTGACCGGTGCCGTTGCTGGTCGTGACCGTCGCCTTGTTGCTGACGACGCCGCAGTCGGCGGTCGTGGTCGTCGCACTCACGTGGATCGGACCGACGCTGGCGCCACCGGCGACGGTGCCGAGGTCGCAGTTGAGCACCTGGGCGCCAACGGCCCCGGTGATCGCGCAGCCGGTGAACGCCGGGTCGAGCGACCAGTTCAGGTCGGCGCCGGCCGGCAGGTTGTCCGTGACGTGGACGCCCGTTGCCGGCACCGAGCCGGTGTTCGTCACCGTGATATCGAAGCCGATGACGTCACCGGCATCGACCGGGCCCGGCGGGTTCGACGACTTCGAGACGTCGACTACTGCGCCGACGACAGTGGCCTTCTCGTTGCCGTCCGAGCACTGCCCGGTGACGGCATCGTTCAGCGTGTCGCCGGGGTAGCTGGCGATCCAGACGTAGGTGCCGGCCGCCGTCGGGCTGTAGGACGCCGACGTGTGCGCGACCCCGCCGCTGAGCGTGCCCGTGGTCGTGAAGACCAGCTGGGCGGCGAGACAGTCCGGAGTCACGCCGGCGTACGGGCCGTACAACTTGAACGTGATGGTCTCGCCGTCGGTGCTGCCGATCGCGCCGTGCAGCGTGGCGGCGTCACCCAACGTGGTCAGGCCGAGGCCCGGCGGCGACTGGCCGCCGACGTCGATCTGCGTCGTGATCGTCGGCGAGCCGTGCACGACCGTGAAGCACTCAGTCGTCGCGTTGGTGTGGCTGTTGCCCAGGTAGGAACCCGAAGCCGCCGCGTCCGGTGTGTACTCCGCGCGCCAGCAGTACTTGCCGAGCGCGGTGTCCGTCGCGCCGCTGACCGTTGCCGACGTGGCCGAACCGCCGGCCAGCGTGACAGCGCCGCCGACGTGCGTACCACCCGTCGGGCAGCCGGCGGCGGTGACGTCGCTCGGGCCGCAGAGGAAGAAGTTGACGGTGCCCGTCGGCGTGCCGTTGTTGGCGACCGCGTCAACCGTCGCGACGTCATGCTGCGCCGCACCCGGGGCGTTCACGCTGCCGCCCGGCGTCGCCGTCGTGGTCATCGGCGGCTTCACGCACGTGTTGAACTGGCCGCCCGCGAAGTCCTTCAGCGTCGCCGTCAACTCGGCGGAGGAGCGGGTCTCGGCGAGGAACGTGGTGAAGCAGCCGCCGGCCTGACCGAGCAGCACGTTCATGTCGATGCCGGTCTCGACGAAGGTGTCCGAGTCGTGGCTCGTGGGCGACCACGGGCTGGTGATGCTCGCGGCATTCGCGATCGCGCATGCGTTGTCGTTGGCCGCGCCGCCGCAGATGGCACCGTCGATGATCGGGGTCGCGCTCAGCGATCCGGTCGCGTCGTTGCCGTTCCAGCGGTACACGCTGACGTCCTGGGTGCCGCCGCCGTTGGTGTAGTCGCTGACGACGAGCAGGTCCCCGTCCGTGTGCTGGCCGGAGAAGTCGTTGCTGCCGGAACAGCCCACGTTGGAGTTCTTCATCAGCCAGAATCCCGCGAAGGACGTGCCGTTGTTGCTGCCGCGCTCCGAGCCGAGGTACAGCACGGTGTGGCCGGCGTTGTCGGGCGCGTTGGCCGGTATCCGCACGAGCGCTGCGTACGCGTTGAGCAGGTCGTCCTTGTCCAGCGGGTTGTTGATCGGGTCGCAACCCCAGTGCTGTTGCCCGCTCGCGATCGGCTGGATGTCCTTGTTCGACGTGAAGTAGCTCTGGTCCGGCACCGCACTGTCGTGGACGAAGGTCGATGCGAGCAGCGGGCCGTTGATCGGATCTGCGGTCACCGTCGGGTTGCCGCTCGCGTCGAACAGACTGGCCCAGTCGTAGGGCGGCGTCGATCCCGCGTTGTGCGCGATGTTGCCCTCGAGCTCGAACATCCCGGTGTTGTGGACGGCGAAGCTTGGCGCCGCCACCGCGATCATCAATCCCGCCACCAGGCCACCTACGGCGATTGCCGAAATGACGCGGGCAGCCCGACTCGAGCGCACAGTAAACACGCGGTTCCCCCCTCGGCCCGACTTGGGCCACGGTTAGCAAAAAGAAAAGTCCGACGGGAGCGCGATGCGTTCGCCCATGCCCCCGTCGGACCAGCGGCCATATGTATAGCGCGAATTTGACCTCACGGAAAGCGAACACGCGATCTTCGTCGGGACCTTTGGCGCTAACAACAGTCCAAAGTGCCATAGAGCCGGGCACGAAGCTGCCCTAAAGTGCGCTGCGGATCCACGCCGGGCGGCGGCCCGGTCGGCACGCTACGGCGCGCAAACGTCACTCTCTGTATACGGACTAGCCGCCGTCGTCCTTTTCGGCGAGCTTGAATCCGCGTCGGACGCCGGCCTCGAACGCTCCTCCGGGCAGCAGCCATCTGAGCAACGTGAACTGCGTGGCCTCCCTGGTGACCTTGTTGCGCAGCGCGGGGTGCTCGTCGTTGGCGATCGCCGCGACCTTGCGGGCGACGACGTCGGGTCCTGGTGCCTTGCGCCCGTACCCTTCCATCACCCCGAACGCCCGGTCACGCGGGCCGGCGTAGGCCTCCATCGCAGTGGCCTGCGGCATCGCGTACAGCGCGGTCTTGATGTAGCCGGGTTCGACCAGAGCGACCTGGATGCCGAACGGCCGCACCTCGTGCCGGAGGGTCTCCATCAGGCCCTCGACGGCGAACTTGCTCGCGTTGTAGTGCCCCCAGAACGGCACCGGCACGAGGCCGGCCAGCGAGCTGACCGTGATGATGTGGCCCTGCCTGCGCTCACGCATCTCCGGCAACACGGCAAGGGTCATCCGCGCGACGCCGAAGTAGTTGGTCTCGAACTGCGCCTTCGCGTCGGCGACCGTGACCTCCTCGATGGCACCCGCGCACAGGTGTCCCGCGTTGTTGACCAGGACGTCGATCCGCCCCGCCTCGCTGCGGACTTGGTCGACGCCTGCGCGAACCGATGCGTCGTCGGTGACGTCGACCGTGACGTGCTCGACCCGCCTGGCCGGGTCCGAGGGCGCCCGGCGGCTCGCGTCGAACACGCGCATCCCCGCTGCGAGAAGCCGATCGGCGATCGCCGCGCCGATCCCCGACGATGCGCCGGTAACGACAGCGACCCGGTCGTGCGTCATCGCGTCATCTCCTCCGAGTTGGACGCGAACCTATCTCGCTTCGAGGCCGTGCACGAGCATCTCCGCAACGTGAATGAGCCGGGCCCCGGGCAAATCGCCCGGGGCCCGGCTTTACGCTGCCCTGCCAGCTCGACGCTGACCTGGCAGCTCGAGGCTCAGCCAGCCGCCAGCGCGGGCAGCAGGTTAGCCGCGTTGGGAGTGCCGAGTCCGGTGACCGGGTCCCAGCCGGTCGTTGCCGGGAAACCCGGGACGGCCGGGTTGGCCTGGTTGTTGCCCGTGGTCACGTCATAGAAGTACGTGCCGTAGTTGGGCCCGTTGGCCAGCGTGTACAGCGTCGGGTTGATCATGCCGAGGCCGTGACCGGCGATCTGGTCGGCGATGGCGACCAGAGCGGCCCACTGCGGGCAGCCCGATGACGTCCCGCCGACCACGTACCAGCCAGCGCTGCACGGATTGCCGGACGGGCAGACGACGCCGCCTTCCGCATCTCCTGGCGCCGTGTCATAGACGAGGACGCCGGTACGCGCACTCGCCTGGTAGGCGATGTCCGGCACGCCCCGCGTCGTGATCGGGGTCGAGCCGGCCGGCAGGGTGTCCTGGAAGCCGGGCTTGCCGAACACGTGACTGAAGCCGCCACCGGACGCGATCCAGCCCTTCTCGCGGTTCGGCTGGTTCTGGCAGTCGACCGGTGGGCTCGTGGTGTCGACATGCGTGCCGGTAAGGGCGTCAGTGCACAGGTACGTGCCGCCGACCCCGGTCACCAGCGGGTCGGACGCCGGCCACTCGACTGTCGGGAACGGGAACGTGGTCGGATGGTCGACCGGGGTGAACGAGCTGTTCGCCGACCCGCCGTCACCCGAGCTACCGAGCACCGTGACACCGTTCGCGGCCGCCGAGACGAACGCGTGGCGCAGCGTCTGCAGCGCCTGCGTGCTCGCGAACGCTTCCTCGGCCGAGGCGAAGCTCTGCGAGATCACGTTCGCGAGGTGATGGTCGACGACGTACTGCTCGGCGTTCATCATCGTCGGGAAGCCCTGCACGCCGAGCGTCTCGGCCGGGTTGGTGGTGATGTTGAGGATGTTGGCGCCCGGTGCGATCGCATGCGCCCACTCGACATCGAGGGCTACCTCGAGCGCCCAGATGTTGCGCGTCTGGATACCAGGGTTCTGGGCACCCGCCGGCGGCGCCTTCACCATCGTCTTGCCGTTCCAGTAGACGTGCTGGAACGTCGGCGTGCCGGCCGCGCAGGACGCGCCGGGCTCACCGCACATGTGCGGCGTACCCATCGCGTCGTTGAACACCTTCAGGTCCGAGGCCATGTTCGGGTTGCCGAACGAGTCGATGATCGCGATCGTCTGGCCCCGGCCATCCATCCCGTTGGCGATCAGCGGGCTGACGTTGTAGGAGTTGCGCATCGACGTCGGCGTGAAGCAGCGCCGCGCCACCGGGATTGCCGAGTTGCATTCGGCCTGCGTCGGCGGCGTGGTCGAGCTCGACAGGAACTGGTAATCACTGACCGTCGGGATCGGTGTCGGCAATGCACCGACCGCGACGCCGCCCGCGGGAACCAGTCCCAACGAGCCGAGAACACCGACTGCCAGCAGGACGAGCAAGCGTCGTCTGGATTGCAACAATCGCGCCATGTGGAACCCCGATCGTCATTGACGGATACGCCGTCGACACCCGCGCGGCGTGGCGTTGATCGTGCTACCAGGCGCAACGCTTGCCAAGACGCCCGGTGACATCGACAGCGCAGTGCCATGGCCTCGTGGTGTCGCCGCTCAGGCAATGGATTCATGCGCGTGGACGATCGTGGATATACGGGCGCATTCTTCCCGAGTCGAGCAGCACGATCGCCCCACCGAACGGCCCCAGGGTGACGCCGCGCTCGTGCTGCGCCGCTTGGCGCGCACTGGCTGTCGTGAGCAGCACACGGCCGGGTCGCGGAAGGGTGACTGTTCGCGGCCGGCCGCCGAGGTTGAGCGCGACGAAGACTTCGGTGGTCGCGTCGCGTCGCACGAAGCACAGGCAGTCGGGCGGGGCATCCTGGACGCCGGCGTAGTCGCCAAGGCGCAGTACCGGCATGCGCGACCGCAACGCGAGCAAGTCGCGGTACAAACTGAGCACGGACCCCGGATCGCAGAGCTGGGCCTCGACGCTGACCCGCTCAGCGTCCGGGTACGCCGGCAGCCAGGGCTCGACGCCACCTCGGCAGAACCCGCCCTTGGCTGCGGCGGTCCACGGCATCGGTGCGCGGGACTCGTCGCGTCCGAGCGGGTCGCGCCACAGTGCCCGGTCGATCGGGTGGTCGGCGAGGCCGAGTTCCTCGCCGTAGTAGAGCGTCGGCGTGCCGCGCAGGGTGAGCAGCAAGACCGCGGCGTTGCGGACGTGCTGCTCGCCGATGCGGGTGGCCAGCCGCGGCCGGTCGTGGTTCTGCAGCACGTAGTTCGGCCACGCGCCCGGTGGGACAGCCGCCTCCTGCGCCTCGACCGCTGCGGCCAGCTCGCGTGGCGTCCACGCCGCCTCGATCAGCGAGAAGTTGAACGGCAGATGGATCCCGTCCAGGTCGGCTCCGAAGAACTCCGACCACGCGGGCCACGGCATGACCTCGACCTCGGCGATGGCAACGCGCTCACGGCCGGTGCGCGCGCCGAATTCATCCAGCACCGCGCGAATGAGCCGAAGGTACTGATGGACGTCGGGATGCAGCCGATCGTTGACGTGCACCTGCGTGTCGTAGTCGGCGTGCTGGCGGTCGGTGTCGTTCCGGCGGGGTTGCGCCCGCACCGGGTTGTCGGCCAGCAGCGGATCCTTGGCAATCATGTGCGCCACGTCGATCCGGACGGAATGAGTGCAGGTAGTACTGCCCGCTCGGCTCGTCGTACTCCCAGGTCGAGCCGCCCATCTCGCTCGTCCAGTTGTTCGGCGGACCGCCGTCAGCGGCCGGGTCGGCCCAGATGTACCAGTCGCGCTTGGCATTCGTGCGCGACGATCGCGCCTGCTCGAACCACTGGTGCGTGTCCGCGCTGTGGTTGGGGATGTAGTCGATGAGCACCCGGATGCCCAGGTCGTGCGCGGCGCGGATGAGGGCGTCGAAGTCGTCGAGCGTTCCGAGGGTCGCGTCGACGCCTGTGAAGTCCGAGACGTCGTACCCGAAGTCGAGCAGCGGTGACGGGTAGAACGGGCAGATCCAGATCGCGTCGACGCCGAGAGTGTGCCGCAGGTACGGCAGGTGGTCGACGATGCCGGTCAGGTCGCCGATGCCGTCACCGTTGTGGTCGCAGAAGCTCCGTGGATATATCTCGTAGACGACGGCCGTCTTCCACCACGCTGCCGTTGGCGTATGGGTCATCGTCGACGGGCAGAGCGGGCGAGCAGCTGATCGGCGGCGTCAGCGAAGCGCCGCAGTGAGTCACGATCGAGCTCGACGCCGAGCCCTGGCTCGGTCGGAAGCGGGATGACTCCGTCGATCATCTGCGGCTCGCGGGTCAGCAGTTGTTGGCGCAGCGGTGAGGCACTCAGGTCCGGTGGGAGGTACTCGACGAACGGGCAGTTGGACGTCACGGCGGCGAAGTGAGTGGCTGCTGCGACGGAGATTCCCGTCTTCCACAGATGTGGGATTACGCGAAGCCCCTTGCGATCAGCCATGCGCGCGACGCGCCGCGCCTCCGTCAGGCCGCCCACGCGGCCGATGTCCGGCTGCGCGATCGAGATACATCCGCGTTCGATCAGCGGCTCGAACTCGAAGCGTGTAGCGAGCCATTCCCCTGCCGCGATAGGGATGTTCTGCTCGGTGGCAACCCGGTAGTAGCCACCGATGTCGTCGGATGCGAGCGGTGTCTCGACGAAGTAGAGGTCGAACGCCCGCCAGTCGCGCATGACGTCGAGGCACGTGTCGGCGTCAGGGAACGCATACTGCACGTCGATCATCAACGTGAAGTCGTCACCCAGGGCAGCGCGCAGCGCACCGATGAGCTCCGTGGCCCGGCTCCACGGTTCGCGAAGCCCGCGGTGCGCATACGGCCCGTCGAGTGTCACGGACGGCTTGGCCGCTGTGAACCCACGCGCCTGCGCGTCGAGTGCCCACCGGACAAGCGTTTCCTGGTAGGCGTCGAAGTTGTCCGTCTCCGGCTGCAGGGACGCGTACGGGACGACGTGATCCCGCACTGCGGTACCGAGCAGCGTGTACGCCGGCACGTCGTTGATCTTGCCGAGCAGGTCGTGCAGCGCGATGTCCAGCGCGCCGATCGCGTTGATGACCGCGCCACGGCGTCCGTTCATCGCCGAGCCGACATACAAGCGGTCCCATAGCTCTTCGATCTCGCGCGGATCCTCGCCGACGAGCAGGTCGGTGAGGCTCTGTCCCATGCTGTGCGAGCCGGGCGCCGTGATGCACGCACGGGCTATCCACGGGTTGACGTCCGCCTCGCCGATGCCGGTGAAGCCGTTGTCCGTGTGGATCTCCACGACGATGTCGTCCTGTGCGCTGCTAGTGGCGGACAGGTCCGGATCAGGATCAGTCAGCACGTGGCAGTCGACGTGGGTGATCTTCATATCGCTCCAGCTTCAGACACTGATGGACGCCTTGGCGAGGACGCCCCCGTCGCACACCAGGTGCGCGCCGGTGACATACGAAGCCTCGTTGCCGAGCAGCCATACGGCGGCGAGCGCGGGTTCGCTCGGGTCGGCCAGCCGGCCGAGCGGCACCTCGCTCTGCCGGCTGTTCGTGTTCGGGAACTGCCGCCCACATCAGCGGCGTCTCCGTCGGGCCAGGCACAACCGCGTTGACGCGGATGCCGTAGCTCGCGTAGTCCACGGCGATGCTTCGCACCATCGCCGAGACCCCTCCCTTGGACGCCGCGTACGCCGACCCGCCGCCGGCGGCGAAGCCGACGAACGCGGCGGGCGACGAGCACAGCACGAGTGATCCGGATCGGCCCGCCGACAGCAGCTGGGCGATCGCGCGCTGGCAAACGAGGAACGTGCCGGTCAGGTTGACGTCGAGTACCCGTCGCCAATCGGCCGCAGGCAGGCGATGTGCAGGTCCGCCGATGTCGACGCCCGCCGCGGCGATCACCCCGTCGGCGACGAGACCACAATCGGCGATCTCGTCGAAGAGCGCGGTCACATCCTCGTCGTTGCTCACGTCGCACGTGAACGCAAGCGCGCGGCCGCCGATTCGTTCAGCCGCAGCGGCCACCGTCGCGCCGTCGCGGTCGGCGAGCAGCACGCGCCCGCCACGACGCGCGATCTCGAGGGCGGCAGCCAGGCCGATGCCGGAACCGGCGCCGGTGATCAGAACCGTTCGGTCGTCCACGGATCGCTCCTGTCCGCTACTTGAGGGCGCCGGCCGTCAGGCCGGTCACGATGCGCTTCTGGGCAAGGAAAACCAGCAGAGCCACCGGCACCGTGATGATCACGACGGCAGCGTCCGTGCGGTTGTAGAAGATCTGGTACTTGCTCTGCCCAAGAAACACCATCGACAGCGGGGCCGTGTACTTCTGCGGGCTGGACAGGAACGACAGCGCGAACGTGAAGTCGTTCCAGGACAGTACGAACGACAGGACCGCCACGGTGACCAGCGCGGGTGCCGCGATCGGCACGACAACATGACGCAACGCCTGCATCCGCGTGCAGCCGTCCACCCGCGCGGCTTCCTCCAGCTCCCACGGCAGTTGCTCGAACAGGCTGGTCAACAGCCACGTCGCGAGCGGCAGCGTGTAGACGAGGTCCGCGAGGATCACTGCGGGGAACGTGTCGAGCAACCCGGTCGTGCGGAACAGCAGGAACAGCGGCCCGAGCATCGCCGTCATCGGGAAGAACCCGGCGAGGACGAAGAACCCGAGTGCGGCCTCCTTGCCGCGCCGAATCAGCCGAACGAGCCCGAACGCCGCCAGACACGACGCGGTGACCGTGAATGCAGCGACCGCCACCGACACCAGGAAGCTGTTTGCGAGCGCTCGCGCGAATCCGTCGTTGGCCAGGATGTCGCGGTAGTTCTCCAGCGTCGGATGCCGTGGCCAGAACCGTGGCTGGCCGAGCGAGAACTCCTTGGACGACTGCATCGACTGGGCGAATATCCAGTAGAACGGGAACAGGAACGCCAGCGCGACGGCGACGCTGCTGATCAGCAACGGGCTGCGGCGCATCAAGGCCCGGCGATCGACCGTACGCGACGGTATGGTTTGCAGCGACACGTGTCAATCCCTTCAGCAACGGGCCGCGAGGACGCGACGCAGGAGCAGGGCGACCATGACCGTGGTGATGAGCATGCTGATCGAGATCGCGCCGCCGTATCCGAAGTTGTTGTCGACCAGGAACGCGTGGTAGTTCACGAACGACAGCGTCTCGGTGCTGTTGCCGGGGCCACCGCCGGTCACGACATAGATGACATCGAAGATCAGCAACGCGGAGAGCGCGCGGAACACGACAGCGACCATGAGCGCGGGCCGCAGCAATGGCCAGGTGAGATACCGGAACGACTGCCAGCGCGACGCACCGTCGATGCGGCCCGCCTCGTAGACCTCCGCGGGCACCGACTGCAATCCGGCGAGCAGCAAGATCGCGACGAGCGGCGTGCTCTGCCAAGCATCGGTCACCAGCACCATGACCCAGGACGACCAGGTGTTCGCCAGCCAGGTGACGTGCGCGCCAGGCAGGTGCAGCGCGCCGAGCAGGTAGTCGACGAAGCCGTTGCTCCGATCGAACATGTTCCGCCAGAGAGTTGCCGCTACCGCGGTGGGCACTGCCCACGGGATCAGCAGCGAGGCGCGCAGCAGCCCCCGTCCGCGAAACGGCATGTTCAGCAGCAAAGCGAGTACGAGACCGACCGCGACCTCGAGCGTGACGGACACTGCCGTGAAGCCGAGTGTGTGCTCCAGCGCGGGCACGAAGGTGTGCTCGCTGAACAGCCGCCGGTAGTTCTCGGTGCCGACGAACGGTCGCGACGAACCGTCCAGCAGATCCACGTGGCGCACGGAGTTCATCGCGTTGTAGACGAGCGGGAACGCGGTGATCAGCAACAGCGCGCCCGCCGCCGGTGCGACGAGCACCCACCCGAACCACGGCCCTTCCCGGCGCCTCCGGCGCATGATCTTCGCCGGCGGCGGGGACGTCGCCGGTTTCGCTCGCGTGGCGAGAGCCGTCATGAGTCGGCGCCGAGACCCTTGACCGTGCTGGCCGCCGTGCTCACCGCGCTCTCGACGCTGGTCTGGTCGGACAGCACCTGCGAAAGCATCAACTGGAGCGCTGCCGTCACCTGCGGGTAGCGCGGCGTGATCGGCCGAGAGGTCGTCACGGCGAACACGGCCTCCTCCTGCTTGTAGTACGGAGCCGCCGCATAGAGCTTCGCGGTGTACGCGGCGCGCACGGACGGCGGATCACCGGCCGACAGCGCGCGTTCGGTCTGCCGCCCGGGGTCGGTCATCCACTGCATCAGCGCCCAGGCGGCGGCCTGGTGGCTGCTCTTCGCATTCAGCAACATCACGCTGCCGCCGAGCGGCGCCGTCGGGTGACCGGTGGCCGATGGGAACGGGATCCAGCCGGTCTTGCCTGCGACGCTCGAGTCCTTTGCCTCGGCGGCCTGGAAGACATAGGGCCAGTTCGTGGCGAACGGCGCCTGGCCGCTGGTGAATGCCTGACCGACGTTGTCCTCGGTCCAGCCGGTCACCGCCTGCGGGGCGACCTTGTCGACGTAGATCAGGTCGTGCATGTACTGCAGTGTCTGCCTAACCTGCGGCGTGTCCAGGTGGCCGAGATCGAGCGTCCCGCCGAATCCGCCGAGGAACGCGATGAACGCGCACACGACGCCCTCGTACTTGGATCCCTCGAACGCCAGCCCTTCCTTGAGCTTCGGGTCGGCCTCAAGCGCTGCCTTCGCCGCGGCCACGACCTCGGCCGGCGACTTCGGCGGTGTGGGCACCAGGTCGGTGCGGTAGTACAGACCTTCGACGTTGATGTACCACGGCAGGCCGTAGAGCTTGTCCTGGTAGGACGCGCCCGCGACCTGGCCGGGGAAGAACCGCGCGGTGTCGGGGCCGAGGCCGTCGAGTTGCTTGACCCAGCCGGCCTTCGCAAAGGTCGCGACCCAGGTGTTGTCCGCATCGATCACGTCGGGGGTCGCGCTGCCGGCGACGAGCGCGCGCTGGACCTGCTGGTAGGCCTGGTCTGTGGTCGAGGCGAGGGCCTGCACCTTGACGTGGACGTTCGGGTGCGCCTTCTCGAACGACGCGATCTCGTCTGCGGTCGACTTGCCCTCCGAGCCGAGGCCACCGGTCGTGCCACCCTGCACGGCGATCACCACCGTCTGATCCGACGACAGCGACTGCTGCTTGCCTCCGGTCGCGCTGGACGAGCAGGCGCCCAGCAGCACGACGAGCCCTAGCGCACCCGCGACGGAGCGGCGAGGAAGAGGGTTTCGGGAGTTCGTCATGGTCTCTCCCCATGGGTGAGATGTCGTTCTCTGAAGTGCTAGCCAGGATTATAGATAGTTGATAATCTGTCAATGCTCTCGCAACAACTACCCTTGATTTGCTGTCTGACGCACTGCGCCGTGCGGTCCGGAGGGGTCTGAACGTGACGCAACCACCGTCGTCTCTGACCGGCCAGCATCGGCTGCCGGCCTCGTCGCGGCGCCAGCAGGTGGTCGACCTGCTGCGTGACGAGATTGTCACCGGCCAGCTGGCCCCGGGCCGCCAGCTCAAGCAGGACGTCCTGGCTCGCGAATTCGACGTCAGTCCTGGCCCGGTCCGCGAGGCGCTACGCCAGCTCGAGAGCGAGGGGCTCGTCCAGCACTTCCCGAACCGAGGTGTGTTCGTGGCCGAGGTGACCGCGGACGACCTGCTCGGCGTGCTGCTGCCCGTGCGACTCGCAATCGAGACATACGCGGCAGTACGGCTCACCGAGCGGGCCGACGCCGACACGTTCGCGGCACTCGAGACACTCGTCGCGGACATGTACGAGCAAGCGGCGAAAGGCGACCTCGCGCAGGTGAACGAACTCGACCTCGCGTTCCACGAGCTGACGGTCCGGGCCAGCGGCTCGGCCCACGCGTTGCAGCTTTGGCACAGCGTCCAGCCCCGAATCCGGGCCCAGATCTACCGGCTCTCGCCGCGGCATCGCGCCATCGACGAGATTCCCGCCGAGCATCGCGAGTTGCTCGACGTGATCCGTGCCGGGCGCGCGGATCCGGTGCGCACCATGATCGAGCAGCACATCATCGGCACAGCCGTCGAACTGCTGAGCCCGAGCGACGCAGTGGCTGCGCCGTAGTGCCCGGCGCTGCGCGCAACCGGGTCAGCCAGGTCGTCGGCCCGCGGACGTCGCTGATAACGACCGAAGCCGTGCCGGACGTCGGGGTCGGGCAGCTGCTCATCCGGGTGCTGATCAATGGCGTCTGCGCAAGTGACCTGTCGGACTGGAACTCGGCCGACTCGCAGGTTCGGCTCGGCCACGAGCCGGTCGGCGAGGTCGTTGCGCTGGGCCCCGGCGTCGAGGGCATCTCGATCGGTGACGTCGTCGCCGGACGCATCGACCCGTCGCTGTGCGAATTCGCGGTTGCCGAACAGGCTGACGCCGTTGTGGTACCCGCCGGCCTCCGCCCCGAGGCTGCGCTCGGCGAGCCGCTCGGCTGCGTGGTCGAGGCGGTTCGTCGCACGAAGATCGACGCCGGTGATCGGATCGTGCTCGTCGGCGCGGGCTTCATGGGCCTGTGCCTGCTGCAACTGCTCCGCCACACCTTGTCGTGCCAGGTCGTGGCCGTCGACTCCCGAACCGACGCCCGGCAGCATGCGCTAACCCACGGAGCGGACGAGGCACTCGACCCGGCAGCAGCCGAGCGACTGGAGCCGTTCCCGCCGGGAGGCGAGCCCGGGTTCGACGTGGCCTTCGAGGCGTCGGGCAGCCAGTCCGGCCTCGACCTCGCAGCGAGGCTGGTTCGCGCTCAGGGCACGCTGTCGATCCTCGGTTACCACCAGGGCATCCGGACCGTCGACATGCAGGCGTGGAACTGGAAGGCGATCGACGTCGTGAATGCTCATGTGCGCGATCGCGCACGGCTGCGCGACAGCATCAAGCGAGGCCTCGATCTCGCGGCGGCCGGGCGGGTCGACGTCCGGTCGCTCATCACCCACCGCTACGCGCTGGACGACGTAGACGCGGCGTTCACGGCACTCGTCGACAAGCCCGACGGCTTCATCAAGGCAATCGTCGAGATCGGCGGCTGACGCCCCGTCAACGTCCCAGCGGCAGCGAAATGCCGTACTGGCGGAACTTCCGGTAGATCGTCGCGCGCGACATGCCGAGCGCGCTGGCGGCGTTGGCCGGACGCTGGTCGTTGTCGAGCAGAGCCTGCACGATCGCGTCGCGCTCCAAGGCTTCGAGCGGCGTCAGCAGGCCCGACGTCCGCGCCTCTGGTGGCAGGTCGCCGACCTCGACGACGCCCGAGTGCCGCCGCTTGACGATCTCGCCGAGCAGCCTGCGCAGCTGCGTCACGTTGCCGGGCCAGGTCAGGCGGCGCAGCTGGGCCATCGCCCGTGCCGACACCGTGAGCCGGTCCTCGCCGACGAACTGGCCGAGCAGATGCCGCACGAGGTCTGGCAGATCGTCGATGTGGTGGCGCAGCGGCGGCACCTCGATCGTGCGCGGGAACGCGGTGACCAGGGCGTTCGCCGGCAGGTCGGCCGACGTCAAGGTGATGGCCAGACGCGCGCGATCGGCCGGCGAGTCGTCGTCCACGCCGAGTTCGAGCAGCTGATCGGCGAGCAGTTCAGCCGTCTGGTCGTCGAGGCGGTCGGCGTGGGCCAGCACGACCATCGTCCCGGGTGCGGACGCCGCGTCGTCGAGCGTGGCCAGCCACGCTTCGGTCCCGCCGGGCTTCGGCGGCTCCAGGATCCGATAGCTGCGCGTGGGATTGTGCAGCGCATGGACGGCGCGCAGCAGGGCGCGCTTGCCGGTACCCGGCTCGCCGGCCAGCGCCAGCCACTCGCCGGTCTCGTAGCACGAGTTGACCTGCTGGACGCAGCGCGCCCACACGGCGCTGGACCCGACCACGCCGGGCAGCGTCAGCGACGAGCGGACGCCGCGGATCAACGCTGCGCCGGCCGTGGCTCGGGGGGCGTCCTGCACGAGGCGGATCCGGACGACGGTGCCCGCCTGCCCGGCCTGGCTGAACACCGAGGCGCACTTGAGGTGCGCCGACCGGCCGCTCGGCAGCTCGACGGTGCGGGTCATCACGCGGTCGTCCGTGCGCAGCATGTCTGCGGCGTACGCGAGCAGCGACTGCTGCTCGCCGGCGTCGAACAGCAGGCGCACCTGCTCGTTCATCATCACGACGTCGTTGTTGATCGCCATCACCGGGCCGCCGGACTGCTGGCAGGCCTTCAGGTACTCCTGGAACAGCGCGAACTCGCGCAGGTCGGTCTGGGCCAGCAGCTCTTCCTCGATCTGGCGCGCCGTGGCGGACGCGAGCGCCATGAGCATCGCCCCGGGCGCGTGCGCCCATGACGTGAGGTCGAGGATGCCGACGACACTGCGACGGGTCGGGTGGTGGATCGGCGCCCCCGCGCACGCGAACTGGCCGAGCTGGTGGGTGTAGTGCTCGCGGCCGTCGACCAGGGCCGGCTGCCCGCTGCTGATGGCGGTGCCGATCCCGTTCGTGCCGGCGAACTCCTCGGCGTAGCTGTACCCGGGCGACAGCGACACCGCGTCGAGCCGTCCGGTCAGGTCGTGGCTGGTCGTCCGGCGGTCGAGCACGATCCCGGCGTGGTCGGTCAGGATGATGCTGACCGGTTCGTCCTGAAGCTGCTGGTGCAGGGTGTCGAGGATGGGCGTCGCGCTGCGCAGCAGGGGTGTCGTGCTGTCGCGCTCGTGCAGGTACGGGACGTTGATCCGGTCGACATCGATGTGGTTCTCCTGGCTGCGTTGCCAGGACGCCAGGATGATGCGCCGGACGTTGAGGTCGGCGTCCACACTGCGACTCAGGAAGCGCTCCCGGGCGCGCGCGACGTCCTCAGCGGTCGCGATGCCACGGTCGCGTTCCTGCATCGGCGTTCCCCCGCACTCGTCTCGACTGATTGCGACGCCGGTCCCACCCACAGTAACCCGGGGCGATGCGTTCGGATTCTCAAAATGAGACAGCAATCGTTCAACGACGGAAACGCTCGGGTGCTAGCCCGCGCAGGGCGGCGACGTCAGCCGACGGACGGGCCGAGGCCGAGTGACTGCGGCGTGCTGGAATCGGGCGACGGCTGGTGCAGGCCCTCGTCCAACGGGCCGTACTCGGTCATCAAAGCGGCGCTGCCACCCCACGGCGTCTGCTCCTCGGCGACCAGCGTGTTGGTGGTCAGCAGCAGCCCGGCCACGGACGCGCCGTTCTGCAACGCCGAGCGGACGACCCGCAGCGGGTCGATGATGCCCATCTCGATCATGTTCCCGTAGCGGCCCTCCAGGGCGTCGAAACCCTCGTCGGTGGCCATCTCTGCCGTCTGCGCGACGACGTCCTCGGCGTCGTACCCGGCGTTGGACGCGATCAGGTACGCGGGCTGGTTGAGCGTCCGCCGGACGATGTCGACGCCGATCGCGTAGTCGTCCTTGACCTCGAGCTCGTCCAGCACGGGTGCCGCGTGCATCAACGCGGCGCCACCGCCGGCGACGACCCCCTCGGCCATGGCGGCGCGGGTGGCCGACAGCGCGTCCTCGACTCGATGCTGCAACTCCTTGAGTTCGGCGTTGGTGGGCGCTCCGACGTTGATCACGGCGACCTTGCCGGACAGCGAGCCGATGCGCTCGGTCAGCACGTCCTCGTCGATGCCGAACGTCGCCCGGTCGAGCTCCGAGCGCAGCTGGGTGAGCCGGAACTCCACGTTGTCAGCGGTGGCGCCGCCGATGATCGTGGTGCGGTCAGCCGTGGCCCGGACCTGCTCGGCGCGGCCGAGCTGGGCGACGGTCATCGTTTCGAGGGTGAACCCGGCATGCCTGCTGTAGACGGCGCCACCCGTGAGCGCGGCGATGTCCTCCAGCTTGTGCAGGCGGCGGTCGCCGAAGCCGGGGGCGCGTATCGCGACGCACTGGAAGATGCCGTTGACGTGGTTGTGCACCAGCATGCTCAGCGCGGTGCCTTCCAGGTTCTCGGCGATGATGACGAGCGGCCGGGGCGCCTTCATGATCTTGTCCAGGAGCGGCATCAGCTGCTGCACCTGGGTGATCTTCTCGCTGCACAGCAGGATGTACGGGTCGTGGACGACAGCCTCCAGGCTCGCCGGATTGGTGACCATGTACGGCGACAGGTAGCCGTTGTCGAATTCGAAGCCCTCGACGAAGTGCACGTCCATGCCCGGCTCGTGGGCTTCCTCGACCGTGACGATGCCGCCGTCGCCCACCGTGTGCAGCGCCTTGGCGATGACCGCGCCGACGCTGTCGTCGTCGTTGGCGGAGATCGCGGCGACTCGCGCGTAGTCCGCCTCGCTCTCGATCGGATGCGCCACGGAACGTAGCTGCTCGATGAGCCGGCCCACCGCGAGGTCTATCCCGCGCTTGATCAGCACCGGGTTGCCGCCCGTGTTGATCGCCTCCATGCCGGCTCGCACAATGCCCTGCGCGATGACGGTCGCGGTCGTCGTGCCGTCGCCGACGATGTCGTTCGTCTTGATCGCGGCTTCCTTGACGAGCTGGGCGCCCATGTTCTCGAACTGGTTCTTCAGGTGGATCTCGCGGGCGATCGTCACGCCGTCGTTCGTGACGACCGGCGACCCGGTGATCTTCTCAAGGATCACGTTGCGACCCTTCGGGCCCAGGGTCGACTTCACCGCCTCGGCGAGCTGGTCGACGCCGGATTGCAGCAAGTCGCGTGCTGTCGGACCGAAGCGAAGTTCCTTTGACATCGTGCTCCTCCAGTGGTCGGTAGGCAGGTCGCGGAGGGGACAGGGATCGCTCGGCCCGGGCAGGCCGCCAGCCGGCGACCTGCCCCGGAACCGTCTACCCGCGGGCGACGAGGTCGAAGTCGAGGAATTCGGCCGCGTCCTCCGGGTTGGCGAACATGATCGTTCGGTCGTCCTCGTGGATCATCCGGCCGTAGTGGGTGGACATGTTCTCCTCGAACTCCGCGGAGTTGAACCAGCCGTCCTCCTCGCCGGCGGCCTCGTCGATCTCGGAGTAGACGACGTCCATCCGGTTCTTGGCGTCCACGCGGATCATCGACGGCAGCGGGGTGATCTTGACGTTGGGCTTCGTCGCCATGACTTCGGCGATGATCGCGCCGACCTGGTTGTTCATCAACGTGAAACCGCACATGTTCGAGGCCGTGTTGTTGACCTTGAACGGGCTCTCCGTCGTCTTGAAGGTGGTGGTCACTGGTTCAGCTCCTTCGGGGTCTCCAGGTTCAGCTCGGTCAGGATGCCGGCGAAGCGCTTCTTGGCGCGGTCGAGCCCGTCCTCGAAGCGCCACGGCTTGGCGTCGGACTGCGACCACAGCGGCTGCAGCGTGCGCGACGCCGCGATGCACCTGGGTACCCAGTTCGTCACCCAGGACTGCAGGATCTCCTTGTTTTGGGCGGCGAACTCCTTGTCGTTGACCAGCAGGGTGAACATCGCCGTCGTGTAGCGCAGGTCGCGCTCGGCGTAGTCGTACTCCTCGGCGCCGACCACGGTCGGCGTGACGAAGTCGCCGTTGGGCGCCGACGCCTGCTGGACGAGGCCGCTGCGGAACAGTTCGCCGACCAGCGGCTCGAACACGACGTTCGCGGCGAAGATCGCCTCGCACCAGTCCCAGATCGCGGTGAGATCCTCGGAGACCTCGTGGACGCCCTGCCAGGCCGGGTCCGAGTTCCAGGTCGCGAGGTGCGCCGTGCCGTCGAACCTGTCGATCTCCTCGGACAGGGTGAGGTTGTAGAGCGCCAAGTCCTGAGCGGACCGGATCCGGTGCATGCTGTTCACCGAGATCGCGTTGTTGTGCATGTTCGTCGGCGCACGGCGGTTGGCGTTCGCGAACAGGTACAGCCCGAGGCCGTGGTCGACGTGCATCCACGCGCCGACGTGCCGCGCCACGAAGTCGACCCAGTTGTCGTTCCACTGGTCGAATGCCTTGGCCTGGCGCGCCGCCTCGATGTTCTGGTTGAGCTGGCGGACGACGTTCGCGTTGTAGCGGTACAGCGTGAGTTCCCATTCCTCGTTCGGGTCGCGGAACTCGTGCCAGCCGAGCGCAGGCCACGGGTAACCCTTGCCGCCCGAGCCAGGTCCACGCTCGGGGATCGGCCGGTCAGAACCCCACGCCTTGAGCGCCGTCCACTCGAGCGGGTAGCCGCCCACGCCGTCGGCGAAGCCGTAGAGCCAGCCCTGGGCGAGGTAGTGCCGGGGATCGGGCTGTACTTCGACCGTCATGTCCTCGTAGTGCGACTGCTTGCGCTTCTGCGGGGTGAAATAGTTGAAGTGACGCGACGTGGAGTCCGGGAACTCCTTGGCGCCGGCCTCGGCGTCGGTGAAGTTGACCCTCGGCACGCTGCGTTCTGACGCAGTTGTCATGTGGCTCCTCCTCTGTTTCTGGCAGTGGGCCGGGCGGTGGACGTCACGCGTCCGTCTCCCCGGTCGTCGTGAACTTGTCGTAGAAGATGCGTTTGTCCGCCACACCCAGCGCGGGCAACAACTCGAGCGCCGCCTCCACCATCGGCGGAGGCCCGCATACATACGCGTCGGTACGTTTGAGATCGGTCTCGCCGCGCCGTACCACGTCGGTGATCAGGCCGACCTCGCCGTCCCACTCATCGTGGTCGGGCTCGGACAGCGCCGGCACGTAACGGAAGGACGGCAGTCTTCTCTCCAGCTCTCGCAGCTCGTCCTCGAAGCAGAGATCCCGCTTGCGGCGCGCGCCGTAATAGAACGTCGTCTTCCGGTCGATGCCGCGCTCTGCCATCGTGCGCAGCAACGCGAGGATCGGCGCCATCCCGGCTCCGCCGCCGACGAACACGAGATCCGAACCGGGCGCATCGCGCAGCGTGAACACGCCGAACGGCCCGGTGACGTCGAGCCGGTCGCCGACCTTGACCTCGGTGTCCAGGAACCGGGAGAACAGCCCGTCCGGGTACACCTTGATCACGAACTCCAACTGCCCGCTCTCCAGGCTGGACGTGTTCGCCATCGAGAACGACCGGGTCTCGTCGGTGCCTGGGATCACGAAGTCCACGTACTGCCCCGGGAAGAACTTGATCGCGGCGGGTTCCACCAACCGGACGACCAGGTGGCGCATGTCGTGGGTGACGTTCTCGTTCGACACGACCTCGACGACCGCCTCCTCGATCGGCAGCCCGGAGTGGATCATCTCCTCGTCGTAGTTGAGCAGCTCGATCGTCAGGTCTTCATAGGCGTGTGCCCGGCAGAGCAGGGTGAAGCCTTCCTCCTTCTCGTAGTCCGGAAGCGCGAACGTCGAGTAGCGGTCGAGATCGACGTCGTCACCGTCGAGGATGAACGACTTGCACGAGGCGCACTGACCTTCCTTGCAGCCGTGCATGAGCATGATTCCCTGCTCAGCGGCGGCGCGCAGGATGGTCTGATCCTCGTCGACCTCGATCTCGATGCCGACTGGCTCGAAGCGCACCAGGTGCTTGTCTCCCATGACTCCTCAAGTCGGTCGGTGTCGAACGCATGCTTCGGAAACGAGGAGGGCCCCAATGGCGTGGAGCCCTCCTCGCCCTTCCGGTTGGTCCCTAGGGCGTCATGCCGTGGCGGGTGCCGGGCGGCCAGCCGGGCCCTGGCGGACGTAGTCGGCCGCGAACGCGGCCCGCTCGTCGTCGCTCATCTCGTTGAGGATGACGTTCGGGCTCTGCAGCGGCGGGCAGCGACGCAGGTGGTCCAGCGTCCACATCTTCTTCGGGTCGAGGTCGAGATGCGGCTGCGCGACCAGGGTCTTGCCGTCGTCGCGCACGTAGCCCATGTCGGAGACGACGTCGGCCCAGTTCCAGCCGTGGTAGAGCGTCTCCCACTCACGCGACCCGATCAGCTTGCCCATGTTCGGCGTGCTGCGGCCCTGATAGGTCGGCCGGAACGCCTCGGCGTCGGTCCACCGGCACATCTCGTGGCAGTACGTCCGCCACTGGCCGTCGACCTTGTCGACCACCATGTCCTCGCGGACCAGGCAGGGCACCATGCACGTCCAGCAGCGGTGCGGGTAGACGTAGTCGACACTCTCCAGCGCGATCGGGTTGTGCCCGTTCGGCATGGACAGGCGGTTGTAGTTCTCCCACCACTTGCCGTACCGGTCGTACCAGCCCGGGTACTTGTACTCGAACCACTCGAAGTCCTTGTCGGTCATCGGGTCGATGCGCCAGTAGTTGGCGAGCCACCCGGTGGCGAAGAACTGCGCGACCTCGTGCACGTAGCCCTTGTTCCAGATCTGGTTCCAGGCTTCCTCGATGAGGTCGTGCGGGATGACCAGGCCGTACTTCTCGAGCGGTACGAGGTAGCTGCGGTAGTAGTCGTCGTAGATCCACCGACGCCACATCTCCGCGTAGCTCTCGCGGTCCTTGCGGCGGTCCTTCGTGCCGTACTCGATGAATGTGCCGATCGCGGCGTCGACGACGCGGTGGTTGTTCCACCACGCGTAGCGCAGGTCGCGCTCGAGCAGCTGGTGGTTGCTCTCGTCCGACAGCGCCATGAGCAGCGTCGCGTAGCCGTTGCTGATGTGGCGCGACTCGTCGGACTGCACCGAGTGGAACACCGTCGGCAGCAGGTAGTCGCCGTTCGCGGCAGCCTCCGCCGGCATGGCGACGAACAGCGTGTTCGTGAATGCCGTTTCCGCCACGATGGTGAGGTAAATGCTCGCCGCGGTAATTGCGTCACCCGTGATGAAGCCTTCCGCGAACTGCCGGCCGATCGTGCCGCAATAGTCGTTCTGGAAATTGCGCAGGCTCGAGTTGAAGCCGGCCGGGTCGATGTAGTTGTTCATGTAGATGCGCTTGAGGTTCTGCTGGATCGTCGAGTGCCTGACCTCGTCGATCATCTGGATCGCCTGCCCGTTGTGCAGTTCCGGGTTAGGGACGGTCCGGAACAGCAGTGGCATAGCGCGAGCAGCGGAAATTTCCGGCAACGGAATGATCGACAGGAACAGCTTCTGCCATTCCAGCCAACGCTCCTGCACCTGCCGGAACATGTTGCCGCGGATCGCACCGTCCTCCGCGCCGTACACGCGGTGGTCCTTCTCCTCCTGCATGGGGAAGTAAGAACGCAGAACCTGCTTCAGCGGGTCCTTCTTCTTGGCCTTGCGGAAGGTGTAGTCGGTGCCGTACTGGGAGACGGGCGTGTGGTATGCCGGCTCCCAGGAGAGTTCCTGGATTTTCTGGTGGGCTTTCGCAACACTCTGGCGGCTCATGTTTTCTCCTAACCCAACCGCCACCGTGGGGCGGCAGGTACACGTCCGATAGACCGATTAAAGGGCCCATCGACCGTGTCGCGAGTCTCAATATTGGACAGCCGTCAGCTCGAGGGCGCCCGAGTCGAAGATTCGGCGCACTTCTCGACGGCCCAGCTTCCCGCTGGCGGCGTTGCCGATCCACCCAAGTACAACCCGGTACGAGGGAGGATCGGCGCCTTGCCAGCGGAAACCTGGATCCGCCGATAAGCACACCAATCTCCGACTCAGGCGCCCTGGTCCCCCATGGTCGCCCGCAGCTCGGCGAGCTTGTCGCGGGTGGCGTCACCGATCCGGGCGTCACCCTCGAGGGACGGACTGATGCCCAGCGCCCGGAGCAGGTTGGCGGCGTGTTCACCCGGGTTGCCCGCCTCACCCAGCGTGGGGTGCAGGCCCTCGTCGCAGAGATGGCCGAAGACCACGTTCACGACGGTCCACGGGCTGTAGGTCTCGTGTCGTTCGTTCATCAGCGCCTCCTGGTTTCCTCCATGAGAACGCCGGCGGGCACCGCCAGATGTCTCAATCTGAGACACCATGAGCAGGCATGTCCACCTACCCTGTCTAACGGGCGGCAAGGGAGCTGACGTGGCGGATATGGTGCGCACCCCGGATGCGGTACTCACGCGGGACACGGTCCTGCCTGACGACGCCGGGCTGGCTGAC
>WNGE01005520.1_pt1 | contig 23899 bp, 27 predicted proteins | sample 5400651 | NCBI WGS metagenome assembly WNGE01 (sample SAMN13153370, study PRJNA577476) | soil metagenome | isolation source: 60 cm soil or saprolite under grassland replicate 2 | place: USA:California | collected 2016-06-15
CGACCGCGCGTCGACCAGGAACTGCGAGAGCCCCTCGTGCTTCTTGTCGGGCACCACCCGGGTCCGGAACAGCGCGATCATGTAGTCGGAGAGATGCGCATTGCTGGTCCAGACCTTGGTGCCGTTGACCCGGTAACCCCCGCTGACCTTCTCCGCCCGCGTGCGGATGGAAGCGAGGTCGGAGCCCGAGTCCGGCTCGCTCATGCCGATGGCGAAGGCCAGCTCGCCGCGGGCGATCCCCGGCAGGAAGCGCTCGCGCTGCTCCTCGGTGCCGAAGCGCAGGAGGAGCGGACCGCTCTGCCGGTCGGCGACCCAGTGCGCGGAGACGGGAGCCCCGGCCGCCAGCATCTCCTCGAGCACCACGTACCGCTCCAGGGCCGAGCGCTCGTGACCCCCGTACTTCTTGGGCCACGTCAGGCCGATCCAGCCGCGGGCGGCGACCTTCTTGCTGAATTCACGGTCGAACCCGCCCCACGACCGCGCGCGCGTGTGGGGCGCCCGATCGCGCAGGGTCTCACGCAGGAACGCGCGCACCTCCGACCGGAGCGCCTCGGCCTCGGGTGGCAGATCCAGAAGCTCGAAGTGAAAGGTTGCGATGACGAGCTCCTATTCGTACGACTCGCGCCGGCGCAGCTCCACGAAGACGCCGTGGGCGTCCTGGGGATGGACCCAGGCGACATCATGGCGACGGTGGTCGACGCGCGCGCCCTCCTTCTTCAGATGCGCCACGCTGCCGGCGATGTCCTTGCACTCGAAGCCCACCAGGTACACGCCCTCGCCGCGCCTCGCGAGGAAGCGACCCACCGCCTTGTTCGGGTCGGTCGGCTGCAGCAGCTCGATGTGCCCGATGCCGGTGGGTAGGATCGCGTTCTTGAAGCCGAACTCCTTCGACTCGGCGCGGCGGTGCACTTGCAGGCCGAAGAGGCGCGAGTACCGCTCCACCGCCGCATCGAGATCCCGCACGGCCACCGAAAGCTCCACGATATCGCCCAGCATGGCGCCCCTCCTCGGTCCCGGTGCCCAGCGGGGCAGGCGGGACTCAGGCGGAGCATATCACGGAGGGAGCCCCCGAGGGTCCGGACGCTGCGACAGGATCACGTCCAGAGATGCGCCGCGCAAAGCTGGCGCCCTCGTGCCTCGTCTGGCTCGCACCTTGCCCCGGTGCCGAGCCCCAAAGTGACCCACTACCCAGGACGAGGCGCCGGGCCGGCTCGGCCCCGGATTGACGGCGCGGCGACTCCGCGGCAGACTCACGCGCATGGCTGCCAAGCGATGGTCCCTGTCGGTGCCGATGGATGGGTTCACGCTGGCCGAGCATGCGGAGATCGCCCGCGACGCGGAGCGCTGGGGCTACACCGATGCCTGGTCCTTCGAGGTGGACGGCGTCGACTGCTTCTCCCCGCTGGCGGTGGTCGCCATGGCGACGGGGATGCGCGTGGGCACCGCGATCGCCAATGTCTACACGCGGGGTCCCGCCACGCTCGCCGTGTCCGCCGCCGGGCTCGCCGAGATCGCGCCGGGACGCTTCTGCCTGGGCATCGGCGCCGGCTCCCAGCCCATCGTCGAGACGTGGAACGGCGGGAAGTTCGACCGGCCGGCGACTCGCGTCAGGGAGATGGTCCAGTTCCTGAGGCCGGCGCTGGCCGGCGAGCGCGTCGTGTTCCGGGGGGAGACGTTCTCCGTCGACGGGTTCCGGCTGACCCGGCCGCCCACCCATCCCATCCCGATCCACGTGGCCGCGCTCCGGCCCGGCATGCTGCGGGTGGCGGGTGCGGCGGCCGACGGCGCCGTCTTGAACTGGCTCTCGCCCGATGACGTGCCGAAGTCGGTGGGCGTGGTGCGCGAGGCGGCGCGGAAAGCCGGGCGCGACCCGGACGGCATCGAGATCACGGCGCGCCTCATGATCCATGTCGACCCGCCGACGCCCGAATCGGACCTCGTCGTGCGGCGCCACATCACCGGATATCTCAATGTGCCCGTGTACCGCGCCTTCCACGAGTGGCTCGGCCGGACCGAGGCGCTGCTGCCCATGTGGGAGGCCTGGAGCCGCGGCGACCGCAAGGGCGCGTTGGCGGCCATCCCGGAGCGGGTGGTCCAGGACCTGATCATCCGCGGCTCGATGGCCGACATCCGCGCCGGCATCCGGCGCTATCTCGAGGCCGGGATCGACACCGCCTTCCTCTCCCTCTCCACCCTCGAGCCCGACCCTGCCCGCAAGCGGCAGGCGCTCCTGGACGCCGTCCGCGCGCTGGCGCCGGCGGCTCCCGACGGGCCGTGAGAGCTGAAGGCAGTTCGGCGTCGGCACCGGGTCACCCCGACCAGAAAGGGGTTGCCCTGCAAATGGCGCCGGGGGTAGCGTAGTACCCGACATCCTCCGGAGGCACCAGCTATGATCCAGGAGAGCGCGCGGCATGGCCACCAAACGGATTCTGGCCGTCGAAAACAACGACCTCGTCCTGAGTTTCCTCGAAGCCGGGCTCACCAGCGCGGGCTATGACGTCGACACCGCCCACAACGGCCGGGAGGCTCTGGAGAAGCTCGACCACGTCGCGTACGACCTCATCATCAGCGACGTGCGCATGCCCGAACTGGACGGCCCGGGGCTCTGCCGGGCGCTGATCGCCCGCCGCTCCGATCTGCTCGCACGGATCATCTTCATCGCCACTCCCGACTCCATGGAGGATCACCGGGAGTTCCTCGCCAACAGCGGCATGCCGGCGCTGACCAAGCCGGTAGCCCTCGAGGAGCTGCGCGCCGCGGTCGAGCGCATGATCGGACGCAACGCCCGATCGGCCGGAAACGCGTCCGACTGACCGCCGTTCGAGCTTGCATTGACAGGGCCCCGATGCCCTGCCCCTCCGCCCGTCACTCGCCGAGCGTCGCGTGACACTCGCGACAGATCGGCTGGACCCGCGACCGCGCGATGAACTGAAGGGGAGGCTCACTGTCGGTGGTGTGCGCGGTGTGACAGCGGAGGCAGGTGATCCGCACCGTGCCGTGGGCCTGGATGGCGTGGTAGGTATTGCCCGCCCGCCCCTCGGCACTCTCCTCCTGCTCGGCGCTGAGGGCGGGCGCGCCCTTCAGGATCGGGGTGTGGCAGCGGCTGCACTCCTTCGACCGGAGCGGCAGGCGCATGTGATCGGGCTCGCGGTAGCGCCCGACCAGGTAGCGGAACGCGTCGATCCCCGACACCGTCCAGACACGGAGTCGCATGGACAGATCGGCGCCGCCGTGGCAATCGATGCAGCGCACGTCCTTGGCGTGGTGCGGACCGGTCAGATCGGTGAAGGGGACGGACGTGAAGCGCTGGAACTTCTCGTCGTGCAGGTGGCACGAGACGCAGAAGTTGTTGTCGCGCTCCTTGGCGGCCAGCCCGACGAGGAACAGCGACACGAGGGCGGCGAGCCCGGCCAGCGCGGCCACGCCCCAGGCGAGCCTGCGCCGTACCGTCGCGGCCCGGCCTCGCCCGTCAGCCGGTCGGAGATTCCCGAGCCTGTCCTGCGCGCTCACCGAAGTCTCGCCGCTTCGAGCGCCGGCGTTGCCGGCGCAACTCCGCCTGGGAGGGGGCCGTCGAGGCCCTCTCCCAGGCTTCAGCGGACCGTGACGGTCGCGACCTTCGAGAACATGATGTGGCCCGATGGGCCGGCGGGCCCGCCCCTGGGCACGATGACACCCGCCGGGGTTGTCACGCGGCCGACCGATGACGCCTTCTCGGTGCCGTACTGGAACGCCGCCGCCACCGTGTAGGTGCCCGGCGTGTGAGGAGCCTGCACGGTCCAGGTGACCTTGCCCTCGGGGAACTTCTTGGCCGCCAGGTCCGCTTGCTGGTCGAAGATAAGCACGGCGTTGAGGTTCTTCTTGAGACCCGGCCCGCGGCTATCGATCCACTTGGTCTGCTCCTTGCCGTCGGCTCCCCATACCTTGGGCGCTCCGACGACGAGCCAGCCGTCGCTCTGGATCGGCCGGCCCTGGAAACGCAGGTCGCTCTCCATGAGCCAGACGCCGACGACGCCGTGGCCGCCTCGGAGATTGGCCGTGATCTGGATCTCCTGGCCGGGCTTGGCCGTGGAGGGAACCGTCAGCGTGACCGACGTGTTCTGGTCGATCAGCTTGACATCGGCCAGGAGCTTCTGGCGATCCGCCGGGCTCATGTCCTTGTACCCGCCGGCACCCTCCTCGATGGCCTTGTAGTGCTTGCTCTCCACGAGCTGGCTCGCGGCGAAGGCCTCCGGCTCCACGCGCACATCCTCCTTGCTCATCGAGGAGTGACACGAGGCGCAGTGCGGGGTGAGATCCGTGACATTCCTCAACGGCCCGCCGTTGTACCCCTGCCCGCTTCCGGTGAACACGAAGATCCCGACCGACAGAGCTCCGGTGACGTACGGCCAACGCGACATACGCGCCTCCTCGGAAGAGATGGTTGACCAGCCGCGACATCCGCTGATCCTACACCTGCGGGCAAGATACCGCATCCCCACGGCCGGCCACAACGCCACAACGCGGCGCTCATTTCCCGCCAAGGGATGGAGCGGTATACTGGGCGCCTCAGCGTCGCGAATCCAGGAGGCCGTCATGGAACCGGTGAAGGACTCGAGCCACCTCTACGAGGTCGAGCGGCGTGCCCGTCACGCCGAGCGCCCGGGTTTTCGAATCTCCGAGCTTCAGATCGCCCCGAGCCAGCGGGTGCCCTGGCACTACCACAGCCATACCCAGGACACGTTCTATGTCCTCCAGGGTCAGATCCGGCTCTTCCTGCGCGATCCCAAGGAGGAGGTGAAGCTCGGACCCGGCGAGACGTATTCGGTCTCGCCACGACGGCCACACCTCGTCACCAACGGCGGCGACACCTCGGCGACGTTCCTGGTCCTGCAGGGCATCGGCGAGTATGACTACGTGCCCCTGACGTGACGGCCTGAGCCGCCTCCGCAGACCTCGCACGTCGGAGGAGGCATTCATGACAGCGCCGCGCGCTTTCCGCGAGGCAGCCCGATCATCGGGAGCAGCGGGACGGCGCCGCCGCATCATCGTCCTCGTCATCATCGCGGCGGTCGGCTGGCCCGGTGCCAGTCCGGCGGTCTGCACACCGTCTCCGCTGCCACCCGATACGCCCCTGGCCCTGGTCCTGTCGGGCGGTGGCTCGAAGGGCGCCTACGAGGCCGGGGTGGCCGCGGCCTTCCTGCGACGCGGCCTCCCGATCCGCCTGGCGGCCGGCTCCTCGGCCGGCGCGCTCAACGCCGCCATGCTCGCCGACGGCCGCGCCGACCGGCTGCGAGCGCAGTGGCGCGGCCTGACCCGTGAGCAGGTCTACACGCTACGGGCGTCGGTCTTCTTCGCGGGCCTCCTCCCTGGATGGCTCACCCTGTGGACGCTGGACTCCGCCGGCTCGCTCTTCGATCCGCAGCCGCTTCGGCAGCTGATCTCGTCCTCGCTCGACCTCGATCGCATCCGGGCCTCGCCGGTCCGTCTGCTCGTCGTGACCACCGATCTGGCGCGCCGCGAACGCCGGGTGTTCGACAACCAGACGGTGACGGTGGAGGCGCTCATGGCGGCGGCCGCGGTCCCCGGCGCCTTCCCACCCGTCGAGGTGGACGGCGCCCTCCTGGTGGACGGCGGGCTCCTCGGCCGCGCGCCGGTGCTGGAGGCCCTCGCGTCGGGTGCCCCGGTGGGGCGCGTGGTGGTCGTGATGAGCTATGCACCGGACGAGCGGGGCCAGCGGCCCACGACCATGCGGCGGACCGTCGAAGAGGCCTTCGAGATGAGCATGATCCACCAGATCGGGCGTGACACGGAGCTGGCTCGGCTCAAGTACCCGGGCGTGGAGGTGCAGCTCCTCACCCCCTCGACGCCGCTCCTGGTGCGCCCGCTGGACTTCGACGCCGAGGCGATGTCCCGGATGCTGGACCGCGGGGAGGCCGATGCGCTTGCTTGCCTGCGGGCATGGGAGGGAAAGTGAGACGCGCCGAGGGCGGACGGCTTCCGGGCGCCGATGCTCATTTCTGACTGGCCCGTGACGCTCTGCGGAACCGCCTCCGCGCCGGGCCGTCGCGCAACGCGTTGATTCTGCTGGATCGAGGCCGGTGGCTCGCCTCTTGCTCTGTACCCAATGACCAGGAGGAGCTGCGACCTTGATGATGAACAGCACGGCACACCCGATCCGGATCCTGATGGTTGACGATGAGCCCCTCATCGCCGAGCTGGTGGTCGATGTGCTGACCGCGGAAGGCTACGAGGTCGACACGGCGGCCAGCGGGCTCCTCGCCCTCGACCGGATCGAGGCGGGATCCTACGATCTGATCCTGAGCGACCTGCGCATGCCCGACCTGGATGGGTTCGCGTTCTACCACGAGCTGGAGCGGCGGCGGCCGGAGCTCGTGCGGCGGATGATCTTCATCTCAGGAACCACCGAGCATCCCGAGTACCAGAAATTTCTCGACGAGGCCGGGGTGCCGATGCTGTCGAAGCCGTTCCACGTGGAGGATCTGTGCCGGCTCGCCGAGCAATCCTTGTCGGGCGCTCAGACCTAGACTACCGGCCACCGGGCTCATCGACGAACAGGACGAGGTCCAGCTCCTTGTCCTTCGCGCGCAGCCGGCTGACGAGGAACCGCAGCAAGTTGGCATAGATGATCTTCCCGATCCGGTCGTTCTGGTCCACGATGCGACGCAAATCGCTCGTGGGGAGAACGCACAGCCGCGCCGCCGTCAGGGCCTGGGCGGACGCCGAGCTGGGCTGGTCGTCGATCACTCCGTACTCTCCGAAGCAGCGACCGACCCCGAGGACGTTGAGCCGGACGCGGCTGGGGCGCCGTACGCCCGCGACCGAGCGATCGGGCAGGAAGAACTCGATGTCCCCTTCGAGGATGACATAGAGCCCGGTACCCCTGGATCCCTCCGACAGCAGCGCCTGCCCCGCTGCCACATCGACCAGCCGGGAGGACGCCATGATCACGTCCAGCTCGGCCGGCGAGAGCTGCGCGAACACTACGGACTCCGCCAGGGTCTTCCGGTATCGCTCGAGCGCATTGTCGTTCATTCGGCTCTCCCCCTCCGCATGATGGCGGCCCCCCAGGAAGGCACCGCCGGACGACGGCAGCATAGACGAAGAGCGAGCGAGCGGCAACCGGCCCTCACGCCGCATGAGCGAGCAGCGGGCGCGAGGGCTGACGTCAACGCCAGGCCTCTCCGCTCGCTCCTGTCCCGGCCTCGCGCGGAGCCTGTCGGAGAGAGAGCTGTGAACGCGGTCCGGGCGACGGCCTTACCGGTGCAATCGAGTCCCTGGGGGAGGGGCCAGGAAGGGGCTGCCGAGGCCCCTTCCCACTCTCGAGCGCCGGCTTTGCCGGGGCAATCGAGGTCCGGGGGGAGCGCCGGCGAGGGGGGCCGTGGGAGGCCCCTCTCCCACTCTCGGGCGCCGGCTTTCCCGGCTCAACCCTGTCCCATGGCGAATGTCCCGGAGGGGCCATCGAGGCCCCTTCCGATTGCGCTCGTCCAAAGGAGCCCGTCACGGGGTACACTGTCAAGGGTCCGACGAGCCCGAGGCGCGGGGATCCGGTGCGGCGTCCCCGCCCGGAGTGGAGCCGGCACGCTCCGGGTCAAGCCGAGGCGGCGGCACCACGCGACACCGGCGTCTGAGGCTCCTGGTTCGGCGCATTCGTTGCGCGATCACCGGCGCTCCGCCGCACATGCGCCGAGACGGGGCTACCGTGATGGGGCGCTTCACGCTCGCTAGCCTGCGCTACAGCCTGCTCCTCATGGTCTTGCTGGCCATGCTGCCGGCGCTCGCGCTCATCCTGTGGACGGCCTGGGAACAGCGGCGACAGGCCGCCGTGGGCGCGGAGGAGGACGCGCTCCGCCTCGCCCGGCTCGCCTCGGCCGATCATGAGCGGCTGCTCGAAGGCGCGCGATCGCTGCTCATCGGCCTCGCGCAGCTGTCGGACGTGCAGATGCACAACGCCAAGGCGTGCAGCGCCCTGTTCGCGGAGGTCCAGCGGCGGTTCCCGCTCTACACGGACATAGGGGCGATCCGCCCGGATGGGCATGTCTTCTGCGCGGCCAGGGCCGGCCACCGCGCCGTGAACGTGGCCGATCAGCTCTTCTTCCAGCGCGCGTTGGCCACCCGGGAGTCCACCGCGAGCGGGTACCATCCCGATCCCGCCACCGGCAAGCCGGTGCTGACACTCTCGTACCCCGCCATCGACCGCGGCGGCGCAACGTGGGCGGTGGTGTTCGCCGAGCTGGATCTCGGTTGGATGGCCCAGCTCACCAACAAGGCCCGGCTCCCGGCGGGCACGGTGATCACCGTCACCGACGCCGCGGGGCTGGTGCTCGCCCGTTATCCGGATCCCGGCGACTGGACCGGAAAGTCCGCGCCGGATTGGCCGGTCGTCCAGGCGATCAAGCGCGCGGGGGAAGGGACGCTGGAGGGGCCTGGGCTGGAAGGCCAGTCCCGGATCTTCGGGTTCACGCCGTTGCTCGCTCTCAGGCGCGACAAGCCCGTCTACGTCAGCGTGGGCATCCCCCGAGACGCCGCGCTGGCCGAAGCCGACCGGCTTCTGACGCGCAACCTGCTGTGGGCGGGGTTGGTCGTGCTCCTGATGCTCGGGGCGGCAGCCATCGTGAGCGATCTGCTCATCCTCCGCCGGGTCCATGCCGTGGTCAGAGCGGCAAGGCGACTGACGGCGGGGGACCTGGCGGCGCGAGCCACCGTGCGGGGCCCCGACGAGATCGGAGTCATGGCGCGGACGTTCAATCTCATGGCCGAGCGCCTGCAGGCCCGTGTGAGAGACGAGGAGTCGACCAAGGAGGGGCTGGCGGAGCGCGTGAAGGAGCTGGACTTGCTCAATCGCATGGGCGAGCTGTTCCAGGCCTGTCTCAGCCTCGAAGAGGCCTACGGCGTGATCGGCCGCCTGGCTCCGCGGCTCTTTCCCGCCGAGGCGGGGGCCGTTTTCGCCCTGAGCCCGGCGCGGAATCTGATCGAGGTCGTGGCCAAGTGGGGAACGCGCTCGGTCGACGGCGCCGTGTTCTCCCCCGAGGCGTGCTGGGCGTTACGCAACGGCCGGCAGCATATCGTCGAGGACACGGGCTCGGGCGTGCTGTGCGAGCACCTCGCCAGCCCTCCCCCCCCGGCGTATGTGTGCACACCGCTCGTCGCCCAGGGCAACTCCTTCGGGGTGCTCCACGTGTCGAGCGAGCCGCGCAACGGCGACGCCGGCCTGAGTCAGGCCAAGCAGCGTCTCGCGGATGCGGTGGCGGCCCAGCTTGGTCTCGGCCTCTCCAACGTGCAGCTCCGCGAGATCCTGCGCAGCCAGTCCATCCACGATCCCCTCACCGGGCTGTTCAACCGGAGGTACATGGCGGAGACGCTCGACCGGGAGGTACACCGGGCTCGCCGAGCGGGGAACTCGCTCGGGGTGCTCATGGTGGACGTGGATGGCTTCAAGCAGCAGAATGACGCCTTCGGCCACGATGCCGGCGACGCGATCCTGGTCGAGCTTGGGGCTCTGCTTCAGGGGAGCCTGAGAAAGGAGGACATCGCCTGCCGCTACGGCGGCGAGGAGTTCGTCCTGGTGCTGCCCGATGCCACCATGGAGAACGCCGCGCGGCGGGCCGAGCAGCTCAGAGACGCGGTCAGGCATATGCGCGTGCCGCACAAGGACGTCCTCCTCGGGCCCGTCACGGTCTCCATCGGGGTGGCTGCCTTCCCCGATCACGGCTCGGATGGCGCCGGCCTGCTCAAGTCCGCGGACATGGCGCTGTACGAGTCCAAGAGAACGGGGCGGGATCGCGTGACGGTGGCGAGACCCCCCGAGCCCTGGCCCGTCTCACCGTGAAGCGCCTCCGCATGGCGCCGCCGTCCCAAAACTTACACGCTGCGTGTAAACCTTACACGGCCGAGCGGAGAGGAATGCCCTCCGACCGGACAGCCGTCGTCGTGATCCGTCGAGCCCGCACGTCGTCACATCGCCGACTTGCGCTCACCCGCATCGCCTGACCGAGCGCCATCGAGCGCCTCGCGCTCAGGCATGGTTCTTGCGGTCACGAGCGGCGGCTTGGCGGGTCAGAGACCCGACCTCGGAGATGGCGTTCGCAACCTGCTCGCCTCGGGCTGAGCGAAAAGGAGACCGCCCATGAAACCCCTCTTCCGAATTACCGTCCTGCTCCCAGCCGTGCTCATTCTGGCCTCGGGCTGCGCCACCAAGGGTTGGGTCCGGGAGACCCTCGACAAGAAGGAGGCTGAGATCGACCAGCGGGTCGCCGTGGTAGGTCAACGGGTCGATACGGTCGACGGACGGGTGACCCAGGAATCGGAGCGGATTCAGGGTGTGGGCTCGCGCGTCACCACGCTGGAGACCTCCGTGACCGAGGTGAGCGAGGCCGCCCGAGGAGCCAAGGAAGCCAGCAATGCGGCGGTCGCCAAGTCCGAAGACGTGGACCGCCGGGTCAGCCGCCTGTGGACGAGCCGGCACAGCCCGAGACTGGTGGATACTGTCGAGCTCTTCTTCGGCTTCGACAAGGCCGACCTCGACGACAAGGCTCAAACGGCGCTCGGGAACCTCGCCAAGGACCTCCAGACCAACCCGAACCTCATCGTGGAGCTGACCGGCTTCACGGACACCCGCGGGTCGCGCGAGTACAACTACCAGCTCAGCCAGCGGCGGGTCGAGTCGGTGCGGCGCTTCCTCGTCGAGCGCGGCGTGCAGCTCTCACGCATCCTGTCGGTGGGCCTTGGCCCCATCACCGGCTCCGGCGCGCCCGAGCCGCAGAAGCGCCGGGTGACCGCCAAGCTCATGCTCGAGCAGGACTAGGAAACTCGGCGGGAGGCTTCGCCCCCCCTTCCGTGCCCGGGAATCGATTGCGCCGGCAAAGCCGGCGCCCCAACACGTCGACTCCCCGCCGGACCCCCTATCAGCCGTGCCACCCTCTCCCCCGCCGAGGGGGAGAGGGTGGGGTGAGGGACGCCCGCGGGCCTCGTGCCTGGCGTGTCACGGCGCGCGCGCCGTGACACTCGTCCCCCGGGCGTGAACGCGCTGTCGAGAACACCAGGTCGTCATTCGAGTCCGAGCGAACCCCAGAACACGGGTTCCGGCATGAGCCGCACGCCGAACCGCTCCTCGACGCCCGCGCGCACCCTTCGCGCAAACGCGACGACATCGCTCGCGCGCGCCCCATCGTGGCAGACGATGGCCAGGGTGTGCCGGCTGGAGAGACCCACGGGCCCGTCGGTCTGGCCGCGCTCGAAACCCGCGCGCTCGATCAGCCAGGCCGCGGAGAGCTTGACGCGGCCGTCGGGCTCGGGCCAGCGCGGCAACGATGAATCGCTCCCCGCCCGCTCCTCGATTCGCGCGAGCTCAGCCGCGGTGACGATGGCATTGAGGAAGAACGACCCGCAGCTCCGGCGGTTGGGATCATCGGGTTCCAGCACCATGGACTTGGACCGCCTGATGTCGAGGACGCTGCGGCGGACGTCGGCGAGCGATGGGGACCGGATCCCTCTGCGGTCCAGGTCCTTCACGAGGTCCGCGTAGCGAACGGCCGGCGCGCCGCCGCGGTGGAGGCGATACCCGACGGCGAGCACGATGTGCCGTCCGGGCGTCCCGCTCTTGAACGCGCTGTCGCGATAGGCGAACCCGCACTCGGCCGGGGAGAGCGTCACGACCTGTCCGGTGCGCCGGTCGAGGGCGCGCACGCCGACGACGGTCTCGCTCACCTCCTGGCCGTAGGCGCCGACGTTCTGGATCGGCGTCGCCCCGACCAGCCCCGGGATCCCGCTCAGGCATTCGAGCCCCGCCCAGCCCCGCTCCACCGCGAAGCGGACGAGATCGTCCCACGGCTCCCCCGCGGCGGCCGTGAGCTCCACCACGGGGCCGGCGGGGCGCGCGGTCACTCCCCGCACGCCGATCTTGACGACGAGCCCGTCCACGCCCTCGTCGGCGACGACCAGGTTGGAGCCGCCGCCGAGCACGCAGAGCCGCAAGCCTCGCCTCTCCGTCCATTCCAGCGCCTCGTGAACGGCCCGCTCGTCCCGGGCCTCGAGGAAGTAGCGCGCGGGGCCGCCGACGCCGATCGTGCAGTACGGAGCGAGCGAGATGTTCTCGAGCGGCTTCACGAGCACCCGACCCGTTCAACCGGCATCGCCGTCAGGTCCTGGGCCAGCTTGCTTCGCCATGTCTTTCGAGCCATTTCACCGCTCGCCTTTGACCCACTACTCGCCGTCATCTTCCGGTGGGACCTCCCCCGGCCGCCGATGGCCGACCACGGCGAGCGCGAAGGCCAGCGCCATGACCGCCGTGACGACGAGAAACACCACCAGCCCCACCCGGCATCCCGGATCCTGCCAGGTCTTGCTCATCAGCCACCCCAGCACGAAGCCGGCGGTCGCGATCCAGATATCCTTCATCTTGACACCGGCCTCTATGATGGCACGCTGGGTCGGGAAGCGCATCGCATCGTCGCCCACGGAGGCCGGGGCGAGAGGGGGCTGCCGCGCCTGGCATGACGAAGTTCCTGACTGCTCGCGCTGTCCGGCATAATCTTCTTCCGTGTTGATCGAGCGGATCGACGACCCGTCCGACCCCCGCCTCGCGGATTACCGCGACCTGAAGGACCCCCTCCTCCGCCTGCAGCGGGGGCTCTTCATCGCCGAGAGCCGGGAGGTGATCCGGCGGCTGTTCTCCTGCGGACGCTTCCGGACGCGCTCGGTCCTGCTGACGCCGGCCGCGCTCGAAGGTTTGCGCGATCTCCTGGAGACGGCCGACTCCGGCATCCGCGTCCTGCTGGTCCAGCACGACCTCGTCCGCGGCGTCGTCGGCTACAACTTCCACCGCGGTTGTCTCGCGGTCGGGGAGCGGGGCGCCGAGCCGCCACTCTCGACCCTCCTCGACCCAACGGGGCGGCGGCTGCTCCTCGTGCTCGAGGACGTCACGAACCCCGACAACATAGGCGCCGTCTTCCGCAACGCGATGGCGTTCGGCGCCGACGCCGTCCTGCTCTCGCCCGGTTGCGCGGACCCACTCTATCGAAAGGCGATCCGTGTCTCCATCGGCGGCTCGCTCTCCGTCCCGTTCGCGCGTCTCGCGGACTGGCCGGAGGGCCTGAGGAGCCTCCGCGACGCCGGTTACCGCGTCATCGCGCTGACGCCGGGGACTGCGGCCATCGATGTCGCCGAGTTCGGGACGATACGCTCGGTGCCGGAACGCCTGGCCCTGCTCTTCGGCGCGGAGGGCACCGGCCTCTCCGCGGCGAGCCGCGCGGCGGCGGACTGCGAGGTCCGGATCGCGATGATGCCGGGCGCGGATTCGCTGAACGTCGCGACGGCGTCCGGGATTGCGCTCCACCGCCTCACAGGCTCGTGAGAAAAGCCCATCTGCGGAGGTACGGCGCCCTCGGCCGCACGCTCAACGCACGGAGACTACGCCTCGCGCGCCGCCGTTGGGCGCCGTGTCAGGGTCGTGAAGGCGCCCCGAACGCCAGATCGAGCGTCGTCGTGACGAACTCGCCGATGTCGGGCTCGGTCGAGGCCCGCGGGCCCGCCACGTTCAGGACCCGGATGTGGTGTTGCTGGACAAAACGGCGGAGCCGCTCCCCCGCATTTCCCTTGTTCGCGTCCTTCGACAGGTGGAGCCACGGCTTCCCATGCTGCTGGGCGAGCTCCGCGGTCCTTCTCGATCCGCCCGTCAGCGTTCGCGACAGGCTGAGGATCACCGTTCCGTCCGAATCACGGACGTTCCACTCCGTTCGCTGCACATAGCTGTCGCTCGGCGTCTCCGTGAGCCGGTAACCGGGGGCGATCGTCCCATCTTCCGCCTTGCGTCCCTGCGGGCACCAGCCCCCATGCGGGACTCCGTGCATCATGGCCCAGTTCAGCGCCGCCCGGTCCGCCCCCGTCTGTCCGCCCGACACGATCTTGACGAGGATCAAGGCCCCGCTGGCATCGCGCCGCAGATTCACCAGGCGCTACTTACCGGATGTCGGGCGCTGCAGGGGATCAAGGAAGTCAAGGTCGCCTTCGACATCACCGCCGGCGACGCCAAGGCGCTCCTCGCCCGGCTGAACGTGATCGACGAGACGCGCCAGTCGCTGATCAAGCAAATACTCTCGCGGCCCGCCCGTCAGAGCTAGCGAGGGCCGATGGCCCGAACCAATCCCGAGAGAGGAGAACACCCATGTTCCGGACACGATCCACTTGGCTTCTGGCGCTGATCCTGGGCTCGACCCTGGTCGCCGCCGCCGCGGCCGGCGCGGCCGACAGCACGGATCCCGCAACGCCGGCTCACGGACGATCAGATGAGCGCCATCCGGCAGATGCATGCCCAGCAAGCCGCGAACCGGAAGCAACTCCGGCAGTCACTCCGCCAGGCTCAGTCCGACCTGCGCCAGCTCGCGCTCAACAGCGGCGACCCGGCCGCCATCCAGGCCAAGCAGGCCGAGGTTGCCCAGCTCCTGAGCCAGTCGTTGGCGATGCGCGTGCAATCGCTTCAGGCCATGGCGCCGATCCTCACCCCTGATCAGCGCGCGAAGCTGGCGCAGATGGGCCCCGGCGGGCTTGGGCGCCGCGGTGGCCACTGGCACCAGCCGCAGGGCTCCTCGTCGTAGCCGGGTCCCTCCCGGAGCGCATTCTCGGCTGCTCACCCCGATCCTCCCTCTCGCGACGGAGGGTCGGGGTCAGCGTGCGCCCGGGATCAGCTCAGCTCCCTCGCCGCCGCCCCCTCGCCGCTGTCGTGCTGACAGCGGGCACACTTCATCCTGGCATCCCCGGCCCCCGAGCAGCCGGACGACGACCGCGCGGGATCAGCCTGGCAGCCATCGGAGAAGAAAACGACGTGACGAGGTTCGAGCGCCGGCTTTGCCGGCGCAATCTCCGGACTGCTCGCCTCGGAGCCCGGTAGGCGATCGGCTACTGCTGGTAGCCGAAGAGGCGCCACCCGCCGGCCTCGCGCCGCGCCACCTCGAGCTCGTGCTGCCAGGAGAGAAACACCACCCAGGTGCCCACCAGCGGCAGCCGCCCGGAGACCTCGCCGGTCGAGTAGACCCACGCGTGCCCGTCCACCATTTGCACCTCGTCGATGCGGACCCGCGCCCGGACGGCGTCGTAGATGCTGTAGATCGCGATCAGCTGCTCCCGGATGCCGGGCTTCGTGAACGGCCCCGTGCGGTACTGATCGGAGACGGAGGCGAGAACGCCCGCGACGTCGCGGGCCTCGAACCGCTGAGTCGCCTTGGCGAGGACAGTCTGGAGCTCGCCGACCACCTGCGCCGGCGCCGTCACGCCCGGCTGGGCGGCGAGGGCCGCGCCCACCGCCGGGCCGGTCACGAGCCAGAGAGCCGTCGCGAGCATCAGCGCGCACCGACGTGGCGCAGGCGTGCTCACGCCTTCCCTGCTGCCGTCGGGTCGAGGTGGTCCGGCCGCGGGGCATAGGGATACGGGCCCTCGACGCTCTTGCCGAGCGCGAAGCGGCGCAGGCTGAACGCCTCGATGTCGACCGTCTTGGCGCGCCCCTCCGTGATCAGCTCCGCCATGCACAGGCCGACGGCGGGAGCGATCTTGAAGCCCGAGCCGCTGAACGCCGTGGCCACGTAGAGGCCGTCGATCCCGTCCACGCGCCCCAGGATGGCGTGACGGTCGTGGCTGTAGCCGTCGAAGGCACGATAGCCGCGGGCGAGCGTCGCGCGCTCCATGGCGGGAATCCGATGCGTCAGGAGCTCGGCGCCCCGACTCGCCGCCTGCGGGGGGAGCCCGGTGCCGAGGGTGTCGGGATCGATCTCCCACTCCTGGCACGGCACGCCCACCAGGGTCAGGCCTCCGGCTTCCGGTCTGAAATAGTTGCCGAGCACGTTGTCGATGAAGATCATGTGGGGCTCGCGGAGCTCGGCGGGCCGCGTGACGGCGACGGTATCGATGGCCTTGGGACGCATGCGGAGGTCGAGGCCGATGTCGCGGCCCAGGCGCCCCGACCAGGCTCCCGCCGCCAGGACCACGGCCTCGGCCTCGACGCGGCCGGCGCTGGTCTCCACCCCCCGCACGCGGCTCTCGCGGCGGTCGATCTTCGTGACCGCCGTCCATGGCATGATCCGCGCCCCCAGCTCCTCGGCGCGGCGCCGGAAGCCCTCCACCGTCGCCGCCGGATCGGCGTAGCCGCTGTCGGGCTCATAGGCCGCGCCGCCGATGTCCTCCACGTTGGCGCAGGGCTGGAGCGCCTTCAGCTCGGCCGCGGTGAGCGCCGTGGTGTTGACGCCGATGCTCCGCAGCATCTCGACATTTCGCCTCAGGTTCTCCGCGTAGGGCGGCGCCACCACGTTCACGAAGCCGGTACGGGTGAACACGGGCGGCCCGTCCATCAGCTCGCCCCAGTGCTCGAAGACCGGGAAGCTCGCCCACGCCAGCCGCGCATCCCACTCGTTGGTGTAGTGCATGCGGACGAGCGCGCTCGAGCGCCCCGAGGCGCCGCTCGCGAGCGCGCCCTTCTCCACGAGCAGGACCTTGACGCCCCTGGACGCCAGCGCATAGGCGATGCTGGTCCCGTTGACCCCGCCGCCGATCACCACCACCTCCGCCGTCTCGACCATGCTGGTCGTCCCCTCGCGCGCGCTCAGCGCGCTTCGCGGGCGAGCGCCGCCAGCGGCACCGGCTTGGCCGGCGGCCGCGGGGTGAAGACACCCGCCTCGGTCACCGGCTTGCCGGTGGTGTAGGCGATCAGATGCGCGAGCGCGGGCCCGCACATGCGCCCCTGGCAGCGGCCCATACCCACCCGCGTCCAGGCCTTCACCTCGTTGACGTGGCTCGCGCCGTCCCGCGCGGCCTCGAGCGCGTCCGCCACCGCCACCTCCTCGCACCGGCAGAGCGTCGTCTGGTCTTCGGCCAGCGTGTAGAGGCCCGGGCCGAAGCGGTACAGCTCGTCCATGACCCGCCGGAACCCGGCCAGATGCAAGAGACGACCGCGGGCCCGGCTCGCCTCGCGCGCGTAGTCTCTACCCAGCAGGTGCCCCTGCCGATTGGCCACGACGAGCCCGGCCAGATGCCCCTCCAGGAGCGCCACCGCCGAGCCCGCCACGCCGGCCCCATCTCCCACGACGAAGACACCGGGCACCGTGCTCTCCATCTCCCGGTTCCTCACGGGCACGTAGCCGCCGAGCTCCACGTCGTACCGGTGGTCGCAGCCGGCGAGCCGCGACAGCTCGAGCGAGGAGACGAAGCCGTAGCCGACGACGACGGTATCCGCGTCGAAGTGCGTCTCGGTACCGCCGACCGGCCCCCACTGATCGTCGCAGCGGGAGACCACGGCGCCGGTGACCTCGGTGCTGCCGAGCGCGCGGCGGATCACGTGCCCCGTGAGGAACCGCACGCCCGCGGCCTTGATCTCACGTCGGTAGTGATAGCCCTGCTGGACGAAGTTCAGATGCGGCAGCATGCGATGAGCGAACCGCCAGATCCGGCGCATCGGCGACGCTTCGCAGACGGCCACGACCTGCGCCCCGCCGCGCAGGAGGTAGTGCGCCACCACGAGCAGGAGCGGTCCGCTGCCCGCGATGAGCACGCGGCGGCCGGGGAGCACGCGGTAGCCCTTCATCAGGTTCTGGGCGCCGCCGGCGGTGACCACCCCCGGCAGCGTCCAGCCGGGGAAGGGCACCGGCCGGTCATAGGCGCCCGGCGCCAGGATCAGCGTCTCGGCGCCGATCCGCTCCGTCTCGTCCCGCGTCGCGAGCGCCACGATGCGCTGATCGAAGATGCCCCAGACGACGGCGCCGAGCCTCAGCTCCACGCCCAGGGCCCGGACCTCGTCGATGAGCCGGCGTCCCTCGGCGGACTCCTCGCCCGGCTTCGCGTCGCCGGGCGCGTGGAAGCTGTCTGGCATCTGACGGTAGTACTGCCCGCCCAGCTCGGCATTCTCATCGACGAGGAGGACGCGGACCCCGTGGCGGGCCGCCGTCCGCGCCGCCGCCAGCCCGGCTGGCCCGCCGCCCACCACCACGCACCCGACGGACCTCATTGGCCTACCTCCCAGTCACCCAGTCCGCGCTGCGTCTCGACGCGGAGGCCATCCCGCACCGGCGTCATGCAGGCCCGGACGTTCGGGAGGCCGTCCACCATGATCAGGCAGTCCTGGCAGACCCCCATGCCGCAGAAGTAGCCGCGCGGCTCCTCGGTGCGCGCCGTCCAGCGCGTGAACCGGCGTCCCGACGCGACCAGCGCCGCCGCGATGCTCTCGCCCTCGTACGCCGCGAGGTGATCGCCGTCCACCAGGATGGTGAGGCTCCGGCCGCGCTCCTCGGCCGCCGTCATTCTCAAGTCGTCGTGGGTCATCGGAACAGACTCCTAGTGTCCGCCATCGCGGGTGACGAGGGATGGGCGCGCAGGGTCGAACGGCGCCAGCATGTCGGGGCGCCGGCCGCTCAGGATGAACGAGGCGAGCAGCTTGCCCGTCATCGTCGAGTACAGGATGCCGATGGAGTCGTGGCCCGTCGCCAGCCAGAAGCCCTCGAGCCCGGGCGCGGGGCCGATGATGAATCGACCGTCGCCGCTGCGCGGGCGGAGTCCGGCCCAGGCCCGCACCAGGCGCGCCCGCGCGAGCGCCGGCACCGTGTCGACCGCGTACCGGCAGAGCTGGCTCACGCCCTCCCAGGTGCTGCCACGGTCGAAGCCGACGAACTCACTGGTGCTGCCGACATAGAACCGGCCCTGGAATCCCCCCGAGCGCGTCTGCTTCAGGTAGCGCTTCTTCTGCATCTCGCCTTCGAAATCGTGAGGAGTCTGGAGACCGTGCTCCTTGAACGGGATATGTCCCGCATGGGAGATGACGGCCCGTACCAGCGGCGGCAGCGGCTCGCTCACGAGGAGCTGACCCTTGCGCGGCTCGACGCCGATCTCCACTCCGGCGAGCCGTCCGATGGCGGGCGACCACACGCCGGCGGCGTTGACCACGATGGGGGACCAGAACATCTGCTCCGCCGTCCTCACTCCCGCCACCCGGCCGCCCGAGGTCTCCACGCCGATGACCTCGGTATGCGGTCGAACCTGGACGCCGCGCTCGGCGGCGGCGCGGGCCAGCGCCAGGGTCAGCGCCATCGGGTTGGTATAGCCGTCCAGTGGACAATAGGTCGCGCCCAGGATCCGCCGGGGGTTCAGCCGAGGCTCGGCGCGCTCGACGTCGGCCGCCTCCCAGAACTCGACGGGGACATGAGCCGACTGCCGGGCGGCGAACTCCTTGAGGAGGCGGTACTCCGTCTCGTCCTCGGCGAGGACCAGGCCGCCGCTCCGCACGTACTCGAAGTCGGTCTTCAACTCTCGCGACAGCTCCTCCAGGAGCCGGATGTTGGCCAGCGCCAGCTCGAGCGGCGGCCCCGGCACCCGCCCCTGGACCGAGGCGTGCCCCGCGCTCGCCGACGAGGTTCCGCCGGCGACGGCGCCGCGGTCCAGCAGGCAGACCCGCAGGCCCCCGCCGGCGAGGAAATAGCTCACCGCCGAGCCGATCACCCCGGCGCCGACCACCACCACGTCCCAACGCTCAGTCATCTGTCCCTCGCGGCGTCCGCGTGGAAGCGGTGCAGCCTGAACGCCGACAGGTTCATCGACGGCGTGCCGTCGAGCAGCCACTCGGAGAGGAGCTGGCCCACCACGGGTCCGAGGGCGAAGCCATGTCCGCAGAAGCCGGCCGCGACATGGACGCCGTCGACATGGTCGATGATCGGCATCTCGTCGGGCGTGAGCCCCTCGAGGCCGACCCAGCTCCGCGTCGTCTCGGCGCCACCGAGCACCGGCAACACCTCGACGGCATCCAGCGCAGCGAGCCGCATGTTCTCCTCCGCCGGGCCCCGGGCGCGCGTGACCAGGTCGCCCCGGCCCCGCTTGCCGCCCCCGATCAGGACGGCGCCGCTCCGCATCTGCTTCATGCTGAGCTTGCGGTTGAACCCCAGCACCACCGTGCCGAGCACGCGCGGGAGCGGAACGGTTGCCGTCATCTGGGGGACGAAGAGCGAGATCTCGACCCGCAGCCCGAGGCCCGCCGCCACGACGGGGGTCCAGGCCCCGGCCGCCAGGACCACCCGTGCCGCCCTCACTCGGCCGTTCGGCGTCTCGATGGCGAAACCCGTCCCGTCCCGACGGAGCGCTTGCGCCGGGCAACCCTCCCACACGACGGCGCCCAGCTCCTGAGCGCGCCTCCCGAAGGTCGGCGCCCCGGTGGGGCAGAACGTGCCGCCGAGGATCCGGGACGAGAGCGCCGGCGCCAGCGCGCGGAGGGCCGTCCCTTCCACCCACTCGAGCGAGAGCCCCGCCTCCCGCTCACGGGCGGCGATGGCGCGCAGCTTCTCGGCATCGGGCGCCGTCTCGACGACCCTCAGATCGCCGCACCGCTCGTACTCGAGGCGCGCGTCGAGCCGCTTGTCCAGCTCGGGCCAGAGCTCGAGCGAGCGGAGAGCGAGCGGCATCTCGGGCAGGGCCCGCGCCTGCTGCCTCACGCCCCCCGCGTTCACGCCGGAGGCCTCGCGCCCGACGCGCCCCGACTCGAGCAGCAGCGCGCCCGTGCCGCGATCGGCGAGAAAGTACGCGCAGGAGGCGCCGACGATCCCTCCGCCGACGATGGCGATGTCCACGCTGCGCGCGATCGTCACCATCCGAGAGCCCCTTGTTCCACGACGCTCCTCCCCGAGACGCACGCTTCAACACGCGGGCTCAGCGTAGGAGCGCGGCGACAGCGTGTCAATGGGCACCGCGGGCGAGGCCAACTGGGGCGGCATCACGGGCACGGCCTTCTGGCTCGATCCGGGTCAGAAGGTCGCCGTGGTGTTCCTCACCCAGGCGCCCGCCACGCGCGGTCACTACCGGCCGATGCTCCGCGCCATGATCTATGGCGCCATGATTCGGTGACCGGTATGAGCTCGCGGTTGGTCATGCCGGGGCTCAGGCTCCCCCGTCCCTGATCGCCTTCATCGGCGCGATCACCTGCTCGACGTCCATCGCGAGCGCCGACAGCGCCAGCTCCCGCTCGTAGACCGCCGCATCGATCTGGCCGGCGATCTCCGACTCGAGGATGTGGTACGAGGGGATGCCAAGCGCGATGCCGGTCAGCGGCCCCGCGTAGCTGGGGTCCCCGCTCTTGAGCGTGATCGCGGTCATCTCGACGGCCGCCGCCGAGTTGGCGCCGAGCACGGCGATCACATCGTCCGCCCCTGCCTGCTCCACGACCTGCTTGATTCGACCTTGACCCTCAAGGTCCATGGCACCGGCGGCGGTTCAGACGAAGCAGAGCGTCTCCGCGTACAGCACCTCCGCCCCCGCGCTCTTCACGGACGCCTCGATGGCGGGCGCGTTGACGCCGTCCCGCTCGCCGATCACCAGCACACGCTTCCCCTTGAGCTTCATCGTCTCTCTCCTCTCAAGACTCCTAGGCCTCCACCAGGAACGACACGCCGTCCGCGGCCTCGGTCATCCGGCCGAGGAAGAGGCTTCCCTTCGCCATGAACAGCGCCCGCTTCATCTTGCCCGCGCGCATCGCGCGGAGCGCGTGGGCGAGGTAGCACACCGCCGAGGCGATGTGCCCCTGGGTCGGCGCGTAGCCCGGCAGGCCGTGCGCCGTGATGAACTCCTGGATCTCCTCGCGCGCGATCTCCCCGCGCAGCGCCCCCAGCGCGGCGATCAGCCGGTAGTTGCCCGCCGGCACGTCGCCGCTGCCGGCCGGCTCCGTCACCTCGGGATTGTGCATCTCCGTCGCGTAGCGGTCCACGTCGCGCAGCCGGCAGCCCGCCCGGGCGAGCGGCCCCATCACGAGCGCTTCCACCACGGCCTGCTGGGAGGACCCGGCGGCGATGGTGTGCATCCCGAGCGTGTCGAGCCGGATGCAGGGGTCCGCGTCGGTGCCGCGCTCGATGAGGACGGCGATGCCGGCCAGCACGTCCTCGAGGATGGGCATCTCCTTCACGACGTGGGCGCGATACTTCATCCCGAGCTTGGCGAGCGAGCCGCCCGCCACCACGACCACCCGGGAGAAGACGCCCGCCTGGATCAGGGCCGCGGCGTTGAAGACGCCGTAGAGCGTCGAGGCGCAGAAGGACTTCACGTCGAAGCCCGTCGCGCGTCCGACGCCGGCCGCCTCGGCGATGGCCTTGGCGAGATTGCCGCCTCCCCGCTGGTAGCGGTCGCCCACCGCCTCCTCGGAGCCGGCGATGACGAACTCGATGTCGTCGGGCCCGAGCCGCGCCTCGACCTGGCGGAGGAGCCGGCGCAGGGCGAGGACGCCGGTCGCCTTGGCGGCGAGGTTCTCGAGGAGCACGTTGGCCGTCAAGGCCTCGTCGTCCTCGTGCCCCCGCGCGATGGCGCCCGCCACGCGCCCGTCGAGCCAGAGGGGGATCGCCTCCCCGCTCTCGACCAGCTTCCTGATCGCGTCCCGCGTGCCGGGCGCCACGCCGCTCATCTCCGCCGGTGTCACGAGGCCGCGCCGGGCCAGCCGCTCGCCGGCGGCCGCGAGGGTGTCCGCGTCCACCTGGACGAGCCGCGCGCGGTCGCACAGCTTCAGCAGGCCGAGCAGCTCGGCCTCGTCGATGAAGTCGCCGAAGGCGCCGTCGGACGACGCGCCCGGGTCCGGCGCAGCGAACCAGGGGCGCGGCAACGCTCGCAGCGTCTCGGGATCGCGGTTGCCGATGTACGCCTGGTTCGGGGCATAACCGACGGCCGCCTCGTAGCCGCGAAGCCTGGCCGCGAGCCCGGCGCCGAGTCCCGGGTTCTTGGCGAGATCGCGCAGGGGCTTGGACCCGTAGCGCACCAGACCCGGCGCGTGGGCCAGGACGTTGGCGACGGCGGTGATCACGGGGAAACGGCTCGGGCTCATCGGCCCACCAGCGCAGCTCTGTCCTTCACCGTGGGCTTGTCCACGGGCTGGGTGAGCATGATCGCCGCCGCTCTCACCAGCTCGGCGCGCCAGCTGACCTCGTCGTCGCGGCCGAGCGTCGGGTCTCCGAGCGGGTGATGGAAGCGCCCCTCGGTCTTGAAGATGCGGTTGGCGCCGACCCGCTCGGCGATGCTGATGAGCGCGGTGATGATGACAACGGGAATCCCCGCCCGCTCGATCTCCTTGGCCAGCGTAGCGCCGCTACGCGTGCCCGTGCCTCACGTCGCGGTGAGGATCGCCGCCTGGATGCCCTGCCGCTTCATGTCCTGGGCGATCTCGGCGCCGAGGCGGGCCATGGTCTTGATGTTCGCCATGTTCCCCGTCGTGACGTAGTAGTGGTCGTAGAGCCGGCCGATGACGCCGTCCTTCTCGAGCCGCCGTGCCGCGTCCACGGGCACGACACGGTCGGGATCGTCGTTGGTCCACGCGGTGTCGCACCCGCCGTGCCAGGCCTCGTAGCGCCCGCGCTCGAGGTCGGAAAGGCCCGCGATCGGGTACTTGAACCACTTGGAAGCATTCCACGTCTCGAGCTTGTCGGGGTTGCCATGCGGCACGAGACCGGACTCGGTCACCAGCGCCACCAGCGCGCCGCCGAGGTCCGGCACGGGCGGCGGCGCCGGGACGGTCCCGAAGCTCTCGATGTAGAGCTCCGTCCGGTACGGCCGCCCGGCGAGCTTGGCGAGCAGCATGTCGAGGGCCCGCTCGGCGGCGGGGCGCTCGAGCCGGGTGTTCCGGCGCACGCCGCTCGAGAAATAGCCTTCCTCGTGAGCCGGCCCGATCTCGGCATGGCGGCCGAGCTTGACGGCGAGCGCCGCGAGCCTGGGCAGCGCCTCGCCCATCGAGGCCGCGGTCGGCCCGGTGGGCACGATGTAGACCTCGCTCCGGAACAGCTCGACCCCTGGATTGCTCGCGTTCATCGCGGTGACGCCCGGTTTCCCGCGCTTCGTCCACGCCGCCGTCAGGGTCCCGCAGGCCGTCCCGTACCGACCCGAGGTGAAGGCGGGGCCGGCGACGAGCACATCGGCC
>WNGE01002235.1_pt1 | contig 23894 bp, 13 predicted proteins | sample 5400651 | NCBI WGS metagenome assembly WNGE01 (sample SAMN13153370, study PRJNA577476) | soil metagenome | isolation source: 60 cm soil or saprolite under grassland replicate 2 | place: USA:California | collected 2016-06-15
GCCGATGTGTCTCACATCAAGGGACGCCAGGCATTTCGTGCCTGGCACGGCCGAAACTAGGTGTTTGCCGGTTCTTCGTGGCCTTTCTTGACACGTGAAACAGGCGGCTGCGAGGGTCGGATCCGTCCCGATGATCGCGCGGGCTCCTACGTGCCCTCACAATCAGTTGCCGAGAGGAGTGCCTTGTCCGCCTCCGAGGAATTGATCGCCCTGACGTATGACGACCGGCCGGTGCTGGGCGCCAACCCGTTCCTGCGCGGGCTGCAGGGCGAGCGGCCGGTCCTCAGGGTCCAAACGCCGGCCGGGGACGAAGCCTGGCTGGTCACCCGGCACGCCGAGATCCGCGAGCTGCTTCTCGAGCCCCGGCTCGGGCGCACCCATCGCGATCCCGACAACGCGCCCAAGTACCTCAACAACCCGATGCTGGACCAACTGCGGCTCAGCTCCGATTTCGCCAGCGAGCCCGAGGTGCACGCTCAGCTGCGCGTCGTGCTCGCACCCTATTTCTCGGGCCGGAACATTCGTGCGCTCCAGCCCCAGGCGGCCCGGACGGTGGACGAGGCGGTGGCGCGGCTCGCCGCGCATGCACCACCAGTGGATGTCCATACGCAATTCTCCCAGCCGCTGACCGCGCAGATACTCGGCGAGCTGCTCGGGATCCCCGGCGAGGACCGGGCGACCTTTCCCGCGCTCGTGCACCAACTCTCCGCAGTGGCCGACATGCAGCACGCAGAGAGCGGCAGGGACAAGCTCTTCGGCTACTTGCGCGGGCTCGTCGCCCAGAAGCGCGCCGAACCCTGCGACGATGTTCTGTCTGGCATGGCGCGGGCAGGATGCACCGACGAGCAGGGTGCCTGGATCGGCCTCACGCTGCTGTTCGCCGGCTTTGGCAGCACCTCGACCCACACCACTTTGGGCATCGCCCGGATCGCCAGCGACCCCGCGCTGCGCGACCGGCTGGTCGCCGATCCCGGGCTGATGAAGTCCGCGGTTGACGAGTTCCTGCGCACGGCCCGCGGCGGCGGTTTCACCTTCCCGTTCTATGCGCGCGAGGACATCGAGATCGCCGATGTCACGATCCGCGCCGGCGACCTCGTGCTGCTGAACTTCGCGCTGGCGAACTTCGACGAGCGCGCCTTCCCGGCCCCCGACGAGGTGGACATCACGCGATCGCCGAACCCGCACCTGAGCTTCGCCCACGGCATGTGGCACTGCACCGGCGCGCCGCTGGCCAGGATGCAGCTAACGATGACATTCACCGCCCTGCTGGGCGCCCTGCCGACGCTGCGGATGGCGAAGCCGCTGGAGGACATGGACCGCACGCCCGGCCATCTGGGCGGCGGGCTGGCTGAACTGCTGGTGACCTGGTGACCTGGTGACCTGGCCGGACGGGATCGCGATGCGCCGCCGGTTGCGGCTGAACGAGCGGATGCTCACCCTTTGGTACTCAGCGGATGCTCGCCTTGGTGCCATACGCCATGGCGCCGTGGAGATCACCGGACAGCGGGAAACCCGCGAACGCTAATCGGGCGTTAGAGCTGACGTCGGCCGTCGGCGCGGAGGCCCTGCCTGATATTCAGTTACAGATACGCGGGCCATGCAGGCTCCTTACACACGCCCGTTGCAGTCGCCTGATGCACTTTTGGCTGTACTGTACTTTTGGCTGTACTGTGACGATAAGTGGGCACGGAAAATCAGATCAGCACCCCCCGGCCGGTAATTCCCCACAAATCTGCCACCGGAATGTCCGTTACCAGATCGCGGTATTCAGGGTGGGGAGCGGCCACGATGGCTAGATCGGAGCGCCGCAGCAATTCTTCCATGCCGACAAAACTATTGTTTGCGATATATTCGTCGGAGCACAGCGTATCCTTGGCCCGCATTCTCAAAAGCTTCCGGAGCCTGTACGATAGGCTGTCACGCGCATCGTCGCTGCCGCCTTTGAATGCCATGCCGAGGATTCCGACCGTCATGTTGGCGAGGTCGTACCGGGCCTGCAGCTTCTCCACCAGGTAAAGCGGCAGGCCCTCATTGACCATCATGGCAGCATGTCCAAGTGCGAAAGCGTTACCGCTGAACGCCGCAAGCTGCATGGTGTCCTTCAGCAGGCACGGACCTGCCGCGAACCCCGCCCTGGGCAGATCCGCTGCACGCGGGTAGTCGACCGTGACCGCGTGGCGGATGGGTTCGAAATCCAGACCCGCATCGTTCGCTATCATCCAGAACTGGTTAGCCATCGCGAACTTCACATAGCGCCAGGCGTTGGTGAATAGCTTGGCGAGTTCCGCTTCCTCCGGGGTGAGGTGTACCACCCTCGCTGTGAGATTGAGGAAGAGCTTCTCCGCGCGCATCCGGACGTCTTGATCCCGCGCAGCCACCATTTGCGGCAGGTCGAACAGCTCCGTCATCGCATTGCCCTCAGCGAGCCGCTCGGGACAGAACGCCACCTCCGCACGCACACCGCGGCTCGCCAGGGTCAGCTCGACGAGCTTCGTGACACCGGGGGGAACGGTACTCCGCAAGATGATCAATTGGCCATCGGCCAAATACGATGCGTAGTCGTCGATGACACGGGGGACGACATCCACGTCGGGATTCAGGTGCTCGTCCACGGGGGTGCCTATCACGATGACCACGTACTCGGCGGTCGACAGAGTACTGGGGTTAGGCGACGCGACCAGCCGGCCCTCTTGGACGGCACGGCGTAGCGGTCCCTCGGCTCCTTTCTCCCGGAACGGGAGCCGACCTGCGTTCACCGTCTCGACGGCAGCCAGATTGAAGTCATGGAGCGTCACCGTTAGCCCGCGGGAAGCGAGCGCCACCCCCAGCGGCAGTCCAACGCGACCGCAGCCTCCCAGGATGGCGACGTCCCTGGAGAAACCCTCAGACGCCGCTGAAGCCTCCGAGAAAGTGGTACACGAAAAGGCTGCGGAATTTGTCAACCGCATGGTAGCTCCATACGGTTGGTTACCAACTGGTGGGTCATCAGCAGGTCGCCCGCACTGTAGTTCGCGGGCGGCCTGGGCGGCCAGGTCAGAATCCACCATCATAAGAACCATCTTGGCCAGTGATACCGGTGATCAACGCTCGCCTACCCATCTTCTCCCTCTCACCGCAGCGGTCCAACACCCGACGCGGAACCCTTCCACAACGGAAAGGGCAGCCAGCGACGACACGAGGACCGGGACCCGAAAACCAGGACCAGGAATCAGACAACAAGGCCACACGACGGACCAGGCCTGTCCACCAACGATGGCAGCCATAACGAGAACATGTCAAGAAAACCTCCACATACTAAGGAATCGACAAGTCCTATGGGCTGTAGACACACACAGGCCGTACCGGCACGCACACCCGGAGAGAACTCCAAGGAAATCACCAGACTTTGGCCATGTGGGGTTGGGCTACCTGGAGTCTAATTCAAACCCCATGTGATTGAGAAGAAGAACAAGCCCCGGGCTGCGTCGTACGCGTCGCGGTAGGGGCGATACGGTCGGCGGTAGTCGGTGTGGAATATGGGCCAGGACTTGAATGAGCGACAAGCATTTCGACTAGCGCTCGCAGTCCTGAGATGAAAGCGTTGTTTCCTTGTCTTTCTTGCTGAGCTCCCCGCCGGGAGGCGACTTCCTGGGAGTGACCATTCCGCAGCCTGCGCAGGATGCACCGACGAGCAGGGTGCCTGGATCGGCCTCACGCTGCTGTTCGCCGGCTAATCGCTGGTGAGTCTGTCCGAGACGGTGCCGGTCGGACAATCACCGCTGCGCGACACCCGCGTCAAGGAAAACCGGATGCTCTAAGGATTCTGCCAAAGTTCTGCGTCCGCTATCCATATCCAGGCGTATGGGCGGGCACTGGCCCCTACGCTGACGTGATGGCCAACCAACTGCAGTGTTCGGACGAGTTGCTCGCCTATATTCGCAAGATGTCCCTGCGGGAGGACGACATCCTCCGCGAACTGCGCGAGGAGACAGCCGCCCTTCCGGCGGGAAGCGCCATGCAGGTCATGGCCGAGGAGGGGCAACTGCTGGCGCTGCTGGTCGGACTGACGGGCGGTCATAGCGTGCTGGAGATCGGCACGTTCACCGGCTACAGCACGCTCTGCATGGCCCGGGCGCTCGCGCCCGGCGGCCACTTGGTCACGTGTGACATCACGGACCGGTGGCCAAACATTGCCGCCGCATTCTGGCGACGCGCGGGCGTTGCGGATCGCATCGACGTCCGGATCGGTGATGCCTCGGCGACGCTGGCTGACCTGGTCGCCGAACGCGGACCTGCCTCGTTCGACGTTGTCTTCATCGACGCCGACAAGCAGAACTATGCGAAGTACTATGAGTTGGCGCTGACGCTGATAAATGACATGGGTCTTATCGTCGTCGACAACACCCTGTTCTTCGGTCGGGTTGTCGACCCGGCCGCTCAGGACCCCGAAACCGTGGCGATTCGCGAGTTCAATCAACGTCTCCGCGACGACTCACGGGTCGACATCGCCCTGCTCCCGATGGCCGATGGCATAACGCTGATCCATAAGAAGACCAGCTAGCAGAATCAAGATCGGCGTACTTGCTCGCAAACTGACATCACGCCATTTCGGGTGCGGCAGCGATCTTGACGGCAGCGGGTCACACGGGGTTGAGAGCGGACCCGGCTAGGTCGGGTGCGATGAGTTCGAGCGTATTGGGCAGCGCCTGGCGCACGGGAGCCAAGTGAAGCCTCTGCAGCCCGTCGACCTCACCGTGGCCGCCCACGGCGGCTGCGCAGACGCATGCCATATTAGTGAACCCGCTGAATCGGTACGCTATCTCGATCATCCGGTTGCGCCCGGTGCGCCGGAAGTCGGCCAGCACGTGGGCATCTGCCCGCGCTGCCTGATCGACCAGCCAGTTGAGGATCGCCGACCCCGCGCCGAGGGAGACGACCCGGCAGGACGTCGCGAGCAGCTTCAGGTGCCACACAAGTGGGTGCCGTTCCAGCAGCACGATTCCCACCGCGCCATGCGGGCCAAACCGGTCGGTCAACGTCACGACGAGCACCTCATGTTTTGGATCGTCGAGCAGATCCCGCAGGGCATCGTGGGAGTAGTACACGCCGGTGGCGTTCATCTGGCTTGTGCGCAGGGTAAGCTCCTCCACCCGCGACAGGTCCTCCTCGCCCGCCCGCTGGATGCTCATCACCATGTTGAGCGAGCGCAGGAAGTCCTCATCTGGGCCGACGAAGTCCGCCTGTGCGGCCTTTCGCCGAAAGCCCGCCTGGTACATCGCACGGCGACGGCGTGAGTCAACGGTCACTTTCTCAGGGCTGAATTCCGGCATGGTGGCCAGGCGCCGTAGGTCCTCGGCCGGGTAGCAGCGCACGTCCGGCAGGTGGAACGCGACCTCGGCGCGTTCGGTGGCCTCATCGTCCACGAAGGCCACTGTGCTGTATGTAAAATTCAATTCGTCGGCGATCGCGCGGACCGACTCGGACTTGGGCGCCCAGCCGATGTGGGGCAGTACGAAATATTCCGCGACACCGAGTTCCTCCAGCCTCGCCCAGGCATGCTCGTGATCATTCTTGCTGGCAACCGACTGCAGGATGCCGCGCGCGTCCAGCGCGACGATCAGCTCTCGCGTCGACTCCGCCAGGCTCACCTGATTGTCCTCGACCAAAGTCCCTTGCCACAGTGTGTTGTCGAGGTCCCACACCAGGCACTTCACCATTGTCGGCCGCTCTGGCACATGTCCTCCTCAGACCCGATCACCGAGCTGTCGTGACGGCGTGTTGGGCCAGAATCAGTTGGCAGATCTCGTTGCTGCCCTCGATGATTTCCATGAGCTTCGCATCGCGATAGGCACGGGCAACCACGTGCCCGTCCTGCGCTCCGGCCGAGCCCATGATCTGTGCCGCGGCCGCAGCGCCACGCGCGGCACCACGCGCGCTCACGTACTTCGCGAGCACCGTGGCCACAACCAGTTCCGGCGATCCGGCATCCCAACAGCGGCTGGCGTGCTCGCATGCCCGCGTCGCGACCTGCTCGGCCGTGTACAGCTCCGCCAAATGATGGGCGATGAGCTGATGCTCGGCGAGCGGCTTGCCGAACTGCCGTCGGGTCGCCGCATGCGTCGCGGCGGCGGACAGGCACGCGCGCAGGATCCCGACGCAGCCCCACGCAACAGAAATGCGTCCGTACGCGAGTGCGGTGGTGAAAAGCCAGGACAACGGCTGACCGCCGCCACCGAGCACCGCGTCGGCCGGCAGCCGTACCGACTCGAACCGCAGGTTGGCGTGACCGGCCGCCCGGCAGCCGCTGGGGTTGGCGACTCGCTCCACAGTGACACCGGCCGCCCCAGCGGGCACGATCACGGCGGCGCCCGCCTGGCCCTGCACACCCACGACCACGATGAGGTCGGCGTAGAGCGCGGCGGTCGTCCACACCTTCTTCCCGTCCAGCACGACCTCGTCACCGTCCCACCGGATCTCTGTCTCCATTGTCGACAGGTCGCTGCCAGCCTCGGGCTCGCTGAACGCGACTGACGCCAGCTCGCCACCGGTCAACCGTCGAAGGTATTCGTAGCGCTGCTGCTGGGTTCCCATCCGTTGGATGGTCCAGGCCACCATTCCCTGTGAGGTCATGACGCTACGCAGCGAGCTGCACAGGCTACCGACGTACGCGGTGAACGCACCCCCGTCCTGGCTGCCTAGCCCCAGTCCGCCGTACTCCTTCGGCACCTCGGCACACAGCAGGCCGTTGCTGCCGAGCTTCCGGAGCACATCGTTGGGCAGCTGGCCGGCCAGGTCCCAGGAGGCCGCGCAGTCCCCGACCAGGGCATCGACGATGGCTCGCAACTCGGCACGCGATTCAGGCACCGGGCGCCGCAGCAAAGTCCTGGAGCCGCGACACCAGCGCGGTCATACGCTCGATGGTGCGGAAGTTGTCAAGCTTCAGATCGCTCCCAATGACGGCGATGGAGTAGGTCCGTTCCAGATGGACGACAAGCTCCATCGCAAACATGGACGACACCAGTCCGGAAGCGAACAGGTCCTGATCGACCGGCACAGTGATCTTGGTCCGATCAGCGAGGAAGCTCTGAATCTCCTGCTCGATCGTGACCGCCTGCGCACCCAGGTGGCCCGTCGACACCGCTGCTTCGGTCGTTGATTCATTGCTCACGACAGCACTTCTCCGTAGTCATAGAATCCTCGGCCGCTCTTGCGCCCGAGGTTGCCTGCAGCAACCTTCGTCAGCAGCAGCTCGCACGGCCAGTAGGCGTCATTTCCGGTTCGCTCCGACAGCACCCGCAGCGAGTCGGCAAGATTGTCCAGACCGATGAGATCCGCTGTGCGCAACGGACCGGTCGGGTGACCGAGACAGCCCTCCATCAGCTTGTCGACCGTCTCAACGGTCGCGGTGCCGGCACCGACGATCCGGGCAGCATCGTTGATCATGGGGTGCAGCAGCCTACTGGTGACGAATCCGGGTGCGTCGCGTACCACGATCGCCCGCCGCTCCCACCCATCCAACAGCGACACCACGGCCTGCACCGTGGCGTCACCGGTCTGCGGGCCCCTGATAAGTTCCGTCATCTTGACGAGGTAGGTCGGATTCATGAAATGCGCCCCGATGAGCTCCTCTGGGCGCTCGACCGATCTGGCCAGTTCCTCGATCGGAATTGAGGAGGTGTTGGAGATCAAGGGGGTGCCGGCCGCGACGATCGAAGACAGCGCCGACAGCACCTTGGCCTTGACGGCGGCGTCCTCGGTGACCGCCTCGATCACGGCAGTGGCTCCGGCGACGGCCGCGATCGACACGGTCGTCGATAGGGTCCCGACGGCGCGGCACGCGGGGAAGGCCCCCATCAGCTGCGCGTGCCGTAGCTGACGGTTAATGCTGGCCCGCGCGTCGGCGAGGATGGCTTCGGCGATATCCACGAGTACAACCGATACGCCGCAGCCGAGTGCCATTGCCGCGATGCCGGTGCCCATGACGCCAGCGCCAAGGATGCCGAGTCGATCTCCCTCAGGATCTCTTTTCACCAGGCCTCCGCATCGCTGTCCTCTCTGTTCGGCTAAGTGATCATCTGCGCTGAGGCGTCGGACATCGTTAAGGATGAGCGTCAGGCACGACCAGACCGTGGGTCAACGCCGACGGGCGAACTCTAGTGATTCTCTCTATTGCCACAGGTATTGACAGTTGCGCGCGCCGTCGTCTCAGCCTCGCCAGCACACGGCGGCGAGCATTGTGGATGCCTGGCCAGCATGCGATCTGCGGGCCAGTGCGATCACCATTACCAGGGCATCCCCCTCAAAACGATCAAGGTGACGGCCGACCCGCCCAGCATCAGCGCAGCCCTTCCGTTCGGCACAATCCGCGACAATGCCGAAGCGGCGCTACCCGGCGACGCCATAAGAGCCTTATTACCGCGGCATCGGGAAATCCCTGGACTATTTCGGGGAAATCCTCAGGTTTTTGCTGGTTCCGAATGGCCTCGCTTGACACCCGAAACAGCCGACTGTGAGGGTCGGATCCATCCCGATGACCGCGCGGGCACCCAGTGCGCGCTGAACGAACGGATGCTCGCCCTCTGGTGCCCAGCGGATGCCCGCCCTCTGGTGCCATACGCCATGGGCGTCGTGGAGATCACCGGGCTGCGATCTATCAAGGAGGACCCACGTGGGCACAGCAGCTGAAGTGAACGGCGGACGGCGAATCCTGTTCGCCAGCGAGTCGAGCTGGGGCCATATCAATCCCTTGATCAGTATCGCCGGTGAGCTGACCGCGCGCGGCATCGGGGACATCTGGTTCGCGTCCACCGACGAGCGCAAGGCCGAAATCGAAGCCATCTCCGGCGGCGAGTCTGTGCGGTTTGCGTCGCTCGGCCCCTCCAAACCCGAGCAGGAGTCGGCGAACGGGCCCGACGAGCCGATGTGGGCCATGACAACCGGCTCTCCGCTCCGAGACCTCGCGGCGGTCATCGACGCCAAACTCGACCACGCCTACCACCGTCAGCAGTATCTGCGGACCCTGGAGGTCATCGACGAAGTGCGGCCAGCCCTGGCCGTCATCGACCTCTACACTGACTGGGCTATCGACGCGGCCGCGAGGCGGGGTGTGCCGTACGTGCTCAGCTGCCCGGGGCCCGTGAGCTACGTCTACGCGGAACGGCTGCCGTGGAGCTACCCGACGCCGTTCTCGGGGCTGCCAAGGGACATGTCCCCGAGCCAGAGAATCCGCAACATCCTGTTCCGCCTCGGCGTCCTGGCTGTGACCCTGCGGCCCAAACACCTGCTCGCGAACACGGAGTTCGCCCGCACCCGCAAGGCCGAGGGGCACGCCAACCCGTTGGTGCGGCACTCGCGGTACGCGGACGGCGCGGTCGCCGTGCTCGCGCACTCGGTGTTCGGCATCGAATATCCGTTCCCCCACATTCCGGGCAACCTCAAGATGCTCGGCGCGATCATCCCGCGTGATACCGGCACGGAGGTGACCGGCGACGACCTGGCGCGGTGGCTGGACAGCCACGAGTCCGTCGTGTACGCCGCGTTCGACACGGGCGTGCCGCTGGCTCCCCGCCAGATCCAGGCGATCCTGGACGTGGCCGACCGGCTCGGGCCGCAGCACCACGTCCTGTGGAAGCTGCCATGGTCGCGGCAGCACTTGCTGCCGGGCGACCTTCCGCCGAACCTGCGCGTCGAGTCCTGGGTCCCCTCGCAGCTCGCCGTGCTCGCGCACCCACACGTGCGGGTGTTCTTCAACGACGGTGGCGGCAACGCCATCCACGAGGGCCTGCACTTCGGCACGCCACAGCTGGTGATGCCGTTCGGGGTGGAAGAACCGGACAACGCGGCGCGCGTGGTGGACTGCGGCGCCGGGCTCGCCGTACCGCACGCCCGCGACCCGGACGCAGGCGTCATCGCGGCCAAGCTGACCCGGCTGCTCGACGAGCCCGGGTTCCGGTCAAGCGCCGAGGACTGGTCGCGGCAACTGCGTCAGGCGGGCGGTGTCGCCGCGGCAGCAGACGAGATTACAGGTGTGCTCGAAGGCTCGCGCGCGTTTCCCGATAACCAGCTTCACTGATGTCGAGCACTGCCCGATGACGTGGATCGACCACCGTAATCGTATCTGTGTTGCCGAAGGAATTACGCCGATGACTGTTTGCGACGACAACTCCCCAAGCGCTGGATCACCGGTGGCCTGGGAACGACCACCAGACCTCAGCGAAAACGACTTTGCGCGTTTACCCTGCGTCGGGCTGGGACCAAGCTCCGTTACAGTAGCCGCAGATGACTATGAAAACGTCTATATATGAGCTAGGTATCCTCGTACCAGTTAGAATGCGATGCCTAGGGAGGGCACGATTTTGCGCAGCGGCCTGACCTGCGGATACATGAGTTTTGATCTTGATTTAGGATCGTCTTTAATAAGCCTCAGAATTCAATCTTATGCAGGGACGTAATGGACGGAATGTGCGGTTGGCAACTCCTCCTTTTACGGTGCTGGTCGTGTGTATGTGGTGCTGGTTAACACGGCGACGTGAAGAAGTCGAAGAAAGCACATGAGAAGCCCGGGTCGACCGGACGGGAAAGTCAACGAATACAATGGAGGTCATCATGGCCAGCACGAAGCAACCCTCGTTCTTGCGGGATGTCATGATGGCCGGCAGGGCGATCCGGCTCGGGATGTGCCCTCCGGATATGCAGGCCCGCCGCCTCTATGAGCTTTTTCCCGCCAGTCTCATGGCCGAGCGCACCTCCTACCTCAACATGGGATATTGGCAGAGCCCGGACGACACCCTCGACGACGCGAGTGAGGCGCTCGCCGAGCAGTTGGCCGACTACGCCGGATTCCGCGCGGGCGATCGTGTCCTCGACGCCGGGTTCGGCTACGGTGATCAGGATTTCCTGTGGCTGCGGAGGCACGGTTTGGCGAAGATCGTCGGCCTGAACGTGACCCCGGCGCAGGTGCGCGCCGCTCAGAACAAGGCCCGCGAACAGGGACTGACCGACCGGCTGGATTTCCGGGAAGGCTCGGCGACCGCGATGAGTTTCGCACCGGACAGCTTCGACCGGGTCGTCGCACTGGAGTCGGCGTTCCACTTCATCTCCCGGGAGCAGTTCTTCAAGCAGGCGTATGGAGTCATGCGCCCGGGCGGTGTCCTTGCCACGGCGGATGTCGTGCCGCTGGACGCTCACGAAGCCGAGAAGGGCCGCATAGCCAAGAAGGGCCTGTTCACTTTCGCCTATCACGACGAGAACCGGTACGACGGTGAGGAATACCTGTCCCGCCTGCGAGCCGCCGGATTCACTAATGTCCGCTTGACATCCATTCGCGACAAAGTGTTCGAGCCTTGGATTGCGTTCGTGGCGAAGAAGATGAACGACCCGGATTTCCGGGAGAGTGTCAGCAAGCTCACCCACCGTTTGCTGGGCAGCGCGATGAGCGACAAGGCCCGTATGAGCCAGGATGTGGCCGGGCTGGACTATGTCATCGTGGTGGCGGAGAAACCCGAGTGACGCGAAAGGCACGGAGAGACCGATATGACCAGGGACTGGCGGTCGATCCTGATCGACGCGAGGGTGAATGCATGGCCAGGGGCGCACGGGCTTGCCCGGACGACGCTGAAACTGACCGAGCATATGGGCCCGAGCCAGGAGGGCCTAGCGTTGCGTGTCCTGGTCAACCGATCTGCCCCCCAGTTACTGCCGCTGGTTGGCGTGGCCGAGCGGGCTGAGCTGATCGACACCGATATCGCGCCGACCGCGGTGCGCCGCAGCCGCGAACTCGGGCGGCTGATCCGCGACGTGGGCGCAGCCGTCTTCTACGCGCCTTATCCGCTGTTCGCACCCCGCGTATGCCCGTGCCCAATGGTGGTTACCATTCAGGACTGCGTCTTCGAGAGCGGCAGCGCCAGGGATGCTGGCGGCTGGCACCGCAAGTTCGGCCTAAAGCGGGTGACCGCAGCGACCCTGCGCCGGGCGGTGGCGGTTACCGCACCCACCAGGGCGAGCCTCGCCGAGATCCGGCGGCACTATCCAGCGGCCCCCAACCCGACGCTGATCCCGAGCGGCGTCGACGCCGGTCAATTCGCCGACGTCACCGACCGAGCTGTCAGAGAGGTACGAGAGCAGTATGACCTGCCGGAGCAGTTCATCCTCGCCGTCGGTGTTCACCGGCGGCACAAGAATCACAGCGTATTGATCCGGGCGCTGGCGCTGATGCCGCCAACCGTATCGCTCGTTATTGTGGGCTGTTCCGACCCGAAATTCCGGGACCCGCTGCCGCAGCAGATTTCCCAGCTCGGCCTGGAGTCGCGGGTCAGGCTCGTGCCTGCAGTGACCGAAGAAGCATTGCCCGCAGTGTACCGGGCGGCATCGGTATTCGCATTTCCTTCGCTCGTCGAGGGCTACGGTTTCCCCCCGCTGGAGGCCATGTCTGCGGGCGTCCCGGTGGTGGCGAGCGCTATACCCGCGGTGGAGGAGGTCAGCGGGTCGGGCGCGGTGCTTGTGCCGCCGCATGACGCGACCGCTTGGGCCACGGCGATAATGCGGGTTCTTGACGACCCGGCGACGGCTTCGGCCATGGTGGCGGCGGGTACCTCGGTCGCGGCCACCGCCACCTGGGACCAAGGAGGCCAGGCCCTCCGTGAACTGCTGTTGTCAGTGGCGGATTCGAGTTGGCACCGGGCACCATCTGGTCCCCCAACCGACCCTAGCCCCGGGCAGCCCCCGTGGCAGGACGTAGCGTTCCACTGACCGGGAGTGTACAGGCCGGCTACGACAGGCTATTCCCGTTCTTGCGTGCGGCGGTTAGCGGGCAATGCCTAAGGCTGCGTGGCGAACCGGTGAGCGACCGGATGGCGCGGCTAGATCGGCAGAAAACTTCATGGCTATGCTGCGAGGGGATCTCGATGCCGAGCTCGCCTACACTACGGTTTTCCCTAGCACGTATTTCCGTAGCCTCGGTAACAGTAAAGCTCCGATTTGTATGCACAGCGGAGATGTTCGCGTCTCCGTGGCTACCGTCAGCGATCACTAATCCATAGAATGACTGCTCTTTTTGGTTTTGAGGGCTGCTAATGAATTGGCAAGGAAAAAGCATACTCGTAACTGGCGGGCGTGGGTTCTTGGGAACTTGTTTGGTAAGAAAGATAAAGGACTTGGGTGCCACGGTTTACGCGCCATCACATGACGACTTCGATCTAGTTCACGGGAGTGAAATCAAGAAAATGTACTCTGCCTACCCAGATGTCGATGTTGTCATTCACCTTGCTGCCCGGGTGGGCGGGATCAGTGCAAACAGGGAGCATCCGGGTTCATTTTTTTATGACAATTTAATGATGGGGGTTCAGCTCCTGCATCATGCCTATCAGCGCCACATTCCAAAGTTTGTAGCGCTTGGCACAGTTTGTGCATACCCCAAATATACGCTGACCCCCTTTAAGGAAGAGGATCTGTGGGCTGGATACCCAGAGGAGACCAACGCCCCATATGGCCTCGCCAAAAAGATGATGCTCGTACAATCCCAGGGTTACCGCCAAGAATACGGATATAACTCAATTTTTCTCCTGCCAGTGAACCTATATGGCCCCGGTGATAACTTCGATCCCAGACGCTCTCATGTGATTCCGGCGCTCATCAAGAAATGCGTTGACGCAGTCGAGAACGGCGATAAAGAGGTTGCGGTCTGGGGTGATGGGTCCGCGAGTCGGGAGTTTCTCTACGTTGAGGATGCAGCTGAAGGCATTATTTTGGCAACCGAACAATACAACAAAAGTGACCCGGTTAACCTGGGGTCTGCATTTGAAATTACTATCAAGGGTCTTATTGAACTGATTGCCAAAGAAACCGGCTTTAGCGGAAAAATTACTTGGGACACCAGTAGGCCGGACGGCCAGCCGCGCCGCAAACTAGATATCTCCCTCGCGGAAAAGGAATTCGGATTCAAGCCGCGGATAACTTTCGAGGAAGGCTTGCGCCAAACTATTAAATGGTACACGTCGCATAAGACAGCTACCGCTTACTAACCGGGTAAGTCGCGCGGCGAGGTCGACGCTGTCGTTAAGATAGGCGAACAGCATGTCGTCGCGCTCGCGGAAATCATAGACGTTCGGCGCGTGGATAGGGTGACCCGCAAAGTTTTTTTGGCTGGTTATACATTCTTTGCAGGCCGAGGGGATGGCCAGGAGCAGGCGGGGTCGTGTTTATCTCGGTGGCGGCGTCAACCGGCCCAGCAGATCGTGGATGGTGCCCCGCTCATCCTGGAAGAAGTTAGCCATTGTCCCGGTACCACGTCAATGTCCGGCCGAGGGCCTCAGCGAAATGAACCTCCGGGCGATACCCTAGGGCCCGCATCTTGTGCGTGTCCGGCAGACGCCGTGGTGGTGAGCCCTTCGGTAGGGTGCCTGGCTGCAGCTTGATCTCGCGCCCGTACCAGCCGGCCACAGCGTGTGCGGTTTCGGCGATGGTGATCTCCTCCATGGTGCCGACATGGTAGATGCCCAGGGGCTCTGCTTGCTTCAGCAGAAGGCAAAACTGCTCGATGCAGTCATCGATGTAACAAAACGACCTGGTCTCCTCGCCGGTGCCCTGGATCGGGAACGGGATGATGCGGGGATAGGGGTACTCCTGCACAAGCCGGTTCATCCGGATGGCGAACTCGGGGATCACGTGCTCGCGGCCCATGTCCGGCCCGATGACATTGTGCGGCCGCGCAACGATAAGCCGGTCGAAGACGCCGGTGCGGGCCCAGGCGACGCACATCAGCTCACTGATAATCTTGCCGCCACCGTAGGAATACCGGGGGTTCAGCGGGTCAGGTACCGCCAGTGGCACAGTCTCATTGGTGGGCACCATGGTGGGCACCTGGTACACCTCTGAGGAGGACACCAGCAGGAGCTCGCCCACACCAGTGTGCTCACAGGCGGACAGCACGTTGGTGATGCCCCGCACCGCGACGTCGAGCACTTGGCGGGGTTCAACATAGAACATCTGGGTGCCCTGGCAATAGGCCAAGTGGATGACCGAATCGCAGCCACGCACGGCGTTCACGACAGCACCCGGCACGCGCACGTCATCATCGACGATCTCGCAGTTGACGCCGCGCAGCCGGTCCTTGCGGCCGCGGGACATATCATCCAGGACCCGGACCTCATGGCCGTCCGCTGCCAACCGCTTGACCAGCGCCGAGCCAATGAACCCGGTGCCACCGGTGACGAGGTATCTCATGAAGTCGGCCCTCGCAATTTCGCAGTCATGAACTGCCCGGTCAGGTACAGCGCTTGCTTATCCGTAAAGCCGCTGTTTTTGAGTGCCGGCCAAGAACCATCCTGGCCAGCGATTCCCGTGATCAGCACTTGCCTACACATCGTCTTCCTCTCACCACAGCGACCCAACACCCGGCGCGGAACCCTTTCCCGACGGAAAAGACAACCAGCGACGACACGAAAGACAAGGACCCGAAACCAGGACCAAGAATAGACAACAAGACCACCCGGCGGACGAGGCCCATAAATCAACAATCGCAGCTGTAACGAGAAGGTGTCAAGAGAATTTCAGTAGACTAAGGAATCGACAAGTCCTATAACGCAGTAGCCATACCCACACAGGCCGTACCGCCACGCACACCCGGAACTCCAAGGAAATCCCCAGACTTTTCGCGGAAAGCCTTGAGAGCACCGCCGGAAAGCATTAACACCGATTTTCACTAAGCGAATCAGCCCCGATCTTGACCTTTAGCAGCTCGCGCCGCTTCGCGGCGGCGCTGCCGGGCCGGGTGCGCCATTCATAGCACCGGATTTTGATACTCCCAGCCACCTGCACATGCATGTGATCGTGGGAGCATCACTCACGCCGCGCGTGGTCGGCGCTGTCGCGCACTGACACCGCTTCAGCAGACGCGGTAGAAACGACGGATCCGGTCGATGATGTAATCCTGGTCCGACTCGGTCAGCCCGGTGTACGTGGGTAGATAGAGGCCGTCCGCGGCGAACCGGCTGGCGTTCAGCGACGGCCACTTCGGGTCGAAGTACATGGGCTGCCGACTCATCGGCTTGAAGAACAAGCGTGTTTCGATGCCCTCCTGGCCCAGGAACTTGCGAAGTTCCTCGTGGCGCTCGGCACGCAGGTCATAAATCCACAGCACATCCCGGGGCGGCATTCGGGTGATGCCCGCGATGCCGTCGAGGCCCGCATCGTAGCGCTTCTCGATCGCCGCGCGCAGTTCGAGGATCTCGTCCAGCTTCTCTAGCTGGGCCAGCGCGACGCCGGCCTGCAGGCTGGTCATGCGGAAGTTGTAGGCGAGCTTGGCGTGCAGGAAGCTGTGGTCGCTGGAGATCGCCATGTCGCGGAGGTGCTTCATCTGCTCGGCCAGCCGGATGTCGTCGGTGACGCAGATACCGCCCTCCCCCGACGTGATGATCTTGTTGGCGTAGAGGGAGAAGCAGGCGATGTCGCCCACCGGCCGGATACCGTGCGCGTGCGCGGAGTCTTCCACCACCCGCAGGTTGTACTCGTAGGCAAGCCTCATGATCGCGTCCATATCACAGCGGCGGCCGTGGATGTGCACCGGCATGATGGCCTTGGTCCGTGGCGTGATCTTCTGCGCCATCAACGCGACGTCGATGTTGAGGTCGTCGCCACAGTCGGCGAAGACCGGCGTGCCCCCCGTGTAGGTCACGGCCCACGCGGAGGCGATCATCGTGAACTCGGGGACGAGTACCTCGTCGCCTGGGCCGATGCCGAGGGCCCGCAGGGCCAGGGTCAGCGCGGCCGTGCCCGAGGAGCAGGCGACCCCGCGGGCGACCCCGTTGTAGCGGGCGAACTCCTCTTCGAACCGCCGGACGCACGGCCCCAGGGAGGAGATCCAGCCAGTTTCGATCGACTCGGCGACATAGGCCATTTCCCGACCGGTGAGATAAGGCTGCGAAACCGGGTACTTGAACGTCATTGTTTCCTCGCGCGGGTCAGACGACGGGCTGATCGCTGGTCGTTACCGGCCAGGATCTGCATAGCGGGGCACGCTTTCCGACAAGGCCATTCAACCCATATCGGTACCTGGAAATCCCTACGCTCTACGTGAATTCCGCGAAGGCGGCAAGACGGGCGCGCGGAGCGACCTCCGGCATGCCGGTTATCCCTTTCCGATTTGGCGAGGCGGCACGGCCTTCAGGACATGCCGAGCTCTTTGTCGAGGAGGTCGAAGACCTCGTCGTCGGAGGCGGAGTCCAGGTCGAACCCGGCCGTGGGACTGTCCGCGTCCGGACCGGCCCGGCGGGCGTTCCACCGGGTCCTGAGCACCTCCAGGCGGCCTGCCACCTTCTTGTGCAGCTCCTCGTCGGCCTCCACCAGGTCGGCAAACGACTTCTCCAGCCGGTCGAGCTCGGCCAGGACGGAATCCGGCCCGGAGAGGGGCGCCGGCGCGATCGCGGCGTAAAGCATGGCCGCGAGTTCCCCCGGTGTCGGGTAGTCGAACACCAGGGTGGCAGGCAGCCGGACGCCGGTGATCGAGTTCAGCCGGTTGCGCATCTCCAACGCGGTCAGCGAGTCAAAGCCGAGCTCGGCAAACGCCAGGCTGGGATCCACTTCTGACCCACCGACGTGGCCCAGCACGACGGCTACCTGAGCGCGTACCAGATCCAGCAGCACCTCATGACCTTCGGCCATTGACAGCCCGGCCAGGCGCTGGGCGAGGTTCGCGCCGGTCGCCGAGCGCCGCGCGGGAGCACGGATCAGGCGCTGGAAGAGCGCCGGGACCTCGCCCCGGGCCCGCAACGCCGCGAGGTCCAGCCGCACTGGCAACACCACCGGTTCGGTGCTCGCCATCGCGGCGTCGAACAGCGCAAGCCCCTGGTCCGGTGACAGCGGCGGCGTTCCGGAGCGCGTCATCCGCTGGAGGTCCGCCTCGCTGAGTGCCCCGGTCATCCCGTCCCCCCCGGTCCACGGGCCGAAGGCCAGGGAAACGGCCGACAGCCCTGCGGCCCGGCGGTGCCTGGCCAGCCCGTCCAGGAATGCGTTCGCAGCCGCGTAGTTGCCCTGACCCGGCCCGCCGAAGGTCCCTGACACCGACGAGAACAGGACGAACGCCCGTAGATGGTGGCCGCTTGTCGCCTCGTGCAGGTTCCATGCCCCGTCCACCTTGGGACGCAGTACTGTGGCCAGCCGCTCCGGTGTCAGCGACCCGATCACGCCGTCGTCCAGCAGCCCGGCCGTATGCACCACCGCCGTCACCTGGTCCCGATACCGCGCCAGCAGAGCCGTCGCCGCAGCCCGATCGGCGACATCACAAGCCTCGACTGTGGCCACGGCACCCATGGCGGCCAGCTCGGCGACCAGCTCCGCCGCCCCCTCAGCGGCCGGGCCACGGCGGCTCACCAGCAGCAGGTTCCGCACCCCATGATCGGCCACCATATGACGGGCCACCATGCGGCCCAGGCCACCGGTGCCACCAGTGACCAGCACCATCCCGTCGGCGCCCCAGGCCGACCCGTCCGACGGCGGCCGTATCCGGGTCAGTCGGGGAGCCAGCACCTCGTCGGCCCGCACCAAGAGCTGGGGCTCGCCGGCCGTCAGCGCCCCGGGCGGAACCACCGATGAACTGTTCTCCAGGTCGATCAGGGCGAACCGGCCCGGGTTCTCCGACTGCGCCGAACGCACCAGTCCCCAGACCGCGGCCCCGGTAAGATCCGCGCCACTCATCGCCCCGCTGGTCACGAACACGAGACGCGACCCCGCGAACCGCTCCTCGGCCAGCCATGACCGCAGCAGGCCCAATACCTGTGAGGTGACCGCGTGGACCGAATCCACCACTGCACCCGAGCCAGCCACCGGCACCGCCACCGTCGCAGGCCCCCCCGGCACCGACGCCAGATCCGGGTACATCTCCACCAGCGACCCGGCCACCAGCCCGGCGGCAGAGCCGACCACCACCGCCGGGCCAGGCTCCCCCGCCGGCACCGGCACCCACTCGATCCCGAACAGCGAACCGCGGTCTGTGGCACTGCCGAGGCCTCCGGCCGGGATCGGGCGGGTTACCAGCGCCTCCACCGAGGCGACCGGCGCACCCGCAGTGTCGGCGATAGCGATCAACGTGGCGTTCTCCCCGGCTGGCGCCAGCCGTACACGGACCGCCAAGACCCCGCCCGCGTGCAGCGACACCCCGCGCCACACGAAGGGGACGCCGCTGCGGCCCGGCTCGTCGCCCGCCCCAGCTGGGACGTGCAGGCAGGAGTCCAGCAGCGCCGGGTGCAAGCCGTACCCGGTACCGTCAACCTCATCGGGCAGCGCCACCTCGGCGAACACCTCATCGCCACGCCACCAGGCGGCACGCAAGCCCTGGAATGCCGGCCCGTAGCCGAAGCCAAGATCTGCGAGCCGGTCGTACAGGCCGGTGATGTCCAGCGGTCGTGCGTCGGCGGGAGGCCATTCCATGGCGTCGAGCGGCAGGGACTGAGCGCCCGACGCCAGCAGACCTGAGGCGTGCTCGGTCCAGGGCGCCTGCGGATCGTCGCCCGGCCGGGAGTGCACGGTCAGGGCGCGGCGCCCGGATTCGTCCGGTGCAGCGGCCCAGACCTGCACCTGCACGTCGCCGTGTTCGGGTAGCACCAAAGGCGCGGCCAGGGTCAGTTCCTCGACCCGATCGCAGCCGACCTCGTCACCTGCCCTGATCGCCAGCTCCAGCAGCGCTGTGCCCGGAACCAGTACCTGTCCCAGCACGGTGTGGTCGGTCAGCCAGGAGTGCGACAGCGCCGAGAGCCGCCCGGTGCACAGGAAGCCGTCGGACCCGGCCAGCTCGATCACGTCGGAAAGGAGAGGATGGTCGGTCGTGGTCAGCCCCGCGCCCGCTGTGTTTCCTGGCATGGCCAGGGTGGTTGACCAGAAACGCCGATGCTGGAAGGCATAGGTGGGCAGGTCGACCTGCTGGGCACCCGTCCCGGTGAAGAACGCCGCCCAGTCGACTGGCGTGCCGTGAGCGTACAGCCGGGCCACTGCCTCCACGGCCGCGTTCTCCTCGGGCCGGCCCCGGCGTAGGATCGGCACGGCCAGCGCGCCGTCAGCCACCAGGCCCGACAGCGCGCTATCGGGCCCGATCTCCAGGAAACGCGTCACGCGCTGAGCCCGGAGCGCAGCGATGCCGTCGGCGAACCGGACCGCCTGGCGGACGTGGCTCACCCAGTAGTCCGCGGAACATAGCTGCTCTTCGTCGGCCAGCATGCCGGTGAGGTTGGACACGACCGGGATCTTCGGCGCTTGTGGCGACAGCCCTTCGACCACCGCGGCGAAACCGGCCAGCATCGGCTCCATCAGCGGCGAGTGGAACGCGTGGGAGACCCGCAGCCGCCGGGTCCTGCGTTCCTCGAAGGACGCGGCGATACCCGCGACGGCGTCTTCGTCACCGGAGATCACCACAGAGGACGGGCCGTTGATCGCGGCGATGGACACACCCTCGACGAGCAAAGGCGAGATCTCAGCCTCGGTGGCCTCGATCGCCACCATCGCACCACCGGGCGGAAGCGCGGCCATCAGCCGACCACGGGCTGCCACCATCGCACAAGCGTCGGCGAGCGAGAACACTCCGGCCACATGCGCCGCTGCGACCTCACCGATCGAATGACCCGCCACATAGTCGGGCCGCACACCCCACGACTCCACCAGCCGGAACAAGGCCACCTCGACTGCAAACAGCGCAGGCTGGGCGAACCCCGTGTCGTTCAGCGTCTCCTCATCCTCACCCCACATCACCTGGCGAATCGGTCGCTCCAGGTGCTCGTCCAAGGCTGCGCATATCGCGTCCAGCGCCTCGGTGAACACGCCGAACCGCTCGTACAACTCCCGGCCCATCCCGAGACGCTGCGATCCCTGACCAGAGAACAGCATGGCCAGCAGGCCTTCGGATGCTCTCCAGGTGGGTGACTCGCCGCTTATCACGGCGGCCAGGCCCGTCACCAGTTCGTCCCGGTGTGCGCCGAGCACAACGGCGCGACGATCGAGCGCCGCCCGGGTGGTGGCCAGCGAGCACGCCACGTCGACCGGGTGGAGGTCGTGGCTGGCCACCCAGGAACGCAGCCGTTCGGCCTGGGCGCGAAGGGCGTCGGAGTCCCGTGCGGACAGGACCCAGGGCACCACCGGGGCTGGGGTCTCCCGTGCCACCGGGGCCGGCTCGGCCATGGGCGCCTGCTCCACCAGCACATGGGCATTGGTGCCGCTGATCCCGAACGAGGAGATCCCGGCGCGGCGCGGGCGGCCGGTGTTGGGCCAGTCAACATTCTCGGTCAGCAACCCTACCGCGCCCGCGGACCAGTCCACGTGCGTGGTCGGTTCATCTACGTGGAGCGTTGCGGGCAGGATTCCGTGCCGCATGGCCATGACCATCTTGATCACACCGGCGACACCGGCAGCGGCCTGGGTGTGGCCGATGTTCGACTTGATCGAGCCGAGCCACAGTGGCTCATCCCGGTCCTGCCCGTAGGTGGCCAGTAGGGCCTGGGCCTCGATCGGGTCGCCCAGGGTGGTGCCCGTGCCATGTGCCTCAACCGCGTCGATCTGGTCGGCGGACATGCGCGCGTTCGCGAGCGCCTGCCGGATCACCCGGCGCTGGGACGGCCCGTTCGGCGCAGTAAGGCCGTTGCTGGCACCGTCCTGGTTGACCGCCGAGCCGCGGATCACGGCGAGAACGTGGTGGCCGTTGGCGACGGCGTCCGACAGCCGCTCCATCACGAGGAGGCCGACGCCCTCGGAGAAGCTGGTGCCGTCCGCGGCGGAGGCGAATGACTTGCATCGGCCGTCCGGCGCCAGCCCGCGCTGACGGCCGAACTCGACGAAGACGGCCGGCGTGGACAGAACGGTGACTCCGCCTGTCACCGCCAGGGAGCAGTCGCCCTGGCGGAGGGCCTGCACCGCGAGATGCATCGCCACCAGCGAAGACGAACAGGCGGTGTCCACCGAGATGGCGGGACCTTCCAGGCCGAGCTTGTAGGCCACCCGGCCGGACACCACGCTGCCGTTCCCGTCGCTGCCGGGATAGTCGTGGTACATCACGCCGACGAAGATCCCTGTTTGGCTGTTCTTGAGCGAGGCCGGATCGATACCCGCCCGTTCCAGCGCCTCCCACGACAGCTCCAGGGTCAGCCGCTGCTGCGGGTCCATGGCCAGCGCCTCGCGCGGGGAGATCCCGAAGAACCCGGCGTCGAACGCCGCCGCTGAGTCCAGGAATCCTCCTTCGCGGGCGTAGTACCCGTCGGGGTGCGTGGCTTCGGGGTCGCGCAGGAGCGACAGGTTCCAGCCACGGTCGGCCGGGAACGGAGCGATCGCGTCGGTGCCGGAGGTCACTAGCTGCCACAGCTCCTCCGGCGAGGTCACCCCGCCCGGGTAACGGCACGCCATCCCCACGATCACCACCGGGTCATCACCGGCCACCGCGGCCAGCACCGGCGCCTCGGCCTTGAGGACTTCTCCGGACAGCTCCGCCAGCAGGAAATCCGCCAGCGCGTCCGCGGTCGGATAGTCAAACACCACCGTCGCCGGCAGCCGCACCCCCGCCGCCGCGCCCAGCCGGTTCCGCAGCTCCACCGCGGTCAGCGAATCAAACCCCAGATCCTGAAACGCGCGATCGGGCACCACCGCGCTCGGCGAATCATGCCCCAGCACCACCGCGATCTGCGCCCGCACCACATCCAGCACCACCGGCCGGCGCCGCGCCGCCGGCAGGCCCTCCAGCTGCCGCGCCAGCCCAGCGCCAGCCGCGGCCTTGCGCTGAACCGGAACACGGACCAGGCCCCGCAACAACGCGGGGACCTCGCCGCGGGCCCGCAGCGCCGCGACGTCGAACCGGGCCGGCACCACCACCGGCTCACCCGCCGACAACCCCGCGTCGAACAACGCCAGCCCCTGCTCCGGCGACAGCGGCACCAGCCCCGCGCGGGTGACCCGCGCCATATCCGCCTGCGACAGCGTGCCAGTCATCCCCCCGCCCTGCGTCCACGGGCCCCAGGCCAGCGACACCCCCGGCAACCCCGCCGCCCGCCGGTGCCGGGCCAGCCCGTCCAGGAACGCGTTACCCGCCGCATAATTGGCCTGCCCCGCCCCGCCCAGCGTCCCGGCCACCGACGAGAACACCACAAACGCGGACAAGCCCATATCCCGGGTCAGCTCGTGCAGATGCCACGCCGCGTCCACCTTCGGCGCCAGCACCCCCGCCAGCCGCCGCGCGGTCAGCGACCCCACCACCCCGTCATCCAGCACCCCCGCCGCGTGCACCACCCCCGACAGCGGCCGCCCGGCGGTGATCTCGGCCAGCAGCCCCGCCACCGCGTCCCGGTCCGCGACGTCACACGCCGCCACCCGCACCTCCGCGCCCAGCCCGGACAACTCCGCCACCAGCTCCGCCGCCCCCTCAGCGGCCAGCCCCCGCCGGCCAGCCAGCACCAGATGCCGCACCCCATGCCGCGCCACCAGATGCCGCGCCACCACCCCGCCCAGCCCACCCGTGCCCCCCGTGACCAGCACCACCCCATCCCCGCCCCACACCGGCCCCGGCCCCGCCCCCGGCCCCACCCGCGCCAGCCGCGCCGCCAGCACCTCACCCCCACGCACCAGCAACCGCGGCTCACCCGCCGCCAACGCCCCCGCCGGCACCACCCCAGAACCCGCCCCCTCCGCCACATCGATCAGGCCGAAACACCCCGGATGCTCCGCCTGCGCCGACCCCACCAGCCCCCACACCGCCGCCCCAGCCAGATCCGCACCCGCCACCGCCCCCCGCGTCACAAACACCAACCGCGACCCCCCGAACCGCTCCGCCGCCAGCCACTCCCGCACCAAGCCCAGCACCCACACACACACCCCATGAACCGACTCCACCACCCCACCCGAACCAGCCACCGGGACCACCACCACCGACGGCACCTCAGTTATCGCGGCCAGATCCG
>WNGE01002237.1_pt1 | contig 23891 bp, 26 predicted proteins | sample 5400651 | NCBI WGS metagenome assembly WNGE01 (sample SAMN13153370, study PRJNA577476) | soil metagenome | isolation source: 60 cm soil or saprolite under grassland replicate 2 | place: USA:California | collected 2016-06-15
CGGCCGGTCCAGCACGTGCGCCATACCGCGATCTACGAGATCGGGGCCCGCGGCTGACGCGACCACCTGACGGACTGTCAGGTGGTGGGCGGCCCTCAATCGAGCCGGCGGAGCTCCTTGACGTAGCGCTCGCCGTTCTGCACGTACTCGGCGGCGTTGCGAGCGATGTCTGCCGTCAGAGCTCCGCTGTCGGCGGCGTCCTCGCGTAGCCGGGCGGGAACGCCGACCGCTATAGCGCCTGCGGGCACGTTCATCCCGTTGGGCACGAGCGCCGCCGCACCGACGAGCGCGCCCGACCTCACGACCGCCTTGTGCAACACAATCGAGCCGGTCCCGACGAGCGCGCCGTTCTCCACGACGCAGCACTCGAGATGGGCGAGGTGACCGATGACGCAGTCGTCACCGATGAACGTGTCGAGCTCGCGCGTGCAGTGGATGACGGCGCCGTCCTGGATGTTCGTTCGGGCGCCGATCACGATCTTGCCGTAGTCGCCTCGCAGCACCGCCTGGGGCCAGACGGTGCTGCCCTCGCCGATCGTGACGTTCCCGATCACGGTCGAGTCCGGGTGCACGAAAGCCGACGGCGCGATGTCGGGTGCCGACGCGCCCAGCGCATAGATGGCCATGCCGGTACCGTAGCGGCGTGCTCGATCCGGACACCCTGGCCGCGCACAAGGCGCGCATCGACCGCGACGGCTACACGGTGCTCGAACGGGTCCTCGAGCCCGAGCTCGTCGATGCCCTGTCCGAGGACCTCGTGCGACTCGAGCGGTTCTACGGCATCACGCCGGCTGACAACGGCTTCGAGGGCACGAAGACCGTCCGCATCTACAACCTGTTGGCGCTGGGCAAGCTCTACGAGGCGGTACCCGTCCATCCGAAGGTCCTGCCGCTGGTCGAGCGAGTGCTCGACGCCGGTTGCCTCATCTCGTCGCTGTCATCGATCAGCATCGATCCGGGCGAGAGTGCGCAGCCGATCCATGCCGACGACCAGCTGATCCCCCTCACCAAGCCCCACGTCCCGACAGTGTGCAACACGATGTGGGCGCTCACGGACTTCACGGAGGCGAACGGCGCGACGCGTCTGATCCCGGGCTCGCACCTCCGTGACAACAACCCCGACTACGGCGCGCCGTACGACAGCATCGCCGCCGAGATGCCGAAGGGCAGCGTGCTCGTCTGGCACGGCAGCCTCTGGCACGGCGGCGGTGCGAACGCCACCGACGAGCGCCGCGTCGGCATCGCGATGAACTACTGCGCGGGCTGGATCCGTCAACAGGAGAACCAGCAGCTCGGGATCCCACGTAACGTCGCGACCGGCTTCTCGCCGCGCCTGCGCCAGCTCTGCGGTTACAGCGTCTACAACGGGCTGATCGGCCATATCGACAAGCACAGTCCGGCCGAAATGCTCGGGGAGCCGCCAGTCCAGGACGAGATGGTGTGGGACGCCGTCTGAGCGGCGTCGGCGCCGCGCTGGTCCTCGCACTGACGCTCGGCGCGAGCAGCCTCCATGGAGTAGCGCACGCGCGGCAGGAACAGTCGGCAACTGGTGACGCCCACGGCGCCTGTGACTTCCTCGACCCCGCCAAGTGCCTGTACCCCTTCCCGAACGACTACTTCACGGCGCGCGATCGGTCGACCGACACCGGCCGGCGCGTCGCGCTCGCGCCGGACGCGATGCCGCGGAACGCCGGCGGTGCCCCGATCGACCCGACCGAGTGGAACCGAAACGACGGGTTCAGCCCCGGATCGACCATCCTCACGCTGGTCCCAGGTCTCGACCTCGAGCGCACGGGCGCCGCTCCAGAGACCGACATCGGGCGGTCACTGCGTGCGACGGCCCCGATCGTTCTGTTCGACGCGACATCCGGCCGGCGCGTCCCGTACTGGGCCGAGCTCGACCAGACCGTGCCGAACGCCGACCAGCGGCCGCTCATCGTGCGCCCTGCGGTGAACTTCCGTGAGGGACACCGCATCATTGTCGCTCTCCGACGCTTGAAGGATTCCTCCGGCGCGACGATCGACGCCGGCGACGCGTTCCGCGCCTACCGCGACGGCACGAAGACGGGCGACTCTGCGATAGAAGCGCGTCGCGATCACATGCAAGACGTGCTCAAGACGCTCAACCGTGCCGGCGTCAAGCACGATGACCTGTATCTCGCTTGGGACTTCACGGTCGCCAGCGAGGAGAACCTTTCCGAGCGGTTGCTGCACATCCGCGACGACGCGTTCGAATCACTCGAGGACAAGTCGCCTTCGTTCAATGTAACGCAGGTCGAGAACGACATCGACGAGCGCATCGCTCGTCGGGTCACAGGGACGTTCACCGTGCCGAACTACCTCACGGGAGACGGCACGGCCGGCAACCGGTTCAACACGGGCCCGAATGGTCTGCCCCAGCGCAACGGCGACTACACCGCCCCGTTCATCTGCATGATCCCCCGCGCCGCGCTCAACCCCGACGGTGCGGTGAAGCCGGCCCGGCCGGCCGTATACGGACACGGTCTGCTCGGTACCGAGCGCGAGGTCGGCGCAAGCAACGTGCGCGACATGGCCAACGAGCACAACTTCGTGTTCTGCGCCACGAGATTGATCGGCCTCTCGGAGGAGGACATCGGCAACGCGGTCTCCATCCTGAACGACCTCTCGCGGTTCCCGACGCTCGCCGACCGACTCCAACAGGGAATGCTGGACACCTTGTTCCTCGGCCGGCTCATGAAGGCCAAGGACGGATTCGTGACCAACGCGGCCTTCCAAGGCGGTCAAGGCACGCCGGTCTTCGACACCCGCGACCTCTTCTTCGACGGGAACAGCCAGGGCGGGATCGCGGGTGGCGCGGTCACCGCGGTAGCCCAGGACTGGACCCGCGCCGTGCTCGGCGTTCCGGGGATGAACTACAGCACTCTGCTCCAGCGCAGCACGGCGTGGGAAACCTACAAGACGATCTTCGATCCCGCGTATCCCGATCCGTCGGACCATGCGCTAGCCATCGGACTCATCCAGATGCTCTGGGACCGCGGCGAGGCGAACGGGTACGCCCAGCACCTCACTCGCAATCCGTATCGAAAGACTCCGCAGCACACCGTCCTCATCCACGAGGCTTTCGGCGACCACCTGGTGACGAACGATGCCACCGAGGTCGAGGCGAGGGTGCTGGGCGCGCGCGCCCACCGGCCGGCGCTGGCGGATCGTCGTTCCGCGGATCGGAACCAACTCTGGGGCATCGAAGGCATCGACACGTACCCCTACAACGGCTCGGCCATCGTCGTGTGGGACAGCGGCGCGCCGCCGCCGCCACTCGGGAACATCGCGCCCACACAAGGCAAGGACCCCCACGAAGACCCGCGCGCGTCGAAGCAGGCACGGGAGCAGATGTCCGACTTCCTGAGCCGCGAGGGGCGAGTGGTCGACGTGTGCGGCGGCAAGCCATGCACGGCGGCGCCCGCGCAATAAGCACCTCGGCGCCCGGCTACCGCATGACGGTCCCGCCGTCGACGGCGAGAGCGTGACCGACAACGAACGACGCCGCGTCGCTGCACAGCCACACAACCGCCTCGGCGATCTCCTCCGGACGGCCGAGGCGACCGACCGGGATCGGCCTCGTCAACATCCGCTCGACCTGCTCGTCACCGCCGATGAACCCTTCGAGCATCGGCGTTCGCGTACTCCCGGGGCAGATCGCGTTGATGCGCACGCCCTGCCCCGCGTACTCCATCGCGGCGGCGCGGGTCAGCCCGACCACGCCGTGCTTGCTCGCCACGTACGCCGGGAGGCCCGGAAACCCGACGAGACCCGCACCCGACGCCATGTTCACGATTGCGCCGCCGCGTTCGAGCATGACCGGGATCTCGTGCTTCAGGCAGAGGAACACGCTGGTGAGGTTGAGCTCGATCGTGCGGGTCCAGTCGTCGAGCGTGTAATCGGCGGTCGGCGCGCTGGCGCCCGTCGTGCCCGCGTTGTTGACCGCGCAGTCGAGGTGCCCCCAGCGGGCAACGGTCTTGTCGACCATCGCCGCGACGTCGTCCGGCTGCGTCACGTCGGCCCGGACGAAGTCGACGTCAGCACCCTCCTCGAGCACGAGCGCGGCGGTCTCTTTCCCGCCGTCCTCGTTCACGTCCGCCACGGTGACCATGGCGCCGGCCCGGGCCATCGCGATGGCCGACGCCCGTCCGACCCCCGAGCCACCGCCGGTGACGAGCGCCGCCTTGCCCTCGAGCGCGCCCATCACCAGGGTGTGCCGCGGAGGATGTACTCCGCAGCGGGGTACGACTCGACGGATTCGAGGTCGAGGAATGTGGAAACGTCGTCCATGACTCGCTTCACGTTGCGGTTCAGCGCTTCGGGCGAGCCGCCGCCGCTGAAGTAACGCATCGGGTCGGTGAGATCCTCGACCTCACGAAGGCCCTCCTCGACGATCCCCCGCCAGCGCGGCGCGTCTTCGGTCACCGCCCGCGCCACCGCGTGCCGCACGTACAGGCAGACCGGGTGGATCTCGAACGTCAGCGGCGTGTGCGAGCCGTGCCAGCGGGCGAAGAACTGGGTGTCGTCGATGTCAATGCGCTTGTCGAACATCGTGATCTGCTTGACGCCGGGAGAGCGCTCGCCGTCGGGCCACGTGCGCCGCTCATACGCGAGGGGAACGGACTCGGTCACGAGGTACCCGGCGATCCTGTCCGCGGCGCCACCCAGGACCGCCTCGTAGGGACCGCGTTCGTCGAGCGACTCGACCCAGAACGAGACCGTGGCATCGACGCCGCTGCCCGCGGCCGCGACGACCGCGGTCATGTCGATTTCCGGATCGACGGCGTTGATCGTCAGCGCCGGCGGGTCGAGCGCAAGAAGCTCCGGTCCGGCTTTTTCGACGAGCCCCTCGTGCAGGTCCCACAGCGCGTAGACGAGCTTCTCCATGCTCCTGGCGCCCCTCCTACCTCCTGTCGCGGAGCCACGGATCTGACCGCGTTCGCACGGTACCCCGGCCCCTACGCGAGCGCCCTGTGGAAGGCGTCGAGGAAGGCGCGCACCGTGGCGACGGCCTCCCGTCGCAGCCGCGCGGAGTCCTCGGGGTCGTCGGGTTCGGCGAGGAATTTTCCGTACGCTGCCGCTCCATCCTGCTCGACATCCCGGAAGCGCTCGCCCAGGAGCGCGAGCCCCTCAGTCACACGGGCATCGCGGGCGAGGACGCTTCGTGCGGCTGCGTTTCCCGCGGCATCGGGGCCATCGCCGAAGTGCAAAAGGCAGAAGACGAGATCGTACGCGTCCTTGTTCTCATGACGGTCTTGGAAGGCGAGAATCTTCAGGACGGTATAGGGCAGCACGTTCGCGACCCGAACCGTGACTTTCGACCTGCCTCCGCCATCGAGGCGTTCACCCTCGATCTCGCGCTCGACGAAGTCCCTTCCCACGAGATGCGCGCCCCGGACGTTGAACGCTCCGACCTTCGAGCCGGTGGAGCCGGCCTTCGGCCGGAAGACGCTGCCGGCCGGCACGGCTTCTGTCTCGCAGAGGAACTCCACGACCACGCTGACACCGTCAACCCGACGCGCCCACCGAAAGTTCGACTCCTTCTGGTCGAAGTCGGCCTTCTGCAAGTTGTTTTGGAGCGTGTGGTACGTCTCGGGTGTCTCGTCGCCGACCGTCAGACCGATGACAAGATCGATGTCGGTGGTGCCGACGTGCGCCCGCGCGCCTCTGGGCAGCGGCCCCACGAGATATCGGGGAGCAAGGCCACCGATGAGGTAGATGCGCTCGCGCCACGGCCCGACGTCGCCGAGCAGTGTGACCAGCGCACGTTCGCAGCGCGCCGTACTCGCTTCGTCGTAATCGGTGAAGTGGTCGCGGTTCAAAATCCGATCACCTCCCGACGAAGACTCTCCGCTTGCTCTCGGCCTCGGCGAGGATCGCGCCGGAGGTCGTAAAACAGGCGAAATGGGTTGACCATCGAGATCCGGTCGATGGTGCGGCGGAACGCCAGTGGCTCGTCTCCCTTCGTCTGGGCGAAGACGAGGTTGTGCCCGGTGTCCGCCGCTTCGGAGTCGGTGGCGACCGCGATGTCCTCGGGTGACGCGATGGAGCTGACCCAGATCTCAGCGACGGGAACCGCGGTGACGAACGGGGCGATGCGGGTCGCCGCGGCGGCACCCGTGACGGCGTGCTCGATTCCTGCCGCCTCCAAGCCGCCGCTCACGGCGTCGACGAGCTCGCGCGGCTCTCGAGCGAGCCGGTAGGCGCGGACGCGCTCTACCGAACGATCCCGATTCTCCTCTGCCCACAGGTCGAGGAGCGCGGTGCGATCGGCGACATGGCGAACCCGTTTGGGGCCGGCTCCTTCCGCCGCCACGAGCCCTTCCGCCTCCAGGCGAGCGAGGACGCGGTGCGCCATACCGATTGAGATGTGAGCCTCCTCGGCGAGGTCTTGAACCTGCCACGCGCGATCGGGCTCGAGCAGGAGCGCTTGTGCGGAGATGCCACCTTTTCCGGTGAGCCGAGTCGGCGCCTGCACACGTTGGGCTTCACCCGGCCTACGCCGTCGTCCTTCGAGGTGGAGGAGCAAACCTGGTAGTTCGACGTGCGCGTTCCCAAGTCCGTCGACGAAGGCGATGCCGTGGCGCTCGAGGATGTCTCGCGCTTCTGCGGTCGTGTCCCGAGCGACGAGCAGGAGACGGCCGTCCGGGAGGCCCCGCGCCTCCTGCACGACGCGCCAGGCAGTGGCTGCATTGGCGTATCCCTTTGCCTCGATCGCGATGGGCTCGGCGGCCCCCGCGAACTGGACGACGGCATCCGCCCTCCCTCGGTGGCGAGCAGGCTGAGCCTCGACCGCCACACCGGGGACGTCACGAAGGATTCGGGCCGCCTCCGAATCCAGGTCCGCCGCTATCTTCACGATTTTCCCCTTCTTCATAGCTGTAGTGAAAATAGCGTATCGGTGAAGTAAACGCAAGGACAGTGTCGTCAACCGCGGACCGGACGGGCGAGGATGGTGACAACCGTCAAGGAACGCGCAGAAACGCATTCGGGACCCGGGAGTCGTCGTGATCAAGCTGATCTGCTTCGTGAAGCGCAACCCGTCGCTCTCGGTGGAGGAGTTTCACGATCACTGGCGCGGACAGCACGCGCGGCTGATCTCCGAGACGCCCGGCGTGGCAGACAGGATCGTGCGATACGAGCAGAACCACCGCCTCGCCGACGACTACGCGCGCGGCGGTGACTTCGACGGTGTCGCGATCCAATGGTTCGAGTCGCTGAGCGACTTCGGTGCGATGGTCGGCGATCCCGAATACCAGGTGTGGGTGGCCCCAGATGAGGACGTGCTGCTCGATCGGGACGGGCTCGTCTGGATACTGACGGACGAGGAAGAGGTCGTGATCCCCGGGCCGGAGCAGCGCGACGACCCGATGATCAAACTGATCTGCATGGTCAAGCGGCGGCCCGGGATGACGATCGACGACTTCCACGGTCACTGGCGCACCGTGCACAGTCCGCTCAACTGTGACACGCCGTCGATTGCCCGCTACTTCGTGCGGTACGAGCGCAACCATCGAAACCGGCGCGACTACGACCGCGACGGCGCCTCGGACTTCGACGGGGCCGCGGTCGAGTGGTACCCGTCGGTGCAGGCGTTCTACGACATGGTCGGCGAGCCCGCATACAGCGAGCGCATCGCCCCCGACGAGGAGCGCTTCCTCGACCGCGACAATCTCGTCTGGCTTCTGACCGAGAAGGAAGAGACCATCATCGGCTGATGGAGGTCGAGGAGTACGGCCGGATCGCGGCCGCCGAGGACGATCACTGGTGGTACCGGAACACCCGTGCGCTCATGGCCGACCTGCTGCGACCATGGCTCGGCGCGAACCAGCGCATCCTCGACGCCGGCTGCGGTCCGGGCGGGAACGGGGCGTGGCTGGCACGGCACGGCGGCGTCGTCGGCGTCGACACCGCCCAAGACGCGCTCGAGTTCGTGCGGGCCCGCCGCCCCGCGACCACACCGGTACAGGCGAGCGCGGAGAACCTTCCGTTCCACGATGAGACTTTCGATGTCGTGGTGGCGGTCACGCTGCTCTACACGGTGCCTGACGACTCGGCAGCAATCAGCGAACTGGCCCGAGTGCTGCGGCGGGACGGTGCGCTCTTCGTGCTCGAGCCCGCGTTCCGGTCGCTGCGGCGCGCTCACGACGTGACCGTGCACGGTCTGCGCCGGTACCGGCGCGACGAGCTGATCCGCCTGGCGCAGCGCGCCGGACTCCACGTGCAGCGCGCCACCTATGCGTACTCGTTCCTCGCTCCCCCGGCGGCGCTCCTCGCCACCATCGAGCGGGGCAAGGCACGCGCCGCGAACGACACCGGCTCGGACGTCGAGCGCCGCGGCCTGGATCGCGTGTTTGCGCCGCTGGCGAAGGCCGAGCGCCGCTGGCTGGCTCGCCATGACATGCCGGTCGGGACGTCGGCGGTCGTGGTGGCGACGCGCGACTAGGCGGGTCTCCCGCGCCGGAGAATCACCAGCTGCACCCACAGTTTCGCCAGGTCCCATAGCGTGCGGAGCACGCTCGTCGGCTTGAAGAACTGTGAGCGTCCGTGCGTGCGCGGGTAATGGTGCACGCCGACCTCGGTCAAGCGCGCGCCGGCGTCCTGGAGCTTGCGCACGAGCTCGACGCAGATCACTCCGGTCGTTTTCTCGAGCTGGACGGCCTCGAGCTTCGACCGGCGCATGAGCCGGAAGTCGCAGTCGGTATCGCGAACTCGGAGGCCGAAGACGAACGAGACGAACCGGTCGTAGACGCGACCGATGATCTTCCGGGCGAGATTGTCCGCCCGGTTGAGCTTGTAGCCCTGCACGACGTCGATGTCGTCGTGGGCTTGGGCGACGAGGAGCTCGAGCTCGCCGGGGTCGAACTGACCGTCGCCGTCCGTGTAGAAGACCCACTGCTTGGTCGACGAACCGAATCCCGACAGCAGCGCGCCTCCGTACCCGCGATTGTGCTCGTGGGTCACGACTCGAAGGCGGGGCTCGGTCTCGGTCAGCTTCTTGAGCACGTGCTCGGACCCGTCGCTGGAGCCGTCGTTGACGACGATGATCTCGCCGTCGGCGCCGACCCGATCGAGCGTCGCGGCGGCCGTCTCCACCACCGATCCGATCGTGGCTTCGTCGTTGTAACAGGGGAAGAACGCCGAGACGGACTCGACCGCCTCGTTCACGGGAGTGCGCGGCACACGACCTCGATCTCGTCGTCGGTCATTTCGGGGAAGCAGGGTAGCGAGACGCACTCCCCCGCCCAGGACTCCGCCATCGGACAGGCACCGCGAGCGAACGGCTGGTAGGCGGTCTGCTGGGTCAGCGCCCTTTCGTAGTGCACGGCCGTGCCGAACGGCACGCGGGCTCGGAACGGGTCACGGTCACGGACGCGCGCCACGCACAGGTGGTAGACGTGACGATCGTGCGGCGCCTGCCAGCGCAGGCCGGGCGCCGCCTCGCGATACGCCCGTGCGATGGCCCGTCGCCGGGCGTTCCACTCGGCGAGCCGTCGCAGGCCGACCCGCAATGCGGCGGCCTCGATCTCGGAGAGGCGGGAGTTCCCGCTCACCGCCGTGTGCTGGTACCCGTCCGTGAGGCCGTGCCTTCGCAGCAGGCGGACTTGCGCTGCGACATCATCGTCGTCGGTGACGACCGCGCCGCCGTCGCCGATGCCACCGAGGTTCTTCGTGGGATAGAAGCTGTACGCCGCCGCCGCGGACGCCGCGCCCGGATCGAGCGCGCCATGCGCCTGGGCGGCGTCCTCAAGCACCGGCACTCCGACATCGGGCAACTCCGCCGGCCGGCCGTAGAGGTGCACAGGAATGACGGCGCGCGTGCGCTCGCCGACCGCCGCAGCCGCCGCGCCCACATCCAAGGTGGCGGTGTCCTCGTCGACGTCGACGAAGACGGGGACGGCGCCGGTCGCGCACACTGCCGCTGCCGTCGGCACGGCCGTGAACGCCGGAACGATCACCTCGTCCCCGGCGCCAACGCCCAGCGCGCGCAATGCGAGCCTCAAGGCCTCGGTCCCGGATGCGACCGCGACCGCGTGGCGGCGTCCGCAGAAAGCTGCGAACTCCGATTCGAACGCTTCCGTCTCCGGTCCGAGCAGATACAAGCCTGAGCGCAGCACGCGGTCGATCGCGTCCCCGAGCGCGGGCTGGAGCGAGGCGGTCCGGCGGGCCAGGTCGACCACCGGCGGCCCGGACGTCTTCGTCGTCACAGGTAGTGAGAACGGCGGGACCGGTAGAAGTCGATCGTCCTGCGAATGCCGTCGGTGAACGCAGTACGCGGTTCCCAGCCCAGCACCCGCTTCGCCTTGGAGGAGTCGCCGTAATACGAGCCGATGTCGATTGCGTCGCGATCGGGTGGCCACGGCACCGACTCCACCGATCCCGAGCCCGCGGCTGCCACCACCGCTTCGGCGATCTGGCGCAACGACAACCGCTCGTCGTTCCCCACGTTGAAGACCTCGCCTGTCGCGTCAGCCGATCGGCCGGCAAGCAATAAGCATTCCACGACGTCGTCGACGTACAGGCAGTCGCGTTCTTGCGCGCCGTCCCCGAAGACCGTGATCGGCTCCCCCGCCAGCGCCCGGCGCACGAAGATCGGTAAGAAACCCTGCAAGTCGCCTTTGAGGCGCTGGCGCGGTCCATAGACATTGGTGAGGCGCACGGCACAGGCGCGAATCCCGTACAGCTCGGTGTAGAGAAGGTGCAACTGCTCGGCCGCCCACTTGGTAATGCCGTTGACATCGACCGGCGAGACCGGATGGTCCTCGTCCACGGGCAGGTAACGGGGATGCCCGAAGATCTGGCGCGTCGAGGTATAGATCACGACGGCCTGCGAGCCGGCAGACCGGAGAATCTCGAGGAAGGCGAGCTGGCTGCGGGTGTTGACATCGAGGTCGAAGAGCGGCCGCGCCATCGATTCGACGTGGCTGACCTGTCCGGCGAGGTTGAAGATCACGTCAGCGCCGGCGACGGCGTCGCCGACCGCGTCGGCGGCGCCGAGATCGGCTTCGAGCACGTCAATGTGTCGCGCCGCGCCCTCGAGGTTGTGCGGATTGGCTCCGTGCGTCGGCACTCGCGCGTCCACCACCGTGACTTCGGCGTCTGCCTCGGCGAGCGCCAGCGCGAGGTTCGAGCCCACGAAGCCCAACCCGCCGGTGACGAGGCAACGACGGTCGGCGAACGAGGAGAGCAGGGATCCGTCCAGAGCCAGCCCAGCTTACTGTCCGGTCCGTCGCGGGCTCGGTCGCACACTCACATGTGCAGCAGCGCGCACAGCATCCTGCACCGTGAGCCACAATGAGAAGTTCTCATCATTGGTCGACGAGCGAACCTCGACCGGCTCGTCGGGCTCGATCGCAGCTCGGTGCTCGAGCTCGGCGCGTATCGGGACCTCGTCCGGTACGGCACTTATCAGCTCGTCCTCCACCGCTTCCCAGTACGCGGCGTTGTTCATGTGACCGAGCAGATCGAAGTCGGTCGCTCGCACCGGCCACGGCCGGGTAATGAGACCGTCCGTCGGCGGTGGGAGTCGTAAGCGGCCGCTGACCCGACGGCCGCCCGCGGCCTCGCCGTAGTGGTCGAAGAACCAGTCCCCGAGGCGGGCCGGACGCCCGGCGCGGTCGACGTACACCCAGATCGCGACTGTGTCGACGACGGGTGCGCCATCGACGGCCAACGTCGTGCGCCGCTCGGCCCACCGGCTGCCGGTGCCGCTGCAGAACGTGGTGAGCTCCACCTCCTCGCCGTAGCGGGGAAAGCGCGTGATCGTCAGCGCGGTTCGACGCAGCACCCACGCCCCCTCGATTCCAAGGTCGGCGACGTCGTCGCCGGCGACGTCCTGGAGGTAACACGCGACTGCGTCGAGCCGGAGCCTGTTGGCGGCGTTCACGTCGCCGAGGCGCACGCGGCGATGATGCGTGAACCGCCGGCCCCGCTCGGGCGGCGGAAGGAATTCGGGCTTCACCGCGCCCCTCCGCGTGCCGAAGAATCCGAGCAGACACTCTCGCGCACGCGTACGGTGAGCCCGCCGTCCGGAAGCCGCGCGGAACGGGCAGGGGAAGGCACATGACACGTTTCCTCGACCGGCTCGGGCGGTCGGCCGCGCGGCGGAAGTGGCTCACGATCGGCGTCGGGTGCTGCTTGCACTCCTCCTGTTCGCCTGGGTCTCGACGAGACCGTCCCGATCGTCTCCTTCGTGCCGACGATCATGTTCGCCATCCTCTTCGGCCTGTCGATGGACTAGGAGGTTTTCCTGCTGTCGCGGATCCGCGAGGAGTACTACGAGAGCAAGGACAACCTGCGCAGCGTGAGCGACGGACTCGGCGCGACGGCTCGCGTGATCACATCCGCGACGCTCATCATGATCAGCGTGTTCTTGAGCTTCGTGGGCGACCCCGATCCCACGGTCAAGATGTTCGGCGTCGGGCTCGCCGTCGCGGTGTTCGTCGACGCCACCATCGTGCGGCTCGTGCTCGTGCCGGCGACCATGGAGCTGCTCGGCGGGGCCAACTGGTGGCTGCCTCGCTGGCTGGACCGGGCGCTGCCCCGAATCCGCATCGAGGAGGGCGAGCTTCCGAAGCCGGTGCCGGTCCCGACCGGCGCATCATCGTGACCGGCCCGCGCCGGGAGCCGCGCTAGCTCGCGGCGCGCTGCGTACCTACCTTGAGCTCGCGGAAAGGCATTGTCTTCACGCGGTCGGCGTCGGGCTCCTTCGGCAGCCCGAGGACGCGCTCGCCGATGATGTTCTTCTGCACCTCGTCGCTACCTCCGTAGATGGATACTGCGGGCGCGAACAGCGCGAGCTCCTGCGCCACTCCCCCGCCGGGCGTCTCCGGTCCCATGATCATCCCGTTCGCGCCGAGGATCTCGAGACCGAGGTCGCGTGACAGTCGAGTGATCCGGCTCATGAGTAGCTTCGCGGTGTTCGCCTCGGGTCCCGGCCCGCGTCCCGAAGCCTTCGCCGCCTTCACGCGCAGCGCCGTGATGCGACCGATCTCGTTGAGGATGTGGATCTCGGCGAGGCGCTGGCGGATGTTCGGGTCCTGATCGCGCCCGACGTCCTTGGCCAGCTTCTCGAGGATGCTCGACTGCCGGCCGGCAACGGCTCGCTCAGCGCGGTCGCGCCCGCGTCCGGCGACGAGATCACCGACGCGCCGTTCGAGCTGCCGAGCCTTCTTGCCTGGCATCGCGCCGCCGACCGCGCCAGTGCCCCCACTCCCGAGACCGGCACGCTCGTTGGCGAGCGTCGTGTTGGCGACAGCCCATCCGCCGTTGAGGTCGCCGATGATCTCCGACTGGTGCGCGCGCGAATCCGAGAAAAACACCTCGCTGAACAGTGACCGCCCCGTCATCTCGCGCAGCGGACGCACCTCGACACCGGGCTGATTCATGTTGATGGCGAAGTACGTGATGCCCTTGTGCTTGGGCGCGTCAGGGTTGGTGCGGGCGACGAGCATCCCGAGGTCGGCGGTCTGCCCGCCCGACGTCCAGACCTTCTGGCCGTTGATGATCCACTCGTCGCCGTCGCGCTCGGCCCGACACTGGAGGCTCGCGAGGTCGGACCCGGCGCCCGGCTCGCTGAACAGCTGACACCAGGCTTCTTGACCGTTGAGGATCGGGCGCAGGTAGCGCGCCCGCTGCTCGTCGGTGCCGTGCACCAGGATCGTGGGCCCAGCAAGCAGTGTCCCGAGGCCCGACGGCGGCCCGATCGCGCCGGCGGCGCGGAGCTCGGCGCTCACCACACCGGCGAGCTCGCGCGGCAGCCCCTTCCCGAACCACTCCTGGGGCCACGTCGGCATGGCCCAGCCCGAGTCGCAGAGCCGGTCCCACCACTCCGCCACCGTGAGATCCGGGTCCCAGTTGTTCGCGAGCCAACTGCGCACCTCGTCGCGAACGAGGTCCTCGGTCATCACGGCCACGGTGCGTCCCCCTTTCAGTCGAGTAGCTCGAGCACCTTCTCCGACGGGCGCGCGATGACGGCACGCTCGCCCCGGAAGATCACCGGCCGCTGCATGAGCTCTGGGTGTTCGAGCAGGAGCTCGATCACCGCCTCCCGCGTCCTGTAGTCGGACGCCGACAGACCGAGCTCCTCGAAGCGGGCGTCCTTGCGCACGAGCTCCTCCGGCGCGTCGGCAACGGCGTCGACGATCCGCTCCAGACCGGCGCGATCGGGCGGCGCCTTCAGATACTCGACGACGTCGTGCTCGACACCCTTGTCGACGAGGATCTCCAGCGCCCCGCGGGAATTGCTGCAGCTCGGGTTGTGATACACGAGCATTGGCTCCACGCCCGAAGGGTACCCTCGACTTCGCAGCAGTTACTCCGGAGGTGGCAATGGCCGAGCCCGAGCGGCAGTTCCTCGGCCGCAACGACGTCGACAGCATCGAATCGATCCTCGCGGATGACAGCATCGACTTCGGCGACCTCGTGCACCCGACGCCCGCCCGCGGCGACGCCATCTTCACCTGGGACTACGAGCGCACCCGCGCCGGCCTGGGCAAACTCTACGAGAAGGCGAAGACCTCGCAATGGAACGGCTCGACCGACCTCGACTGGTCGACACCCGTTGACCCCGAGCAGGTGGCGCTGGAGATGGCGCCGGCGGCGGCGATGTTCCAGCAGCGCATGGCCGAGCTGCCGGGCTCGCCGGTCGCGAACTGGACCCAGAAAGAGTGGACACAGTTCCAGGTCGAGGCGCTCAACTGGCGGATGAGCCAGTTCCTGCACGGCGAGCAGGGCGCGCTGATCTGCACCGCCAAGATCGTCGCGACGACGCCGTGGATCGACGCGAAGTACTACGCCGCGTCACAAGTGATGGATGAGGCGCGGCACGTCGAGGTGTTCTCGCGGTACCTCGACACGAAGCTCGACGGCCACTACCCCGTCAACCCCGCGCTGCAGCTGCTGATCGACGACATCATCGGCGACTCGCGCTGGGACATGACCTACATGGGCATGCAGATCATGGTCGAGGGACTTGCGCTCGCGGCGTTCGGGTTCATGCACCAGGTCACCGAGGAGCCGTTGCTGAAGAAACTGCTGCGATACGTGATGGCCGACGAGGCGCGCCACGTCGCGTTCGGAGTGCTGTCACTCCAGGAGCACTACGCGGGGCTGAGTGCGGCCGAGCTGCGCGAGCGGCAGGAGTTCGCGTTCGAGGCCGCGCTGCGCATGCGCGACCGGCTCATGATGCACAGGGTGTGGGAGAAGATGGGCGTCGACCGTCGGACAGTGACCGAGTTCCTGTTCGGCATGCGCAAGATGCGCAACAACCCGTTCCAGGCCGCGCTGTTCTCGAAGATCGTGCCCAACTGCAAGAAGCTCGGTCTTCTCGACGCCGGTGACGGCTGGCTGCGCGACCGCTTCACCGAGATCGGCGTGATCCAGTTCGAGGACGCCGCCGACACGGGCGAGGAGTACGAGACCTTCGACGAGGTGGCCAAGGACCGCGCCGCCGGATAGGGTCCGCGCCCGATGCGACGGGGTGGACGCGCGTTCCTAGCTGTGTTGGCGCTGGCGACTGGCCCGATGGCGCTGGTGCTGACCGCAAGCCCGGCATCCGCGGGTTTTACGCCAAAGCTCACGGTGACCAAAGTCGTCGAAGGTACGCCACCACCCGGGGCTGAGTGGGTGGTCGACATCACGTGCACCGATCCACAGGCGGCCCAGCCTGCGCAATTGACCTTCACCGGTCCGGGATCGCAGAGCGTGACGATCGTCGGAGAACAATCCTGCACGGTCGTCGAGAGCAGCACCGCGGGGGCGACAGTGACCTACGCGTGTGAGGTCAACGTCAACCCCGACCATGCGATGTGCACCAGTGACAACGAGGTCACGTACACGTTCGTCACCTCCGGCTTCCCCGAGGCGACCGTCACGGTCACAAATACCTATGCGCCACCCGCACCACCAGCGCCCCCCGCGCCAGCCGGGCCTGAAGCGGCAGCGCCACCGGAGCCGGTCGCGGCCGCGGCGCAGTTCACCGGCTGAGGCCGGACGCCGCTAGGGCAGATTCCTCGGTTCGACGCCGAGGGTCTGGATGAAGACCTGGATGCGGCGGATGCGGTCGCCGTCGAGGTCGAACACGAGCGCCTCGGGGGTGCGATGCGGACGGCCGTCGACTTCGACCGTCTCGCTGAGCTCCACTACCGCGAGTCTCTGGTCGCCCGAGTACGTCACGCGGTCGACGCGCATCTCGTAGCCGGGGAGCTTTGGCATGAGGTCGGCGATGAACGCCACGTACTCGGCCTTGTCGGCGTACTCGTCGCCCCACGGTCCGACGCGAACGAACCCGTCATCGGCGAGGCAGGCGGCGAGCGTCTCCCAGTCGTGGCCGATGATGGCTTCGAGGTACCCCTCGACGACTCCAGGCACCGCTACCACGCCGGGCCGGGCAGAGTCAGTGCTTCGGCGAGCAACTCGAGGTACTTGGCGCGCGGGACGTCGACGGCACCGAGCGACGCGAGGTGCGGTGTCGTCCACTGCACGTCGAGCAGCGTCGCGCCGCCGGCGCGGAGCAGGTCGATCAGCGCGGCGAGCGCGACCTTTCCGGCGTCCGTTACCCGGTGGAACATCGACTCCGCGGCGAACAGGCCACCGATGGCAACGCCGTACGCGCCGCCGACAAGCGCGCCGTCCGCTGCCCACGCCTCGACGCTGTGTGTCCACCCGAGGCGATGCAAGGTCGTGTAGGCGTCGACGAAGTCGTCGTCGATCCAGCCGTGGGGGCGGCTGGGATCGGCGCATGCCCGCATCACTTCCTCGAACGCGGTGTCGATCGAGATCGAGAGCTTGCGGCGCGACCGACGCAGCGAGCGGCTTTCGAGGAACGCGTCCAGCGGCACGACCCCACGCGGGTCGGGCGACCACCATGCGATCGGGCCGCCTCGGCCCACGCGCATCGGAAACAGACCACCGCGGTACGCGGCCAGCAGCGTGCCCGGCTCGAGGTCGGCACCCACCCCGACGATCTCGGTCTCGTCCGCGCCGGCCGGTGGAAGCAGCCAGGACGTCGGCGGCGGCTCGATGGGCACGTCACCAGCGTCGCGCGCCCTCTCGATCCCGTTGGGACACGATGTGGGTGTATAGGACCGCATCGTGTCCCAACTGCCGTCGTTCAGCCGAGCAAGCTGCGCGCGATCTGGCCGACCTGGATCTCGTCGGTGCCGGCGTAGATCTGGAGCACCTTGGCGTCGCGTGCAAGCTGTTCGACCTCGTATTCGGCCATGTAGCCGTTGCCGCCGAAGAGCTGCACCGCCTCGAGCGCGACCTCGACGGCCGCTTGCGCGCCGTAGAGCTTGCACGCCGACGCCTCGGCCAGCGTCATGTGCCGGCCGGCCGATGCCATCTCGATCTGCCGGAACACGAGGTTCTGGAGGTTCACGCGCGCAACCTCCATGCGCGCCAGCTTCAGCTGAATGAGCTGGTACTCGGCGATCGGCTTGCCGAACTGCACGCGCTCCTTCGCGTAGTCGAGGCACAGCTCGAGGCAACGGTCGACGATGCCGAGCGCCATGGCTGCCACGCCCGTGCGCTCCATCGTGAACGTCGCCTTAGCCGCGTCACGCCCGCCCGCCGGCAGGTCCTCGGTCTCGCCGAGCAGCCGGTCGCGCCCCACCCGCACGTCAGAGAGGAACAGCTGTCCCGTCGGCGACGAGTGAAGGCCCATCTTGCGGAGCGGCTTGCTCTGCTCGAAGCCCGGCATGCCCTTGTCGAGCACGAAGTGCAGGACCTTGCGGTCCTCCGGCGGGCTGCCGTCGTCGAGCTTGCAGATGAACACGGTGGTGTCGGCGTGCGGGCCGTTCGTGATGAATGTCTTCGAGCCGTTGAGCACGTACTCCTCGCCGTCGCGTCGCGCCGTCGACTGCATCCCGCCGAAGGCGTCGGACCCTGAATTCGGCTCGGTGATCGCCCACGCGCCGATCTTGTCCATCGTCAGGAGGTCGAGCGCCCACCGCTCCTTCTGCTCGATCGTCCCCTTACTCATGATCGAGGCCGGGGTCAGCCCGACGCTGACGCCCATGGCGGTGACCATGCCGGGCGAGCACCGGCACACCTCGATGATCGGGATCATGAACAGCGCGCCACCGCCTCCGGAGGACCGCTCCTCGTCGTCGTCGGTGGACGCCGGCCGGCCCTCGCCGGCGGCGCGCTCGATGCGCTTCTTGAACTGCTCACGGGCGAGCGCGTCGAGCCCGAAGGTGCGGAACATCTTGCGGAGGACGTCGTAGGGCGGGACATCGCCGAATTCGAGCTCCTCGCGATGCGGACGGAGCTCGTTGTCGACGAACTGGCGCACGGCGTCGCGCACCATCGCGTGTTCCTCACTCCACTCGAACATCGCTCCCCCTCCTCGCCGCCATGGCAGGCTCGAGCTTGGCGTACGGCGCCAACAACAGAGCGGTCGCGGCGCCGATCAGCAACACCAGCGTGACATTCGTGTAGCTCGCCACGAAACCGCCGACCAGCACCCCGACGGGCACGATGCCGCCGAAGCCCATGATCCACAGCGCCATGATGCGGCCGCGGATCCCGTCGTCGAGGTTCTCCTGGAGCACAGTCGCCAGCGACGTGATGACAAGAAAGTAGGCGACCCCGAGCACGAACGCGAGTGGGTACGCCGGCGCATCCGTTCGCAAGAACGCGAAGCCGGTGAGGAGGGCAGCGAACGCGATCAGCCCGAGGCGAGGGACGGGTGCCTTGGACCGTCCCGCGAGCAGCGTGCCGACGCTGATGGCGCCCGTCGCGGCGCCGAGCCCGAACGCCGCGTACAGCAACCCGTACTGGATGCTGCGCGGGCGGACCCCGAGGTTCTCTGCCGCGACGGCGGGCATGAGACCGACGAAGCTCAGTGAGAAGAACGAGAAGATCACGAGGATCGTGAGGATCTTGCGGATGAGCGGGTCCTGCCACGCCAACCGGAACCCGGACAGCAGGCGCGCCAACCCGGTCTCTGCGACCTCGCCCGGGGCGTACTGGCGGTAGCGCGCCAGCACGACGCCCGCGACGGCGAACAAGTAGGTCGCAGCGTTCAGGGCAAAGACCGGAGCGGCGCTGGTCCGTGAGTAGATGACGGCGCCGATGGCCGGACCGATCACGCGCGAGAGGTTCATCTGCACCGACTGCAGCGACACGGCGCCGGGGAGATCCGCCTTGGGAACGAGTGTTGGCAGGATCGCGGCGATCGCCGGGGCGCTGAGCGAGTTGCCGACTCCGATCGCGAAGACGCACCCGACGATCGCGACGCGCGACGGATTTTCTGTGGCCGCGAGCCCTGCAAGCACGCCCGAGAGCACAAGCTGCTCGACCTGCGTGATGATCAGCAGCTTGCGGCGGTCCACGACGTCGGCGAGCACACCGCCGAGGTTCGCCATGAACAGCAGGGGCCCGAGCTGGGCGAAGAACAGGATGCCGACGAACGTCGCCGACCCGGTGAGCTCGTATCCGAACGCGCCGAGCAACACGTTCTGCATCCACGTGCCGATGTTCGAGGCGAACGTCCCGCCCCAGAAGATCCGGAAATCGCGGTTTCGCAGCGCCGCTTGGGCGGTGCCCCGCCGATACGGGACGTCACCCTCGATGATCGCTTCGGTGGTCTCTTCGGCTCCGGGATCGTGCGTCCGAGATCGGCCAAGCGACATGCTCCCATCACCCTAGATTGATGCCGTCGCACCTCTTGCACGCAATGGACGGCGGCGATTCGATGTGTGCGTGCCATCAGCCAAAGCACGCGCGGTGCGCAAATTCCAGAAGTACGTCTTGAACCCGCCCGTCCGCGCGCTCTTCGCGCTCGGGCTCGTCCCACCCACGCACGTGCTGCTCGAGACGACGGGCCGGCGAACCGGCCAGCCGCGCCACAACCCCGTCGGCAACGGCCTCGACGGCGACACCCTCTGGATCGTCGCCGAGCACGGCCGCAGCGCCAGCTACGTACGGAACCTCGAGGCCGATCCCCACGTGCGGGTCAAGATCGGCCGCCGGTGGCGGACCGGCACCGCCACCGTGCTCCCGGACGACGATCCTCGGGCTCGGCTCGACCGCATCGGCAGGCGGGTCAACGGCCTCATGGTGCGGGCGGTGGGCACGGATCTCCTCACCATCCGGGTCGACCTGGATCCCTAGGACACCGGGCAGCGAACGGACATTCGGCCCCATTGCCGCGGACGGTCCCACCTGACTAGCGTGCCCGGCGACCCGGTCACACCCTGAGCGTCGTCGCGCGGCCGACTAGGCGGAGGTCGTCACCGCGCCCAGGGCATAGAGGAAGGAGCGGTTCCTCTGCCCCGATGCGGCCGTGAGCACCGTGCAGGGAGAGCTGTCACCTGGTTGCGCACCGGCGCGCTCGCCGGCGTTCTCGCAGCGCTCGCCGCGGTCGCCGCAGGGCCGGCGCACGCGCAACAGAGCGACCCGGGAACCGATCCAGTCGCCGGGGCGGTGACCCGCGCCGATCAGTCCGCCAGCTCCTACCTCGACGCGCTGACGCGAGCACAGCAGATCGACATGGAGGTCGCTCAGATCGAGCAGAGCATCGCCGGGTTCGAGCAGCGCGTTGCCGAGCTGCGAGACCTCACCCGCGGGCGTGCGGTCGAGGCATACAAGCGCTCGTCGACGCCACTCGTGGTCCAAGTTGGCGGAGGAGTGACCGCGATGGACGACACGCGGCGAACGGTGCTGCTCGACACGCTGAACTCGCGCGACATCAGCACCGCTTCCAAACTTCGCGACGCGCGCGATCACCTCGACGCGCGCCGGCAGCAGCTGAAGGTCGCCCAGCAGCAACAGGCCGACATCGTGAACCGCCTGCGGGACCGGGAGCAGCGGCTCAACGCCGACCTCGGAGCGGCACAGGCGCAGCGGCGAGCGGCGGGAGGTCAACCCGCTGATGCCGCGCTCACGCCGCTGACGAACTATGTGCCACGCGACGGCGAGCATCCGCAGCACAACGACCCGTGGATGGTGTGCACACGCGGCATCGAGAGCGGTGGCAACTACCGGGCGTACAACGCTTCGGGGCCCTACTACGGCGCGTACCAGTTCACCCAGAGCACGTGGAACTCAACCGCCAACCACGCCGGGCGGGGCGAGCTCGTGGGGATGGACCCCCGGGACGCCTCCGAGTACGACCAGGACGACATGGCTTGGACGCTCTATCAGTGGAAGGGCAAGGGTCCCTGGGGTGGGCGCTGTTAGGGACAAAGGGCCATGCCGAAAGACCCTGTGAAACCATCCTGCCTCGCCTAGAGTCCATCTCATCCGGGTAACTCTGGAGGGCAGGTGACCGAGCAATCAGGTAACGACGCAGGACGGCCTCCGATCGCGCCACGACGAATCGCTGTCGTTCCCGCCTACAACGAAGAGCCGACCGTCAAGGGCGTGCTCGAGCGGTTGTACCCGCTGGTGGACGAGCTCCTCGTCGTCGACGACGGGTCGACCGACAACACCCGCGAGGTCGTCGAGAAGTGGCTTCCGGAACACGACGACGCCTGGATGCTGTCGTTCGAGGACAACCAGGGCATGTCTGCGGCCTACTACCTCGCCTTCTCGGACCTTCGACAGCGCCTTGCCACCGGCGAAGTCGGTGCTGATGACCTGGTCTACACCGTGGACGCGGACGGGCAGCACGAGCTGGGCGTCCTGGACGAGCTGCGCGACATCGTCGTCGCAGAAGGGCTCGACGCCCTGATCGTCCAGCGTGACCTGTCGACCTACCCGCCGTACAAGCGCCTCGGGAACTGGGTGATGAGCGCCTGGGCGTCGCTGTGGGCAGGCCATAGGCTCCGCGACGTCGAGTCCGGATACCGGATCTTCCGGGCCGGCGCGCTCGCCGACGCGCTCGACTACTACAAGGGCTACAAGTACAGCGAGACGGTCGAGGTCGCGGTCGTGCTGTGCCGCCTCGGGTACCGCGTGCGCAACGACGTGAAGGTCCCGGTGCCGGTGTTCCGCTCCCGCACGCGCCTCGTCGACGCCGTCATCGACCTCGCCATGATTCCGCTGGCGGCGTATCGCGCCGCGCGTCGCCGTCGTCGGCGCGCGCGCCGGTAGCGCACTCTCGTTCGCGTCTGCTTCAGCAGTGGTCGCCGTAGCCGCGTTCGTTGAGGAGCGCGTCGAGTCGCACGGCCTTCAATCCTTTGCGTTGCAGCCCATCGAGGATCGCCGGCAACGCACGCACGACCACCGTCCGATCCGCGGTGACGTCACCGTCGAGGCCGTCGTGCAGGACGATGATCGACCCGTCCCGCGCATCGCCCACCACCGTGCGCGCAACCTTGCGTGCATCGTGCGCTTTCCAGTCGCCGGCTGAGACGTCCCAACCGACCATCGTCATTCCGTGGTCATCCACCACCCGGGTCATGAACGGCGTGTGCTGGCCGTGCGGCGGCCGGAAGAAGGTCGGACAGACGCCGGCACGACGCCGCACCGAGCGCTGCGTCCGTTCGAGCTCCGGATAACGGGGATCGAGCCAACGCCAGGAGTCGTGATGGTACGAGTGGTTCCCGATGAGGTGACCGTCATCCTCGAGCGCGCGGACGATGTCGGGCCGCGCGTCGACGGCCTTGCCGACCACGAAGAATGTCCCCTTGGCGTCGTGGGCAGAGAGGATCCGGGCAATCTCGAGCGTGTACGGATCATTGGGACCGTCGTCGAAGGTGATCGCGACTTCGCGCTTGTCCCGCGGCCCATGCGAGACCTGCGAGCCGAACCATGTCTCGGTGGGCGAGTTCGCACCTACCCACAGCGTCGCCGCGATCATCAGCACCACGGCTGCAGCCGTCACCCAACGCACGGACCTCCGCGCGTGCTCCCGGTGGGTGCGCGCCCGCGCCGCGGCGATCACGACCGCGACGCCGTAGAGCAATCCCGCCCAGGCGGTCCCGTGCGTCCCGTCGATCGCGACGAGCACGGCCAGGACACCGATCCCAGCCGCCGCCCCGGCGGCCACGGCGCGCTCGCGCAGCGCCTGAAGCCCCCCGCCCGCGATCCCCACGCCGGCGCCGAGGCCCAAGCCGAACAGCAGGGTCGTGAGCGAGATCGCGCCTTGCGGCAGCACCCAGCCCGCCAGCGCCACCAGCAGCCCGCCCACGGCGGCGAGGGCAACTCCCGGGCGAGGGGCCCGAGCGGCGAACCACCACGCCGTGGCGGCAGCGATCACCACGGCCAGGAAGGCCAGCACGAACCAGGACCAGGCGCGAGTGTCCGCCACCGGCAGGACGGCCGGCAGGACCAGGGCCGCAGTGGCAAACCCTGTTACGGCACGGGACGCCGGCGAGTCAGACGCCAGCGACTCGGGGTTCGTCACGGCTATCGTTCCTCATCCTGGTCTTGCGGGCAGGCTGGGCAGGATCGGACGGGGTCGGAAGGGAGATTCGGCGTTGCAAGGGCCTTTCGCAGGGCGTCTGCGGCTCCGGTCGGCCGGGTCCTCCGCGGACGCGGCAACCTGGGGAGTCACGCCGCCGGCGAAGACCGTGGCGGCGATCGTCGGCGTTCTCTGGGCGATCGTCCTGGTGCTGATCCTGCGCCACCGGGTGTTCGTGTCGCACGACTCGATCAGCAACTACGGCCATGTCTGGTGGGTGAGCGACCAGCTTTGGAGCGGGGATGGGCTCCCGTTCCGGATGCCGGTCATCGGGCACGGCCAGGCCTTCGCCTTCCCGTACGGGTTCCTCCCATGGTTCACCGCGTCGTTGCTGTACCCGTTGTTCGGCGACTGGGTGGTCACGCTCTGGCTCGTCCTCGGCTTCGTGGGCCTCGTGGTCGCGATGTTCTGGGCGTTCCCGGAGATCCGCCGGGGCTGGTGGGCGGCGACGGCGCTCGTGAACCCGGCTCTCGTCATCGCCCCGATTATCGGGCAGCTGCCGTTCATCTGGAGTTCG
>WNGE01004403.1_pt1 | contig 23889 bp, 16 predicted proteins | sample 5400651 | NCBI WGS metagenome assembly WNGE01 (sample SAMN13153370, study PRJNA577476) | soil metagenome | isolation source: 60 cm soil or saprolite under grassland replicate 2 | place: USA:California | collected 2016-06-15
CGTCAGGTAACTGCAGTGCTCGATGCTGTTACGCGCTCGCTGGAATCGGGCCGGACAGAAACGATCGAACAGCGAGGGGTAGAGACTGTATGAGAACCCAAAAAGGGCTTGCGTTAATTTGGAGGTCAGGAGGGGCGGCTTGCCCCCGCAATGTCCGACATGCTTCAGCTTGTCGTAATGATTCCCAAGACTCAAGCAATGATACTACCCGTTACGTCGTACATTGAGTGTTGGCAATCTTGGCGACAAGCTGAAGCATGTCGGACATTGCGGGGACAAGCCGCCCTCCTGACCTACAAATTACCCTAGGGCCCTCTTGTTTTCTTCCACCCTCTTTGAGTGGGTGTGAATGAGAGGAACACCGGGATAAATTAGATGCCAACGGGACTCCACACTGCCGATCACATCGTTATTGTCGGCTATTTCCTGTTGCTGACTCTAATTGGCGTCTATTTCTGGAAAAGAATGCGCCACGTCCGCGACTTCTTCACCGGTGGCAACGCTATTCCCTGGTGGCTGGCGGGCGTCTCGTTTTACCTGACCGGCTTTAGCGCATTTTCTTTCGTCGCATACTCAGAGATGGCCTATCGTTATGGCTTCGTCGCCGTCACCCTCGCGTGGAGTACGGCGGTCGCCATGGCTGTCGGTACATTGTTTATGGCTTCCCGTTGGCGGCGAGCCCGCATCATCAGTCCCGTCGAATTTCTTGAAGCGCGTTACAACAAACAGATCAGGCAGGTTCTGGCCTGGGCAGGCATTCCGCTTCGAGTGGTGGATGATGGACTGAAGATTTATGCGACGGGTGTATTCGTCTCTGTCGGCATGGGTTATGACCTGAAGATGAGCATCATCGTGAGCGGCGCCGTGATGCTGCTTTACACTTTCATGGGTGGATTGTGGGCGGTTGTCGTCACCGACTACATTCAGTTCATCATTCTTACGCTCGGCGTCGTGGTTCTTTTCCCTCTCGTCTTCGCGCAGGTAGGCAGCTTTGATGCGCTCGCACAAGGATCTCAAGCCGGGTTCCTCTCACCTATAGGGGCGCCGTTCTCTCCGCTATACGTGTTCGCTTTCTATCTGTTGATTATTCTGAGTTACAACGGCAATTGGGCGTTTGCGCAAAAGTTCTACAGCGTGCGTGACGAACGCGCTGCACGTAAAGCCGGGATGCTTGCTGTAGCACTTAAGATTATCGGTCCGCCTCTCTTTATTCTGCCTGCGATGGCAGCGCGCAGCTTGATGCCGGAACTAATGACTCCGCCAAACTCACCGCAGTACACCTATGCCGCTCTCTCGTTACGATTTCTTCCCGCAGGTCTGATGGGCTTGATGATTGCCGCAATGTTTTCCGCCACGATGTCAACGCTCAGCGGAGATTACAACGTGGTCGCGAGCGTGATCACTGAAGACATCTATCACCGCCTTTTTGATAAAGAGGCTAGCCAGAAACGACTCGTGATCGTCGGGCGCATTGCCACGCTGGTCATTGGCGCGATCACGATCAGCATCGGCGTAACACTTATTGCCTCGGCGCGTAAGGGTTTGTTCGAAGTGATGGTTACAGTTTTCGGCATCTTTATCGGGCCAATGCTGATTCCGATGCTGCTCGGTTTGCTGAGCCGGCGTGTCACATGGCGCGCTGCTGCCGTGGGAATTGCGGCAGGACTCGTTTCCGGACTTTCATTCTACTTCTATAAGACCCTGGTGCTGGCAAAACAACCGGGCGTTGACTCGAATTGGCTGCGATACGACTACGAAGCAATCAGCATTCTTACAAATTTCACGATTACGCTTCTGGCGATTCTGCTGATGACTTTATTTGCAAAAGTGTCCGCCAGGGAACGCGTGAAGATCGACGAGTTTTTCACGCGACTGGCAACCCCGATTGACCCCAGCCAAACGCACGCGCGAGTCACTGGCGAGACCTTCTCTCCTTTTTACATTATCGGTTGGGTAACGGGTGGCACTGGATTGCTGCTTCTAATCGCCAGCGCGGTACAGCCGTCCGGGATCGGGCAATACATCAACCTCGCCTCGGGCATCGTAATTTGTCTCCTCGGTTACGGTTTCTACCACCTGCATCGCCGCGTGATGCAGAAAGAGGCTGGGTTAGCACGCGAAGCTGCAAAGTTAGCGACGCTCGCGCCTCGCGAAATCGAAACAAACGTTCTGGAATAAGTCGCCGATTCTGCAAACACGAAGTAGCTGAAACCAAATGAAAATCGCAGTCTTCAAGCATAACGGAGAACGACGCATCGGCATTGCGCCGAAAGACTCAGACCACGTGATCGTTGATTCCGTCGCCGCATCTGAACTTCTCAAGCAAAGTAATTGCGACGCACCAAGCGACATGATGTCGCTGATTCAGGCGGCGTCAGAGCCTGGCAGCCAATACGCACAACTTGAACAGGCTATTGCTCGAATCGCGAACGATCCTTCGCTGGCGGAAATGGGGCTTGATATTGCAGATCTCAAACTCGAAGCCCCGCTCGCGCGTCCGGGTAAGATCATCTGCCTCGCCGGCAACTATCGCGCGCACATCGTTGAAAGTGGCTTCGCCGCTCCCGGACGGTCCGACGTCATTACGCAGCAACTATTTCTCAAACCTGCTACGGCAATCATTGGCGACCGCGATGCAATTGTTATCGGAACTAACAACGTAACTATCGGTTGGGAAACAGAACTTGCGGTTGTTATCGGACAGCGCGGAAGAAACATTCAACCAGAGAGTGCCTACGACCATGTTTTTGGCTACACCATCCTTAATGACGTTTCCGAAAGACGATTGAACTCCCAAATCGAGAACCGAAGCAAACGTGAAATGGACGGGTTTTGTGATTGGCTGGCCGGAAAATGGTTCGACAGCTTTGCGCCTTGCGGACCCTGGATCGTTACCGCGGATGAGATTAGCGATCCACATAATCTGGAGATCAGCCTTAAAGTCAACGGTCAACTCCGGCAGCAGGGAAACACACGCGACATGATCTTCCGCATCCCGGAACAGATTGCCTACATCTCTTCGATCATGACCTTGGAACCGGGCGACATCATCTCGACAGGCACTCCCGTCGGCGCGGGAATCGGTGGCGCAGCGTCTCTTCAGGTTGGCGATCAACTGGTTTGCGAGATCGAGAAGATCGGACTGCTTAGAAACGATGTGAGGTGCATGGATTGAGACAATTAGATTGGGCTGTCGTCGGTCTTTATTTTCTCTTCATGCTTGTGGTGGGGCTTTACTTCATGCGCCGGGCAAGTCGAAGCATGGCCGACTACTTCGTATCTGGCCGCGACCTTCCGTGGTGGGTCATCGCACTCTCTGCCGTCGCCACCTATACGGACGCCGGGCTTGCCCCCGCAGTCACGATGCTTACGTATCAAGGCGGCTTGCTGGGCAATGCCGTCTGGTGGATTCCCTATGTGATCTGGATGCCGCTTGGCGCAGTGCTCTGGTCGAAGTACTGGCGCCGGCTCGGCACTGTCACTTCGGCTGAACTGCTGGGCATACGGTATAGCGGCAAAGTCGCCAACACATATCGAGGCATCTACGCGTTCTTTATGAGTTTCGGTTTTATCGTGGTGCTGATGGGGTACGTTTCTGGTTGGCTCGGCGCTGCGCTTGGACCCATCCTGGGTTGGGAGCCGATCAGCCTCATCTTGTTTTCGGCGGTCGTCACTGCTGCTTACACGGTGGCCTCCGGTCTCTCCGGTGTTGCTTACACGGATGCATATCAATTCGGAATCTTTCTGATTGGAAACATCATCCTCGTGCCCATTGTACTCGCCGGGGCCGGTGGCATGGAGCATGTGTATCAGACCATTGATGCGACGCACAGTGCCGCCGGAGCGGAATCATTCTTCCGCGTCATCCCACCCGCTCCGGGTTTGGGTGGCCTGACAATCTTCGCCTTCATCGTACAGGGACTCTTCTTCGCCGCTTCGCCGACCGGCGGTGAGGGTTTCACCGCACAACGCTTCATGGCGGCTCGCAACGAGTTTCACGCGCAGGTAGGCCAACTCTTTAATGCAATCTTGACCCTGATCGTGCGCGTGGTCCCGTTCCTATTCCTGGGGCTCATCGCGGCAGCGCTTTATGCTCCAGGCACCATCGCCGAGCCGGGAGAGATTTGGGCCCGCATGGTTCGGTCTTATGCGCCCGTAGGATTGCTCGGGTTATTGGTAGCCGGCATCTTTGCGGCTTACATGTCTACCATTAGCACGTTGATGAATTGGGGCGCGTCATACGTCGTTAATGATCTCTATAAACCTTTTCTGCGGCCTGGAGAAAGCGAGCGCCACTACGTTTGGGTGGGACGAATTGGCTCGGTTGTGATCTTCGCGCTCTCGCTCTTCGTTGCTTATTACTTTGTCGAGGGACTGCGTGCCTGGTTTCTCTTTATTAACTCGGTAGTCTTCGCCTTCATCCTCCCACTGTCGTGGCTGCGCTTTTTCTGGTGGCGCTTGAACATCTACGGCGAAGCGGCGGCGCTCATCATTGGCTTACCGCTCAGTTACATCGTTTGGTTTCCGCTCGGTTTCTCTAATGAGCAGACACATCCCTTCTGGCAGGGGTTCCTGCTCCTATTCGGTCTCGGCTTCGCGACGATCCTGGCGGTGACTTATCTGACCAGGCCCGAACGGATCGAAACGTTGCGCGAGTTTTACGCGCGCTGCAGGCCGCCGGGATGGTGGGGACCTGTGGTCAAAGATTTCAGCCCCCAGTTAAGGCGCGAAATTCGACAAGAGACCCTGACCGACCTTATCGATTGCGTGCTGGGCATCGCCTTTTGCACAGCGGCGATCATGACAGTAATCAGCCCACTGGGTCGGCACTGGGGAACCTTCATCACCGCACTGACTGTGTGCTTAATAAGCGGCGGCCTTTTCATCGTTCGCTGGTCGCGACGCGGCGTTTTCCGTTCACTATCCTCCGGAGCACCAGAGGAGCGTTCGGAACTTCAACCTGGGGTGGTTGATGAGAGACCTGCCACTGTGTAAGTGGAAACGTGAGTCGACTAACGGAGGTATGCTGTGGGAACGATCGTAAGAGATGCGAAAGGTACATGGATCCTGAGCCAACACAGCGGCCATCGCGTTTTGTGTGGGGTGCTGCTCGCCATAGCGGTAATAGCTTTGACGATAACGCCTGTGCTGGCTGAACCGCCACCCACCCAGGAACGGCGAGAGGGTCATGCGTTATGGGCACACCCGCCAGATGCCGGGAAGACTGTCGAATCGGTGCGCGAATTCGTCGCGAAATGTAAACGAGCGAATATTGACACTGTCGTCATGCTCGTCAAAGGCATGAGCGGGGAAATCTACTGGAAAAGTAAGCGCTTTCCGCAAACCATCGCCAAAGGTTACGAAACGTTCGATCTGCTCGAACATCTCACGCGCGAGGCCCACGCACAGCGCATCAGGGTCGACGCGTGGTTGGTTGATTTCGCGGAAGGTGAAAATGGTGCGGCGTTCCGCGAGCATCCGGAATGGGCAGAACTCAATCCCGATGGTGGTACCACGGCAACGGAGACGCTCGGAGTTGCCCGCCGCCATTATCCCTATGTGTGGATGTGTCCGGCGCGGCGCCCGGGCTATACGGATCAATGGCTAATCCCAATGATCGAAGAGATCGCAGCCAACTACGCTGTTGACAGTATTCACGACGATTATGTGCGCTACCCAGGTGACGTTGCACCCGACAGTTATTGCTTCTGCGACTATTGCCTGAAGCACATTCCGCGCTATGCCATGCTCAACTACGAAACGCGTTCCGCAGAACGTTATCGCGTGCAGCATATCCAGGAGCGTCTGGAATCCAACTGGTGGAGTGACCCAACTATGGTTCCCATGGACTGGCAGCAGCGCGATCGTCGCGAGATGGCCGACTACATCATGAACGGGCGCACCATTCCGGGCGGTCCACCTGACATGCGCTACTTCTTTTACGATTACCGCGTGAGCCAGATAGACACCTTCGTGCGCGAAGTGCGAGAGCACGTGAGGCGGATCAATCCGAAGATCGAGATCTCGGCGGCCGTCTTCAAGAACCCGGTGCAGAGCGCACGTTTCATCGGCCAAAAATGGCATGAATGGTCGCCGTGGATAGATGTTTTTATGCCGATGACTTATCGCAGTCATTTCGGGGGCAGCTTTGAAACCTATCTGGACCACCTCACTGAAATTACGGCGCGGCAACTCGAATGGACGCGTCACGAACGGCCCCTGTTCGCCGGAATCGCAAGTACCTATCTGTATAGAGAAGAGTATAAGCCCTTCGATGACATACGCGACCGGGTTGACGAATGGAAAACAATTCCCACAACCGATGTTTCCGCGCGAGCGGCGAAGGCAAAGGCAATCAGCGAAGCCTATGAATCCATGCGCGTGCGATTAGCGGACCTTGCGCCTGAGCGCGCCAGGGAATTGGGCGCACTGGTTTCCGTCGTCACTGCGAATGAGGGGCGCGATGCAACGACCGCAGCGCTCGACAATCTCGGCAAGAGCATCGCGCAACTCAGGGGCGACCTCCCGCCGGGTTTTCTACCACCGGAGAAGTTGGGACGCGCAATTGAGGCGGCGCGAAAGGCCAAGCCCGATGGAATCGTCATCTTTGCTGCCGGTAGCCTGACGCGCGAGAAACTCTGGCCAGCATTGGAAACAGCATTCAAACGGTAGAGCGAAAGGCGCCAATTGTAGGGCGTCCCTCCGTGGGCACCCCTGGTTGTAGTGGCAGTGCGCGCCGGTCGCGGTGGGAAGGGCCGCCCACGGAGGGACGCCCCTACAATGATTTGCGACAAGCTCGCATTATGGCGGACTTAAGTAAGCATACATCTCATACAATTTTCGGGAAGCGATTGCCGTTCGACCTGGTTGTCTGCATATTGGCGACCTGCGTACTTGTAAAGAGCGAGAGCGCTCAGACAAATGCGACGACGCCAGCGCTGACCGAGCCTTACACAATGCGGGAAGATTTTCAGGGAGATAGTCTGGGCCAGTTTGCCAGTTACCCTCCAGCACAAGACGTGGGCTACGAACCGAGCTTAACTCCAACATCGCAATACGATGCCCCGGGTGGTCGCTCGTTGATGCGAGTTATAAAACCGAATGTCGTCGGTAGCTTGCGTTTTGGGTTCATAAAGAGAATTCGCATAGTAGTAAACGACGGTGCCACGTTCAGCTTCGCTTATCGTGTTAATAACCCCAAGCCCGATGCTCAAATCGAAATCGGATTAGCGGGAACGAATGGAACCCTTTATACGAGAAGAACAAACGCTCAAACAAACCGCTGGACCATTGCTGACGCGCGGTTTTCTGAGTTGCGGGACTCTCGGGGAGAGGAGCCACCATCCGGGCTTCGCGTCGAAGCAATCTATCTGGTGGCTATCCTGAGTGAGGCAGACCCCGACACGACCTATCGATTCATGATTGATGATTTATCGCTTAAGGCTGCTTGTGAGGCTCATTTCAGTGTGACGACTCCGGCTACCGAGACAATTGACCCGTGGGCGGTGCTGGTGAGCGATCGAGGTTACCACGCAGCTGACAAGATTGCGTTCGAGACAAAGGCGCCCACGCCACTCACGCGCGTCAATTGCACATTGAAGACTCCCGATGGCCGCATCGCCATCATGCAAAAGCTCTACGATGATGGAACACATGGTGATCGGCGCAGCGCTGACGGTATCTGGTCAAACGACGACCTATATTCGCTCGGCGCCGCCGACCAAAACGGCCTGTGGACCGCTCAATTGGATGGCTCCGCTGTTGCCGGCGAGACCATAAGCACAGTTGTCCGCCTGTTAGTTCATTCCACAACCCCCGCAACCAACGGCGGTCATCCCCGCCTGTTTTTCAATGCAGCAGATCGTCAGAAACTTCCAGACAACAGCAAAGAGCAGTCGCGAGACTGGAGAACTGGCCAACGGCGGCGCGGTTTTTGAACTTTTGGATTCCGAGTATTTGCTTCCATCGTTATTGGCCTATTTCGATGTGCTTACTCGAGCGCGCTCGCGGATCGCTTATAACGCATTTGAGGCTTACGTTACTGATAGCGCAGAAGCCCGTGCGGCCGCGAAAGCGGCAATGCTCGACGTTGCGAACTGGAAACGCTGGCAACCTCCCTGGTTTGATGCCCACGGACAACACACCTACTACCCGGCCGGACTTCTCGCAGCCGACGTAGCGCTTGGCTACGATCTTCTCTACAACGATCTTACGGAAACTGAACGTACACAGATCCGAAAGGCGTTGATTGAAAAGTCGATTATTCCAACTTACAAGGAATATGTAGTTGATAACCGGGTAATGGCGAACACGAGCAACTGGATTGCGCACACCGTTGGCGGCTCGCTCATCGCCGCCGCAAGCATTGCCGGTGATGTTCAGCCCTCAGAGTCAAACTCACGATTCGAGATCTATCTGCACGGACTACTGCTCAAGCTCGAAGATCACATGGCGGCGAGTTTTCTTGCTGACGGGAGTTACGGGGAAGGGATCAGTTATCACGAGTTTGATATGGAGACGCTTGGGCCAGCGCTTAACGCGATCCGCCGCGCCTTTGGCATTGACTACTGGAAACAGACGAATGTGGTCGATTCGCTCAAGTATCCGCTTTATACGCTCACCCGGCCGACGAGTGGTAGCCTTGATATGGGTGACACTCACGCCCCGGCTGGTCATGGCATTCCGGCGCTGGCCTACGAATCGAAGGATCCGGTAATGCGCTGGTACTACGCGCAGTTCGATCGGCCCTCGCTCAGCAAGTTCATCTTCTACGATGATTCCGTCACGCCACAACCACCGAAACTGCCGACTTCGCGCATCTTCCGAAACAAAGGGAACGCGGTTTTCCGCACCGGCTGGGACAAAGATGCGATGGTCTTCCTCTACCGCGCTGGACCAAACTTTAACCATCACCATGCCGATCAGGGATCCTTCCTGCTTAACGCATTTGGAGAGAATCTGATAACTGAAGCAGGCTGGTCCGATTATTACAAAGACCCTTACTACGCGACGTTTTTCACGCAAGCCGTCGGACACAATACGATTTTGGTTGACCGCAACCCGGAAAGCCAAACGATTCCCGACACCCTGCAGTTTAAGGCTCTCGACAGTTATCCGCGCATTACCGATTCAATCACGAGTGAATTTTATGACGGCATTGGAAGCGATTTGTCGTCCGTTTATCAAGACCGTTTGGCTCGTTACCTGCGACGCATTGTTTTTGTGAAGCCGTACTATTTTGTCGTTTTTGACGATTTGAAAGTGCACGGAAAGCCGGCGCAGTTTGATTTTTTATTGCATCTACCCAATCGCGACAAAATCAAAATCGAAGACTTAACCGCGATTTACAACGGTGAAAAAGCGTCACTTGCCGTGCGTTCATTTGCGCCGAACGATGCAAAATTGAGCGTTGAAAACGGGCATATCCCGTATCAGGTTGTTTCGGCGCGCACGCCTGCCGAAACTCCCGCACAACCGGCGTATCTCGCTTTTAAAACCGTCAAGCCGATGAGCGAAACGCAATTTCTAACGGCAATTGTTCCGGCGAAAAATGAAAGCGCGGTGAAAAGTTTAATCAATCAAATGACCGAAATTGTCAGCGAAAATCTGCAGGGACTTCGGGTCGAGCACGGCAACAAGACGGATTTGGTGATGTTCCGCGGCGGCGCGGAAACGCAAACGATTCGTCAGGGCGAGTGGTCGGCGGACGCGGCGACTGTTGCGATTACGCAGAGCGCGAACAATCTGGAGATATTCGCCCTCCATAACGCCCACTCATTGCGGCGCGGAAATCAGATTTTGTTTTCAAGCAGATCCCCGACGAGCGTTACCGCGAATTTCAATGCCAACGAAATTGAAGTGGCTTGCAATGCGGAGACGGCGACAAGAATTACTTTATTTGTCGGCACAAATCCCGTCCGCGTTTTGCTTGATGGCAAGGATTTGAGTGCAAAGGCTTTTAGTTTCAATCGCACTGACGGCACGATTTCGTTAGATATTCCGACCAGCCAACACACTTTGAAAATCATGTTTCGCTGAGAACGGTTAAAAGAAAACCTATGCAAAAAGTATTGACAATAATTTTGGTTTTAACGGTTTGCTTATTTTTGCAAAGTACGTTGATTGCCCAAACACCATCGCCGACCAAATTCAAAGGTTTTTTAGGCACCTATCACCCGTACAACGGTACCGCTTACGGCGGCTCCGGTTGGAAGGACGGCGAACTGATGCAGCACGCGTTCAATTTTGGCCAGAATGCGATCCTGGTGAAGGGATCCCACCTTGGGTATACCTTTGAAGAAAACATCACGAACAGCTGTTCGAAATGGGATGTGAACGAGGTTTATGGAATCCTGCTTCCGCCTTCGGAAGCCGGCGCTGTTAATGAGCCAAAAGATTTGGACCTTTTGAAGCCGTTTGAGAAAAAGCCCGGCATGATTCAGGGAGCGCATCGTTTCTCGGAGCTTTCAAAACGCTGCCCGCAAATTGCGGGAGTAATTATTGATGATTTTTTTAATGACTTTCCGAAGGATATGAGTTTAGAGGATTTGCGTACTCTTAAAGACGCGCTGATGGGAAAACGGATTGACGAAAACGGAAAGGTTGACAACTTGTCCCCGGCTACCACTCCTGATCTGAAACTCTACATTGTCGTATACGAGCATCATCTCGGTATAAAAGTCGAACCGCAAGTCCTTGATCTGCTTGACGGCGTGTGTTTCTGGATCTGGAAGCAAAGCGAGCATTACAAACAGTTCGACGATTACTTAGAGACCGTAAATCGAACGTACCCGAACAAGGAGGTGATAGCCGGTGTTTACGTACGGCATTCCAGGGAGATTCCAGTAGTTCCGAGCGTCCATCACATTATCGAGCGAACGATTGATTTATACGCGAAAGGAAAAGTCAACGGTTTGCTGATTTTTTCGGCCATCTGGTTGTCGCGCGAGGAGAGCAAGCAGGAGCGTTGGGACGAGCTCGCTCTCCCTCAATTGTTAGGACGTGTGTATTACCCTTTTCTCGGCGAAGGAACGGGACGGGTTGTTGATGGAAAAACGAAAAAGCCGGTTAGAAACGCGCTCGTTTCGGTTACGCGAATAGTCGGCGGAAAGGCCCTGCTAACGACCCGTAAACTTACCGATGAGCTAGGTAAATATCATTTCGGCGGATGGGCGGGAAATGGCAAAAAAGAACGCGTGGATTACGAAATCAGGATTGAGAGCGATTCGTTCAAACCGCGCACGATGCGCGTCCACCTTCGCGCCGATGAGAGCATGAGTTTTGCCGATGCGGATTTGAAACCACAGCGCAGTAGTCCTGGAAGCTAAAGGCATCGAGGCTATGAAGTCAGTACCAACCACGCGGTAGCGGGTGGGCCGTGTATATTGCCAATTGTCGATTTCCGATTGCCAATTGGTCTGTTCCGCAACTTGCAATCGGCAATCGGCATTTGGCAATTGGCAATCTTGAGACCCACCCGCTACCGCGTGGTGGTACTGACTTCATCGTCACAAAGTAGCTTGGGCTAAAACGTCCGACTTGGGCGTTTTCAATACTCTCGGTAACGCAGATGCTAAACGTTGACATTGTAACGAGATAAGAATTGAAAATCGAGCGCAGAGAATTTTTGGAAGTGGCCGGATTAGCCGTGGCAGGCGCGGCATGGTTCAACGCGCCGCCGGTTAAAGCGCAAAGAGCTCTGCCTAAAAGCGAATACGATTATGTTGATTGGAGTTGGGAAAAATGGCGAAAGATAACAAAGGCCGTGCGTCCGCGAGTTTCCAGTGAGCAATTGGGCAAAGCCGAGTTGATTGATTTGCTCGCAAGCGGAAATGAAAAGATCACGACTCAGCAAGCATGGCAAACGCGGCGCTCAGAAATCAAAAATCGTCTGCATATGTTTCTTGGTGATGTGCCGAAATCGAAACCGCCGTTAGCCGCAAAAATTACTGAAGAAACGTCGCGTGACGGCTACATTTTGCGGAAACTCGTGTTTCAAACCGAGCCGAACGAATTTGTGAGTTCGTATTTGCTTGTTCCGAAAAAGTTACACGGGAAAACTCCGTTGGTTGTCTGTCCGCATCAGACGACACAAGCCGGAAAAAAAGAACCTGCTGGACTTGCGGGCAACCCGCAATTGCAGACTGCTCTGCATCTGGTCAAGCGGGGTTTCGTAACATTCACTTATGACGCAATCTGTTTCGGCGAACGGCACAACGCGGCAAGCGGGCATTACGGTGATGCGATCCCTTTTTACCGTCGGCATCCGCAATGGTCATTGCTCGGCAAGATGGTCTGGGACTTGAGTCGCGCATTGGATTATCTCGAAACGCTTGACTTCATTGATTCATCTCGCGTCGGCTGCATCGGTCATTCGCATGGCGGCATTACAACCCTTTTTGCAATGGCTTTTGATGAAAGGATTAAAGTCGGCGCAAGCAACTGCGGCTTTGACACCTTTCGCATTGATGGGAACGTCTGGCGTTGGTCGCATGCCACGGCTCTGATGCCGCTGCTTGGATTCTATGTGGGAAGCCGGCATATCAATATGGATTTCTATCGGGCGGTGCCGGATTCGGAAGTGATCGAAACACCGTTTGATATGCACGAGCTGTTAGCGCTCATTGCACCCCGCGCGCTCTTCCTCTCAACGTCTGACGAAGACTTTGTATTCCCGAATGCTGGTTGGAGTGCGCGACGATCGCTTGCCCGTCTTGAGCCCGTCTACAGCCTGCTTAACGGCATCGGAAATATCGAAGGGCACTTCTTTAATGGGGGGCACAGTTTTCCAACGGAGGTTTCGAGTCGGGCCTATGAATGGTTGGATCGGTGGTTAAAGCCCTAAGACGCTGGTTACTTGTCAACATCTTCGGTTGTTCGTGGCATTTCGTGTCATTTAGTGGATCGTCTCTTGTTGGCAGACCAACGACGATCCACGAAATCACACTAATTAACACCAAATCATATTAATGGTTCCACCTGCTATGCAGGTTGTTAAATGAACATATGGAGATAGTTCTAGCCATTGATGGAGGTGGCAGTCGGACACGCTGTCTGGCGGTCAACCGGCATGGTCAGGTTGTCGGCGCAGGCGAGAGTGGCCCTTCGAATCATCTCCTGGTGCATCGAGCTGTCGTGGTCGAATCGCTGACCGAAGCAACCTGCCTAGCGTTGGCTTCAAGTGCGTTGCTTCCTGAGGACGTAGTCTACGTCTCAGCAGGTATGGCAGGTGTCGACTACGATGGAACCGGCGCGGCTGAAATGGAAGAGGCGTTTCGACGGATTGGTTTCCTTCGTTCGCTGATCACGGGGGACACGGTGATTGCGCATGCTGGAGCGCTCGGCGGTCGCCCTGGAGTTCTGGCCCTGGCGGGCACAGGGTCTTGCATCCTTGGCATTGGGCCAAATGGTGAACGGGTAAAGGTGGGCGGGTGGGGGCCGGTGTATGGCGATGAAGGTAGCGCTTATCGAATTGGACAGACGGCGCTGAGGGTGGCCGCTAGGGCTCACGATGGACGGGGCCGTCAGACCAAGCTAGTCAGCGCGCTGTTGCGCGCACTCGACCTAAGCGACTTTCCCGAAACATTGGAGCGCGTCTATGTTGAGAAAATGGAGCCACGGGAGATAGCAGCATTGAGCCGCATCGCCTACGAAGTGGCAGAGTCGGGCGATGAACCCGCTCGCGAAATTTTTATTCAAGCAGGAGAGGAACTGGCAGAAACAGTTACCGCTGCAGCCAGGAGACTCGATCTGCAGGACAGGGAACTGTTGGTTTCATACCAGGGTTCAGTTTTTGAAGCATGTGAACTTGTGCGCGCGCGGTTTACGGAAGTTCTGAAACAGACTTTTCCATCACTGATAATCACTCCTCCGCAGTTTGAGCCGGTCGTTGGCGCTCTATTAATTGCGTGGGAATCCATCGGCTGGAATTTGGATCCAACCGCGCTTGAAGCTCTCGAAACAATAAAAACTCAATTGTCGTCCGCCGGAAAGATCGAGAGGGCCGGGTCCTTCTAAAGAGGCCCAGGCACAACGAGCATGGCATTTGAAAGTTACATTGATGGCTTGCAAGCGGTCCTGGAAAGAATCAAGAGTGAGCAGGCGGACAAAATTAAGCGGGCCGGGCAACTCGTGGCTGCGGCGCTTTCCGCGGGCGGAGTGATTCATACTTTCGGAACAGGGCACTCACACTTGATCGCCGATGAGGCGTTTTTTCGGGCAGGCGGCATCGCCGCCATCAACCCAATCCTCGACGAGCGTTTGATCTTCCTTAAAGGCGCATTGGAGAGCACGCGCGCTGAGCGTGAGAGCGGGCTGGCGAGCGAATTGATCTCACGCGAGACTGTCAGAGCCGAAGATGCAGCGATTATCATCTCAAATTCCGGTCGCAACGCTGTGCCCGTTGAGATGGCCCTGGAGATGAAAGCGCGAGGCGTCAAAGTTATTGCCATAACCAATCTTGAGCAATCGCGTGCGTCTACGGCGCGGCACTCTTCAGGTAAGCGTCTTTATGAACTGGCAGATGTGACGATTGATAATTGTGTCCCAACGGGTGACGCATTGCTCTCACTGCCAGGAATGGAAACCAAAATCGGTCCCGCATCAACAGTCGCCGGCGCCGCCATTATCAATTCAATTATTATCGAAGCGGTGGGCGAGTTACTTAAGCGCGGCGAGCCGGTGCCTGTGCTGCCAAGCGCCAACATCGAAGGCGTTAGCGAGGAGACCTTGAGCGATATTCTGGCTCCATACAAGGGACGCATTAAGTATTTGGACCTGGACGAGTTCGTTGCGAGTACGAATGCAAAAGGCTGAGTCAACGATGCGGCGCGCCCCAGTAGTGGAAGTCATCGCCTGCTCGGTCTCAGACGCCATTGAAGCCCAACGCGGAGGCGCAGGCCGTCTGGAAGTTGTCCGCGACTTTGAGCGAGGTGGTCTCACGCCGCCGCTCGAGCTTGTGCAAAATATTCTCGACGCGGTCAGGCTGCCAGTTCGTGTGATGTTGCGCGAAACCGACAGCTACAGAGTTGACGACAAAGGCGAAAGAGAAAAATTGTGTGCAGCCGCAAATAGGTTTGCACGGCTAAACGTCAATGGCTTGGTGCTCGGATTCCTGCGCGAAGGAGAGATTGACGTTCAGCTAACGGAGTGGGTTCTCTCTTGCGCGCCGAATTCAAGGGCCACATTTCATCACGCTTTTGAGGAGGCGGAAGATCCCCTTCCGGCAATTCGAACCATCAAACGGCTCAAGCAAGTGGATCGAATTTTGACAAGCGGCGGTAATGGGGAGTGGCCAGAAAAAATCGCGCGGCTTTCCAGATACGAGGAGGAAGTCGGTCCCGAGATTGAGATCCTCGCTGGCGGTGGAATTGACCGGCAGTCAATACGAATGATTTGTCACGCCACGGGTATCCGTGAGTTTCATATTGGGCGTGCAGCCCGTGAGCCCGCCTCTGCAGCTGGTGTCGTACGGTCTGAGCGAGTGAAAGCTCTGGTTGAAACGGCGCAGGAATTATGTTGAAGCTTTGGGGCGAGGCGTGTGCAATCTAAGCGCTAAGTAAAATGTTCTATTTCGTGTTGTCTTGCGTTCCGGCACAAAAGAGGACAATCCACGAAACCACACGAACGAACACTAAAATTCGTGTTGGTTCGTGTGAGTTAGTGGATCGTACTTTTTCCTAGGCTGCCTTAATCTCTGCGGCTCTGCTGGGGACAGCAAAAACTCCAGTACGTTTTAGGAATACATGTCGACAGAAATGTTAGATAAACAAAGCCATCACCGATTAGCATTACTGGGCGGGTCACCCACGCTCACGCGACAGCTGCCCGACTGGCCGATCTTCGATGAATCAGATCGCAAAGCTCTAAACGATGTGATGGAGAGCAGAGTTTGGGGTGGGTACCACGAATCGGTTGCAGAGTTAGAGCGGAGATTTGCCGCCTATCACGGCGCCGCGCATGGCATAGCCCTGGCAAATGGCACACTGTCTCTGGAGATCGCGCTGAGCGCGGCAGGGATTAAGCCGGGCGATGAAGTAATAGTTCCGCCTATTACTTTCGTGGCGTCCGCTACCGCTGTTTCGCGGATTGGAGCTGTGCCCGTATTCGTTGATATTCATCGGGAGACTATCAATCTCAATCCCGAGAAAGTTGCCGAGCATATCAACGACCGGACGCGCGCCATCGTAGTCGTCCATTTTGCAGGTCATCCCGCTGACTTGGATTGCCTCACTGAATTATGCGCCCAGCGCGGCATAGTCATGATTGAAGACTGCGCGCACGCTCACGGAGCCGAATGGCATCAGCGGCGTGTCGGCAGTTTCGGCAGTTTCGGATCCTTCAGCTTTCAGGCTTCGAAGAACATGACGGCCGGCGAGGGTGGCATGCTCGTCACAAACGATGCCGACTTGGCCGAAGTCGCGCGCTCCATCAGCAATCAGGGACGCCGCACGGGGGGCGCCTGGTACGAGCATGTCTCACTCGGCACCAACGCCCGGCTCACAGGCTTTCAGGCAGCGTTATTACTTAATCAGCTTGAGCGTCTGCCCGCACAGGTCGCGACACGCATGGAGCGAGCCGCTCATCTGCGTGATGGATTAAAAAAGATAGACGGACTGGCGCCAACGCCGAAAGGTCTCGACGAGCGCGTGACGGCGCATGCCTATCACCTCTTCTCCATGAAGTATGACGAGGATCTCTGGTACGGCCTGTCGCGCGACAGATTCGTTGCAGCTTTGCAGGCTGAAGGTCTGCCGGCTACAGCGGGATACCCGCACCCAATTTATCGCAACGAACTCTTCCAGCAGCATCAACACATCGTGTACCCATCCCCGGAAGCGGAAGCTTATTGCAAATCGTCAGTCTGGCTGCCACATAACGTCCTGCTGGCAGAAGAAGAGTGGATCGATGCCGCTCTCGCGGCCATCACGAAAGTTCGGGATGGCGCACGCGAATTGCTGTAGCTCGACTGCGCAGCGGTGCAAGTTCTTCTTTGGAATAGAAGTTTGTCTGATCATTGCCGAGTTCGATTATGAATAGAAGAAAATTCATCGGCTCCTCTGTTGCTGCGACCGGCGTGCTCGCAGACCTTCTACCGAATGTACCTGGTCAAAAAAGAGACAACGCACGCGAAGCGTCGCGCAGCAGTAATTCGAAACGCGCAGGACTCGCGCTCGACGAATTAAGAAATCAATATCGACGGGACCTGTTCGATGGTTTTCTGCCATTCATGGAAAAGTACGTCATCGATCCTGAATACGGCGGCTTTATGTGCGCCACGGATTACGATGGAACGAACTTCAACCGGAACAAAGGCAGTTGGTTTGAGGGCCGCGGTATTTGGGTCTACTCCTTCCTCTACAACAATTTGGCGAGAGAGCAAAAGTATCTGGACGTGGCGCGCCGCTCCGTCGAGTTCATCCTCAAAAACACACCTTCAGGCAAAGATGAGCTGTGGCCGAAAGAGTTAACTAGAGAAGGGAAGCCACTCACGTCTGCGGACGGGGAGGTTTATGGGGATCTCTTCATAGCGGAAGGCCTGGCGGAATATTCAAAGGCTACCAACCAGCCTGAGTTCTGGGAAACGGCGAAGCAGATCATGCTCAAGTGCGTGCGTCTCTATGACCAGCCAGACTACCGGCCGACTATTGGCCAGACATATCTCGGCCCCTCAGCGCGATCTTTTCCAGGCGCCAGAATTCAAGGCGTGTGGATGACGCTGATTAGAGCTGCGTCGCAGATGTTGGAAATGCGTCCGGATAGTGAAATTGAGCAGGTCGCCGCGCGATGTGTGGATGCAATAACCAATCATCACTACAACCAGGAGTTTCACCTGATCAACGAATTGCTGAATCATGATCTCTCGCGGCCTACCAACGAATACGCGCAACTAGTTTATACGGGTCACAGTATCGAGAACCTCTGGATGATGCTTTATGAGGCCTTGCGTCTCAAGAACAAGAAACTTTTTGAAACCCTTGCTGTTTGGTTCAGACGGCATGTCGACGTTGCCTGGGACGATGTTTATGGCGGCGTGTTTCGTAACTTGCAGAATGTAGATAATAACGTTTGGCTGGTCGACAAAGTGTTATGGGCTCAGGAAGAGGTTCTTATCGGCAGCCTGATGATCATCGAACACACGGACGCGAAATGGGCCAAAGACGTTTTCACGAAGACTTTCGCATACGTTCAAGAAAAGTATCCGTTGAAACGCTACGGCTCTCCCCTTTGGATGTATGCCTCTGACCGCAAAGCCACCCATGAAGCATTCGTGAAGATGCCAAAGCGGGTCGAGAACTTTCACCATCCACGTCACCTGATGCTGAACCTGTTAAGCCTGGAGCGAATGATCAAACGCGGTAAACGCGGTACGTGAAGGCTTCAGTAAACAGGGCGAGCTGGTCATACTTGATTCAACTCTCATTTACGTGGAAACGGGCGGTACTGCTCTCGTTTAAGGGTCGAATTGTCAAAGCGTGAAAACGCAAGAATAGAAAATTCCATGTGGAGACTAACGCTGCCACGCATGTTCGGCCTACTTTTCATACTGGCGCTAGCCTCATCTATCGCCCAAGCCGCCCACGAAAATACCGCTATCAATGTTTCGTTGAATCGAACAAGACCCAAACACGGTGAGACGGTCGAGGTAACAGTGCAGGTTCTCCGAGGAGACACTCCATCAAGCGATCCTATTCATGCCCTTCTTTTGCAACCTTCCAAGGGAGCAATGGAGTTGGTTCTGCAAGAGGTGTCAGGCAGTATCGGGGGCTATAAAGCGAAGATCCCACTGGGGCCACAGGCTCCCGAAGGGATGTACGTTATTCACGTCTGGACGGGCGAGGCCGCGAATCCGTCCGGCGTCGGGAAAGCGACCTTTCTCCTGGGCCGAGTCGTCGCGGATTTCTTTATCGCGTCTTATTTGGATGAAATGCAACCGGTGCAAGATTTGGAGAATTATCTGAAGGAGTTCCGCCAGCTCGGCGGAAACTTTCTCGTGGCCCACAACCTGATCACTCCAACTAAAGTTTACTATCCGTCGAAAATCGCCCGGACCGATGTTGTTCGCGGCTCGGCGGGCGACATAGTTGAGCTGGTGTTGAGCCGGGCGGACAAGTACGGCTACGCGGTGCTCCTTTCAGTCAGTTGGGACATGACCCGGCAGTCTCATTACAAGGACCGGATGGAAGAAATCAAAGGCATCACTGATGGGTTGTATGCCCTTTACAAAAACCATCCGTCACTGGCCGGCTTCTATTCGTATCAGGAGGGCAGCGGAACCTATTTTGTTCCATACGTCCGTGAATTCAGCGAGCATGTCAAAAAGGTCAACCGCAATCTTCTGACAGCGTGCGCTCCACACATGGACGATCCGCTGCTCGCTGGTTACCTCAGCACTGTTGAAGAACTGGACATCATTATTTATCAGACGGGCGTCATGGCGAGCTATCGCACTGACAACCGCAAGCAGTATCCATTCCGCCGCGTCAGGGATTTTTGTTCCTTAGGCGCCGGCGCTAAACGATTACAGGATAAGATTGCCATTAATCATGTGGAACTCTTCGGTTATCTCGAAAACCGCTTAAACCCGGACACTGCCGCGACCACTTACGAGAATATCTATCTGCAAATTTTGAGCGCAGCAACCGTGACGGATGCGGACGGGATTTCATTCTTTACTTATCATGCGCATATCCACGTGCCGCTGAAAAAGTATGCCGAGGTCCAGCGCAGCCGCGACGCCGTGAGGGACGGCTTAAGGGCCTTCCAACTGATTACTTCCGGGATTTCCCACGAGCGTAACCCGATGGCTGTTTATTTTCCGTATTCAGACTGGATCGTCGAGCGCTGGCCTAATTACTTTCTGCCGGCGCTAGACGCTTTTCGTGTGCTCGGCATCCCTGTGGACGTTCTGCCTTATGCACCGGCGCTGGAGGAGTCGGTTTATCCTTACTATCCAATCCATATGAATGCGACGGTGCTCGCACGCCTGCTTAAGGAGCAGAGTGTGCTCGTTCTGCCGAACGTCTCGGGGTTTCAGCAGACAGATAGTGATCTCATCAAAGCCTTTGTCGAGCAGGGAGGTGTAATCGTCGCTTTCGGACCGCAAATACCGATGGGACGAAGTTATGAGCGCAAGGAATTGTTCGGGATTGATGAGACCAAGGCGATGTCAAAACACAGCGCGCTGGTTGTTAAGGACGCGGTAGGGCAGCGCGTGAAGGTCGGAACCCGTTTTGCTTTGAGTGCAATTCAACTTCCAGCCTGGACGACGAATGGCGCGCGGGTCGTTGCGACATTTGAAGATGGTTCGCCGGCAATCGCGGTGAACAAATATGGAAAGGGAATGGTTGTTTCCCTCTTTCCAGATGCGTGGACCGCTGCGCAGAGCTCTCCCGATCTTGTGCGGGATGTAATCGAGTTTGCCATGATCTCAGCCGGAGTAACGCCGCTGGTGGACGTTGTCGGCACTAATGAGAAGACCGACGTGGCGATCGGGAAAACAATGTCAGGTTTCAGCTTAGCCGTCATCAATCACAATGATCACGAGATTGAAGTTACTCTGAAGCCGCGCAAGATTGCCACAGGCCGCTTAATTAAGTGGTTTGATTTAGCGTCCGGAAATGAGCTGAGGGATTCAAACGCAGCCCGCGCACTCACTCTAAAGGTTCCAGGACGCGACTTTCGCGCAATAGACTTGCGCTGAGTTCATTGCGATTGGCCTCGTGCCTTAAAGGTGTGGTCCTCCGGCCGAACCTGGTTGTTCTGAAAAGAGGTGCTCAGAGTCATCTCCATCTACTAAGGACGAAATCTCGATGCTTGAAGACTTATCTACTCGTCACGGCTTAATCGGCAGCCTCTTTGCACAACCTTCTACTCCGGAAGAGTGGGCACGATATCGCTTGACGAAGGAGCAAGTGGAGTTTTACCGGGAGCACGGGTACCTCGCTGGCATCAAAATACTGAATGATGAACAGATTGATGTGCTCCGAGATGAGTTGCGCGAGCTGGTCGATCCAGGGCATCCGGGCAATGAATTGTTTTATGAGTTCAACTCCAATGAATCGGCTGATCCCGAAAAGATTCTCTTCCATGCTTTGGGAGCATGGCGTATCACACCGGGCTTTCATGATCTCTTGTGGAATCCTGCGTTCCTGGTTCCCGCCTCACAACTTCTGGATGGAGCGGTCCGTTTCTGGCATGACCAGCTCTTTTATAAGCCTGCACATCATGGTGGAGTCGTGATCTGGCATCAAGACTATTCCTATTGGACCAGAACGCAGCCGATGGCGCATCTCTCCTGCTGGATTGGTCTGGACGATTCAACGCGTGAGAATGGTTGTGTGCATTATGTGCCCGGCAGCCACCGCTGGAATCTACTGCCACGCGAAGATTTCGCAAACGATATGGATACGATCCAGGGCGTACTCAGCGAAGAGCAGAAGAGCGAGTTCAATCCTAAAGCCATCGAGTTGAAGAAAGGCGAGTGTTCTTTTCATCACCCGCTCATGGTACATGGATCATTTGAGAATCGGACTGACCGGCCACGGCGAGCGGCGGTCATTAACGTTGTCCGCGAAGGCGTCCGTTCCTTTTCCGATGAACCCTTGCTGCAAGGCGTGCCGCAAATTCCCGCGGGAGAGAAGCTCAGTGGCCAGTTCTTCCCGCTGCTGTTTGATCCGAAGGAAGTGAGATAAAGAGCGGCCAGTGATTCGGGCGGATCAGGTGGATCCATGACAAATGGAGAATGACCTGATCACTTGGGCCGCTGGAAAATGAACAGCTCTCGGGTAGCAAACAATGATGACTCCTAAGCTAGCCATCTGGCATGTCGGCAACTGGTGCATCCACATCGGTCAGAAGTACGTCGAGTCGCCATTCGAAGCACCAAGCAAGGATGTGGAGGTACTCAACTACGCGCAGCCGTTTGTCGACGCGCTTCGTGCGATTCCATGGGCGGACGTCGTCTCTCAACCTTCTTGGGAGCTGTACCATATGTCGCCCGAAGCTTTTGACGAAAGACTCAACTGGGCCAGCACAATAATCTTCGCCGATGTCGAAACGAAATGTTTGATGCTGCATCCTGATTTCTTTCAAAGTGCCAAGTGGGGTGATGAGCCCATGGTTTTTCCCGACCGCTTTGATCTTTTGCGTGAGTGGATAATTGGCGGAGGTCATTTCCATATGAATGGTGGATGGCTCAGCTTTTCCGGCGAGCTTGGCAAGGGCGGCTGGGGTCGCTCGCGTTTTCACGATGCTCTGCCGATCGAATGCCTGCAACATGATGATCTCGTGGAGTCCATGGCTGGATATGCCGTGCGCTGCTCTAATCCAGAGCACTCCGCAGTTAAAGGATTAGACTGGTCCACCCTGCCGCCACTTCTCGGCTTCAATGAAAGTCGGATGCGAGCAGGCTGCGAATACATTGTTGAAATTGAGAACCAGGGGAAATGGTATCCACTGTTGGCTGAGCGCAAACTTGGCGCCGGTCGTGTAACTTGCTGGATGACTGGCGCCAGTCCTCACTGGGGCATCAACTTCATGAAGTGGAACTCTTACAGACAATTCTGGGCCCAGGTTTTCGCTCAAAAACTGCAGCCACCGAAGATGTTCTAGGTTTATATTCGGTCACACTCGCACCGTCGGCTCCGGTAATCAGCAAAAGTCCAAGCCAAAAATGTCTAAGTTAGAACGGAGTTTATGTCTCATGGTGTGACGCTGTTCTTCTTCTCAAGAATGACAAAATCAATGCCATATCTGACTAGTTGACAAGCCAGCGAGAGTCCTGTTGGACCCGCCCCAATGATGACTACATCCGTCTTGATTGTTGTCTCCATAGTTGAATCCTAACAACTGACTTCACACGAGTAATCTCTTCTCTTGTTCTATAAGTAAGCGACAGCAACGCGCTACCAATGCGTCAACAGGTCGGACCTCTGGCTCCGCCGTCTTGATGCGAAGGCCACAGAGAATGAGCGCAAACGAAGTAATTCCCGTTGACGCAGACGAATACGCCACAACTCTGATAGCAGCCTCCCTGAAGTCCCTCCCGTGAGCAGTTCCAGATTTGCTGCGGCCATCGGCAAACCGGCACGGCCCGAATACTCTACTCCTTGATGGACGGCCATGCTCGAACAAGCACCGAGCTTGCAGTGGTGGCTGAGTTGAGTCCGTCAACCGCGTACACCTAACCCAAGCTTCGACTGCAACGATGCATCTTTGAGAATTCAGCGTCGATGCACGTTGAGAGGGTCATTGCATCAATCGATCCCTAGCACGTCAACCCCAACTCCGTTACAATTGCCGCCTTACCTGTGCTGGGGGCTCTCGAGATACAGGGTTCTTTCCAGCAGGCAGCCAGGACATTAGGAAGGCGGCGAGTAAGCACACTGGTTTCCGTTGGCGCCAGACTAGGCCGCTACGAAATCCGCTCGCAGATCGGCGCGGGCGGGATGGGTGAGGTGTATCTGGCCCAGGACACAGAACTTGATCGCAAAGTTGCGTTGAAGATTCTCCCCGCTGACCTTGCTGCAAACCAGGACCGCATGCGCCGTTTCGTTCAGGAAGCGAAAGCCGCGGCCGCGCTCAATCATCCGAACATCGCACACATCTACGAGATTGGTGAAAGCGACGGCACGAACTTCATCGCGATGGAGTTTGTCGACGGCAAGACCCTGCGAGAAAAGATTCACGACGAAAAAAGTGAGTTGAAGGTCCTACTCAAACACTTGCTCCAAGTCTCAGAAGGGTTGGCGAAAGCACACGCGTCGGGCATCGTGCATCGTGATCTGAAGCCCGACAACATCATGATCACGCACGATGGCCACGCAAAGATTCTTGATTTCGGTCTGGCAAAGCTGCTTGAGACGAAGCCGGAAAGCACGGCGGAAATGG
>WNGE01002504.1_pt1 | contig 23880 bp, 21 predicted proteins | sample 5400651 | NCBI WGS metagenome assembly WNGE01 (sample SAMN13153370, study PRJNA577476) | soil metagenome | isolation source: 60 cm soil or saprolite under grassland replicate 2 | place: USA:California | collected 2016-06-15
AGCGAGTTGGCGCCGTGGTCGCGCGCGGAGAAGCGGAAATCGGCTTCCAGCAGTTGAGCGAGCTACTTCCGGTGCCCGGCATAGATCATGTGACGCCGCTGCCGCCGGAAGTGCAGAAAGTCTCCGTGTTCTCGGCCGGCGTCGCCCTAAGCACCAGGGATTCGGACGCGGCTCGTGTGCTCATCAGATTCCTCGCCTCGCCGGAGGCATCCCACGCCATCACCAATAGCGGGTTGGAGCCAATAGGAAATCGCTGAAGCTGGAGACCTCTTTGCTTGCGATCTCAAAGATTTTACGCATACTGAGCTGAAAGAGAAAAAGTTCTTTTGAAAAATGTCCGGCGTAATTAGAAAAACGGAACTGTGGAAAACGCGGGGCTCTGTCGAGCGGATTGCCGCGGAGCAGTGGAGTTACCCGACAGGAATGGTCTGGTGCCCCATGAAGATGAGCGGTATGGCCCTCATGAAGTGCGCCGAGTTGCAAAAAGAGTTCGGCTGCGGAAGCCTCAAGCAGTTCAGGATCCTAACGACCACGAAGCCCGGGAATGTGCCGGTTTTCTGGCCCTGGCTGCGGCGCGACCGCGAGTGCCCGGAGCGGGCGGGAGAAAAAGAGGTGCGCGAATTGCGGTTGGCTCTGAGCCCACTCAAGTCAGTTGAAAAGAGCAGAAAAAATCCCCGAGCCTACCGTTGCCCGGCGTGCGGTGGCTGCAAAGCTTTCGGCGCCCGCCAGTGTCGCCGCTGTTGGCGTCTCTCTGTGAGAAGATGACGAATGAGACGATAAGGTCGCCACTGAGTGTTGAGTTAATTTGTTCGCCCTGATCACACGTGCAACAGCCGAATCCAGTTGGGAAGTGGCTTGGGCTCGAATTTCTACAATTCGACTTAGTGTCATACGGCTGTTCGATTTCTGATAGAAACAATTCGCAGCCATTACTCGTCGTCTTCGAGCGATCGTCTACGGGATTGTTGTCTATAGCGTCTCGTCTTTACTTTTGACGTTTCTCGTCGGAGCTAGGCGCTTCCCGGAGTCACGACGGAGAATTTTTTGCCGAGGGCGGTAAAGTCGCCAGCATTGAAGGTTAGAACTGTCGATGCCTTGCCTTGCTCGGCGCATGTGCCGATGACGGCGTCGTAGGTGCGACCACCCGCCACACCGTTTTTCGGAGCAAGCTGCAACAAAGCCGCATACGATTTAGCGGTCAATGCGATAACTGTCGCCGACTTCATGAAATTATTCTCCAATAGAGTGAAGGCCGCTTCCGGAGATATGCGATGCGGCGGGGGAAGGCGGGTAAGTACGGCATACGCCTCAACCAGAGCCGGAGCCGCAACAATCATTTTCTCCCGCCGGGTGAGCCGTCGCTCGATTTCATTGGCCGCCGATTCATGATGTTCATGCCACGAACATACCGCGGCAATCATGCAGCTTGTATCCGGGAGGAAAGAGGGCGGCATTCTTAGGTGGAACCGACGGAGCGTTCTCTTCGCAACCTTTTACGGGTGCGCTCGACAGTGTCCGTCGAGAGACGCGGAGTGTCCTGGGTGGGGACCGCCACAAGCAATCGGCCCTTCCGTTCGAGTTTGACCGGTAGGGGAGCGGGGGTAATGGCGATCTTGCCGTTCTCCCAACGAACATCGAGCGGGAATCACCAGTCTACCGGCATGATCGATGGTCGTTTTCATGGTAAAAAAATTACCATTTTCTTTACCGTCTGGCAATTCAAGATTGATTTGAAGATAAGATACCATCAATCGCTGAGTTCACGATTGATGTGGGTGTCATGCTCGACCCCGAGAGCTACGGATTCGCAATCTCCCAAAGAACGATCGCGCAAATCCTCCAGGCGTCGTTCGGCGGAAAAACCCGCCCGTGGAGCAGTGGCCATACGATCGATGGGCCTAACGCTTACGCGTAACTAAATTAACGGGATCGTTTAGTCCGGTGCGTCTTTGATACAACCGGACACAAGCGTCACGGATGAAACTCATGGTCAGGGTTTCCATCTGGACTTGTCCAGTTCTGGTTTGATATTCGAGCTCTAAAGCCGCGTCAGACGAAGAACCGCTGTTGTTAATCCATCGCAGGTAGCCGCTCTTTTTGTCGATATATTCCCCCAACCGTACGAAGTATTTCGGGAATGCTGTCGAATCGTATCTCACCGGTCGACTGACCGCGCCGCCTTCGCCCCTCACGATCGATCATTTGTATTTTCTCTTTCGAAAATATCATTTCGATAAGGCCGGTGTACGGTGGATTCGGATCTCCGCATTGCAGGCGAAATTCGATTAGACTGAATTTGCATGCTTGCTCAATTGCAAATCCGCAACTGATGCGCGAGCCGGAACTTGTTGTATTCGGCGCTTTATGCTAGTCGGCGGTGAGTCCAGAAGAATCGTTTCGTGTAATGATGCAACGGCGCCACGGTTTATTGATAGGTTCAGTTTTCATCTATTTGCTCTCAGTATTCTCGGCAGCGAACGCTGGTGGAACGCGGGTCATCATCGCTTATAGCTCCATCAATCCCAATTCTTCGCAACTCGAGATCGGTCGCGCGCAGGGTTTTTACCGCAAGTACGGCCTGGAGCCGGATATTATTCTCGTGCGCAGCAGCGCGACCGCAAGCGCCGGTCTGGCGGCCGGAAATATCCATTTTGGCTTCATCGGCGGCTCGGCGCTTCTGAATGCCGCCGCGGAGGGGTTGCCGCTCAAGATGCTGGCTTCGTTCGACGCCCAGCTCACCTATGACATCATCGCCAGACCGGAGATCAAGAACGTCAGCGACTTAAAAGGAAAAAAATTCGCTGTCGGTTCGCTCGGCGGGACGCCGTGGATGGCGGCGAGGCTGGCATTCGAATATCTCGGTCTCGACGAAAAAAGAGACCGCATTCAAATCGTCGCGATGTCCAACCAGACGAGCCGTTACCATGCGCTGGAGCAAGGCTCCGTTGACGCCGCGATCCTTCAAGGGAACTTCAGCCGTTCCCTCAAGGCCAAGGGATTCAGCGTTATCGTTGACCTCGAGCAAGCTAAGATTCCTTTTGTCGGCGCTGGGGTGGTTGTTTCTTCGCGATTTTTGCGAGAAAACCAAGGCACGATAGAGAATCTGTTGAAAGCGCTATTGGAGACCCAAAGTTTTATCAACGCTTCTGAGAACAAGCCGGCGGTGTTGAAAACAATGGGCGTCTATCTCAAGGAGGGAAATCCGCCGGCGCTCCATGACGGATTTCAGGTTCTGAGCGCCAATATGAGCCGCAAACCTTTTCCGTCCATCGCCGGCCTTAACAACATCAAGCGGATCCTGGCGGTCTCCAGCGCCAAAGTCGGCAACGTCAAGTCCAACGATTTGATCGATGATAGCTTCATGCGCAAGTTTGATAGGAGCGGATTGCTCGATCGCGCGCTGGCAGGGTCGCTGTAGTAACTAGCTGGGAAGTATTTATGGAGGCAGAGATGAAACAGGCAAAATTGGTCCATATCGCCGTGCGCTCCGGAGAGCCCCGTTCGTTGGCGGAATTTTACAAGCGCGCTTTTGCGCTCAAAGAGGTGCTCAGCAACCGTAGAGCGGTGGATCTGTGGGACGGCCATCTGTTTTTGGCGATCAATCCGCCTTCCGCGACCGGTCCGATGGGGTTGAACCACTTCGGCTTCGTTGTCGATGACGTTGAGTCTCTGCGGCCGGTTTTGAGCCGTGCCGGAGCATCGAAAGTGGAAGCGCGTCCCGCCGGCAGATCATTCACCGATTGGCGCGTTCACGACCCGGAAGGTAACCCCATTGATCTTTCAGGGAGAGGTTACAACACGATCCCGGCAGAACGGCTGCAAAATGGAACCGACGATCGGGCTATAAACGCGGTGCGCCGGCTCGTCATACTCTCACAAAAGCCGGAGGAGCTGGCGCCATTCTATACGGAGGTCTTCGGGATGGACACGGTCAAAACGGCCGCGCATAAAGTGGTATTGACCGACAGCGTGATGCAGCTGGTGTTGCTGAACCTCGATCCCAACCCAGTTAGCGGTCTTTACTGTTACGGGCTCGCGGGGAATGAAACCTCGGATGAAGTGCTCCGGCGTGTGGAAGATAGCAAGCTCGCCGTTTCTTGGGGACCGGATTGGGTCGACGAAGGCAAGCGGCAGATGCATCTCCGTGATCCTGAAGAAAACCTCGTGACCGTCTTCGGAATGAACTAGCCCCGCAGCCGATGGCCCGGATCCCGTTGCACCGTCAAACCTCTACGATCGGATCTACTGCCTTACGGCTGTCCGATTTCTGACAGAAACAATTTGCGGGTAATTTGATCAAGGGGGGAGATCGCTTTGATCGCAAGCCTTGATCCATCAGGTCACCCCACAGATTAAACATTCGGGCGCTGTCGTGAGCCTAGTCGAACCATCGATAAAAGCATTAACTATTTTCGTGGAAGGCGCGGAAACGAGTATACCGGACGTTATTACTATTTAATGTTCCTCTCAGCTTGTAAACGCTAACACACAGTTCGTAGATCGCGGAGCCCGTGCGATCGTCAATAACTCGATCGCCCTGAACCGTTTCGTATTCAATCCTGACGACGGGCATTCTCTCAGTCGAGGCATTGTTGGAAACACTCAGTAATCGAGCTGCTTTGCTAGTCACGTAACTCCCGATCGCCCACAAGATTTGGGACAAGCTAAGAAAGTCCTTAACCGCCGAATCACGATCACTTCTCTCTCGTGCTTTGCGATCCAACTGCTCGATATCATCTAAGGCGTAATGCACGGTGACAGGGGTGGGAGCCGGGGGCGATTGGTAACCAGCCTCGACAACGTAGAGGTCAGCTTCGTATCTTATGTGAAAGGTTTTGATACCCCGCAGTTCTAAGTCCTGGCCGATGGTGCGTAGGGCTTCTGAAAAAAAAATGGCAGACATGAAATAAAGTTCCTCGGATGCTTGGCTAAAATTGACCGTTAGTCGCAACACAAGCATAGAAGCACAACACGTGCCAGCTGGAAGAAGGTTAGTTATGAAATTTTCTTAGGGCAAAGAAATCGTAACCGCGGTGTCAAATGCCTTAGAAATTGAGCCAATTACGGATTTCGATTGTCGCGAGGAGCAGGTACGGGTTTACTCAGGTCACTTTTGCCAATGATGGGTGACAGACGTCTCGTCACACTTGAATGCCGTAACCGCTTAGGATGGCAAGAGACGGCGAGGCCCGGGCGTGAGTGTTGAGTTATCTTGTTCGACTCGATCACACCCCAACAGCCGAATCAGGCGAAACAACTAGCGGATAATTTGATCGGACTGAGATCACCTTGATCGCAACCCTTCCTCGATTGGATCACCCAAGCCATGCGACTGCCGGATTTTACCTATCTTCGAGATCGTCAGGCCATACACCTTCGTCACGCTACCTCCGATTAAAGTGAATTTGCATGTTGCTTAATTGCGCAAATCCGCAACAAGAGAATCAAGTTCGTCCAAATGCCAAACTCGCTTCCACTTTCGCTTCGTGTTAGTTTAGAGCCGCTTTGCAATTTCGCCTCGTCCTGGGCCCGACAGGCCCGCGCAAAGATTCCCCTTCGGTACCAAACAATTAATGGCGAACCGGCAGCTCGAATCCATCTGGACGCGCACGTTTGTGCTGCTCTGCGGAGCGCAATTTTTGGGCTATGCGCAGCACTCCGTGCTGACGCCGATCTTACCCCTGTACGTCACGCAACAACTTGGCGGATCGCCTTTCATCGTCGGCATCGTGCTCGCCTGTTTCGCGGCAACGAGCGTAATCGTCCGGCCCCTGGTAGGCCATTGGGCCGATCGTTGGAGCGAAACCGGTGTCATGATTGCGGGATTGCTTTTTCAAGGTGCGAGTATTTTTCTTTGTTTCATTCCTTTCGTGGGCGCCACGATGCTGGCAAACGGTCTGCGTGGCATCGGCTGGGGCGGACTCAATACCGGAGGCTACTCGCTGCTGGCACATATAGCGCCGGAATCGCGTCGTGGCGAAGCCTCCGGCCTTTACAGCGGCGTACAAGGCGCCTCCTCGATCTTATTTCCCGCCTTCGCCCTGTGGCTGCTCCACGCCTCATTCGGCAGTTTCGGCGTTGTCTTCCTGGTTTCGGCGATTTTTTCCTGGGTCGGCGCCGCGCTTGGCGGGGTGATGGCCCTCCATGTCCCTCACATGGTTGGCCGCGACGCGACGTCGGAGTTATCCGGCCAGTGGTGGCGCGAAATTTTCCATTTCATCGAGCACGATATTTTGCTGCCATCGATCATGCTTTGTTGGCTCAACATCTCGCTCCCTTCGATTACAAATTTTAGCGTTCTTTACGCCGGCGAGCTCGGCATCGTCAATTTCGGTGCGTTTTTCGTCGTCGTCGGCATCACCAGTTTGCTTGCTCGCCCGCTGCTTGGCCGTCTCTCGGACATCATCGGCCGCGATCTCTCGATTGCCACTGGGTTCGGTTTACAGTTGATGAGCCTGCTTCTGATCACGATCATGTCCAATCTCGCGGGTATGATCATTTGCGGCGTGCTTTACATGCTTGGCAACGCCATCGGCAGCTCGACAACCCTGGCAATCGCTGTGGAGCGCGCCGATCCGCGCCGTCGCGGTAAACAAATGGCGAGCTTTTCCGTCGCCTATCCGCTGAGCTACGGCGTGGGCTCACTAATCACCGGCAGCGCGGTCGAGGCTGCCGGTTACGTCGGGATGTTTTTCGTTTTAGCCGCCGTGCAGGCATTGGGACTAATTTTCGCGCTGGTCAATGCGCCGAAACTGCGATCGCCGGCGAACTAAGACAATGCAATTCGATGACCAGTGACAAACCCGAATCGATTTGGACCCGCGCCTTCGCGCTGCTCTGTTTAGCTGAGTTTCTTGGCTACGCGCAACACTTCATTCTTCAGCCGACATTTCCGCTTTATATTACTCATCTGGGAGGCTCGCCTTTTGTCGTCGGACTGGTCATCGCTTCGTTCGGCGTCACCAGCGTGATATCCCGCCCGATCATAGGTTACTGGGCGGATCGTTGGAGCGAGACCGGCGTGATGATCCTGGGGTTATTGACCCAAACCATAAGCATCTCCCTCTGCTTCTTACCGTTTGCCGGCGCGACGATGTTCGCCAATGGTCTGCGCGGCATCGGCTGGTCCGGCATGAATACCGGCGGCTACACGTTGCTGGCGACCGCCGCGCCCGTGGACCGGCGCGGCGAAGCATCCGGTTATTACGGAGGTGTGCAATCTGCTGCGACGATCATATTTCCAGCGGTAGCGCTTTGGATCATCGATGCGCACTTTGGCGGCTTTGGCGCGGCGTTCCTGGTGGCGATGAGCCTTGTTCTTGCCGGCGCTGTTGCGGCCTATGCTCTATCCCGAGCGGTTCCGCAGCGCTCACGCAACACCCAAGTCCAACCCACAGAAGCTTGGTGGCGTGAAATCATCAACGTCTTCGACCGCCACATCTTGCTAGCTGCGGCGCTCCTTTTCACGCTGCATCTTTCGCTGCCCTGCCTGTCGAGTTTCGTCGTGCTTTACGCGCGCCAACTCGGCATCAGCCACTTCGGCTGGTACTACGTGGCGATCGGCGTAACCAGCACGCTCGCGCGGCCTCTGCTCGGTCGCCTATCGGATAAGATCGGCTGCGGCCGTTCGCTCATCGTCGCTTTTATCCTAGAGACAATCGCCTTACTGTTGTTGCCCATAGTTAGCACCCTGGTTGGTGTGATACTCAGTGGCTCACTCTACTTCATGGGTTCGGCCATCGGCGGTTCGCGCATTCTTGCGCTGGCGATGGAACAAGCCCCGGCCGAACGGCGCGGGCGTGCCATGGCAAGCTTTTCCGTCTCCTTCCCGCTGAGTAACGGAGCGGGCGCTTTGCTGAACGGGTTCGTCGTCGACGTGGCCGGCTACCGATGGATGTACATTGTCGCGGCTGTAATGTGCGCTTTCGGCCTACTGCTGACATGGAAACAGTGGTCGAAGCTGAAATGAGTTCGGTTGCGATCGACCACGGCAGGGTTGTTGTTGCCGTCGACAAGATGAGTTAAGCATGAGTCGGATTATACATTGCAGTAAGACTAAGGAGTCTAGACGATGAAGAGTCGCCTTTTCGTACCGCTGATCTTAGCATTGCTTGTGTCGGCGATTGCTTGCGCTCGCCTGGCTCACGCGAAAAGTTACATCGCCTACATCTCTGATTCCAGCAATTCGTCGGTGGTCTACTGGATCGCCAAAGAGATGGGCATCTTCAAAAAGCACGGGCTCGATCTGGATACCATCTTCATCGACGGTAGCGTGCGCGGGATTCAAAGCTTGATCGCCGGCGATCTCGGCTACAGCGGCGCGGTGGGCACTGCCGTGATCAACGCCAATCTAGCGGGCGCGGACGTCGCGATCGTTCAAAGTCAGATGAATACCTTGCCTTACTTCATCATCGGCAACGCCAAGATCAAATCACCGGAAGATCTCCGAGGTAAAACCGCGGCGGTGCATATACCCGGGACGTCGGCCGACTTCGCCATGCGTTTGGCTTTGACCAAAGCCGGGATTCCATACAAAGACATCAAAGCGGTAACACTCGGCGGCGCTCCCGCAAGGCTCGGCGCGACGATCAATGGCCAAACAGATTTCACCATCGTCAGCGAAGGAGAAAAACTCCACGGCGAAAAAAACGGGCTCAAAGTGATCATCGACATGGCCAAGCTCAAGGTGCCATTCCAATTCAATTGCAGCGTGGCCACGAGAAAGAAAATCAAAGAGAATCCCGACGAGGTCCGTCGCGTCGTCTGGGCTTTGGCCGAAGCGGGACACTATTTCAAAACGCACAAAGACGAGTCGATTAAAGTCATGCAAAAATATACTCGCGGCTTGGATCGCGCTGTCCTCGAAGGCGCCTACGCAGCCAACTACGAGTTTCTCGTTGAAGATACTTACCCGACGCTCGAAGGTTTGAAGCAGACGCTCGACATCCAAGCCCTGACCGACCCGCGCGCCGGCAAAGCCAAAGCGGAGGACTTCGTCGACCTTCGCTTTGTCGACGAATTGAAGAAATCCGGCTTTCTCGACAAGCTTTATGGTCGGCGGTGAGACCAACTTCTTATCAGCGCAACAAGCGATCGACCCGACGTTTCGCCGAGCTCCCACCGACCCTCATTTCACAAATTGCGTTCGCGAAAGCCGTCTTTCCCATTTGGCTGGCTTACCGAATCGGCGCGACAGTCTGCACGATAGATATTTTTCTTGAGTTGCGATAAGAACAGGCTCGATTGCGAAATACAGTCGAAATCGGAGAAACAATGAAATTTGGCATATTCGTTTTCGGCGACAACCATCCCGACCTCGGCCGTTCCAATCAGAAGTATTACGAAGAAGTCCTGACGATGGCGGAGTGGGCGGAGAAATTGGGCTTCGATTCTTTCTGGCTGGGAGAGCATCATTTTTATTGGTACGGCACCTGCGTTTCTCCGCCAATGATCATCGCTGCTCTCGGGCAGCGGACTAAGAGAATACGGTTGGGGCCGGCAGTAAGCGTTCTGCCGTTTCACCATCCGCTGGTTGTGGCCGAGGAATATGGGTTGGCCGACAATCTCTGCGGCGGCCGGCTGAATTTCGCCATTGGCAGCGGCTTTTCGCCAGTCGAATACAAGACCTTCGGCATGTCGATGGAGGAAGCGCGAGAAAGATACTGGGAGTCATTCGAGGTTATTTTAAAAGCGTGGACGCAGGAGGAATTTTCCCACCAAGGAAAATATTTTCAGATCGAGCATGGCTCGTTGTTCATGAAGCCGATGCAGAAGCCGATGCCGCCGACTTGGGTCGCCGCCTCCAGCGACGAGACCTTGACCAAGACGGGAGAACTGGGATTCTCCACTATGGGGATTCCCTTTGTGCGTTCCACTTCCCTCCTTGAGGTCAAGGAAAAGAACGATTTGTTCAAGGACTCTTATGTTCGCGCCGGCCACAAGGAAGAGCCGGACATCATCGTCGCCCTGCACGTTTACCTCCATCGAAGCGAAGAAGACGCGGTCGCGTCTGCGCGCCCCTGCTTTCAGCGCATCGTGGACTATCTAAAAAAGTACCGCCGTCCGGGAGCGCGTGTGCCTGATTTCGATACGATCAAAAAAGAAAAGCTCGGCGTATTTGCCACCTCCGAGGACGCGTGCGCGATCTTCCGGGAATACGAAAAAGCTGGCGTGACCCACGTGATCAGCATGGTCAACTTCGGTGGCGTCCCGATGGACGACGTAAGGCGCACACTGGAACTCATGTCCAAGGAAGTCTTTCCAAAATTCAAATGAATTTTCTGTGATGGGATTTTCCTCGCCCCGACACTCGGTCGCATTGTCATCTAAGGCCCTTCGACTACGCTCCGGATAAACTCCAGCGAAGAATCTGGACGCTAACAGGGCGAAGGACGAGGCGCTCCTGAGGTCGACGAAAATTATCTTCGAGTCGGCAGGAGTCTTTCCGCGACAAATCTCCAGATGTTTTTCACCATCACTCTGCCGTCTTCCATCCCCTACATTCTCGCCGGACTGCGCACCAGCGGTCGCGCCATCGTCGGCGTCGTCGTCGCTGAGTTTTTCATGTCATCCAAAGGTCTCGGCTACTTCATCAACCTCAAAGCCATGCCCTGGAGATGGCGCCGGCTTTCGTCGCCATCGTGCTTCTGGCTTTTTTCGGCATCATGCTGGTCAGCCTCGTCACTATATCGAAAACCGCTTCTGCAACTGGTAATAAGAATGAAGCTGCACCACCAACTTTTCCCGAGGTCGACATGAGTACGATTAGTAGACGCTTCTCTAGGATCATTATCACGGTTATCCTACTCATTATGATTTCTCCCCTCGCGGCCGCCGAACTGTCTCCCGTCGGTCTTTGGAAAACCATCGACGACAACTCCGGTCAAGCGAAGGGGTTGGTTCGCATTCGAGAAATAAATGGTCGGTTCGAAGGCAGAATCGAGAAAATTTTTCCTAAGCCAGGAGACGACCCCGCGCCCAAATGCGACAAGTGCGATGGCACTCGGCACAACCAGCCGGTGCTCGGCATGACGATCCTTTCGGGTCTTATGAAGCAGGGCGAAGAGTATCAAGGCGGCGAGATACTCGATCCCGAAACCGGCAAGATTTACCGCGTCAAGATGAAGCTCGCCGAAGGCGGCAAGAAACTCGAAGTGCGCGGTTTTATCGGCGTGTCGTTGTTTGGACGCAGCCAGATTTGGCTGCGCGAAGAGTAAGACTATCGCGCCTGCGGCTCGCCCACGAATATGAAGACGCATTGTGCCAATAACAGCGCGAAAGATTCCCGATGACCGAAGTTCGTTTTGTCGACACCACGCTTCGCGATGGCCAGCAAAGCCTGTGGGCTTACAATATGAGAACGGGAATGATCGTCCCCGTGGTCGAGCCGATGGACCAGGCCGGTTTTGAAGCCATCGAGCTCGGCGGCCCCGTGGAATTGCCGAAATGCGTGAGGGAGCTGCGCGAAGATCCATGGGAACGTTACCGGCACGTCATTCCAAAATTCAAACGAACACCACTGAGACTCATCCACGGAACCCGCAGTGGATTTGCAATCTATCCCAACGCGCTTCATCAGCTTTATGATACCTGCATGGCCAACGTCGGAGTTACCGAGGTGCGAATCTCCGATTCCTGGAACGATCCGGCTGATTGGGCCTGGCGTGTCCAACAAGCGAAGAACGCCGGCCTCAAACCGATTATCAATCTTATTTATACCGCTTCACCGCGTCATACCGATGAACACTTCGCGGCCAAGGTTCGCGAAGCAATCGTCCTCGACATCTATCGGATCATTCTCAAAGACCCCGGCGGCATCTTAACTCCCGAACGAACCAAGACGCTCGCTCCAGCTGTGCTCAACGCCGCTAACGGCACGACGGTGGAATTGCACACCCACTGCACGACGGGACTCGGCACGCTCTGTTGCTTGGAAGCCATCAAAGCCGGCATAACTAACGTCAATACGGCCATTCCGCCCCTCGCTGACGGCTCATCGAATCCGTCCGTATTCAACGTCGCGATGAACGCACGCGCTCTAGGTTACACAGCTTTGATTGACGAAGAGCCGCTCCGTCAAGTTACGAAACATTTCACCGCCTGCGCCAAACAAGAGAATCTCCCGATCGGCAAAACACCCGAATACGATTACGCACAATACGTCCACCAAATTCCCGGCGGCATGATTTCGAACTTGCGACACCAACTGGGTCTCGTCGGCATGGCAAACAAACTCGATCAGACGCTGGAAGAGGCGGCGCAGGTGCGCGCCGAATTTGGCTACCCGATCATGGTCACGCCGCTGTCGCAGTTCGTCGGCAGCCAAGCGGCGATCAACGTCATTGTCGGTCAACGCTACAAGCAAGTGACGGATCAAACAATTGAATACGCCATGGGTATCTGGGGCAAAGAAGGGGCGGCATTCATGGACGCTAACGTTAAAGAAAAAATTCTCAACCGCCCGCGCGCGAAAGAAATCGCCGAGCGGCTGCATCCGACCGATTCCCTGCAAGACTTGCGGCGAAAGTACGGCGGGCAGGGTGTTTCCGATGAAGAAGTATTGTCGCGCTTTTTTACCAGCAAAGAAGATGTCGAGCGGATGCATGCTGCTGGTCCGGCGCGAACTTATGCGACGAACGGCAATCCGCTGTTAAATTTGGTCGCGGAGCTGAGCAAACAAACCGCGCGCACTAGCGTCTTCATACAGAAGCCGAACTTCTTCATCCGTTTGGAAAAGCGCCGGGCGCTTTGAAGGACGACGGGGCGTCTGACATAAGCTCAAACTTTTGAGGTAACTCATGGCACGTGTGGCGCTGATTGAGGAGAATGAACATCCGGAGCTGGCCGATTCCATCGCCAAGATCAAAGGTGCCCGCGGCGGCCGGCTGATTAATATTTACCGTTTGATGTTGCATAGCCCGACACTGGCCAGTGTCTGGTTCGATCTGAATCAGGCGGTGCGCTACGGCACTGAGATTGATGGCAAAAGCCGCGAGTTGGCCGTGATTCGGGTGGCGATCTTGAATGACGTGGAATATGTGCGACGCGCGCACGGTCCGGCTTATGCGTTAAAAGAAGGACTGACGCCCGAGCAAGTCGACGCGGTGGCGAATTGGCAACCGTCGAAATTATTCACAGAACACCAACGCGCGCTGCTCGCTTACACGGATGCGATGACGCGTGAGATTGCCGTGCCGGATGGCGTTTTTGCCGACGTCCGAAAACATTTCACCGAACGTCAGACGGTTGAACTAACCATGCTCATCGGCGCTTACAACATGCTGACGCGATTCTTGAAAGCACTTAAGGTCGATCCGGAAACTTAAAATAGTTCAATGTTCCAGGTTCAATGTTCAAAGTCAGAAACCGGATTGGGCCCTTGAACTTTGAACTTCGAACGAAGCCTTACCAAACATGACATCAAGACCCCCTCTTAAATTCGTCGTCGAAAACGATAGCTTTCTTCGCCTCATTCAGGTTGTCCTCGATCCGACCGCTCCTGAAGAGCGCATCGAGGCATTTGCCCATTTTTGCAAGCATGATCTGCCGGACTTTCGCGGCTGGTGCGACCGAGTCCGCTCAAAAGCGCCGGGTCTTCATCCCGTCGATGTGCGCCTCGTTGATAATCAGGCCGAGCTGCTGGCGAATCTCTTCGGCGCCAGCGTTGCCGTCGTAGAGGAATTAACCATCGGCCCCGAGGAGATAGCCGCCGCCGGAAAAACGCTCAAGTTCGTCCAAAAATATGGTTTCACGACGCGCAATATCGACCGCGCCGCTTGCGAGCGCGCCGGTGTTCAAGTCCTGACCATCAGGCGCCGGGCGAATATTTCCACGGCCGAACAAGGTTTGACGCTGATGTTGGCGCTCGCGCGCCAACTTATGCAGAATGCCAACCTCATAAGCGTCGAGCAGCTAAAAAACGCCGGCTACGAGCCGACCACATATAAACGCTCACACACACCCAACGGGAATTGGGCGCGTATTCCGGGAATGGTTACGCTCTATGGCAGGCAATTGGGTATCGTCGGTCTCGGTGAGATCGGACGAGAACTGGCGCTCCGCGCCATCGCGCTGGGGATGCGCAGCGTTTACTTCCAGCGCACACGCCTGCCGGCGGAGATCGAACAGCAGTATCAGGCGTCTTATTGTTCTTTGGAGGAGTTACTCGCGACTTCCGATTGTGTCAGCCTGCATTTGCCGCGCGGCCCGGCAACAGTTAATTTTATCGGCGATCGCGAACTTTCCGTGATTAAAACCGGCGCGTTTTTGATCAACGTATCACAACCCACTCTGGTCGATCGCGAAGCGCTGCGTCGAGCTCTCGCTTCCGGTCACTTGGGCGGTTACGGGCTCGACACCTTTTACGAAGAGCCGGGCGACGCCGGCGACCCGCTCATCAAATTTCCCAACGTCATCGTCACGCCCCACCTCGGCGGCTCGCCGCGCTGGAATTCCCTCGACGATATTGAAGAAGTGATCGTTAGTCTTAGTCTGTCACGTCATCTTGCCGACTGATTGGGTTCCTTTCTTTTCGGCTGAGATCAACTACCTGCAGCGGGCTGACGGTGTATAAAAAAGTATAAGTTGTCACCCCCGAATGTTTTTATCGGGGGTCCACTCAGAGATTCGCCTGGATTCCCGCATGCTTTTAGCGGGAATGACGGACTGTATAAGGCCAGGAATCGCCATTACGCAGACCCCGGATTCCGCTGCCTTACATCCGGCTACGAACGGACCGGTGCGCGGAGCGCACCCTACGAACCTTTGTGTTCTTCGTATTGCTACTATGTTTCAAAGTTTTCGCGGCTTGCGCAAATTTTACTGGCGGTTTTTGCCCTTTAGTAACAAACGCTTTGGATTATTCTCGCGCCAAGACGCCAAGAACGCCAAGTTCGGAAAACATCTTTTTCTTTGCGGCCTTTGCGCCTTTGCGCGAGATATTCCGATTTTTGGTTGCGGAGCAGCCGCGCTAGGCGCTTCATGGTGAAATCCTTGCTTCTCAATCGGAAGGCATTACTTCAGCACAGCCTCAGCCAACTTCGCGCCGGGAAACCAGGAATTGTTACACTTGTCTTCCGTGAAGTTCTGAAAGCGGCGAAACTCGTCTACGGTCAATACATCCTTGGCGGCTTGGCCATCCAATCCTTTGGTATCGACGTCCAGGCGGCGTGTCGGCTGTTGCGCAGTTCTTCCGTGCAGTTCTTGCCCCTCTCGACTGAGTAACCAGTTGAAAACCAGCTTCGCGGCATTCGGGTGCGGCGCGCCCTTGATGATGCCGATGATGCCATTGCCGCCGCTGACGTAAGCGCCCTCCTTGAGCGTCGGCAGATGTTTGACCGGCAGGTTCGCGTCGAGAAACGCATCAAAATCCCGGTAGCCGACACCGATGGTCAACGACAAAGTTCCTTTAGCCAGAGCATCGGCGATCTGGCGCGCATTGCGGCCGACGAACATTTCTTGCTGCGCCAGCTTTCTAATGTATTCCTCGCCCTTCAAGTCCAAGAGAAAAGCCCACATCGCCAGTCCGCCGCCGGGAACTCGTGGATCCCGTAGACCGATTTTGCTTTTCCATTTAGGATCGAGCAGATCGTTATAGCTGCGCACTTCCAGCGGCTTGACCAGTTGCGTGTTGTAGTACAGTGACGGCGTTATCTGCGCGACGAAGCTATAGAGTAGATTCTTGCCGGTCTGATTATCGGCCCACAAATGGCCGCCGAACCATTTCGCCGGGTCTTTGACCTCGGGTAGAACCATCGCCGGTGCGAGCGGCTCGAACAGATCCGCTTTGAGCAGAGAATTTCCGGTGCAGGGGCCGATCAAAAAAGCATCGACACTAACCGCGCCGGCTTGCTTCTCTGCAATGATCTTGCTCATCAGGTTTGGTCCCGGCGCTTGGATGAATTCGCTGTCGATATCGAAACGTTTCTTCAGCATCGCCTGCGCTTCGTTTCTGAAATCGCTGCCCGGCGGCGCGCCGATGACGACTTTGCCTTCTTTCTTAGCCGCGGCAACCACGCGTTGCCATTCCGTGTTGGCATCCGCGGCTTCGAGTTTGACGGGTAGCATTGCGAGCAGGAAGATCGCCGAAAGTCGCGTCCATCTTTGCAGGTTCATTTTTCTCCCTTCTTCTCGGTTGCCCTTATGATTCGCCTCATCATCGCGGCCTCGACAAGCTCACCGCGAGCGGGACGTCACCGTTGTGCCGATAATAATCACGATGATGATGGTATGCCAACGGCCCTCGCGCGTATCCCGCGGCTCCGATTGACAGCAAAATATCCGGGACGATATATTCCGCCCACTCGATTTAGCCTGGTTTAACGCCAGTCGATTATCGCACGTGAGGAGAAGTTGATGCGTCAATCGTTGCCGTACGTGGTTGCCATCGTCGTTTGTCTTTCATTCGTTAAAATCGCCAGCGCCCAGGAACGCATGCGCATCGCCTGGGCGGGAAGCACGCCGTCGAACACGCCGATATGGGTCGCCGATCAGAAGGGATTCTTCAAGAAGAACGGTTTGGCCGCCGAAGTGATCGCCATCAGCGCGAGCACGATCGTGATTCAAGCCTTGCTTACCGGCGAGGTCGATTTCATCATCGCTCCCTCCGCCACGCTCGTGACCTCACGGTTAGCCGGCGCAGACACGGTGATGGTTTCGACCAATCTGCCGCTATTTATCGATCATATCGTTTCTCTCGCCGATATCACCAGCATCGAGCAGTTAAAGGGCAAGATCGGCGGGGTCAACCGGCTGGGAACGACGTCTGACATGACCCTGCGCCTCGCGCTTCGCCGTTTCGGCATCGATCCCGAAAAAGATACGAAAATCATCGCCACGGGAGAAAATCCCCAGCGCCTCGCCGCGTTGTCGCGCAACATCACGCAATTTACGCTGCTCGGAGAACCGTTGGTGAGAGAAGCGGAGAAGATGGGCTTTCGCGATCTTATCGATATCGGCACGCTGAAGATTTCCTACCATGTCAACGCCGTGGTGACCCGTGAGAAGACCGTCAAAGAGCGACGGCCATTTGTGCTGAAAGTGGTGCGAGCGTTCACAGAAGCGCTTCATTTTATCAAGACGAATAAAGAAGAAACCAAAGCGCTGATCGGTAAAAATCTCAAGACGAGCGACCCCGAAGGCTTGGAGCGCGCCTATCGCGCCTACAACGCGGCATTTCCGGAAGTCCCGTATCCGAACGCCGATGGCGTCAAAACGCTCCTCGACGATATCGCGCCACGCACGCCGAAAGCCGCGACAGCCGATCCGAAGAGTTTTGTCGATATGAGCATGGTGCAGGAATTGGAATCGTCAGGGTTTATTAAGCAGCTATATAAAAGGTAGGGGCGACCAGCCGGTCGCCCCTACCTTTGCGTTCTTTGCGTCCTTTGCGGTGAAACGATTTTCCGTCTTCCGTTTCTTGCGTCTAGGGCGCGATGAATCGCTCCCTACTTTGCGACCTTTGTATTGCTATACTTGCGCAAATTCTCCGAACGGCGGTAGCTCATGAAAACGAGGATTTACTCGCGCCAAGTCGCCAAGACGCCAAGTTCGGAATCCCTTTTTTTACCTTTGCGCCTTTGCGTCTTTGCGCGAGATATTCCGACTTTCGGTTGCGGCTCTGCCGCACTAGGTTCTTTGTGGTTATATCCGAATCGAACTCTTACGCGAGGCCGTAAAACGCCCGCGGGTTGTGCTCGACGATCTTCTTATGCTGTGAGGCCGAAATACCACCGCACTCTTTCAAAGTCGTCAGCGCGTCCAATTCCGTGGAAGAGTCGGCGTGACCGTAGTCAGTGCCGATCATCAACGTATTTTCACCCATGCAGCTCTTGATCAAATACGGCACGTCGTCACCGATCTGACAAGTTACAAAAATTCCGCAACGCTCCAGCAAATCATCCGGCAATTTGTTGTCGACCGTTTCAAGGCGCCGGCGCAGCTCGTAAACAACCCAGGGAACCCACGACGCGGCCGTTTCAATGAATCCGAAGCGGAGCTTCGGAAACAATTTAGGTATGCCGCAATTGAGGATTCGGAATAATGCGCCGACATTAAATATTCGGTATTGATTGAAAAAATCACGGCTGCCGTCCGGATTGACCATCATGTCGACCGCCGCCGTGCTGCCGTTCGACTGATGCAGGCCTATGCAAAAATCGATTTTCTGCGCCTCTTCGTACAAGGGGAAAAAGTACGGATCAGTAACCTGGCGCGCCCCTTCGAGGGGGCGCATGAAAACACCGCAACCGCCGTTTTCTTTAGCGAACTTCAATTGATCCAGCGCATCGGGCATGCTCAACAACGGCAGCGTCGCCATCCAGCGCAAGCGCCCGTCGCTCTGTTTCCACACATCCGCCAACCAACGATTGTACGCGCCACAGAGTGCAACATCCGTATCCGGCCGATCTGTGCATTGATCGAGAAAGATGCTCGGGTAGAGAACCTGGATTTCGATTCCCAGGTCATCCATGTGCTTGATGCGGGCCGCGACATCGGCCAGATCGCGTGTCGCCATCGTTGTGGTCATGTCTCGACCGATCTTGGCCGACTTCCTGGCTACGTCTTCCGCGCTGAAAGTGAAGCGGAACAAGCCACGGATTTTGCCGTCGATGACCCAGTGAGCCTTTTGCGTGTCACCTTCCGGTTCAAACAACATCGGCCGAAATTTGTTTTCCGAAGGCGTGAGATAATCCCACGTATGGGGACTTTCGACCACATGAGCATCCGCGTCGATCCAACCCATCGTTCGATCCTCCAAGGATAGTTTAGAGTTTAGCGTCGAGCGTATCGAGTTGACACGAGACTCCAGACACTAAACCCAAGACCGTTAATGTTAATGCAGCACCGCGCCACCATTCACCAGAATCACCTGCCCGGTTACGAAGCTGCTCAAATCCGACAACAAATACAGCGCGGTGCCGACCAGATCTTCAGGTTGCTCGATGCGCTTCAGAATCCGCGTCGACGCGGTTCTTTCATAGTTTTTGAGCGCTTCTTCCGTTGGTTTCTCCTCGCTCATCGTCGCGCCCGGAGCCAACGTATTCACCCGAATATTATCGCAGCCGATCTCGCGCGCAAGCACGCGGCTAAAGCCCACGACCGCGGCTTTCGAAACCACGTAATGCATCATGCCCTGACCGCCGTTGAACGCCATATTCGAAGAGATGTTGACGATGCTTCCCTGCTTGCGCTGCTGCATCGCCGGGACAACAGATTTCGCGCAAAGCCAAAGACCTTTGACATTGGCGGCCATTATCCGGTCCCATTCGGCCTCGGTGATGGTTTGAAAGCTGCCTTTCTCCGCCGGCACGCTCATGAAGATCGCCGCGTTATTGACTAAGCCATCGATTTTGCCATACGCGTCGAGCGTCTTCTTTGCCATCACTTCGCAGCTGGTGAAGTCGGACACGTCGACTTTCACTCCCAGGGCTTTGCCGCCGCTGTCGATGATTGCCTTCGCCACCCCATCCGCTGCGGTGTCGTCGATATCGGCCACGACCGCCGTGCCGCCTTCGCGCGCGATCCCTAAACAATAGGCTTTACCGATGCCATGCCCGCCGCCGGTTACAATCACGACTTTCCCATCTAGCAGCCCCATAACGTGCCATTCTCCCAATTTTGGTTACTGAATTCGCTACCATTGCATCGAGACCGCTGTCAACTGCGAGTTCCGATCCAGCAACGCCATAGCAACGGAAGCATGGCGGTCGAGGCTAAGAGATTATCTGCGACGCGCGCCACTGTTCAACTATTAGAAAGATCAGCAATACCAGCGGCACCAGGGGCGGCAAATGCGGATACGCGACTGTGTTAAGCAAGGAAAGCATTCCAAGTACCACGAGTGCGAGTGAAACAACCGGCGCCACGACATCGCCTGCCCATTTGAGAAAGAATGCCGACGGGACAATGAGCAACGTCAGATCGTGGTCATGGAGATGGGGGGTAACTAGAATCAACGCAACCAGAATGCTGGTCCATTGTCGGAGAGAAATTCCCTGGAGGCCATCATTCGCCCAGCTGCGCACGACAACGAACACCATACCTCCAAGCGCAAGAATCCACCAAATGTAATCTCTCCATGGCGGGATGAAAAAGAAATATGTCAGGGCCCGCAAATTGTGCATTCGCTCCGGTTGCTCCGGTCGCATGATGTGGAAGTAAGCTTCCCCGGACATCGCTCGGCGTGAGACGGTAAAATAATGGTCTAGCCCTTCTAGTCCGATGGCGAACAAAGAGACTAAAGCCAACAAGCCGACGACGACTATAGTCAGCCCAAGGGCAACCCATTTCCTCCTGCCGATCAATACGATTAGCGGAACAAGAGCGAGCTGAGGCTTAAAAAACAACAGGCCCGACCAGATTCCCGCCTTACCCGCAGCGGGACTATTCAAAGCAGTCACAAAGAGCACGAGCAGTGTCAGCGCGATGAAGGAAGTCTGCGCTTCGAGTAGCGCGTAATGAACGCCGTAGTTGCAAAACGTCGCAAGCATCAAACAGCTTGATTGTTGCGGATTCAGTTCGAGTTTTTGTATCAAGATTTTCATGGAAGCGATCAGTAAGGCCAAGTTGACAACCGTCATCGCGATGAACGCCGGCGAAAATGGCAACCACGCCAGTGGAAGCAAAATGACCGCAAAAAAGGGTGGATAAAGATACGGCAATACCCAATCGCCGCGCGGCGGATCGATGGGCTGTTGGATTAAGCGCTGCTGCTCCAGATCGTAAAGCGCCGATCTGTCGGTCCACATGAGCTTTGCGGCAGCATAAAAACTGACGAAATCAGGTTTGTATTCGGTGCACGATGGACTGTGATCGCGAACGATGCTCCACCAGCACGGGCCGATAATCGCGCTCAGCCCGAGCCCGAGACCCAGCGCCAAAGCGCGAATGCGATTATGCCAAATTGCCGGCGAAGACATCAGTCGGGAGGCTAACATCGAGAGAGGATTAAAATCATAGAAAACGTGCGCAGATTGCTCTCGATGCGCAAGAACCCGGCACCTTGCGCACATTGCAAGCGCGATCTTGAAATCAGGCGTGCCTCTTGATCCAGTCGAGAATGATCGCGTTGGTTTCTTCCGGCGCCTGCCAGAAAAATCCATGGGATTGGCCTTTGAGAATCTTCATTTCGGCGCCGGGAATGCGTTCGACCAATACTTTCGATTGCGCGATGTGATTGCTGCCGACCGTGTCGGCTTCGCCGATCAATACGAGAGTGGGCGCTTTGACGTCGCCCAGGCGGTGCGTGCCTTCGAAGTTATGGCGCGCGATGCACAGCTGAACAAATTCCGGCAGCTTGGCGTGCGTCGCCCAGGCCAGCTTGAAGAACTCTTCAACCGTATCACGATGACGGTCGCGATAGTCTTTGGTAAAAAAAGTGTCTGATTCGACAATCTCGTCATAGATAAATTTCTCATAGCCCATTTCGACGAGGTCCACCACCATTCGGTGCGGCAGCCCTGGAATACAATCCGAGCCCGGCCGTGCCGCCGGACCGGAACCGCTGGCCGCCATGATCAAACTTTTCACCCGTCCGGGAAAATTCTGCGCCAGCGACAGTGCGATTCTCCCGCCCATCGAGTGGCCGATCAAATGCGCCGCGGGAATATGCAAATGATCCATCAGCGCGACGATATCCAAGGCCATCTGTTCGATCGTGTAGACGCTCTGCGCCGCGACTGAGCGGCCGCACCCGCGCGGATCGTGAAAAATAATTGTGAGCGATTGAGCCAGCGGCATTTGCGAAGGCTTCCATACTTCGCCGGAATAGGCCGTCGACGGCACGAAGATGAGCGGCTCACCTCGACCATGGCTTTCGTAATAGAGATCGACGCCGGTGGGCAGTTTAATGTTAGGCATGGTTCAACTCCCTTTTAAACTAACTTCGTAAACACTTAGTCAAAGAAGGATTTCCCCCAAGGGTCAAAATGACACAAGAGCCACTTGCTATGCGGTTCTTCTTCCTATGAACTTCACCCTTTTTTCTGTATCTCGACTCCCTTTTTTTGGTTATCTCGAACGAAGTGAAAGATCTTTCCCAACACCTTGATTGCAAAATCGCGATGACGACGCAATATGCACGAGCTCGACTTCCAGGCCGTTTTTTTTGAATAGGCCTTCTTCCTGGGCTAACCACGTGCCGCCGCTCATGTTGCTTGCGAACGAGGTCCACGCAACGCGCGCTTTCATCTGCGACCAGGCAGCCGCCGGCAATAATGTGGCGATGCGCCGATTGCAAACAGAAAAATACTGATCGCCGAGTTCACCGTCATGTTTCTCATGACTCGCCGCTGCATATCACAAAACCCGCTTACCGGTCGAGCGGAGAGGTACGTTGAAAACCCGCTTGCCCCGTCCCTAGTGAGTGTCATAGAGTCGCGCCGATCAACTGTGAGGCATACGGACGGGGTAAGTTTAGCGGAGGTCAAGTTTTATGAAACAGATTTTGTTCTTTGCGGCCTTATTTTTTGTTCTCGACCGCTCAGCCGCGTCCGCCGCCGACCGCTTGCGGATCGCTTACAGCTCGATCAGCGGCGCTTACACAGGAATCTGGGTCGCCCACGACGCCGGTTTTTTCGCCAAAGAAGGCTTGGAAGATCAGATCATCCTCATTCCCAGCGCAACTCAACTGGCGCAGGTCACCGTGGCGGGCGACGTCGACGTGTCATCTCTCGGCGGTGGTCCGATGATCGCCGCCGCGCTGAGCGGCGCGGACTTGAAAGTGTTCGGCAACAACGTCAACAAGATGATCTTCTCGCTGCATACCAAACCCGAGATCAAGAGTATAGAAGAGCTCCGCGGCAAACGCATTGCGGTCAGCAGATTCGGCTCAAGCTCCGACGTATCGGCGCGCTATGCGCTGCGCAAATTCAATATCGATCCACAGAAAGACGTGATCCTGATGCAGTTGGGCTCCATGTCAAACATGTTCGGCGCGCTCCGATCGGGAGCTATCGAAGCCTCAATGGTTTCGCCGCCGACTCAATTTCTCTCGGAGAAACTCGGCTTCAAGGAGCTCGTGAGCGTGACGGATATGGATTTCGCTTATCCTAATCCGGCGATGGCAACCTCTGGAGAGTTAATTCGCAAGAAGCCCGACCTGATCGATCGCTTCATGCGCGCCTACGTGCGGGCCATCCATCGCGCAAAAATTGACCGGGAGTCCACGATCAAAACTTTGGCAAAATACACCACGGTCACCGATCCGGTCCTTCTTGCCAAGACTTACGATTTTTACATGAACAAAGTGTTAGAGCGAGCACCGTACATCAACATGCAAGGCATGCAAAACGCCATCGACGATCTGGCGCGAACGCTGCCCACGGCGAAAAATGCCAAACCGGAACAGTTCGTCGACCTGCGTTTTCTCGACAGAATCGAAAAAAGCGGCCTGCTGAAAGAACTGTATAAGTAGTCCGCTGGTATTCGCACGGGTAAGAGGGCGTATGCAATACGCCCTACCGGGCATTCACCCGCTGAGAATCAAGTTAAAAAAACTTTCAAGCTAGTTGTTTGCTCTCCGCTCCCTCCGATTCCTTTTCTCGCCCGAAGAGGGAAGCAGGATTGGGGCTTACATTGAACCTTGAACGTTTGAACTCTTGAACCACCTGGCGCGTTAATTCGGCAACCAGCACACCGCGGCGATTTCACTCAGCTCCCTTTTCAGTTTCGTCCACGATGCGCCGCCGTCGTCACTCCGGTAGAGATAGCCATACCGGCTCGCGGCGAAAATAGTTTTCGGGTCGTCGGAATTCGTGCCAAACGTCCACATCGTCGAGTTCGGCTCCACCGGCAGAGGCAAGAGCTTCCAGCTCTTACCGAAGTCTTCGGTTTGCGCGATGGCGCCCGACGTTCCCGGCGTAAAATCACCGAAGCTCAAGA
>WNGE01007770.1_pt1 | contig 23876 bp, 18 predicted proteins | sample 5400651 | NCBI WGS metagenome assembly WNGE01 (sample SAMN13153370, study PRJNA577476) | soil metagenome | isolation source: 60 cm soil or saprolite under grassland replicate 2 | place: USA:California | collected 2016-06-15
ATGGTCATACATTCCCCACTGCGTCTCGTCCTCACTGACTTTGTCCTCCTCATCGGGTAGGAGGGCAAGGATCATTGAAGGAGCCTTGCCCGACAAGCGATGGATAGCTTGCTCCAGGATATTACGGGAGGTCCCTCTGATAGTTTCAATGTGTGTAATCTGGCTCGCAAACCTAAACGTTTGCAGTTCGTTCTGAAGCCTTTGCAAAAATTGATCAGGAACAGTTTCTGGAAGTGTATTGAGTACGCCAATAGGCACACATCCGCCAACAGGGAAATCAACACTCCGCTTGTAGACTCCGGAGCGCTGGAGACGGAGATACAAGTCCCGATCCCCTTTCACATCCACGCGTTGTCCCCCACCAATGAGAAGAGCTGGAGTAAAGTTGACCGATCGCGCGGTTAGGAACGTGGTGGGAGATGTGCTCGAACTATAGGCTCTTTCGTTCACCAGGTGCTTCGCCTTGGCAATGGCTGCGATTTTCTTAATCATTTCTGAGCGCGCTTCTGGAGAAAGACGAAGCGCTTGCGTCGCTTGTTTTGCATCAACACGGAACTTAGCATAATCGGCGGTACGCACCACGATCTGTGCGCGTGCAACATAATCATAGTGACGGCCCTGTCCTGCATGCACCTGGACCACCAACTCGTCCTCTGCCGCTTGCCGGATAGATGCTTTTGATGGCTCGGCTGATGCGATCTTCAGGAGCCGATCACGATGTTGAGCGACCGTTCCCATCACCTTGGTGATCGTGCCTTTCATCGTCGATGTTTTATCAGCAACCATTAAGCCAATGAGATCACGTGGGTCAGAGAGTTTCTTCGCGTAAGATTGCACATCGAGACTGGCAATCAACCGGGAATCAATAGAAACAGAAATGGCCGGTTGTTCCTGGACGACCCATCCCCGTACCTCACAACTACGATGAATGCGGATGGAAGAACCAAGTGAGTGAGACCAAGTGGCGAGCAACTGCATGATAGAAGGTTTCACATCTGTCCAGAGGCCACGTGCCACAAAATCGGCCTGTACTTGTACTGTTGATTGCCAGAGAGAATCGCACCGTACCGAATGCAATCCCTGGAAGATCGTTGGCTGCTCTTGCCACAAGGTTTCGACGATTGATGTGATAGCTTCGTCGGGCTGGGGTGTGTCAGTCACAATCCAGGGACGAGACCACATCCAGTGGCCGGAAAAAGCCTTTTGCAGGCGAAACGCCAATTTTCCACCAATGGTCGCCATATCTCCACTCTGGATGTCTAGTCGATAGCCTGTCAAGACAGGAATAGCAGAGGAGGGGATTTGAAAAATCTCTGCTAAAATGGTCATTTTATTAGTCTCATTCATTCGTTCATTCTCTTTCTCTCCAGACTCAAATCAAACAACCACATTTCTGTGCTTATGGTTTCCCCTTTGGAGACGCTATGGGTAGACAATCTCCCGTTTTGATAGAAGCACGGCTCCCCTTCTTGCTGAGGAGCAGTGACTTCAAAGCGTGTAATTCCGTTGCGAAGCTGCAGGACGAATGCGCACAATGATGGGATGAGGGTATTGGCTCGATACAACAATAGCACGACCAATTCCCAGGCTTGGTACGTCATCCCAGATGCCTTCATTTATAGTTCCCGCGGCTAATTTAAGGACACGCAGGTTCTCTGTGCCTGTTGTCTGGTGGATAATCTTATTATTTGCCAGCTCATTAACCACCGTTTGCGCCCGCGTCGTGCTATTCGCTGTAACTGGCTGAGCGTTTGCTCCATCTTCCCTTTGTTCTCTCGTGAGACAAAACCGTGCGCCTCCTCAAGCGTGAGCATTACTCTGCGTTGCTTGTTGGCATCTTCATCCAGATTCATTTTGTAGCGATACATACGGGCGAGGAGGTCGGCGATAATAATGTTCTTGACCTCTCGGTCGTCGCAATCGGACATATCAATGACCGTTAAATGACCTGGCTCACTCAGGCGAACCATATCAAGCTTGGGCGCATCTCGTCGATCAAACAGGCGAGTCGAGCGCAGTTCGCGCAATTTCTTGCGTAATGCGCCATATGAGCTTGCATCATGCTGATCCTCTAAAAGGGGCTTGAGATGGTGTACTCGACAGTAGAAATTGACTTCTGAAGACGGGAGCACTGTATCGGCCGCATTATTGGCATCATCAGGTTTTGCCGCCCCCCTGCCTGACTTTTTGCCGCTGCCAGCACTTTCATGCTCTCGCTTATACTCGTAGTGCGCGAACTCCTGATTCAGAAGGTCTAGGAGAAAGTCAAGCGTGATGCCTGAGTACCCACGTGAGAGATTCGTCTCTTCTTCCTCACCAAGGATCTGGTCGTGGCCGCGTCCCTCTTTGCGCATAACAGCAATGGCTTGCTCGTAGAGAAATGTAAAGCGTGTTTTCTGCGTCTCGTTCATATCTGTAATCTCTACGATCAGTTCTGGACTGAGTGAATCGAAAGGGACGGAGAACTCTATGGCATCTGATCGCTTTGAACCACAGAGAGGCGGCCGATACACTGTCATATTCGAAACACCACGAGGCTCACGCCCATAGAGAGCAAGCGATTCTTGAACTCCGTCTCTGTCAACAGGCTGATCCATAAGGGTAAATTCGCCCTCCGGGTCAACAACGACCTGGGCATAGTTGGCTGCCAGTGTTTCTTCGATAAGAACCTGATTGGTATTCGACTTCCCACTGCCCACGGTTCCTACGGTCAGCACGTTACGCGGCAAGAAGTTCTTATTGTCTCCATCGATAGACACAAAAACGTCCTTGTAGGTATCCAACTGGCCGAGAAGGATATTGCCCCCCAGGTGCAACATGTCGGACATCATAGAGGACTGGTAGGAGAATACTGCCGAGGCGGGTCGGGGGCGGCGGGTGGTTGGGTACAAAAGCCCATTGACCTCCTCGCCTAATAGCTCGATGTGAATACGTCCATGATATTCTGGTAACGAGAGCCTTTTTCCCTGCCCCTGATTCAAAATGATGAACTGTACGGGCGTTGAGTCACGTTTGAGTATATCCGGATCGAAAAAGGGGCCTTCCACGATCCTTCCACTATATCGCCGCTGATCCTCATCACTTACAATGAGCACATAGAGTCCACGATCAATTTTGATCAGGTCGCCCTGGTGAACAAGCGCTTCAACGATGTTGTTTTTAGGAGAGGTCACATCAAAATGAACAAAAGCGATGGCTCCTTGAGATGCTATCGCACGCTGCTCTAATTCTTCGTTCATGCTCATCGCCTCGTAAAGAGCGATGTGCTGGTCAACTTGAGCCATACGCGGCCCACTTAATTCCGATGTGCCGACGCTTTCATCATACAATGAGCCGGGAACAAATTGGTCATTCCTGGCATGAGGCTTTCCGTTTCCTGACTGATCATCTTGCGACGGTGGTTCAAATGGCATCATAAAACATCCTTTCGTTGTCGTCGGACCTAATCACGGCTTGATCGCTCCGACTGGTACATAATACTCCCGCTGGAAGCCCGTGCAAATTCCGCATTGAGTCGCATCGTATATTCACTGGCCTTGAAAGAGCCTGAACAGTATTGATCTGCCAGATCTACAAGAAGAGGAAACCCTCGTGGGCCGGTATGCGCGGCATCAGCTAGCAGCATATGCACCGCTTGAGGTACGCGGTTAGCGTTGCAGAAAAAGACATAAGGACGACTCATATAATGGGCACGTAAGACTCCACGCACCACACGTGGACCATACACTTCCATAAATTCTTCAAAAATTTTGAGCTGGCTCTTGCCACCATACTCCGAGAATTTGGTGTTTGTATAGTGCGCTTTTAGTTGATTAGAAGGATCTCCGTCCTCATACAGGAAATCCATCAGAACATCTCTTCCTGTATCGACAACAAGGTACTCACCCGCATTCAGAGCCATACCCAGATCCAGGAGCTGAGAGTCACTACTACTTGAGATAATGGTCGCATAGTCACCATCATCGATCATCTGTTTGATGAGATCAAGGCAGGTGACCATTGTTTTGCTTTTCCCAGCTCCCGTTAGCATCTCATGAGGGAAGATTGGTCCCTGGATGAGTTTGAACGTACCAGGTGGAGTATCAAGCAAGACCTCGCGCTCCTTGTAGGTCATCAATGCATACAAAAACAAATTGGACAGACTGTCGCCGTGTATCTTCTTCCGGCTCTTGATGGCCTGCACAATATCTGCTACTGTCACTGCTCGAGGCAACTCTTCTCCCCAATGCATCATGTTCGAGGCGATCTGACCGGTTCCTCCCCGATAGCTGACTTTCGAGATAGCGATCTGCGCGCCCACGAGACTCAACGTAGCATACCTTGCCAGCGTCCCATCAGCGGCAATTACACGTCCCGAGTAGAGCATGGTGCGCTGGAGGGTCTCTATAAATTGGGGATTTGCTTGCTCCCAACACTTGATCGTTCCTACCTGCTCCAGGTATGGAAGATAGGTTTCTCGCAACTCTTTGCGTAATCGCTCGTCGGAAGCCACAACAGTAGAGATCGTCCTCCGTGTCTTGGCAGGCATCATTTGGTAGTATTCTCCCGGTGGACGCCAGTTCCGTGGTGCAATGATGCTCTCAAAATCGCTCTCGCGAGCGAATGCTTCATCAACGCCAAGATCGTCCGCATCGTTGCCCGGTACATCCATAGTTTTTCGCTCCTCAGTTGGTCAGCACACTCTCCCGGCATACCTCTTCTCCCACCTCTCAAGTCTTCAATACGGTCATACGGCAATTAGTAGCGTTTTTCGCGCGGGATATAGGGAGTTTTATCCATTGTTCAGATTTTGGTTGTGAAGGAGCGGTCCAAAGAGACGATCAACAACATCGTTGTAAGGGGAAAGGGTTGTGTCGAGAGTGTTTTGATACCCATGCGCCATCCACGTTGGTAGCCCGAAGTTTTCACAAAGAAGTTCTACAATTTTTTTCGTCCCATACTGGACAAAGAGAGGAGCTACCAAGTACCAGGGGGCAAGAAATTCCCGTGCAATGAGATCCGCTTGTCTTTCGCGCCCTGCTGTTTCTGGCAGTTCCTTGCTTCCACGTGCCATAATTTGTGTCGGCCTTGAAGGGAGTCCTCGAACGAGCGCCTGCAATTCAAGCCACCCATCGCGCTGTCGCCATGCAAAAAGGCGTCTTATCTCGTGCGTTTTTTCTGGAAGCGCTTGCGACCAGCGTTGCTGAACAAAGAAAACGTCTGCGAAGAAGTGGCTGATTTCATGAGCCATCACATAATTGGCAAAAGGAGTGGGTAATTCCTCACTCACGAAGATAAGGTTCGATGGGGGGCCGATATGGAGCAATCCATAGAGAGGACGATCTGGAATGGCGGCGCTACTCGTAGGCTGGTCGTCGCGCAAGATACACAAAAACTCATGAGCATTCTGCACAGTGAGATGAGGCTGACGAATAATAGGGATATCTAAACCATACGAGGCAAGAGCAGCCACATCACGAGGAAAATGCTCCAGTAATTGTGTGCTTGCTGGTTCCTGGTTCATGATATCCTCGATCTGCCTGGCGATCCACGCTGCATGCGCGAGAAATGGAGGAATTGGTACATTCATTCTTCTGTACCACCCTGCTCAGAAGCCGGCGCATCAAAAGCGGCTTCGTACACTTCACCTTCAGTTGTTTGCTCCTGGACTGCTAAATTCCGTGCGAGCATGAGCATTTGAACAAAATGAAATACCTGACCAACATGGCATGCCACCGCAATACGTTGTGCATCGGAGTGAAAGCGATCAGGTCGAGGAGCACGTATACTCTGTAACTTCGCAAAATCTGCTGCACTTACTTCGAACTCAAGACGCTGTTGATCTTCTGATTTTCGTTGACGAAAGCGCAAAAGCTGAAGGAGTGCACCAATGGACCCTGGCAGCACAGAAGCATACTCGTACCACTTTTGAAGAATCTCTGCATCTGTCGGCAGAGCTGTGACAGGAGCACTATCCCCATTTGCACGATTCTGAGTCATCTTAGATCCTCCGGAGCATAGCCCAATGTCTTTGCTATAAATGTCACTTTACGCATAAGACGTGCTTTTGCATTTTTTACATCACGTTCCTCATCGGATACAGGACCATAGCGAACGAGGACTGCAGCAAAAGCCTTGGAGCTTTTCACATCTTTTCGCATCACCTGGAACAATTCCCGCTCGACAGGATCTAAATGCTCTTCCACCTGACGGAAGAATTCTTCGCGAACGATACGAGTATCCTCGTCCAGTGCTTCTGTATCGTTATACGGCAAAGAAAGCAGCTTTTCGTACGCATCGGGCCCATATTCTTCCTTCTCATCTATCTCTTGCTGCGTTGCGTACAGATCTGCAAGCCTCAGCTTCAAGAGACCGATGACGTACGTTGTGAATAAGGCACGCCCCGGATCATACCGTGCATAATGACGACAAATTTCCGCTAGCACCTGATGTACGATATCCTGAACATCATCTGGAAGAAGAAGTTTGTACTGTGTCCAGGCCCAGCGTAGAATCGACGGGAGGACAAGTTCAATAATCTCATTCGCTACCAGAGTGTCCCCTTCCTGAAAGCCTGCAAGCTGCTCGGGAGAAGGTTGGGGAAAGTTGCTTTCTTTCATGTGCCCATCCACTTCATAGCTCTTATTCACTCTTCTACTTTAACAGGTCTCTTGAAAAAGACGAGGATATCCTCCTCAGAATACGCCTGGCCGTCACTTTGTGGTCTCGATGAGAACCTCCCTGTGGTCATATCACGAGTGCTCACAAGAATACGACCTGGCACTTCACGTACAATCCGCTGCTCCAGTTCAAATCCTACCGTATCAGCCATTTCACATAAGGCCGCAGAAGTCGGAATAGTGATTCCTCGTCGGCGTGAATCGCCGATGATAAGCACCATTCTTTTCCCACTACCAATCACACGGGATGATTCGTGCAGAGCTGCATACATATCTTGGAAATAATACTGCAACTGACGCGCTTCTCGCAGGATTTTCGACGTCTGAGAAGCGTGAGCAAGCGAAGAGAGTTGCGCGAGAGCCCCGTTTGCCTGTTGAGAAGGCGTTGCTTCCATATCGCTTGCTTGCTGATCCCGTTTGGAAATCGTCTTGGACCCAATATAAGAGACTTCAGCTTGCGTGGAAGAAAAAATATGATACCGTGTAAACCAGAGGTGCGTCAGTTGGTGAAGTTCATTATAGGCATAACAGGTTGCATATGGAGGGCTGGTGACCAGGAGGTCAAGTGCTCCTGAAACAAGCGGAAGGTGCCGTGCATCAGCTTGTGTAAGACGACACCTGGCGGCAACGTGATGAGGATCAGTTCCTGCCATCTTCAGATCAGCCCAATAGAGCGCATTCCGTCTGATCATATCCTGCATTTGTTTGTGGAATTCCTCTGCAGGATCTGAGAGGTATTTCGTGAGATCTTTCTGTGGCTTTGTACTTCCACTGAGCCAAATAGAGGAGCGTCGCAAAATATTGGAGAACCCACAGAGAAAAAAAACCCGAAAAGGCTCATCTCCTATCAGCAGGATTTCATAGAGGATAGACTCAAGGGCGCACTGATACGCTGCGGGAAACCAGTAGGCGAAACGTTCTTTATCGGAAGCATAGGCAACATCAATAGCGGAAATAACCTCTTTCTCTTTTTCGGAGAGAGGACGGCGTCCCACGCGCTGAACATGCTTTAACCGCTTACTCAACTGTTTCCATGTGTTATCCAGTGCTTCAGGCATGAGAGGAGTGCATTTGGCGCGACCAATAAGCAGTGCGACGGGATTAATATCAGATCCCCAAAAGTGCCTTCTACTTCGTAGTGCTTCAATTCCAGTTGTAGCGGACCCAACGAAGGTATCACCAACCAAATCCCCTGGGCAAGAATAGGTGTCAATAATTCGACGGACCAGTTGTGGAATAAACTTGGCGGGATAGCGATGGTACCCATGTGGACCCCATAACGTCTCATTTGGTTTCAAAGAAGCAAATGACCAGTCGTTCTCTACATCCAGAGAAGTACTCCCATCAACCTGATCTAAAGCGGCGAGGACTGATGACGCTTTTTGTATTTCAAAACTCATCGTAAAACCTTCAAGAAAATAATCAGTTCGATCAAAGCAAGCTGAAAGGGATGGATATCGAAAAGATAGAAGGACTCTCCATATTGCTTCCATCATAGTGATGAGTGGTCATACAAAGCCGTCGTGCCTCAAACTCCTCATGCACCTGCAGAGGCATCAAAACTCTCCCTGGCAAGGATTGTGCCAGTTCCTTTCTAGATCGAGGTAACGCTTGTACTAAAGCAGCACAGCTCTGCTGCACTTGTGCCAAGGATACTGATTGAGCAAGATGAGAAGAGGATTGGTGTTTCGCCAAACCTACGAGGATCCTAGGCACCAGGAAGCCAAGGCCGACAGGAGAGCCCATGAGGAGGTTCTGATTCATCCACCTAAGAATACCTTTCGACTTGAGCACGTTTGTAATCATACTGAGGAACAAGCCAAACATGATGGTACCCCAAACGAAACCGAATCCTCGCCAGAGCCAGCGATGGAGACGAACCCACCAGCGTTGAAGAGGAATGGTGTTTTGCCCAAGTAGGTTCGTCATACATGTCTCCTTCAGTAAGAATTGAAGAACCTTTTATGTTGTACTCGTAGTATAAAACAGAAAAGCGCATGATACAAGTGGAAGAGGAAAACTTCCAATCTCACCGTCACGTCTACTCCCGCCGGTTGCGCAACGAGATTACAATAAGCAAACTGTAAAGCGCCAGATTGCTTATGAAGCAGCCTTAGCGACAGCGTTTGCCTGGCTTTCGATAGGAGAAAAGTTCCACTCACCGCAGAAACCATGGATACGACGAAGTACGCTCTAGAGCTACTTTGCTTGGAGAAGTACATCTCGTTGCGCAACTCATGGGCTACTGTGTCGATCACATCTGTGACCTCAGAGCTGTCAGATCATACTTGAGGATGTCATGATCAAGTATGATCTGAGTAACGCCGACTACACGAGTCTGCACAATAGGGACATCTAAAGGCATGACATCGATAAGGAGCATGATCTGTACCCCTTGTACTGTGTAGGCCCGGCGCTACGTATGATTTTTAGCCATGAGCATTAAACGTTACGCGAGCAGCATCTACGAGCCGACTGAGCTATGCACCGGTGATCAGTAATCAAGCACGACATGAACGTGAAGTGGTTCTGCGCTAACACATACTGGCAGTTTATAGCTAAAGAAGCTTCTCACGACCCCTCAACGTAACGTGAACGTAAAGGCGTTTGACTTCTCTGTAGCGATATCCCTCGTAAGGGGCTTTGCCCAAAAAGTGCTTGTATTTCTGTCCTTTTTGGGCAAACGGGGTTTCTGCCCAACAAGTTGATTCTCTCCCGAGTCAATTGGCGAAAGAGGGAAGGCTCACGCAGGAAGGAGCGCGGATCGTCTGCTCTCTCCCCCCAGTAGACATTTTGGGCAGACTGCCAACTTTTTGGGCAAACGCCATTTTTTGGGCAAAGCCCTCGTAAGGCGTCACTCCACAACGTGCCTTCTCTTCACGGTTATGGCCCCTAGCAGTTTGTCGGAGAGAAACAAGAGTCCCTTGGTTTGTGGGCACAGCTATACTGGAAGTATGAGTAGAGCATTTAAAATGGTAAACTATGAGCAAACGCTCGATCTAACAGTCCGTTTAGGAGACTGTTTGCCTGCTAACCATCTGGCACGCTTTGTGGTAGATAGTGTGGCGCAGTTAGACCTTTCAGCTTTGTATGCGCGTTATGGAACGCGAGGTGGGGCTCCTTATGCCCCTGAAGTGTTGTTGGGCTTGCTGCTTTATGGCTATGCCACAGGCGTCTTTAGTACCCGTAAGATTGAGCGTGCGACCTATGAAACGGTGCCGTTTCGTTTCATCGCGGGCAATCTGCATCCTGATCACGATACGCTTGCTACCTTTCGGCACACCTTCCTGCAAGATTTGAAGGAGATCTTTGTCCAAGTGCTCTTGCTAGCGCAGGAAGCAGGCGTACTCAAATTGGGGACAATTAGCCTGGACGGAAGCAAGATCCATGCTGATGCATCCAAGCGTAAAGCCGTCAGCTACAGCCGTCTCCTGGAGTTGGAGACGCAACTGCGAACGGAAGTCGAGGAACTCTTTGCTCTCGGTGAGCAGGAGCAGCCAGAGGTTCCCGATGGGCTTGTGGTCTGCGAGGAGATCGCACGGCGAGAGATCCGCCTCAAACGTCTGGCAGAAGCTAAAGCTGTCCTGCAAGCTCGTGCGAAAGATCGCACGGTAGCTGAGCAGGCCGCGTATTCAGTAAAGATGACGGAGCGTGTCGAGAAGGAGCACAAGACAGGACGCCGCCCCGGTGGGCGACCACCAGCGCCACCTGTGCCAGGGCCACGCGATGGCGACCAGTACAACTTCACCGACCCCGAGTCGCGCATGATGAAAAATCCGACGAATACCGGATTCGAGCAGGATTACACTGTCCAGATTGCTGTAGATCAGCAGAGCTTGCTCATCGTGGGAAATGCTCTCTGTAATCATCCCAACGATAGTCAGGAAGCCGAACCTACCCTTGAGTCCATCCCCTCTGTCATTGGTGTACCCAATGCGGCTGCCCTCGATGCTGGCTATTTTGGCCCGGCAACGCTTTCTGCCTGTGCCAAACGTGGGATCGAAGCCTACGTCGCGACTGGCCGTGACCCACATCATCCGAGTTGGCAACAGCGCTTCGCATCGTTCCCCACTCCTCCCCCTGAGGAGGCAAGTGCTCAGGTGAAGATGGCCTACAAACTCAAGACAGCCGTAGGTAAAGCAATTTATGGGGCACGCAAATGTACCGTCGAACCAGTTATCGGGATTATCAAGGAGGTGCTTGGTTTCCGTCAGTTCTCCTTGCGTGGGGAACTGGCAGCGGCGGGTGAGTGGGGTCTGGTCTGTCTGGCCTTCAATCTCAAGCGTTTCCACACCTTATTCCAAGCGCAGCACTGACCATGCTGCGACAGGTATCGGAGATGCTTTGTGTTGCTTCTCCCGACCGGCGGAGCTTTGGGGAATATTCATTCGCTCTTTTCCTGTTCCATTCTCTGACCTCTGCCTGTATCACTCATGACGCACGCTCCTCTCTTTTCTCCGACAGGCTGCTAGACGAGTAAATAAAAGATCTGACGCAGTGCGTAACCGAGGAGATCGGCATAGCATATGTAGTCACGCAATCTTGCTTGCTTCGTTTTGTTCAAGGAGTCCATAGCTCGAACAAGCAACATATCCCGGCCCAAACGGCGCGCGACCTCTGGGATCGGGAGACGCTGCTGTTGTCGGAGGAACTGAAACCGTGTCCCCAGAAGCCGCGCCTGCACCCCTCCCTTGTATCTTGGCTCTGATGTGAGGAGCCATTGCAAATCGCCGGTCCGCAATACGGTCCATGCTCTGTCAGGGCCACCGAAAGGAGAGGGCTCGCTGGTTCTCAGGTCTCCTTGACAGGTCGGACACGTGGTAAGTCGAGGGCGACGGCTCAAGAGTGGAAGAGGTGACCCACAGTGACCACACTGATCAAGGAAATAGACTCCATGTTCAAGGCATCCAGGGAGGAGACCTCCTCATCTAACGGTTCACGTAGATGGAGCCTTCAAACTGGCCCATCATCTTGCTAATCGCGCTGCTACCTCCTACACTGGTCTGTGATACGTGCGTGAGTCCTATGAGGGCCGCGTGTGACGACAATGTTTCAGGTATAGGAGGTTAGATCATATGCTCATTGTGAATGAAGAACACCGAATCGCCGCAGGAATTAAGAGCCTCTCGAAACGGTGCTCATACTGTCGGAAACCTCTGAAAGAATACCCCTTGATCATGAACGATGACGCCAGATTGGCCGTCTTTCATGCCGCCTGCGCCGCCGCGCTCGCTATTGATATTCAAGTAGACCTCTACACGTTTTTCCGTCCGCCTGCGCCTTTCCACCAGTTCTTTGTGCTCACAACACAAGAGGCCGGGCGGAGCGACGAACAAGGAGGGACAGATGCAGTCAACGAACATTCGTCAGATCAAGGCAGCTCTTTGGAGGCAAGCGTTCATCGGTGATACCTGGGTGAACAGTGCAACAGGGCGGGTTGTTGCGATCAGGAGACGAAAGGGGCAGCTCTTGGCATTGATATGTGGGTGGGGTCGCTGGTATCCAGTTGAAAGTGTCACCATTGAAGGCTGGTTAGCCCAATCCACTATGCGGAAAGAAGAAGCAGGGGTTTTACGTGGCCCTGCAGCACGAAATTGGGTTTAATCGCACTACCATTGTTATCAGTGGCGTGCGACACCGACCGATATGATTATTTACACCTATTGAAACTATTGCGATAAAATATGGCTGAAGCACCGAGGCTTCTTTTCTCACATTGAGCAAAGTCACCTCAGAACGTAGACAGGTAGTTCGGTGTGGCTAAACCTTTTTGCCACTTCTGCAAGATTTACAGATGAGGTAATACTCTCCACGGATGGGAACTCCTCGTAACTGCTTGCATGATGCTGAGTCTGTATAGTAATATGTCAATGAAGCTGGAAGTAGAGCTGACGAGTCTTGGGCCGCTTGCGCATGTGGCCCGTTTGGTTGCGCCATGATTGGAGGTTGAAAGATGGCATGCGACCAGTAACATACACTTATCACGTAAAACCATAGTTACACATAAGATTGCATGTAGAGTGAGGTTGTCAATGCTTGACCAATTGCCCTGCCCAGATGCGCCGTTCGCGCGTCATCCAAATTCAAGGTGGGACATTACCGCCGCAATCGCCCGACACGCCTCCCCGGACGACGTGCCGCCGGACGCCGACGCACCGCGCCGACGCCCGGCCTGCACGCCCGCCCGGGTTGCAGAGCGCGGGCGCTGCGGCGGAGGATCGCGGTCCGCGATCCCCGGTCAGCTCATCTTCCAGCTTGACAGACCTCCTCTTTCTGCAGCAGTGGAGCGGAGAAAATCAGAAATACCTCGCCGAGAGACGTTTTACCTAAAATATCAAGGAGTTCTTGCGCTGAAGATGAAAAAGATGCGAGTGCTTCTGGAGCGGAAATACCATTGCCTACGCAATCCGCTTTTTCACTTGGGTAAAGCCTCACCATGCAAGAAATCTTCTGAGTACTCTACTCCCATTGCTCAAGGAAGGGGAGTATTATGTCCGCAAACTCGAGTCAACCGAAAGAGTCTACAACAAATGATGAAGCCCATATGCGAAAAGTAGCGCTTTACTATTCAATCGGTTTTCCAAGTTCCAGCTTGGATTTTTCTCTATCGTATTCTCTGCTACCTGTTTCCAACTCATGAGGGTCAGCACCCCATTCTTGCTCTGTTGCGTATCTTTGGACAGCAACATCCTTTGCCGAAGTGAACCATTCGGCGCGTAATCAGGTGCGAGAAACGAGGTACTCTTCTGCCTCCTGGTGAGCTGGGAACACGTGAAACTCCTGCCAATTGACACACGGGAGGCGCTGTGCCTCCCGTGTGCATTTATGGCCCTTGAGTATTACTACTTCGTTAGTAAAGTGATATACTGTCCAGTATGAATATGAAAGCCGTTCCGAAAGCGGCTCCTACCCCTTTGCCAGAGCTAGAGACCTACCTTGAGCCCTTCACCAAACTGTTTCGTCGAAGTTGGAGCCGCCAGAGCTGTGAACGATATATCACCGGTTTACTCACTGATTTACCACACAAGAATTGCGAGACGATAGCCGCGGCCCTGGCCGGCACCTCAACAGAGCGCCTGCAACATTTGCTGACCGATGCCGACTGGGATGCTTTAGCTCTGCATCAGCTTCGAGTCCAGCACTTGCTTTCTTTCAGCCCAAAGGGTGGACTGTTGGCTCTCGATGATACGAGTTTGCTCAAGCAAGGACGAGAATCGGTGGGCGTGGCGCGCCAATACAGTGGAGTGAAGGGCAAGCCAGCCAATTGTCAGGCGGTGGTGACCGCCGAATATATTGTCGAGGAGCCAAACACACAAAGCATCTTGCATTGGCCTGTCAATGCTCATCTTTACCTTCCCGAGTCGTGGATCGCCGATACCAAGCGCCGTGGGCGAACGCGGGTGCCTGATGAGGTGCCTGCACAGACGAAACACGAGATCGCTTTACAACTGATTGATCAAGCACTGCGCTGGCAGGTACCTTTCAAAGTGATTCTGGCTGATGCGGGATACGGGCGCAATGCGAGTTTTCTGAAAGGACTGGAAGAGCGCAAGCTGCACTATGTCTGTGGAGTGGAATGTACGTTCGGGGTCCGACGACCAGAAGAAGTGGCTCTGGCTCAGCAGGTGCCTCCACCGCCTCGAACGGGGAAAAATGGTCGTCCGCGCAAAGCGCATCCAGCCCCTTTGTATACGGTTCAAGAGATCATTGCGACGCTGCCAGATGACCAGTGGCAGACGATTACCTGGCGAGAAGGAAGCCGTGGTCCCATGCGCAAGCAGTTCGTGGCAGTTCGTATGCACTGGGCCATGGGCACCGCCGCTCGCACACGCGAGGACCAGCGTGTCTACACAGGAGCTGAAGGCTGGCTCATCGGGGAAAAACCGCTGCCTGGGGAAGAGGGAGAGTGCAAATACTACTTTAGCAATCTCCCTGCTGAGATGAGGCTTGAGCAACTGGTTCCATTGGTTCGTGGACGATGGCCCATTGAGCAATTCTACGAAGAGGCGAAGCAGGAGTGTGGTCTAGATGACTATCAAGGACGACGCTGGGATGGTTTGCATCGTCATCTGGCCCTGGTCATGTTGGCCTACAGCTTCCTGGTGTCTGAACGGATGCGGACTGAGCAAGACTCCGCAGGATCACCTGATTCTTGCCACCCGAAACGCTCTCCTCTTCCAGCGATTCATCGAAACATCTTGCTCTGGCTCCTCCAGGACTTGGTGCTCTGGTGGATTGCTACCGATCATGTGAAGACCTTCCGCTCTCCGCGGGTAGTGTTAGACATTTTCTCAACTGCCCCTTTGTGGAAGAGGGGGGCCACTCCGGAGTCGAGTAGGAATGGAACCGAAACTACGTTTAGGGGAAAAGGCATGAGGGCAAAACATCAACCCCTGTTAATGAAGCATCATGCAGGAATTCTAGTTTCGCTGAAGTCCAATGGCAATGGGCTCCAGGCAACGACAGAGGATCCATTCCATTGCTACTCAGAGGCCTATCATATCTTTCCGTAAATCGGAAGATGCAGAACAAGCCTACTTTCCGATGAAACCAGTTGATACAAGTAAATTGAGCAAGTAAAGTAAAAAACCTCCTGCGGTTGTAGCTGTCGTAAGTGCAGCTAAGATAGCCCAAGTTGGAAATAGAGGCACATACTCATCTAGTCTTTTCTTCATATCCGCATATCTAGTTCCTGTGTATCTGTCCAGCACCTTCTCATGAAGTAAGTATTGTCCAATGGCATACGGCAATTCGCTTAGGAGAAATGCGGCTGCTGGAATGCCTAGAACCAACCATACGCTGTTAATAACAACACCTCGTATGTTCAAGAGAGCAACCGCAAGAACAACAAACAAGGTGGCGTTATGCAGTGCGTCGTACTTGTATACTCTACGCAGCTGACTTACGTCACAAGCGAGATCTAGGTCTTTTTGCTCTGGATTTTCTTGAGACTTGGACGGAGGCGGTGGGACAACGATCTCCAAGACGGTTGACCAGAAACCTTTAGGCTTTTTCATAGCAACCATCGGTGTTGATACTTGGCCTGTTTTAAACATTGGATCGCACATTCGCTGAAAGCTCAAAATAAGGAAGTACAAGAGGATCAACGAAGCCAGCAGGAGAACGAATTGGAAGCAAGATAGTAGAATTGCGCTTAGCATTTGATGGCGAAGCAGACCCACAACAGTTCCGGCAATCAGGCCTACTGGTGGGGAGACATATAAAACCAGCTCGTGGTGAAACATCTTCTTGATAGCATCGGCATCTGTGCTCATATTTTTGAAGGAGATACCTCCGGAAAGGCGTTTGAGGATAACGTCTTTGTGCCACTCAACGATATGACTTCCTGCTTCAATCAAGACAACCAAAGCGACTGCATAGGCAATCCAATTTCCGAATGCTGATGTGCCAAACATCCATAGGCCGAAACTCAAGAACAAAACGATGAATAGGAAACTTTCCACTGCCACGTGAACTATACGATTCCGCCGTTTCGTGAACCAATAAATAATAGTCGGCAGGAGGCAGATAGAGACTGTCAAAAGTACCATTTGGCTCAAGAATAGCAGAGTGCTATTTCCATTATTGGTTGATGAGACGGGTAATGAAGCTGTTTTCCCCCCCCTTGCTATCGATATCGAGGAAATCCCTGCTAAAATCACCGAAACAATAATAAGGCCAAGTATGAGGAGCCACGCAGGGCGTCGAAAAAGTACTGGTGGTGGAGCAGCTGGTGGTGGTGGAGCAGCATATGGTGGTGGAGCATACTGGATGCTTGGTGGAGGAACGCTCTTAGCTGGGGGAATAGCGTCAGTTATTCGACTTGATAGTTCATGTGGAGAGGTCACTGCCCAGGAAAAACCGGGTAAATGGAATCTGATAGCCCGGGCTACAGCTTCTCCCTCATCTGTTGGGTCAATGAGGATCAGGATCAGAGCACCAATCACTCTCATTTCAGCAAGTCGATTTGCTGACTCCCCTGCAGTGTTGCGATCTGATAGGCCATCAGAGATGACCAGTACCTGATGATTTTTTTGACCATCTCCAAGTTTCTTCCTTAGAATATATCTGGTAATTTCGTCAAGGGCTACAGAGATATCTGTCCCATCCTCGGCGTATAGAGAATCGAGGACTTGTTGGATGCCTTTGAGATCATTAGACGCTCCCTCAAAAACTACCGATGCAGTCGATGTAAATTCAATGAGAGTAATGTTGCCAGGCGGAAGCGTTTGAAGATGCTGAAGAAGTGCATTCTTAGCTGCATCTAACTTGATCTTCGCCTCGCTTACTCTTGAGAGACCAGCAAACTCAGACTCCCTCTTCCCAGTGAAAGGTTGTCCCATAGACCCAGAATGATCAAGTAGAATGATCCACATAACTCCTCCTCGGTTTTGTTAGCGGTTCTTGAGAGAGCATGTTTAGCAACTAGTCTGGCTACCCATTGTGCTTGTGCTGTCGACGCCACAGTCGTATTTCTGCATCAGCAGTTCCGTCAGACTGTTCAGCATAGCGTAAGGTCGTTTGAAGGTTCTTATGCCCCAATCGCTTGCGAATCGTTGGCAGACTTACTCCGCCGTTGATGAGTTCAGTTGCATGCGAATGCCGAAGTTGGTGGAGCGTGCAGGCAACGCCCGCCTGCAAGCAGTAGTGATCCCAGCGTTCCTGCATCGATTGGTAGCGTAGCGGCCCGCCTCGCCCGTTCTTTTCTGCTCGGAACAGCGGCCCGTGTTTGTAGCCCATCCGTTTCAGAAAGGCTCGGAGGAGCTTTACCAGACGTGGATCATCGAGCAGGACCGTTCGCCTCTTGCCACCTTTCCCCACAACCGTCAGATGTTCATTGTCGAGCGAGAGATCAAGATCCTCCACATACAGAGAGAGTCCCTCGCTCACCCGCAGGCCAGTCTCCAAAAGTAAACGGAAGAAGAGGCGGTCGCGCAGGCACTCGACCGGAATAGCTTTGAGAATGCGTTCAATCTGGTCACGCTCCATGCCACGCGGCTGCGGCGGATCGAGTTTCACGCGATCAATCTTGCGCATCGGGTTCGCTTCAAGCAGTTCCTGTTGTTCAGCCCAGGTCAGGAAACGTGCTACTGCTGCCTGTTTACGCGCTCTCGTTGCTGGACGAAGATGGACATGCATTCCGAAGAACGTTCGCAATACCTCTGCAGTGACTGTCCACACTGGCCCCTGATGGAATATACACAACTGCGCTAAATCGGCTGCGTAAGCACGCTGTGTCTGCGGTGAGTGATTCGCATGAGCCAAGTCGGCGAGGAATATTGAGACCAGGATTTCCAATGATTGCTCTTCAGTTACCATGTGCTCCATCCGTTTTGCCTATTCCTGTGATAACGATAAAAAGTGGTTTTCTGAGATGGTCACTTGTCGTGCTTATGATCGCTCCAATTTTCGGATATTCCTGTGATAATAACTATTCTAGCAGGAATCTGAGGCCAATGGAAGAGCACAACGACGATTTTTTACCCAATAGTCCAAAAATACTCCTCTTTCCGATTACTGCTCGTTCCTCAAAGGGAAAAACCATGCTCAATGAATAGAAAGACGAAAAATGTACTATGCCTGTCGATTATCTGACTGATGAACAAGAACAACGGTATGGCCGCTATGTTGGTGAGCCGACACCTGAGCAACTTGCCCGTTATTTTCACTTGAATGATGAGGATCGTACACTCATTACCCAGCGCCGTGGAGACCATAACCGTCTGGGCTTCGCGCTGCAGATCGGAACGCTCAGATTTCTGGGCACCTTTCTTGTTGATCCCGTCAATATCCCCATCGGGGTCATTACCTACATGGCTTCCCAACTCAGTATTGCTGACCCACAATGTATCGTCCGCTATGCGGAACGGCTCCAAACTCAACAAGATCATGCCCAAGAAATCCGGCAGTATTCTGATTACAAAGAGTTTTCAGATCGTTGTGGAGGATTTGCCTTGATGCGTTTTCTCTATGCACGTGTCTGGATTGGGACCGAGCGACCCAGCGTGCTCTTTGATCTGGCGACGGCCTGGTTACTCGACAAAAAAGTGTTGTTACCGGGAGTGACCACGCTCACCCGCCTCATCGGGCGCATTCGAGAGCGGGTCGCAGAGCGCTTGTGGCAACGATTAAGCGCGGCTGTTTCCCCCGAACAACGAACGGATTTGGAGGGACTGCTGGCACATGCTGGGGCATCGCGAATCACGAACCTCGAACGCCTTCGCCGTGCTCCCTCTCGTGCAAGTGCACCGGTCCTGGTCCAAGCCCTGGCTCGCCTGACGGAAGTGCGGCAGTTGGACATTGGTCCACTTGATCTGGTGAATGTTCCGACGTCTCGGATCAAAGCCCTGGCCCAGTATGCGGTGACCACAAAAGCCCAGAACATCGCCAATTTAACCGAACAACGCCGCCTACCGACGCTGGTGTCCTTTGCACGCCAGCTTGCAGTCACCGCACAAGATGATTCGCTTGATGTGCTGGACATGCTTATCCGAGATCTCCTGGCGCGTTCAGTCAGTTCTGGAAAAAAAGCTCGGTTGCGGACGCTGCGAGATCTGGACGCTGCTGCCTTATCGCTTGCCGAGATCAGTGAGAAAGCCATCACCCCAGAGTGGACGGATGAACAGGTACGAGCGTTTCTCACCGAAAAGCAGACCAGGATCACTGAGGCTATCGCGACCATCTATGAACTGGCACGTCCAGCCGATGACAACTACTACCAGGAAGTCGTAGCGCGCTACCCTGCCGTGCGTCGCTTTTTCCCGGCTCTCCTGCGCACGGTCTCCTTGCAAGTAACGAGACAGGGAAACCGGTTCTCAAAGCACTGACGTTTCTCAAAGACCTGGAAGGACAAAAACAACCTGCCATGGACAGCGCACCGATGGAAGTGGTTCCGGCAAGTTGGAAACGCCTTGTCGCTCCTCAGGGTGCACCTGTTGATCGTCGCTACTATACCTTATGTGTGCTCGAACGCCTCCATGAGGCTCTACATCGCCATGACGTGTTTGTGGATGAGAGTACTCGTTGGGGTGATCCGCGAACGAAGTTACTCACTGGGGAGCACTGGGAGCGGGTCCGACCAACCATCTGTCAATCATTAGGAAGAAAGGCCGAACCAAAAATGGAATTTGAGGAACTTGCACGTCGCCTTGATACAGCATATCGTACCACTGCCGCCAGGTTTCCCCAACCAGGCGTTCGTATCGAGAAGAGCAAAAACAAAGCCGGACAGGAACTGGATACCCTCGTCCTCACTGGTTTAGACAAGGTTGAGGAGCCAGAGAGCTTGCAGCTCCTGCGTCATCGCGTGGCCCGACGCCAACCATTGATTGATTTGCCAGAACTTCTGCTAGAAATTCAGGCACGCACTGGCTTTGCTTCTGAGTTTTCGCATGTCAGTGAAGGGCGTTCTCGTCTTGATGATCTGCCCACGTCCATCTGTGCCGTCCTGCTTGCAGAAGCCTGCAACATTGGGCTCACTCCTTTGGTGCGTCAAGGTATTCCTGCACTGGAGCGAGATCGGCTGCTCTATGTGCAACAGAATTATATCCGACCGGATACGCTTTCCCGAGCCAACGCGCGATTGGTGGATTACCAGGCACAGATTCCTCTGGCACAAGCATGGGGTGGGGGAGAAGTCGCGAGCGCCGATGGATTGCGCTTTGTGGTTCCATTGAAAACGTTGAATGCCGGTCCCAACCCCAAATACTTTGGCACTGGGCGCGGCATCACGCTGGTCAACTACACTTCAGACCAGTTTAGCGGCTTCAAAAATATCGTGGTCACGGGCACGCTGCGTGATTCGTTGGTTGTCCTGGAAGGACTGCTCAATCAAGAAACGGGACTCAACCCCAAGGAACTGATGACCGATACCGCCTCGTACTCCGATATTATTTTCGGGTTATTCCACATCTTGGGGTATCAATTCAGTCCCCGCCTGGCCGATGTAGGCGAGTCTCGCTTCTGGCGCATCGATGCCACGGCTGACTATGGTGTGTTGAACGGCTTGGCACGGCAGACCATCAACCAGAACCTGATCACGCAGAACTGGGATGACATCTTACGAGTCGCGGGTTCTCTCAAGCTGGGTACGGTCAATGTCACCGAGTTGTTGCGAGCGCTCCAGGGAAATGGGCATCCTTCCACCCTGGCCAAGGCCATTGCGGAATTGGGGCGCATAGCCAAATCGCTCTACCTGCTCTCCTATATTGATGACCCCGCGTACAGGCGACGCATCTTGATTCAGCTCAACAAAGGCGAAAGTCGCCATAGCCTGGCACGAGCCACCTATTTTGGACAAAAGGGAGAGGTACGCCAACGCTATCGCGAGGGACAGGAAGAGCAACTTGGAGCCCTGGGACTGGTCGTCAATGCAATGGTCCTCTGGAATACCTTGTATATGAATCGAGCGTTGGAGGAGATGCGAGGACGAGGGATGAAGATCGCAACAGAGGATGTGGAACGCCTTTCCCCGCTGGGCTATGATCATATCAATCTGCTGGGACGATATACGTTCTCGCTCTCTGAGGAGATCAGTCAGGGAGCCTTCCACCCTCTACGCGAGCTGGAAGAGACAGAGCAAGAGGAGGCACAAGAACAGGGGACTGAAACCCCTCAAGAAGAAACCAGCGCATAGCCTCTCCCATTCTTCAGTCACATTTTGGCTGACAAAATGCCTATGAGCATTCTGCCAGCCATTTTTGTCATATCCCTACGCCACATCATGAGGACGATTTCCTTAGGCCTGTCAGTGCAATCCTGATGAAAGGATACGATGTACCATATAACTGAGGCTGAACTTGCCCTATTTTTGCTTTATACACTTATAACGATTTTTGCCTTCCTGAGAAGGTCTATTTCTCTGGCAATTTCTCCAATTGCTTTTTTGTTCATGGCTTCGAGCAGTGAAATACTTCAAGTCACTTCCAACGTCCTGTGGAGACGCTTTATGTAAAGCTCGTGCGTAGTTATATGGCTTTTTCGTCAGGAAAACACTGATAGGCCCAACTGTCTTGCAGGGCGCGGTGCAGGCAAACGACTTCTGGAAGGCAGAGGCCTTTTCTCACACGTGCCTAAGCAGCCTGTAGAACACATTTAGGTCACTTGTTGTATCCTTTCGCTAAAAAACTACTGACAGGCCTACTCTCCACCCTCCTGTTGCACTTTTAGACGAAGTGAGCTATACTCAAGCATAAGGAGTAGGAGTCGAACGGTTGAAGCGTATTGAGAGTAACGAGCATGGCTGACGATCAGATGAAAGGCAAAGAAGTACGGAAGGATTTCTTCATTAGCTACGCTAGCGCAGATCGCCGCTGGGCCGAGTGGATTGCTTGGCAATTGGAAGAAGCGGGATACAGCATCGTTCTCCACGCCTGGGACTTTCAGGCAGGCAGCAACTTCGTGCTGGAGATGGACAGGGCAACCAGACAGGCTGAAAGAACGATCGCGGTGCTTTCCCCAGATTACTTCGCGTCTCGCTTCACGTCTGCTCAGTGGACAGCGGCATTCCATCGTGACCCTCAAGGCGAGCAGGGAATCCTCCTGCCCATTCGAATACGCCCATGTGAGGTGGAAGGGCTTCTAGGGCAGATCGTCTACCTGGATCTGGTGGACCAAGGGGAACAAGCGGCGCTTGCCATCCTCCTGACAGGTGTGCAACACCACCGACGTAAACCAGTGCAAGCGCCTGTCTTCCCATCGGTTCCCAAACCTGACCGCTTCCCTGGATTGCTGCCTGCCATCTGGAATATACCCCATCCGCGTAATGTTTATTTCACCGGACGCGAAGAACTGCTCCTGTCGCTGGCAACGACTCTACGAGCAGGCCGCTCCGATGCAGTATCTCAACCCCAGGCAATGAGTGGGCTGGGTGGCATTGGCAAGACGCAGATTGCCCTGGAATATGCCTATCGCTACTCTCAGGACTATCACGCGGTGTTGTGGGTACAGGCTGACACCCGTGAGAACCTAACCTCATCGTACCTTGCCATCGCTATGCTGCCGGACTTGCCAGAAAAGGACGAGCAGGAGAGTAGCCGTGTGATTGCAGCGGTGAAGCACTGGCTCCAGCGCAATGCGAAGTGGCTTCTCATTCTGGATAACGCTGATGACTTGGTGCTGGCTCGGGACTTCCTACCACTTTCCTTTGGTGGTCATGTGCTACTGACCACACGCGCTCAAGCAACAGGCCGCTTTGCTCGTCGCCTGGAAGTGGATACTTTGCCGACCGAGCAAGGAACACTCTTTCTGCTACGTCGTGCGCGTCTGCTCGCGGCTGATGCACCTCTCGAACAGGTGCTAGAAGGGGATCGGGACCAGGCACGTGCGATCTGTGAGGAACTGGGAGGATTGGCTCTGGCCCTCGATCAGGCAGGAGCATACATTGAGGTGACGCAATGCAGCCCTTGGGAGTACCTACACCTGTATCGAGAACATCAGATCGAGTTGCTCAGAGAGCGTGGTGATCTCGTGCCTGATCACCCTGATTCTGTCGCCATTACTTGGTCGCTCTCCTTTGCAAAAGTCGAACAGGCCAATCCTGCCGCCGCAGAGCTTCTACGACTCTGCGCCTTTTTTCACCCAGATGCCATTCTAGAAGACATGCTCATTGCGGGTGTAGAGCATTTGAGTTCTCAGTTGCAAGCTGTTACGAGTAATCCACTCGCTTTTAATCAATGCATTCAAGCTCTCCTCGCATATTCCCTAATCCAGCGCAATTCACAGGGGCATTTCCTTTCAGTTCATCGATTGGTACAAGTTGTCCTCAGAGAGGAAATGGATGAGCATATGCGGAGGCGCTATGCCGAACAAGTCGTAAAGATCGTTTATATTTGTTTTCCTGTTGCAACATATGAGACATGGACGCAGTGTGAGCGATACTTGCCGCAAGGGCAAATAGGTGCCAAGTGGATTAAGGAAATGAATATCGTGTTTCCTGAGGCGGTACAATTGCTCGATCGCATCGGAACGTACCTTCTTGAGCGTGCTCGCCCTACAGAAGCTGAGCCATTCTTACTCGATGCAGTGCCAATTCTTGCGCAGGTACCAGCATTTGGATTCTATGCTACTGCCCATATCCTAGCAGGGTTTCAGCCAAATGGCGAAGAAGGCGCATGTAGAATGAGAAGCCTGCCATCAGGTAATCGCGGCTGCATCTCATTTACCCGTTGGCAGACGGCGATCAAGTCACGAGTCAATTGGCGGTTGTTGAAAGAGCGT
>WNGE01005814.1_pt1 | contig 23871 bp, 16 predicted proteins | sample 5400651 | NCBI WGS metagenome assembly WNGE01 (sample SAMN13153370, study PRJNA577476) | soil metagenome | isolation source: 60 cm soil or saprolite under grassland replicate 2 | place: USA:California | collected 2016-06-15
CAGGACAAGATCATCGATTACTCGACACACGGCCCCGAAGAGTTGCGCACGCCGGCCGCCGCCGCCGTCTCCGATCCGAGCGCGGTCACGCTGCCTGCCGTGCAGGAGAAGGTCGAGCCGCTGGTCGAACAGATTCATCGCGGCGCGCAGGATTACGACCGCCGCCAGACGCTCGCGCAGCCCGTGCTGCGGCTCTTCGCCCGCGCCAAGTGGGCAGTGCCGAAGATTACCGAACAGCGCGAACTGCTCTACCGTTTGTTGATTCCGAAACACAGCAAGGAGCCGAGCGCCGCCGAGTTGAAGAAGATTCTCGACGCGGCTGAAGCGGCGGTCCGCCCGATGGGCTTGCCCGACGCCGATTGGTATATCGCCGACCGCATGGGCGCGACGCTCGCGTCCAACTCCGACCTGCACACCGACGTCTTGCTCCGCTTCATCCCCGGCGCGACGAAGAACCCGTTGACCAATCACTTCTGGCTGCCGAGCGTCAGTTGGGTGACTTCTTACGGCGACGGGATTCCCGAAATCGATTCGCCCAATAACCAGCCATCTTCACCTGAAATCGCCGCCGCCCGCGAGCGCGCCATCGAGCTTTACATTCAGATGTTGCGCCCCGACACGCCGGTGATGAGCCGCAGCATCGCTTTCCGTATGGCCAACATCACGGCCATCCGCCAGAACCCCGCCGCGCAGGAAGCGCTGCGAAAAGTGTTAGAGACGGAGAAGAACGAGGCCGCGCGCAACGCGTTGCACAGCGTCGATCCGCAGGCGTGGATCGCCGATCTGCAAGAAGCCGTCAAGAAAGAGCCGCTGGCCGCCGCATTGAAAGACTCACAGGGCCAGCCGCGACTGACGCCGCAATTCATTTCCAGCTTCCGCTACTTCAGCGATTACGTCGCGCCGGAACTCAACCGCCCGCAGCGTAATGACGAGATGTCCTGCATGAAATGCCACGCCACGCCGGGCCGCGTGCCTTCGATGGAACTGGCCGGGCCGGACGGCGCCGGATACTGGTCAACGCCGAAGATGCTGAAGAACTATTTGACTCTGCAGCAGCGAGTCAACCTCGCCGACATCGAAACGAGCAAGCTGCTGCGCAAGCCGCTCAACGTGCAGACGGGCAAGGAAGACGGGCATCAGGGCGGACGCCGCTATCTGCCCGCCGAGCGCGGCTATCAGATTATTCGGCGGTGGGTGTTGGATCAGCCGCGCGTGATGCAAAGTTTGGGAGCGCCGGCTGGTAGTGGCAGATAGCGTAAGCGCCTTGCCGCCTGTGATAAGATTTCGGCCGCTGAAACAATCAGGAGAGGCAGCGATGAAAACATCTGCACAAAAAAACATAGCAAAGAAAAGCGCAAAGGCGCCTCGGCTCCGGCGCAGGCTGTTGTCTGACGCCGAACTGCCGCCGGAAGCGCAAGAGTTCAGGCGAAAATTTCGTGAATGGCGAGAGAGTTTCCAGAGCCGCGCAAAACGGATGGCTTACATTCGTAAACTATGCAAAAGAATTGCCAAAGCTTATCAGCCGGAAAAGATTATCTTGTTTGGCTCGCATGCCTATGGCAAGCCGACTCCTGAATCGGATGTGGACTTGTTGATTGTGATGGATTACGAAGGCAAGCCGATTGAGCAAATGCTGAAAATCCAGCGTGAGTTGGACATTGTGACGCCTGTGGATTTGTTGGTGCGCACGCCGAAAGAGGTGGATGAACGGTTGCGGGACGGGGATATGTTCATGGTGGACATTCTGGATCGCGGGAAGGTGATGTATGAAGGCGAGCACGGTTGAGTGGGTTGAAAAAGCCGAAGGCGATTGGGATGTTGCACAGCGGGCCTATCGCGCGCGTAAACGTCCCAACTACGATGCCGCCTGTTTTCACGTGCAGCAATGCGTGGAGAAATACCTGAAAGCCAGACTGAACGAGGCTGGAATTGTGATCAACAAGACCCACAATCTATCGGATTTGCTGAGCGATGTTTTGCCGGCTGAGCCAACCTGGGCGGCGATGCGTCCTGTGCTCATGGCCCTCACCAAGTACGCGGTTCTTTATCGTTACCCTGGATATAATGCGACTAAGATCGAAGCGAAAGCCGCAGTGAAAGATTGTCGTGATGTGCGGCGCGTCATCCGCACCGCTTTCGGTTTACCTGTCTGAGGTTTTGAAGTTGCATTATGGCTAAGATGGATTGGGATAGAGTAAATGTCGAGAATCTGGACTATCGTCGTAAGGGCGAAATTGAAAGAAATGAAGAGGAGAAAGCATTATTTCTAAAAACTGGATCACCCACATTGCATCACTGCCCTCAATGCGGATTAGAAGTCAGCGGCTCAAAATACAGATTTCATTTCGCAGAGGTTCATTTTTTAAGTACGGGTTCGGTTCGCGTTACAATGCTAGTTGCAAGGATTGGAAGCAATGGGCTGCTTTTTTCGGCAATACCGACATGCGTATTTGACGATGTCTGGAATCTTCTTCAATCAAGTTTTGACTTCGATCAACATTACTCTTCCGATGAGATTGGAAATAAGTTGCCGAGAGAAACCCTGCGGTTTTTGTATGAGCGTCGCACCATTGATCTTTCAGGAAGAGTGGAAAATTACGTAACGGAAATAGCGAAAATTATTCAAGTTGTGGCGGAGAAGGTTAGTTGGTTTGCTTTGGGGGGAAGAATAGCGCTTGATTTGAGAGTAGCCGGATTCGATAAATCTTTCTCGCTCGCCTTGCGCAAAGAATTGAGGGGGAAGTGTGGGAAGGCAAATAAAGCGAATGGAAACACGAAAAGAAAAAGATCGAAGAAAAAAAGAAAAAGCGCGCAATTGAGGCCGCAATGATCGATTTTAAGCTGGGACTTGCGGAAACCGAAGAATTCAAAGATGGGTTTGAGAAGACCCGGTAGCGGCTGATTGCTGAGCTCGCTCAGGTGAGAAGTTCGTGAATACAAGAGAGGAAGCGGATGATGGTTGCATATACTGGAAACTCATTATCTCTCACTAGACGCGAACTCCTTCGCGTCGGCGGCGTCGGTCTGGTCGGCGGTTATCTCAACGCCTTTCGCCCGTTCAACGTCCGCGCTGAACAGAAAGTCCAGCCGATGGCTACAGCGCGCCAGGTCCTCTTCATCAACATTGACGGCGGGATGAGCCAGGTTGACACCCTCGACGCCAAAGAAGGCCCGTGGACTCCCAGCTACTTTGACATTCGCAGCTTTCAAAATGACCTGAAGCTACCATACGGGATCATGCCCAACCTGCCCGGCGCGCTCGACAAGATCACGATTGTGCGTTCGATGGCGGCGTGGGATGTGGTGCATGGGCGCGCGCAGTATTACATCCAGACCGGGCATCCGTTGAATCTGGCTTTGGCAAAAGAAGTCCCCGCCATAGGCGCGGTAGTCTGTCACGAGCTGGCGAAGCGGCGTAAATCGTCCGATTCGATGCCCGCATTCATTGCGATGAACATGGCCGGCAACCAGGCGGGGTTGATCAATCAGGGGTTTCTGTCCGCCGAATTCGGCCCGATGAGTCTTTCAATCGGCGACGGCCCGCCCAATCTGGCGCCGCAGAAGGGAATGGAAGAGACCTTGCAGCGCCGGTGGGAGCGGTTGCAGCAGCTCGATAAAACGTTGCGCGGCGGCGACGCCGGCCTCGATCGCAACTTCGGCGATTATCACGAATATTACCGGGGCGCGTGGGCGATTATGAACGACCCGCGTGTGCCCGAAGTTTTCACGATCACCGATGAAGACAAAAAACGTTACGGATCGAGCGCCATCGGCAATAGTTTGATCCTGGCGCGGAATCTGTTTCGCGCCGACGCGGGGACTCGCTTCATTATGGCCAGCCACGGAGGTTGGGATCATCACGGCAACATCTATAAGGAAGGCACGCGCAACCATCCGGTCCTGATCTGCGAACTCGACGCCGCTTTCACGAGCCTGATCAAAGACCTCGACGCCATTCCCTCAAAACACGCGCCGGGCAAGACGCTGCTCGACGAGACGCTGGTCGTCGCGATGAGCGAGTTCGGAAGGACTCCAGGGCTTTTGAGCGAGACCCGCAAAGGCCGCGAACATTACATGCACGTTCATTCAGGGATGTTCGCCGGCGGCGGCGTAAGGCGCGGCGCGGTCATCGGCAAGACCGATGAACACGGCGGGAAGATCGTTGATTACGGCTGGTCGGCCGATCGCCCGATCTATATGGAAGATGTTGCCTGCACGATCTATTCGGCGCTCGGCATTGACTGGACGAAAACAATTGAAAACACGCCTTCGGGCCGCGCGTTCCATTACGTCGAGCCTGCTTCGGGCACAAAGTACGTCAACTTCAAACCGGCGCAGGAAATCTTCGCCTGATCGCGTCCGATCTTAATTTTTCCGTCCCCCATTTTTCTGTCTCACATTTTCCTGTTGGCAAAACCAGCAATGGGAAAATATCATCTGCTTCGCTCTCCAAAAGAAAACCATTGCAAGGAGTACGGTTATGACTTTGAATTTACGCAGAATGGGGGCGCTCATCGCGGTCATAGTGGCGCTCGGCTTCCTTTCATCAGCGACGGCGCAAAAAGAGAAAGCTTCCAAAGATAAAGCTTCCAAAGAAGAGAAAGCCGCCAAAGCTCCCAAAGTCGGCAAGCCGGTGATCTGGGCGGATCCTGGCTCGGTTGAAAATCTGGATCTCGCCGGTGGCGTAGGCGGGCTGGCTCAGGCGCCCAGGCCTCCCTTCACCTTCATCGAAGAGAGCCTTTCGGGATCGAACCCAAAGGTGAAGGTCAGTGACGCGAACGGGGTCGAATGGACGGCCAAATTCGGCACCGAGGTGAACGCGGAGACCTTCGCGACGCGTCTGGCCTGGGCCGCCGGATATTTCGTCGAGCCGGCCTATTTCGTCCCGATCGGTAAGGTCGAAAAACTCGGCCCGCTAGAGCGGGCGAAGAAACACTTCCAACCGGACGGCAGTTTCGCCGACGCCCGCTTCGAGAGGCGTCGTGAAAAGGGCGTTAAAAAGCTGGAGGATGAACAGAGTTGGAGTTGGATTCAGAACCCCTTCGTCGGGACGAAAGAATTGAACGGGCTGAAGGTGATCATGATGCTGGTGTCGAACTGGGACAACAAAGACGTGCGCGACGTCAAGCGCGGCTCGAACACGGCGATCTTTCAAGTCCCGACAGAAGGCGGTCTTGAGGACCGTTACCTGATCACCGACTGGGGCGGTTCGATGGGCAAATGGGGAGGATTCATCAGCCGCGAGAAATGGGATTGCAAAGGGTTCCACGGCCAGACCAAGGATTTCGTCAAAGGCGTCAAAGGCGATCAGGTCGAATTCGGCTATTCGGGGCAGCACTCCGACAGCTTCAAAGGAGGCATCCGCGTGAGCGACGTGCAATGGGTGGCGCAATACCTCGGTCGCATCACCGACAATCAACTGCGTGATGGGTTGCAGGCGAGCGGCGCGACGGGCGAGGAGGCGGCATGCTTCACCCAATCGCTCCGCGATCGCATCAATCAGTTGAAGAACGTGGCCAGATGAGGATCGAGGATTGAGGATCGTGGATCGAAGATAGAAGATCGAGGAGCGCCTTGCGCCCGATGACGCGATCCACGATCCTCGATCCTCAATCCTCAATCCTCTTCGTGTTCTTCGTTGCTTCGTGGCTTGAACGTCTGCGCCGATGTTGGGTGGCCTGATTGATGACCTCGCATCCGCGCGGCGGCAGGACGAAGGCATTTTTGCGTTCTTGCTGAATTGAGCAAAGTTTTTTTCGAATGGCGAACTTGTCTTGACATGGCTCGATGCCCGCGCTAGCTTCCGCCTTTGCCTTTGACGAATAGCTCAACTCAAAGCAGTCGAAGGCGCGGTCAAATCAAAGCGGTTCAGGTTTTCCCCCCAAAAACAGATGACAGGGTGATCGATCAACGGCGCAGGTGTCTTGGTCCTAGATAGCTATTTGGCTGGGCGAGTATCTGTTATCTTGCTCGGGTAACGGCCAATTGGCGCTATGTTTGAGGCAGGATCAAAAAAAGAAGTTGGCGCAACACGCCTCAAAAACGCCATCATTCTTTCCGCGGCGGATTGGCGCAGTCTTCTATCTTCATACACACGCAATATTTATCGGATATTTCCATCCCCCTTCGCAAATTTAAGTCCACAATTCCAATTCACGCTATCAAAAGCTCGCGCAGAAAAAGGAAAGCCGATTTCCGTCATTCAATCGTCGATCTTTGAACTATCGAAAAAAGCAAAAGCGGACAAACTCACTCTCGGTTTGGCAGCCAGATGAATTCGCCCGCTTTTACAACAATCCCTAACCAATTTGGAGGACTGTCATGAAGATGTTAAGTTTACCAGTCAACTTCGTCAAGTTTTCGATCGGATCGAAGCGACCTATGCTTCTCGCCGTCGCGGTCGTAAGCGCGACGGCTATACTGCTAGCAGTTTCGATCTTCGTCGCCAAACGCTCATCGGCGCACAGCGTCACCCCCGCCAAAAAGGAGCAGCAAGGGTGCTGCTCTAATTTGCCCGCAATCCAGCGCCGGATGATCGGGACTTACTACACAACCGAAGACGGCTTTCAATCCACTCTTATTCTCAACAACAAGGGGCCAAACCAGATTATGGTCACTCCCATTCTGCATAGTCAGAACGGGCAGACCTTCGCCGCTTCGCCCGTCGCCGTTGGCGGTCACTCGTCACCTGAAGTTGATCTGAACACGATGGCGTCAATCGCCGGTCAGCAATTCCGCTCTGGCAGTTTTGAATTCACCTACGAAGGACGAATGTTGGAAGTGGGCGGTGGATTGAGGATTGTCAACGCTGAAAAGAGTCTGATCTTCGACGAACAGATGCTGGAGCCGGGCATGAAGTTTCCGTCCCCGCAACTCGAAGCGGTCTATGCCGTCCCCTTTGAAAATTCACGGTTGAGCGTGATCATGACCAATACCACAACGCAGCCGATTTTGGTCAATGGCGACGCCATTTTCGCTGGATCCAACGGTCATTACCCGATTCAGAGCCAGCTCGGCCCTTACCAGACGCAGGTTGTCGATTTGCCTCATGGCTTGGTCAAGAAAGCTTCAGCCGGCGCGGTGTCGCTCAATCACAACGGCGGCAAGGGCGCGTTACTGGCGAAGATTCACCTTCAGGATGGTGACAAAGGCTACTCCGAATCAGTGAACTTCATCAGTCCAGGGGGCAAAACCACTGAGCGGCACGGCGCGGGGCTCCGGCTCGGCAGCGTCGACAACGACCCGCTCAAAGTCGTGATCGCCGTTCGCAACATCGGCGATAGCGCAACGACCGTGACCGCAATCGTTCCTTACTCGAAGCAGAACGGCGACACGGGAGCAATTGCGCTTCCGCAGATTTCGCTCGCTCCCGGTGAAATCAAACTGCTTAATACGTCGAATTCGCAATTGAGACGGAACGACTTCGCAACCGCCGGGCTTGAAATCAAATACACTGGCGCGCCGGGCAGCGTGATCGCTTCGGCGTCGAGTGTTTCTCTAAGCGGCAATCAGGTCTTCGCGGTACCGATGAAAGATCCGAAAGGCGGCTTGAGTAGTACAGGCGGTTATCCGTGGTTTATCGAAGAAACGTCTTCAACCGTGGTGTTTATCAAAAACGTCACGAATGAACCACAGGAATTTATACTGAACATTTTCTATCCGGGAGGCCGGTGGGGATTGAAATCTTCTCCCCTTGCGCCAAATCAAACTCTCGCGGTAGACGTGAGAAAGTTGCGTGATACTCAAGAGAAGGGAGTGGAATACAATGTGATTCCGCCGGACGCGACTTCAGGGCATATCTCTTGGGGAGTTCTTGGAGGAAAAGACAAAGTGTTGATCGGACGAGCACAGACCGTTGACTTCAATAAGGGGTTGGCTGCGACTTATGAGTGCCAGTGCCTCTGCTCTCCTTCTTACGAAAACTCCTATACACACCCGGCTGGCGCTACGCTCTATCCTGGGGATGTACAGGATTTTACAATTTGTAGCTACTATCGGGACTGCTTTGGCTATCAAATGGTGCTCACTGAGACGAATTTCTATCAAGCGGTGTATTCCTCAGACCCGAATATTGCCACATTCGAATCCCCCGCCCGAGTGACCGCCATTGCCCCAGGGTCGACAGGGGTGGGCGTTACTTTTCCCAGGTACGGCATCAACAACGGATGTGACGGGCAGGATCCTAGTAGCGGACAGTGCGCGTGTACGAACTATCCGGTTGACGCGTATGCCGGGGTGGCTGTTACGGTGCAGTGCCGTGTTCCGACCGGCGAAACCCAAGCGTCAATGGGTTGGATTACTGTTGGTCAACATCGATGGCGGCAAACGCTTCAGCCGACTACCGTAAACTGGGCTGGGAGGAGATTTCGGGAAGTGAGTTATCAACCATCTACTGACGGTTGCCATTTTCAGAACTCAGATGTCCCCCACGTACCACTCTTTCTACCTACTACAATATATACTTTAGAAACTAACCAGTATGACGACATGGTCGGATGGGTGGACGGCAATGCCGTAAATTATTACCGTGTGGAAAGGCAGTTGCGCGGATTGCCTTTGCCATGCGAGTACAATGATTTCCAAGAAGTGGAAATGTTCTGTGGCGACGTTCCGATGCCTTTTGCGAGCATGGTGCTTAGAGGTGTAATAGGCCAAACTACTGTTGCTAGCTGGCGCGGCAACCAAGGAGCTGGGAGAACGTGGCCATAAACTTTTCACTCGATCTTTGTCACGGGAACCTACAATCCCTTTACCCTAAGGTATCGTAAGGTAATTACTCCTTAAGATGCGCATGCCTTTAACGACTTGAAAATGGGCTTGTAAGATATGGCAAAAGTCGAGTGTTTCAATAAACATCGAAAGGTTCCTGACCTGGCCTGATTTTGTGAGCGCCAGCCGATGGGTTGGGTAAAAATCGAACGCCCACGAAATCTGGTTGGGTCAGGAAGTTTCAGATTGAGAGGGATTATGCAATTGAAGCATTCTTACCGCCGTTTGGGTAGAGTTACCCTGGGATTGGGCATTATAGCCTGTAGTATCCTGGGCGCGCGTCTTACTCCGCTTGGAGAAGCCTTCTTGGCCCAGTCTCTGACATTATCAGTGAATGACGGACGCCCTGTAGCAGCAGCGATGGAGATACTTGAAGGCAGACACGGGACGGTCATTACATATGAGGATCCGCCTTATGTTCATGAAACGGAGATCGTGGACCATACTATTCCTGCATACAAACAAGCTAACCCCTTTGGCCGCAGGGCGCTTTCGCCAAAGGGTGGAAGCCTGGAAATTACTTATCAGATGTCTCCCGGGCCTGTTAGATCTGACGAAATGCGACATGTGATTCAGAGGATTTTAGACGCCCATGCTGAAAGAAATAATCCGGGCCGTTTCAGGCTGCAACAGGAAGGGGAAATGTTCCACGTCATTCCGGCGCAGTACCGGGACAGTTCCGGAAGGCTAGTGAATGTGGGATCGATTCTTGATACCCCTATTTCCTTTCCTGAGCAGGAACGCTCAGTGATCGACACGCTTGAGCTCATCAAAAATGCTGTGAGTAAAGCTACGGGGATAAAAATTATATTCGGTACAGTTCCTTTGAACTTGTTGCACAGATCATCCTCTCGCCAAGGAGCGACTAATGAGAAAGCAAGAGACGCATTAGCCAAAGCTCTTAAAGCTACCAATACCAAACTTTCTTGGTGGATATTTTATGCTCCGGGTTGGAAGATGTATACCTTGAACGTGCATTGGGTGCGTTAATTTTGATCGGGAAGTTTCGCCGCTTTCTATCAGCGTCACATTGCTGTCGTGAAAATAGAGCGCGATCAGCGCGACGTTGCGAAGGCCAGGCGCGCGATACGACCCGATGTCGAAGACCTGATGACTCACCGCCGCGCGCGCGCGTTTTCGCGCGCGGGCGTGGGCTTAGGCTGAAGCGATTCTTCGCTCAATAATCCGAGGCTCTTCGCTTTCACCAGCAGATTGCCCGCGATCGGCGCCGAGGCGCCGCGCGCCGTATCCTCCGCCTTCGACTACGACGGCCCAGGCGATCTTCGGGTTCTCGACCGGCGCGAAGCCGATGAACCACGAATCGATGATGATCGCTCCGACCGCATCCTCCTGCGCGCTGCGGGAAACTTATGATTGCTCGCGGTCTTTCTCAATCTCAACCACGATATCATCCACGGACATGTCGGCGTATACGGCTTTGATTGTGGGCGCGCAGAGTCGTTTCGCCTTCTTCAAGAGTTTATCATCACAGGTGCAAAAGCAATCAGCAAGTCCCGTCTCAGCGGCAGCCAAATGCAAGGCGTCCAGCGCCATCACTCCTTTGGCGGTTAGCTCCTTTGCTCTGGTCTGCACGTCATTGTCTACCTGGACAATTTGATTGGCCTTCGCCAAAACTTCCATTGCGAACTCCCGTCGTGTGGCGTCCACATTGCGTCGGCTCTCAAACAACAGGACTTCCGATGAAACCAGTTCCAAATCATCATTCTCAATTAATGCGATGATTCCCAGAACCGCTTCCGCCTCAAGCCTGATGTGCAGCTGGGTTTGGTCATCCAGAGGTCGCTGCAAACTGCATGTATCGAGGTAGACTTTCATAAATAACTCACCGCCGCGCCTTCGCGTTTTCGCGCGCGGGCGTGGCTTTCGGTTGAGGCGCCTCTTCATTCAATAATCCGAGGCCCTTCGCTTTCACTAGCAGATTGCCAGCGATCGGCGCCGAGGTGCGCGCGCCGTATCCTCCGCCTTCGACGACGACGGCCCAGGCGATCTTAGGGTTCTCGACCGGCGCGAATCCGATGAACCAGGAATCGATCCGGTGTTTCTCATCCATCTTGATCCTGGTCCGCCCACGTGAATCGACGTAAGTGACGGGCTTGCCGGTCTTCGGGTCGATCATCGGGACGTCGCGCTGGGCGGTCCCGGTCTTTCCTCCAGCCGTCAGGCCGGCCTTGCGAACCAGCGTACCGAACGCTCCGGCGGCGGTCCCTCGCTCGACCACTGAGGCCATCAGGGCGCGCATCTTCGCGGCGGTGTCAGGGGACATCGCCTGGCTGAGCGCGAGGGGTTGGCGACCCATTTCGATCGTGGGGCGCATCGTCTCTCCTCGCGAATTGGCCGCCGCCGCCGCGACCATCGCCATCTGCATCGGGGTAAGTTGCACGTAACCCTGCCCGATCGATTCGAGCGCGAGGTCGTATTTAGTGATCTTGCGCCCCGCGACGAAGGTCGAGATGAGAGGCGCAAGCACGTCGGAAAGGACTTTATTGCCGGTGTTCCAGAGGTTGTGGAACGCGCCCACTCCGATCGACTCGGCGCCGGTGTCGTAAACGCGGAGCCCGAAGCGGGAGGCGGCTTCGGCCATCCGCTGGCGTTCGACCTCGACGCCGAGTTGCGCGAAGTACTGATTGCAGGAGCGGGTGTAGGCGTCGAGCAGATTCAGTGAGCCATGCGATTCGCCTTCGTCGTCGCGGATCGGGCGGTTCGAGCCGGGAGGCGTCCAGCCTTCGCCCCGGCAGGTGAATGTTTTATCGTCAAGTCTCGCTTCAATCGCGGCCGCGGCGGTGACGGTTTTGAGCGTCGAGCCGGGCAGGTAGTATTCATCGAGCGCGCGGTTGAGCAGCGGTTTACGCCCGGCGTCGTTCCAGATCTCCTGCCACTTCACGTCGTTGTCGACGTCGCCCGGGTCGAAGCTCGGCGCGCTGGCCATCGCCAGAATCTCGCCGGTCTGCGGGTTGAGCATGACGACCGCGCCGCGCTTGCCTAGCAACTGTTCCGCCGCCGCCTTCTGCAAGTCGTAATCGATCGTCAGGGCCATGTCCTGGCCGACCGGCGGGCGGGCGGTCTCGCCGTCGAATTCGGTGAGCTTTTGCCACCAACTCTTTTCGGGTTGCGACGGGCGGGCCGCGGCCGCGGCCCGTTCGAGCAAGGCCTCGCCGCGCGTGAGCGTGCCGTAACCTACTATGTGCGCCGCGCCGGGCCCCAACGGGTAATCGCGGATGATCCGGCCGTTGAGGTAGCGATATTTCGCCAGCGCACGCCGCGGGTCGTGATGACGGTCGTAGATCCATCCCCGCAACGCGCTCTCGGCCTCGCGGCGGTTGCGCTGGTCACGTTTGTTCTTCAAGGCCGCGAAGACCGGGCTCTCGCCGAGCGGCCCCGACGCGAACAACCCCCAGTAGACGTGAAAGCCGAGCGCCGCCACCACCATCAGCGCAAACGCCCAACGGACGTAGCGCAGACGGCGGCTGGTCAGCCGCGGCCCGAAGTCTTCGGGAATTTTGGCCTCGGCCTGATCGAGTTTGGCCGCGCGCGAACGATAACGCCACGTCGAGGCGCCCAGCGCGAGGATCAATCCCGCCATGCCGATCAGAAGAACAATTGTCGCAATAAACGGAAAACTCATACTTACAAATTTGTTATAGATTTTGGGAAGAGAATTTCAGCCACGAATGAACACGAATATTCACGAATGATAGCGAGAGGGTGAAAACAAATGGATTGCCAAGATCTGAAAGAGATTCGTGTTCATTCGTGTTCATTCGTGGCTGAAATTCTCTTATTGACCTACCTTCAAAGCCGCTTCGACGTCGCCGAATTTCAGCCGGTCGCCGTCGCGGACGATAATCCTGCCGCCGGTTTCGAGCGCCACGCCGTTGACGAAGGTCCCGTTGCTGCTGGCGCGGTCCGCCAGGAGAAGATTGCCGTTCGCGGAGAGCGTCAGGGCCGCATGGAAATTCGAGACTGTCGAATCGTCGATGATCAGGGCGTTCGCGCTGTTGCGCCCTATTCCTACCGGTTCGGCGTCGCTCGCGACGCGCACCCGCAGAATTCGCGAGCCGCCTTCGATTTGAAGAACGACCTCGACAGTTGCGCCCGTCGCCCGCCCCGTCGCCTGCCCCGTCGCCTGCCCCGTCGCCTGCGCCTCCGCGGGCGCGTTCTGCGGGACGACGGCGGGTTTGGGTTCGCCGAAGCCGGTTCTGATCTCGAGGCCGCGCGTGAAAGCGTCGTAGGCGATCCTGACCTGAACCTCGCCGAGCGTCGCGTAGCGGCGGTTGTAGATGTATTCGTATATGTTCGCGTCCAGCTCGCTTTGCAGGAATTCGCGGCGCGAATCTCCCATTCGCGTGTAGGTTTCGTAATCGTAGCGAAGCTCGATCAGGTTCGGCGCGAGCAGGCGCGAGTCTTCGCGCTTCAGGTCGTCTTCGATCGCCCGCTCGATGAGCGGCCCGAGCGAGGCCAGATCGGCGCGAGCGCCGCCTTCAAACCCGCCGCCTCTGCGCAGCGCGAAATCGATCGCGGCGCCGATGCGCTCGAATAACCGCCGCGCGAAAAACTCCAGGCGGCTGGAGAAATCAGCGTCATTCGTATTACGTTCCGCCATATTTGAAATCCTTGGGAGTGGGCAGTGGATAGTGGATAGTGGATAGTGGGCAGTGGATAGTGGGCAGTGGATAGCGGACGGATATTCTATATCACAATAATCCAACTGCCCACTGCTCACTATCCACTATCCACTGCCCACTATCCACTATCCACTCCCCATTCCTCGTCGCTGCCGGGCCGCTTCGAATAAGATGACGGCGGCCGCGGCGGCTATGTTCAAAGATTCGACCGGGGCGCGCAACGGAATACGCAAACGCTCGTCGCAACGTTCCAACAACTCCCGTCCGACGCCGCGCGCCTCGTTGCCGAAGACGACCACTGTTGGTTTGCGCCAATCATAATCGGTATATATGGTTTCGCCGCCGGCTGTCGTCGCCACCATTCTCATTTTTGCGGCGCTGCTCGCGAGCGCCAAATCTCCGCCCTCGACTCCGGCCACGACTGGCAATCGGAAAGCCGACCCCATCGAACTTCGTAGCGTCTTCGGCGCAAACGCGTCGACCGATCCTTTCGTCGCCACCACTCCGCTCGCCCCGGCCGCCTCGGCCGTCCTGACTATCGTCCCGAAATTGCCGGGGTCTTGCGCCGAATCCAGACAGACGAGGAGCGGCGCGACGCCGTCTCGCGCCTGCAAAGCGCGGATGAGATTGAATTCGGGCCTTTCCGCGATCACGATCAGCCCCTGGGTGTTGACGGTGTCGCCGACCGTCTCAAGCGCGATGCGAATCGCCGGGTAGAGAGGGCAACCCCGGCTCGCCATCTCATCGATAAGTCTTTGGGCCAGCGGAGTCGGGTCAGCCTCGTGGAAACATGCCCTCAGCTTCAAGCCCGATTGCAAACATTCCTGGACCAAACGGGCGCCCTCAACGAACATCAAATCCGGCTCGCACCCGTCGCGGACGCGGCGAGCGTGTTTCAGACGTTCGTTGGAAGGACTCGTAATGACCATGTCATTTTCCATATTACATTCGCCATTCGCCATTTGTCATTTGCCGTTGGTCAATGGTCGTCCGCCATTCGCCGTTGAGTTCATGCGCGACTCAACCAATGACAGGCGCCGAAATCTGAAGGAGCCACTTTCAATGTCAATTGAGTTTGGCTAGTATTAGCGGCGGTTAGTAGGATTGCGGATTGCGGACTGCGGATTGCGGATTTGAAAAGAAAGCAATTACTGGGTTTTCAAATCCGCAATCCGCAATCCGCAATCCCACTCCCCGTGGTTTTTCACCTTCTTATGCGCTTAGGAGGCGCCTACTAATGATAAGTAAGTGGCGGCGGTTCCCGGTCATTGCCATTGCGGTCGCGGCGTTGATCAGCTTCGCATACGTTCGCCCGCAGGCGATCGTGGATGACAAGTTGGCGTTGGATCATTTGAGCCGCGACTATGTCGCGGCGATCGACCTGATTCGTGAAAATTACGTCGAAGAAGTCGAATACGAAGCGCTAACCACGACGGCGATCCAGGGCATGCTCCGGACGCTCGACCCGCACTCGAATTATTACGACCGCAAGGCGTTCGAAGAGATGAGGATGGAGCAGCGCAGCCAGTATTACGGCATCGGCGCCTCGATCCTGGGGCGGCATCGCGGCGTTTACATCATCGAGACCTTCAAGGACACGCCCGCCGCCGTAGGAGGGTTGCGATACGGCGATCAGATCATCGCCATTGACGGAAAGAGCACGGAGACCTGGAACTCCGATCAGGTGCGTGACAATCTGCGCGGCGAACTCGGCGTGGAAGTCAAAGTGACCGTCCGCCGCGCGGGGGTGGCCGAACCGCTCACGATACGGCTGGACCGGGCCGCCGTAGACCTGCCTTCGATCTCCGGTTATTACATCGTCAAGCCGGGCGTGGGCTACGTCGCGCTCTCGCGCGGCTTCCATTCGACGACGAGCGACGAGCTGACCTCGGCGATCTCCGCTTTGAAGGCGCAAGGGATGAATTCGCTGCTGCTTGACCTGCGCGCGAATCCGGGCGGTTTTCTCGAACAGGCGATTAGGGTCGCCGACAAGTTTTTGCAGCGCGGTCAGGTCATCCTCTCGGTTCGTGGGAGGGGGCGCGGGGGCGACAGGGACTGGCCGGCCGAATCGGGAATGCCCGAAACTTTTCCGATGGTAGTTTTGATTGACGACGGCTCGGCTTCGGCCTCCGAGATCGTGGCCGGGGCTATTCAGGATCACGACCGCGGCATGATCGTCGGCGAACCCAGTTTCGGCAAAGGGCTGGTGCAGACGATCTATCCGCTATTCGGGGGCGCGGGGCTGACGCTGACCACGGCGCGGTATTACACGCCGAGCGGACGTCTCATCCAACGCGATTACTCGAACGGGTCGAGCTACGAATACCACTTCCGCCGCACCGCGAACGGCTCCAATACGGCGCCTGCGCCTCACAACGACATGCGCCGCACCGATACGGGACGCGCGGTTTACGGCGGAGGCGGCATCGACCCCGACATCAAGGTCGATGCCCCGACGTTCAGCGACGCCCAGGGGACGATCTGGACCACCGGGCTGTTCATGTTCGTGCGCGAATTGATGGCCGGGCGCGTCGCCACAGCCCCCGGTTTCAAGCGCGAGTCGATCGAGTTCGATCACCAGCCGCAGCCCGGCGAATTCGTCATCGACGATCAGATCATGAAAGCCTACCGCGATTTCATGGTCGATTTTCTGGCGAAGAATCATGACGTCAGTCTGACGATGAAGGCGGTCGACGAGAATTTCGAATGGGCGAGGCAGAAAATCCGCGAAGAGGCGCTGATCGCGGCTTACGGCGTCGACACGCAGAGGCGAATGACGGTGGATATCGATACACAATTGCAGCGCGCGATAGCCGAGATCCCGCAGTCGGCCCAACTAGCCGAGCGCGCCCGCAAACTGACGCGGTCATCGAAGAAGTGATCGTCTCCGGGAGAATTTTGAATAGGACTTATAGGTCCTATAGGTCCTATAAGTCCTATCAGAATTAGAGCGTAAACCTGTGAGCCAAGGAACAAAAAATAAAACCGCAAAGGCGGCTGAGAATATCTCAGCCGCCTTTGCGCCTATTGAACCTGGAAAATGAGATCGGTTATTTACGCCAAGAGAAAGCAGGTTCTGTTTTGCGCCGCCGCGATTCCTGTGTTCTTCTGTTGCGCGGTTTGGGGCGCCGGAAGTTTTTTGAGCCGCCCGGCCAATCATTCAGTGGGCGCGCTTCCGGCTCATTTACAAGGACGTGATGTAGAATTTGAGAGCGGCTCCGGCTCGAAACTGCGCGGATGGTTGATTCCAGGACGCAAGGGCGCGGGCGCGCTCATGTTAACGCATGGTTTCCGCGGCGACCGGCGGCAGATGTTGGGGCGCGCGTCGTTTCTGAGCGAAGCAGGCTACAGCGTTCTGCTCTTCGATTTTCAGGCGCACGGAGAAAGTCCCGGAAAACAGATTACAATAGGCTACCTCGAAAGCCGCGACGCGCAGGCCGCCGTGGAGTTCATGAGGAAGAATTGTCCCGGCGAGAAGTTGGGCGTGATAGGACTTTCGATGGGAGGCGCCGCCGTCGTGTTGGCGTCTCCGGCGCTTGAAGTTGACGCGATGGTGTTAGAAGCGGTCTATCCGGACATCGAGCGGGCTACGGCGGACAGGATGGAGAAATATTTTGGCGCTTGGGCGCGCGGTTTGGGGCGGTTGTTAATTATGCAATTGCCATTACGCGCGGGAATCGAGAAAGAGGCGTTGCGGCCGATTGATCGCGTCGGCGCGATCAAAGCTCCTAAACTTTTCATCGCCGGCGCGAAAGACCGACACACCAAATTGGATGAATCTCGCGAGCTTTTCGCCGCCGCGGCCGAGCCGAAGGAATTTTGGCTGGTTGAAGAAGCGGTGCATGTTGATGTACATCAAATGGTGAAAGAGGAGTACGAGAGGCGCGTTCTGGATTTTTTTGAGAAGCGGCTGAGATAAGAAATTCGACATGTTTCATAGGACGTTGAAAGTGGACGACGATTTCTTTTACCAAGTAGGCGCAAAGGGCGGGGAAGCTTCCCGGAGAGGAAGATTTCGATTCTCACGCAAACGATTAATTCTCGCGTCACTTATCATCTTGTTGTTGTCGCTCGCGGTGGGCGCATGGATTTACGCGCGCCGCCCGAAACCGGTGGTCATGGCGTCCTACGCGCCCGAAACTGCGCTCGGCTATCTTGAAATCAACAACTGGCCGCAATTGATCGACAACCTGACCTTGACCGAGGCCTGGCGCGAACTCGCGCCCGCTTACGGCATCCCGAAGGAGTTGGATTACTTCGGCAAGATCGGCCTGTGGCCTTTTGGAGATTGGATCGCGCGGATGACCGGCAGGGGGGAGGCGGCGATGCTCGCCCGCTCGCAATTCGCCCTGGTGATCACCGGGCTTGAAGTTCGCGGGGAGCAGGTGAAGCCCCGAATAGCGTTGATCGCCGAGACGCACAGCGACGCCGATTTCCTGCGCGAAGTCGCCGGGAAGAGGCTGCCGCAGTTCGCGGAGCGCGCTTTCGGGCGCTTCGTCAAAGAGGGCGGCGAGTACGCCGGAATCCCGTTCGAGATCTGGCGCGCCGGCGATTCGGACAAGCAGTTATTGACGGCTCAGATCGATGGAGAGCTGATCCTGGCCAATCACCCCGAACCGCTGCGCGACTGCATCGACACGCGGCTCGGGCGCGCGCCTTCGATGGTCAATAACTTTCACTTGCGGAACTCGCGCCCGCTGGTCGAGCCGGCGGGCGCCGATGGCGCGATGTTCGGTTTCGTAACGGGCGAAGGCGTGACGCGGCTGCTGCGGTTCTGGACCTTTCTGGTTTCGGGCGACACGCTGAGCAAGGCGGCGACGGCCGGGATGATGGGCGACGTCTTCACCAATTTCTCGTCGCGCGCGACCGACGGCATAGCTTACGGCGCGAGTTTTGAAAACGGCGCCGTCGTCGACCGCTATATGTTGCTCTGCAAACCCGATTTGGCGGACGCGCTGAGGGCCGCCGTAAAACCGGCCGGGCCGCAGCGACCGAACTCGGGCGCGCAACGCGGCGCCGAGATAATGGATGTGATCCCGGCGGAGGCCAGGGACGTGACGTTGATCGGCGTCGAAAACCCGATCAAGGCGCTCGACGGAATAGAGGCCGCGATCTCGGCGCGGGTCGGCGTGGGGCATAGCATCGTGCTGCATACGTTCATCATCGGCGCGCTCGACGTTTTTCTAGGGATAAAAGAGAACGACAAGGCCGACGGCGCAATTGGCGACGAGATCGCCAATTTCAACATGACCGGTGAAGCGAAGGATCGCGTCTGGCTGATCTCGCAGCGCAACGAGGCTTTCGTCGAGACGCTGATCGAACGCGTCTTCACGGAGCGCGGCGCGAAACTTTTGCGCGAACAATACAAGGGGCGCGAGATTTTCACTTCGAGCGACGCGCGCCACGGGGCGGCGGTCATCGTCGGAGACTTCCTCGCGCTCGGCGCGCGCGAGCGCCTGACGCAGTTGATCGACGCGCGTCAGAGCGGGCGGAGTTTCAACGACTCGCCGCATCTGGCCGCCGCGGACAAGACGCGGGGGCCGGCGGCGGTCAAAAGCTTCACTTCGGCGAAGGAAGAGACCGGCGAAATGCTCTCCTCGATCGCGCGTTGGGCGGGACGGGCGCCGTCGAGGCCGTCCGCGCTCGAACGGCTGCGTCTGGCGACGAGCGCGACCACGTTTAATGAACGAGGAGTTCACGTCGAATCGCATTCGCCGTTCGGCAACTTCCCGTTTTTCATCTCGCTGGTCGACGGTTTGATGAAAGCCGGACCCGAGAGTAAATAGGGACTTAGCCACAGAGGCCACAGAGGCCACAGAGGATTTAATCCTTATCTCTGTGTTTTCTGTGACCTCTGTGGCTAATATAGATGGCATTGGATAATATACGAAGAAACGGGGATGTTTTACTGCGCGCCGTCGACCTGACTAAGATATATTCAGGTCGCGCGGAGAAGGTCGTCGTCTTTCGCGACCTCAATCTGGAGGTGGCGCGCGGCGAGATGGTCGCCGTCACGGGCGAGTCGGGGGTGGGCAAATCGACGCTGCTCCACCTGTTAGGGGGGCTGGACCGGCCCACTTCGGGGAGCGTGAAAATAGGTGAGTTTGACATCGCAAAAAACGCTGAGCTAGACTTGGCATGCTTTCGCAACCGGCGCATTGGATTCGTTTTTCAGTTTCATCACTTGCTCCCTGAATTCTCTGCGACAGAGAACGTGATGATGCCTTTATTGATCGGCGGCGCGGCGAAACGCGACGCCGCCCATCGGGCCGACGTCCTGCTCGATCGTGTCGGGTTGGCCGGGCGCGCCAGCCATCGCCCCGGCGAGCTTTCGGGGGGCGAGCGGCAGAGGGTCGCTTTGGCCAGGGCGCTGGTCTCTTCGCCCGCGCTGCTCCTGGCCGACGAGCCGACCGGAAATCTTGATCAGCGCACGGGAGATGAGGTTCACGCCTTGATCAGGCAGTTGCAGAGAGAAGAGCGATTGACCGCTGTCATCGTCACTCACAACGAGAAATTGGCCGGCTTGTGCGACCGCGCCTTGCGGTTGGAAGGCGGGGCGCTCAGAGCCTATTGAGGTCGGATTTTAAGATGTTCGAACGATATACGGAAAAAGCGCGTCGCGTCATTTTCTTTGCCCGCTACGAAGCGAGCCAGTTCGGCGCTTCCCAGATCGAAGCCGAACACATTTTGCTGGGACTGATCCGCGAGGACAAGAATCTCACCGCGCGGTTCTTTCACCGCTCGCACGCCAACGTCGAATTGATCCGCAAGGAGATAGAAAATCGGACGGTCGTGCGCGACCGCATCTCCTCTCAGATCGACCTGCCGCTTTCGGGCGAGGCGAAACGCGTGCTGGCGTTCGCCGCCGAGGAATCCGAGCGGCTCGGCAACCGACACATCGGCACCGAGCACCTGCTGCTCGGCTTGCTGCGCGAAGAGAACTCGGTCGCCGCCGAAATCCTCTACGAGCGCGGCCTGAGACTTTCCGACATCCGCCAGGACCTGATGCGCCAGGCCAACATGGAGCGCAACGCCCATGCCCGCAAAGAGACGCCGCACCTGTTCGAATTCAGCCGCGACCTGACCGAATCCGCCCTCGAAGGCAAGCTCGACCCGCTGGTCGGGCGAGAAAGAGAGATCGACCGCGTCATTCAAATCCTCTGCCGCCGAACGAAGAACAACCCGGTGCTGGTCGGCGAGCCGGGCGTCGGCAAGACGGCGATCGTCGAGGGGTTGGCGCAGCGGATCGTCAACGGCGACGTGCCGTCCTTCCTCGCCGACAAGCGGATTCTGGGGCTCGACCTGAGTCTGGTCGTCGCGGGGACGAAATATCGCGGGCAGTTCGAGGAGCGCATGAAGACGATCATGCGCGAACTGACCGACAATCCGCAGTACATCATCTTCATCGACGAGTTGCATACGCTGATCGGCGCCGGTTCGGCCGAAGGCAGCCTCGACGCGGCGAACATCCTGAAGCCGGCGCTGTCGCGCGGCGAGATTCAATGCATCGGAGCGACTACCACGGCCGAGTTCCGCAAATCGATCGAGAAAGATCGTTCACTGGAGCGCCGGTTCCAGGCCGTCAAAGTCCCCGCTCCGAACGAGTCGGAGGCCATTCAAATCATCGAAGGGATCAAAGACCGCTACGAGTCGTACCACAACGTCCGCTACGCGGAGGACGCCATCGAGGCGGCGGTCTATCAATCGGTCCGCTACCTGCCGGAGCGCTTCCTACCCGACAAAGCCATCGATGTGATCGACGAGGCCGGCGCCCGCGTGAAGTTGCGCGTCCAGCGCGAGAGCGGCTACGTCCCGCCCCCGCCCCGCTGGCAGCAGAGGGATTACCGTCCGGAGACGCGCGATTACGGAAATTACCGCGACCGCGACCGGATCTATTCCTCCAACTCGCGCCGCCCGCCGCAATATTACGAGCCGCAGGATTATGAGAATTTCGCCGCGCTGGTCAACAAGCAAGACATCGACGACGTGATCGCGAGCTGGACCGGCATCCCGGTCGCCTCTCTGCAGGAAGAGGAAATGGTCAAATTGCTGCGGATCGAGGAAGAGTTGCACAGGCGCGTGATCAGCCAGGAATCGGCGATCTCGGCGCTCTCTCGCGCCATCCGCCGTTCGCGCGCGGGTCTGAAGAATCCGCAGCGGCCTGTCGGGTCGTTCCTCTTCCTGGGGCCGACCGGCGTGGGCAAGACCGAGGTCGCGCGCTCATTGGCCGAATTCCTCTTCGGCTCCGAACGCTCGATGATCCGACTTGACATGTCGGAGTTCATGGAGAAACATTCGGTGTCGAAGCTGATCGGATCGCCTCCGGGTTACGTCGGCTACGACGAGGGCGGCCAGTTGACCGAGCGCGTTCGCCGCAACCCCTATTCGGTGCTCCTCCTCGACGAGATTGAAAAAGCGCACCCCGACATCTTCAACATATTGCTCCAGGTCTTTGAAGACGGCATGCTGACCGATTCGGCCGGCGCCCAGGTCGATTTCAAGAACGTGATCGTGATTATGACCTCGAACCTCGGGGCGAGGTTCATCAACAAAAGCGCGAGTTTGGGCTTCCAATCGTCCCACGATCATGGCGTCGCCATGAACGAAGACCGCGTGATGGCCGCCGTGCGCGAAACCTTCAACCCGGAATTTATCAACCGCCTTGACGAGATCATCATCTTCGAGCCGCTGACTGACGACGACCTGTTGAGGATCGTCGGCTTGCTCGTTGATCAACTCAACCGGACGCTCCAACGGCGCAAACTCGAAATCCGGTTGACCGAAGACGCCAAGCGCTGGGTCGTCGACCGGACATGCGCCGATCGCACCTACGGCGCGCGCCCCTTGCGCCGCGCTCTCCAGAAATACGTCGAAGACCCGCTCTCGGAGGCCCTCATTCAAGGGCGCGTCGGGTCCGCCCCGCTGATCGAAGTCTTCCTCGACGGCGACGCGTTGAATTACCGTTCGGTGAGCGGCGTCGCGCTGCCCGGAAATCTCGCCGAGGAATTGAATGACCCCGATGAGGTGTTGGTCGGGTAGACTATTATCCAAATGATCAGGCCTCAAAGTATCCACCTGACTGCTTAGTATTTTCGTACCCCCCGATGAAATCCGGAGTGGCGCGCCTGGCGGACGTTCGCTTGGGCGCGCCGGAAATCCCGACTTTGGAATCTGACTATTCAAGCGCGGAGTATTAGCGTATAATCCCCGTTCTTGAATTATCGCTGCAATCTTGGCAATGCGGATCGTTCATGACGACGGCGGTGTTTGTGGCGCGTCGGAAATGAGACCCCGTTCCCGTTCGCCATTCGCTGTCAATCACTTCCAAAGCGGCTGGTGATTTCCTCCAAAGTTTAATCCATGACCAACTCCATGATCGGATCAACATTGTTCAATGGGAGAGCTTTCATGACCAGAGGCGTTTTCTTACTGGCAAGCGCAATAATCATTGCGATAGTTTCCTTCGTTTCGGTTAGGCCCGCTCTGGCGCAAAGTCCTCAGGCGTCGGAGGCCTTCGTCGAAGAAGTGGAGATCCGCGGCAACCGCCGCATCCCACGCGAATCGGTCCTTTACTACGTCCAGAGCAAGCCGCAGGATAAATTCGACCTGAGCCTGGCGCAGCGTGACCTGCAGTCCATCATTCAGATGGGGCTTTTCGACCCGCTCGCCACCAAGCTCTTCGTCGAGGACGGCCCGCGCGGCGGCAAGATCATCATCTTCCAGGTCAAGGAATACCCGATCATCCGCGCCATAGATTATCGCGGCATGAAGTCGGTCACCGCGAGCGAGGTCCTGACCCGGTTCAAAGAAAAGACCGTCCAGGTCAGCATGGAGTCACAATTCGATCCGGCGAAAGCCAATCGCGCCCGCCTGGTCTTGCGTGAGCTGCTGGCCGAAAAAGGGCATCCGAACGCCGAGGTCAAGGTCGAGGTGGAGGATATCTCGGCCACCACCGTGGGCCTGGTCTTCGACGTGGACGAGGGCAAGCGAGTCCGCGTCAAGGAGATTCAATTCATGGGCGCGCGCGACGGCTTCTCGCAGCGGAGGCTGCGCGGGGCGATGAAGCTGGTCAAGGAGGCGGGCCTCTTCTCGAACTTCTCGTCGAAGGACATCTACTTCAAAGACAAGCTGATGGACGACCTGGAGCGGGTGCGCTACTTCCTGGGGACGAAGGGCTATCTGCAGGCCAAGCTCGGCGAGCCGCAGGTCGAAGAGGCGGGGAAGGTGTCGAGCGGGTTGCCGCTCCCGTTGTTCCGCAAATCCGGCCCGGGGCTGAAGATCAGCGTTCCGATAGAGGTCGGGCGGCGCTACAGGATCTCTAAGGTCGAGGAGAAGGGCGTGGCCCTCTTCCAGCCGGGCATCGTCACGGCCTACTCCGGCATGAAAGTGGGCGATTGGGTGGACTCCAAGAAGATCTCTGAGAACGTCTACAAGGGGATCAAGGACCTCTATGGGACGC